>Ga0116229_10004532_pt1 | contig 22768 bp, 21 predicted proteins | sample S1TSphgellanicum_3_FD_87313 | JGI IMG/M metagenome (GOLD analysis project Ga0116229, IMG submission 87313) | Host-associated microbial communities from peat moss isolated from Minnesota, USA - S1T2_Fc - Sphagnum magellanicum MG | ecosystem: Host-associated > Plants > Peat moss > Unclassified...
CCTTGCCTCGCGAGTGACTTACCCGGGTCTGGTTGCGAGCAGGTACCGCTCGCTGGTCGACAAGTACCTGCCGCGCGGCACGGGCGCAGTGTTCTCCTTTGACATCCAGGGAGGACGCGCGGCCGGACAGGAGTTCATACGGGGGCTGAGTCTTTGGTCGCACCTGGCGAACGTCGGGGATGCAAAGAGTCTCGTGATACACCCGGCCAGCACCACGCACCGTCAATTGAGTGAATCGGAGCTGGCCGCAGCCGGCATCGGACCGGGTACCATCCGTCTCTCCGTCGGGCTGGAGGATGTCGACGATCTGCTCTGGGACCTCGAACAGGGCTTTACCCGCGTCCGTGCATCGCTGCCCGCGGAGCGCGTGCAATGACCATGGGTGCCATCACAACGGGCGACCTGTCGCGCTTTCAGGATCCTCTGACGATCCAGCGCGTCCTGCTGAGTGCCAGGACGATCGCCGTCGTCGGACTGTCGGCCAATGCGCTGCGTGCCAGTTATTTCGTCGGCTTCTACCTGCAGCGCCACCGCTACCGCCTGATTCCGGTCAACCCGCGGGAGTCCGAGGTCCTCGGTGAGCGCTGCTACGCGAGCCTGCTGGACGTACCGGAGAAAGTGGACATCGTCAACGTATTCCGGGCTCCGAGCGCGCTGCCGGAGATTGCCACGCAGGCGGTCGCGATCGGTGCCGGTTGCCTGTGGACCCAGTTCGGTGTCATCAACGAGGACGGTGCGCGGATCGCCGAACAGGGCGGCCTCGCGGTGATCATGGATCGGTGCATCAAGGTCGAACATGCCCGCTACGTGGGCCGGATGCACTGGCTCGGCTTCAACACCGATCGGATCACGTCGGTACGTGGAGGCCTGCAGTAGCGGAACTCTTCTCGAACGGATGGACGACATAACTAATCGTCATTTCCGGGTCGATGTCTCGTCTCCTATAGTCATCGTCGGTCCCCGACAGCTTTCCGCTCGCCTTGCACCGTTTGACCCCCCCCGGCTGACGGTTAACGCACCGAGCCCGGACGGATAGCGTCGGGGACCACCGACCGGGAGACAGAGCTTGCAGCGGTGCTTCGTTGAGCCTTCCATCGATTCGCAGTCGACACCGGCGAAGGCCGGCGCTGGCGCTTTGGCTGCGACGAGCCTGCTGATCACCTTCGGCGTCGTCGCCCTGGTACCGGCGAGTCATGCAGCCACCCCAGATAACGCTGCCGATACACCCCGCCGTACCCCCGAACTCGACGCCGACACCCGCTCGTTTCTACCGTCGCCCTGATCGACGCGACGGACCAGCTGCTGATCGAAGGCCTACGTGTATCCGCGTCGCGATTCGCCTCGGAAGGCCCTGGGGCGCTCGACTCGGATGAGATCATGCGGCGCATTGTGGTCAACCGGCCGGTCTTCGACCGGTTCGCGCTGCGGCTGCGTGACGCGGCCTTCGACGCGCTGGCTGCTATCGATGCGCAGGATCCCGCGGCGCTTGCCAGGGCGGGTGGAAAGCTGGAAGAGCGATGTGAGTCCTGTCACGTCACCTTCTGGTACCCCAACCAGGTAATCCCGGCGCTGCCCGCAGATATGGTTCCGCAGCGCTGAGTCATAGCAGGCAGCGCTGAGTCATACCAGATAGTAGGCCGCGTCCTCCCCCTGTTCCGCGGCGCTCGCAGTCACGGCCTCTTTCGCACGTCTGTTTTCGCCACTCTGGTTTGCCAGCTGATGCGCGTAGCGCACCGCTCGCAGAGTCGCGGAAAAAAACCGATCTTCTTCCGCAAAGATATGGTCTGTCGGAAACCACGTGTTGATCCTGACATTCTTGAGGATCCGCACGAAATCCGGACGCACTCCGGCCAGCAGCACGGTAACTCCCTGCGCTTTCGCATCGCGCAGGAAACGCTCCAGGTGCTCGATCGCCGCTGCATCTGGATTGCGGGCGCGTCGGAAGCGCAGCACGACGTGCCGGATTGCTGTCCGTTCGGTCTCCTCGAGGATCTCGGACAGGTAGCGAACCAGTTCGGGTGCGGCTCCGAAGAACAGCTCTCCTTCGAGGTCATAGATGAGCAGCGAGCCGGAGCGCGCCTCTTGAGGCTGGCGCTCACGTACCACCCGCTCCGCAGTGACAATGAGCTCACGCATGTGCGGCCTTGCGGCGCGGGTCACAAAAAGAACAATCGACAGGGCTACACCGATCAGGATCGAATAGTCCACGCTGACAAGGACTGCCGTGAGGCCGGTGGCCGCGACCAATGTCGCGTCGAAGCGCGAAGCGCGCAGTGTGTATGCCAGTCTCTTCCAGTCGATGAGGCGAGCTGCCGTAATAAAGAGCAGCCCGGCCAGAGCAGATCTCGGGATGAATCTGGCATAGGGCCCGCCGACCAGCACGACCGCGGCAACGATGAGCCCGCTGAAAATTCCGGATATCCGCGTGACGGCTCCGGACTGGTAGTTGATCGCAGACCGGGTGAGTGAGCCTGACCCCGGCAGGGACTGGAAGAAACCGCCGAACAGGTTTCCAATGCCCTCCGCAAGGCACTGGCGGTTATAGTCGAGCGGCTCCCGCGTGTAGACGGCGATCGACTTCGCGACGGCCAGGGCTTCGAGCAGGCCAAGCAGCGATATCGCCAGCGACCCGGTCAGCAGTTTCGAGATCGAACCGGGATCCACCCGCGGGATATAGAAGCCGGGCAGCGCCGCAGGCACCGTGCCCACGGTAGCGATCAGGGACTGCCCGCTCCCCGCAGGCAGGGACCATCCGAACCAGGCGGCGGCGACCGAGGCAATGATGAGACCCGCCAGCATGTCGACCTTCGGAAGCTTGTAGCGGTTGATCAGGCGTCGAAGCAGGAGCACCACGAGAATGGTCCCGGCGCCGAGGCCGATCGCATGGAGGTTGAACGGCCGGCCATGAGCGAGGATTGTCCAGGTTTGCTCGATGACCGATGGATCGCCCTTGCCCTTCTTCGCCGCTCCGACGAAATTGCTGATCTGGCCCAGTGCGATCAGTACTCCGGCGCCGGCCATGAACCCCAGGATGACCGACTCGGAAACGTACCTGGTCAGGTCGCCCAGCCTGAGAACCGCAATGGATATCTGGATGACGCCGACCATGACCCCGAGCAGAAACAGCGCCTGGTAGGCCTCGAAGCGACCATCAAACGACGCCAGTGCGCTGAATACCACCAGCGACACGGCATTGGTGGGTCCGTTGATCAGGTGCGAGGACGAATTGAACAGTGAAGCCACGATGGTGATGATGATGGCGGAATAAAGGCCGAACCTGGGGTCCACCCCGGCGATCAGGGCGTAGGCGATGGCCTGCGGAATCGCTATGGCGGCAACCGTTGCACCCGCGACCAGGTCACTGCGCGCCGTGCTCCAGCGGTAATTGACGGTTCCGAACAGGTCCACTTTAGTTTGCACCGCCGCCATGCGCATCGCCGGAGTACGCAGCCCCGGCATGGATTGCGCTGAACAGCCCGGTCTCGCCAAAGAATTTTTCCTGGGCATTGTCCCAATCCCTGGCGATCGTCGTTACCGGGAACAGCGCTATCTTCGGGAACGAGTCCTGGTGTCTCCGCAGGATGTCATCGTTCTCTGGCCGGTACCCGTCCTCGGCAATCAGCTCCTGCGCATCGTCGCTAAACAGGAAGTCTAGATATGCCCGGGCTGCCGCATAGGTGCCGTGCTTCGCTATATTGGCGGTAACCATGGCGACACTCGGTTCGGCCCGGATGCTCAGCGGCGGATAAACGATGTCCAGTTCACCCGCAGACTCCGACGCCTCCCTGATGGCTTCGTTCTCCCAGGTCAGTTGCACGTCGCCTTCCTTCGCCAGTTCGAAGGTGGTTGCCGAGTCCCGGGCGCCCTCGCCCGGATTGGAAACGTTGCGATAGATCTGTGTCACCAGATCCAGCGCCTGCACCTCGGTGCCGCCGCGATTGACGACCGATCCCCAGGCCGCGAGCATGCTCAGCTTGCCGTTGCCGGAGGTGACGAAGCTGGGCGTGACCACTTCGATACCGCGACCCTTGAGATCGGCCCAGTCGTGAATGTCCTTCGGATTGCCCTTGCGCACCACGAAGACGATCGTCGAGTAGTAGGGCTGCGCGTTATTCGGAAACAGGCTCTGCCAGTTATCAGCCACCAGCTTTCGCGCGCGCAGACCATCGATGTCGGATGGGAGCGCCAGCGTAACGACGTCCGCCGCCTCGATGCCCGCCGCCACCGAGCGCGCCTGCTTCGACGAACCGCCGTGGGACTGCTCGATCCCTACGCTCTCGCCAGTCTCCCTCCTGTACTGGGCGGCAAATCTGGGATTAAGGTGCGCATATAGTTCGCGCGTCGGATCGTAGGAGACATTCAACAGCCGCACGTCCGCATCGACGGAGGCGCTTTCATGGTGCTTGAGCGCCAGTAACCCGACGGCGCCCGCCACCAGGGCCAGGGCCAGGGCGTTGGTGACTGTGGTGCTGGATTTAAAGCTCATGACTGATCCCGCCGCAGCATAGCGGACAGGCTGCGATCGACCGCAGCACAATTCATGCATATCTACATATCGCGCGATCAATCAACGCCGGTGTGACTCGGCTGTCGCCGCGATAGAGCTACACGATCACGACCGGCGCTGGGAATCGTCTGGATGTCACCACTTTGGAATCGATCTGCTACGTCGTTGTCACCTCACCATCACCCAATGACATCTGCTGATGCACTTTTTCGGGTTGTCGCTACCCCCATAATATCCGCCGACGACAACCGATGCCCGGGTCGACACCGACGGCTGGGGCGATCGGCACCGCTCGAGCGACAAGTCCGACAAATTCAATTCGACAAACGGAGTAGCAAGCATGGCCTTAGCAGCTGTAGCACGCAGCCCGGAATCCGGGGTACCAACGACCGCACTGTCCTATTCGCCCGAGCATCCGCTGCTGCAGCAGGCACGAGCTCAGGCGGCGATGTTGAACCTCCCCTATGCGGGCAATGTCACGCCGGCCGCAGCCTGGGAACTGGTCGAGCAGCGCGCGGCGGTGCTGGTCGATGTTCGCACGGCAGAGGAGCGCAAATTCGTCGGTTATGTGCCCGACAGCCTGGCCTTGCCGTGGCTGGTCGGAACCGCCATGCAGACCAATCCCCGCTTCCTGCGGGAGCTTGCGGCCAAGGTGCCGGCGAACGGGGTCGCCCTACTGCTGTGTCGCTCGGGAGCGCGCTCGGTCGCGGCCGCTACCGCGGCCACACGAGCCGGGTTGCAGCATGCCTATAACATTCTCGAAGGCTTCGAAGGCGACCTCGATCAGGATGGGCATCGCGGCAGCCGCAATGGCTGGCGTTTTCGGGGCCTGCCGTGGGTGCAGGACTGATCAACGCCCTGGCATAAATCGATATCTGGTGAGGGCTTTCATGCTATAAATTTTACAGTCACGGCTCCGCTGGAGTATCCCGTATGGCAGAGGCCCCGATTCAGTCCGCACTCAGCGACGTTGCCGCACGGCAACTCGCCAATACCACCAAGACCGTCCCGCAGCTCTCGACCATCACGCCACGCTGGCTGGTGCATTTGCTGCAATGGGTGCCGGTTGAAGCAGGAATCTATCGACGCAACCGCGTCAGCAATCCCGACCAGGTGAAGATCGCCTGCGCCGAGCGCGACGAGGCCGAGTTGCCACAGACCTTCGTGAACTACGAGGAAACCCCGCGCGAGTACTTCCTGAGCGCGGTCACGACGATTCTCGACGTTCATACGCGCATATCCGATCTGTACAGCAGCCCGTACGATCAGATCAAGGAACAGCTGCGCCTGACGATCGAGACCATCAAGGAGCATCAGGAAAGCCAGCTCATCGCCAACCCCGATTACGGTCTGCTCGCCAATACGCCGGACGAGCAGCGCATATTTCCGTTGAACGGCCCGCCAACCCCGGATGATCTCGATGAGTTGATCACCAAGGTCTGGAAAGAACCCGCGTTTTTCCTCACCCATCCGAGCGCGATCGCCGCATTTGGCCGCGAATGCACCCGTCGTGGCGTGCCTCCGCCGACGGTCAGTCTTTTTGGCTCGCAATTCCTGACCTGGCGCGGCCTGCCGATCATCCCCTCTGACAAGGTGCCACTGGCGGACGGCAAGACCAAGGTACTTCTGCTGCGAGTCGGCGAGAAGCGCCAGGGCGTGGTCGGCCTGTTTCAGCCCGGCCTGCCTGGCGAGCAAAGCCCCGGCCTGGCTGTGCGCTTCATGGGCATCAGTCGCAATGCCATCGCGTCATACCTGATATCGCTGTACTGCTCATTGGCGGTGCTGACGGAGGACGCTGTGGCGGTATTGGATGATGTCGAGGTAGCCAAGTACCATGACTACGCCGACACCTATAAGTAGTCATGAGGTCGGCGCCGGACCAGGCGCCAGCGTCCCGTTAGCCAGCGCCCCATTCGACATCGCGACGCTCGCGCGCCTGGCGAATGAGCTGTTCGCCACGCCACCAGGCGGCGCGCCGGCGATCGCGGCACTGGGCCGCAGCGACGTAGCCGAAGCACCCGGGACGCCCGCCGCGGCGGAAAGCGGCGCTCGGCAGGCGACCGCCGCGCCACCGGCCGCCTCGATCCCAGCTGCTGGCACTTCGGCGGCTCCGCAGTCCACGCTCGTCCCCGGCTTCGACCCCCTTGGGCTGCCCTCCGCCTACGCTGCGGCAGTGCCGCGGCTGGACGCGCCGGCCGCAACGCAGGCAGCCATGCCGATCGCGGCGCCGACACATCCGTATTACTTTCTGTCGGAGGCGAGCGCGTTTCAGACGCTGCACGAGATTCGCAACCCCGGCTTTTATTTCCTGGATCCTCTCGAGCATCACCCGACCGCCAGCGCTCCGAAAGTGGCATTTGACGCGCATCCGCCGTTCGACGTGCATGCCGTGCGCCGCGACTTTCCTATTCTCGCCGAGCGCGTGAACGGCTTGCCGCTGATCTGGTTCGACAGCGCGGCCACCACGCAAAAGCCCCAGGCCGTCATTGACCGGCTGGCGCATTTCTACAGCCACGAGAACTCCAATATCCATCGCGCCGCACACGAACTGGCCGCACGCGCGACCGATGCCTACGAGAGCGCCCGCAGCAAGGTCGCACGATTTCTCGGTGCGGCCTCCAGCGATGAAATCATTTTCGTACGCGGTGCCACCGAGGCCATCAACCTGGTCGCCCAGAGCTGGGGGCGTGCGAATGTGGGTGCCGGGGATGAAATCGTCCTCTCGCACCTCGAGCACCATGCCAACATCGTGCCGTGGCAACAGCTGGCGCTCGAGAAAGGAGCCAAGCTGCGCGTGATACCGGTCGATGACAGCGGCCAGGTTGTGCTCGAGGAATATCGCAAGCTGCTGAACGACCGAACCCGGCTGGTTGCCATCTCGCAGGTCTCGAACGCGCTGGGCACTATCACGCCGGTGGCGGAGATCGTCGATGCGGCACATCGTGCCGGCGCGAAGGTGCTCATCGACGGTGCGCAGGCGGTCTCGCACCTGCGTGTCAACGTGCAGGCACTGCAGGCCGATTTCTATGTGTTCTCCGGCCATAAGCTGTTCGCTCCGACCGGAATCGGCGTCCTGTTCGGCAGGAGCGATGTACTGGACGCCATGCCTCCGTGGCAGGGCGGCGGCAACATGATCGAGGACGTCACGTTCGAGCGCACGACCTACCAGAGGGCGCCGGCGCGCTTCGAAGCCGGCACTGGCAACATCGCCGACGCTGTCGGACTCGGGACGGCGATAGACTACGTCGAACGCATCGGCCTGGAGAATATCGGCCGCTACGAGCACGGACTGCTCGCCTATGCCAGGCAGGGATTGCAGACGGTGCCGGGCCTGCGGCTCATCGGCAATCCACGCGAGCAGGCGAGCCTGCAGTCCTTCGTTCTCGAAGGTTACAGCCCCGAGGAAGTCGGCACGGCACTGAATCGTGAAGGGATTGCGGTGCGCGCCGGGCACCACTGCGCGCAGCCGATCCTGCGCCGGTTCGGCCTCGAGGCAACGGTGAGGCCTTCATTTGCGTTCTATAACACCTGCGAAGAGATCGACGTGCTGGTGCGCGCATTGCATCGCCTCGCGCATCAGATTGGACGGACCGCGCGCTGACACGCGGTGGTACACGCTGGCACACGCGGATCAGTCTCGATTGATGCCTCTGGCAATGACACTGCCGGCGATCAGCGCCGGCAGGAATAGCCATGTCTCCGCATTCGGCGCCGCCAACTGCGCGAGTGCTGGCCCGGGACAATAGCCGCTGATTCCCCATCCGATTCCAAACAGCGTCGAACCGATCAGCAGCTTCGGCTCCAGCACGCGCCGACTGGCCGGCAAGTCAAATCGCTCACCGAGCAGCGGGCGGGGTAGCCGCAGGATGTAATGGAAGGTCAGCAGGGAGAGGCCCACCGCGCCACCGAGCACCAGTGCAAGACTTGGATCCCAGCGTCCGGTGATATCCAGGAAACCCAGTACCTTGCGCGGATCGGTCATCTGCGCAAGCGCCAGGCCGACTCCGAACACCAGGCCGGCGCCCAGTGCCGCAGCCTTTTCTGACGCCGCATGCCAGTTCATCCGACCCACCTCATCCGGCGATCTGTACGATGTGGCGCACGGCGTAGGTCGTGGCGATCGCGACCAAAAGGAAGGTCACGGTGGCAGCCAGCGAGCGCGGCGATAGTCGCGCAAGGCCGCAGACGCCGTGGCCGCTGGTGCACCCGCGCGCCAATCCCGTCCCCAACCCCACCAGCAGTCCGCCCACGATCAGCAGGGTTCCGGGGAAACCAGCGCGTGCCTGCGGCGCGTGGCCATGCAGCGCGTAGAACAGTGCGGCGCCGGCGACCACTCCCCCCAGAAACAGCGCCCGCCACACGGCCCCACCCCGGGTGGGTGGGAGCAGGCCACCCAGAATGCCGCTGACGCCGGCGATGCGGCCATCGATCCACAGCAGCAACGATGCGGCCGTCCCGATCAGCAGCCCACCCAACAGCGCGCTGACCGGCGTAAAGGTAGTCACTGGAATTACGCTGCGCCGGCGGCTTACTGCGCGGCGGCGAGCACCGGTCTTGCCGCCAGCAATTGCTCTATTTTCGCGGTGAATTGCGCCTCCAGCCGCCGATGGAATTCGCCGGTGGCGGGAGAGGCGAAACCGGCATGGATGCCCTTCACCAGTCCGTCGCGTCCAATGAAGATAGTGGCCGGCCAGGTATTGAGGTTGACCGTCTGCGGAATCTTGTCCGGCAGCTCCGATGGAGCACCTACGATCAGGTAGGTGTACTTGACGCCATACTTCTTGATAAAGGCACGCTGGCGGGTAAGGCTTGCCTGTTGCTCCGGCTCCTCGAAGTCGAGCGCGACGATCGCCAACCCCCTGGCACGATACTTCTTGTCGAGCTGCACCAGGTACTTCGCCTCGTCATGGCAGTTGGGGCACCAGGTACCCGTCACGACGGCGAGGATGACCTTGCCCTTGAAGCGCGGATCATCGCTGGAAACCAGTTTGCCGTCGACATCCGGGAAGTTGAAGGTAAATTTCTCGTTCGGATCCCGTGTCGTCGTGTGGGTCTCATAATCGTCGGGTTCTGGAAGTCCTTTCGCCCGCGCAACGTCGGTGCGATACGCCGTCAACCTGCTGGGGGGAGCGGCGTCCGGATGATCGGCCGGTTGCTGGATCTCAAGCGTGCCGTCCTTGGTCAAAGAGACCACGATGACGCCAGGACGTGAGCCGTCATAGTGGCTCAATACCCAGCGACCGTCCTTGTAGGTGCCACTGTAGGCGCCGGTATCGCCATCGACACGAAGGATCGACGCGGCGACGTCCGCTCCCTGTTGCCGGACAATGAGGCGAAATGCCTTCTCGCCCTTGGAAGAAGGAGTATCCAGTGGAATCTCCCATGATCCGGCGATCGACGGCGCATCCGCCGCGACAGCACTGTGCTCGACGTGACGGGTTGCCTGGAAGGGATATGCACTGTCCTGCCCGCGAAATTGCGTGACGATGTTCCCGGTGAGCTGTCCATCGTTGAGCGTCGCAGTGATCGTTGTCAGATAGTGTTCAATGTTCAGCACCAGTTTACCGTCTTCAAACGTCGCGCTGGTGGTGCCGTCATAGGGCTCGAAGCCGTCGTAAAGCGTGCCCTTCAGCGCCGCTCCCGATCCGGAGATGTCCAGCCGGAACGGAATCACCGTTCCGTTGCGGACCAGACTGGCATCCCAGCGCCCATCCACGGCGTCGCCGGAAGTGGATGCTGGAACCGCGGCCACGCAGGCTGCGCCGCTTGCAAGTATCAGGGCGAGACTGGCTGCCCGTATGTAATAACGCATATCCCTGATTATAGTGCTCACCTCCGTCGACCAGTCTCACGTTCATTCATGACATTTGGTTATTTTCTTAGTACCGCGATGCCGAACACCTGTTGCACTAAAGTGCCTTCATGGTCCGATTGAATCGTCGCCGTTGGCTGCAACTGTTCAGTATCGCAACCGATCGCTGGGCACGAATATCGATTGGACTACCACATGAAAATGCTGTGGCCAGGGCAGCCGTGCGCAAGATCCTGGCAAGCGTGGCAGCATGAGGCGCCCTGGTCTCTTTCCGGGACGGCGGCCGCTGCATTCGGCGTACATGCTGATGTTGTCGGGGCTCATGCTGTGGAACGCTGCGTCAGCCGGCGCCGCTGGAAATGATCCCGAGGAACTGCGCATCGGCTATCAGAAGAGCTCCGTCAATCTGCTGGTGGCACGTCAACTGGGCCTGGTGGAACGTGAGTTTCCACACACGCGCGTGCAGTGGGCGGAGTTCGCCGCAGGTCCGCAACTGCTCGAAGCCCTTGGGGCGCAGGCTCTGGACTTTGGCATGACAGGTGATACACCACCGATCTTCGCGCAAGTCGCGGGACGCGACATACTCTACGTGGGCGTCGAGCCGCCCAAGCCAGACAGTTCGGCGATACTCGTCGTCCCGCAATCCAGTATTAAGTCCCTGTCGGGCCTGCGCGGCAAGCGCGTGGCATTCCAGAAGGGCTCGAGTGCCCATTACCTGGTTCTACGGGCGCTCGCTCGAGCGGGTTTACAGTACACCGATATCCAGCCGATCTATCTCGCTCCGGCGGATGCGCGCGCAGCATTCGAGAATCGAAGCGTCGACGCCTGGGCGATCTGGGATCCGTATTGGGCCGCGGTGGAACATGCATCCGGTGCACGGGTACTCGCGAGCGGTGAGGGACTGTCGGATAACAATAGCTTCTATCAGTCGACGCGCGAATTCTCCGACAGGTACCCGGAAACCATCCACAGCCTGCTGCGGCTGCTGACCGAGGCCGATCAATATCTGCGCGCGCACCCGCGCGAGGCATCCACGCTGGTTGCGGCTGCGACCGGGCTCACACCAGAGGCGACGAACACGTTTCTCAGCCGCCGGCCACCTTCACCGGTGCAGCCACTGACCCCGTCGGTGATTGCGGCGCAGCAGGCCATTGCCGATGCCTTCGTCACTGCCGGTCTGATACCGCGTTCCATAAGCATCGCCGCCGCGGTGTGGCAACCGACAGCTAGGCTTAGCCACGACGCGGCAACGGAGAGTCGCTGACTGCATTGCCGAACGCCATCGGCTCATGGCTGCGACAGCGCGCCGTCGCCAGGATTGACATGGCCATGAAGGATCTGGCTCAGGAATACCCGCAGGCGGTCGGTGCTCGGATGATCGAACATCTCGTTGGGCGCACCTTGCTCGACGATTTCGCCATGATCCATGAACACCATGCGGTCGGCTACCCGGCGGGCAAACCCCATTTCGTGGGTGACGCAGATCATGCTCATGCCCGATTCCGCCACCGCAACGATGGTATCGAGTACTTCCCTGATCATCTCCGGGTCCAGGGCCGAGGTGGGTTCGTCGAACAGCATGATCTTTGGAGCCATGCACAGGGCGCGGGCTATGGCGACGCGTTGTTGCTCGCCGCCGGATAGCTGTCCCGGATACTTGTCCGAATGCTGCGACACATGGACCCGGTCGAGATAGTCGAGAGCCAGCGCTGTCGCCGCCGCGCGCGACAATTTTCGCACCCACATGGGCGCCAAGGTGCAGTTTTCCAGCACCGTCAGGTGCGGAAACAGATTGAACGCCTGGAATACCATGCCGACCTCGCGCCGAATCAGTCGGCCTGATGCGGGCTCTCTGGTCAGCTTGATGCCGCTGACGGTAATCAAGCCCTGCTGATGCGATTCCAGGCCGTTGATGCAGCGAAGCAGCGTCGACTTGCCCGAGCCCGACGGGCCGCAAACCACCAGGCGTTCGCGCGGCGCGATGGCCAGCGACAGGTCGCGCAGCACCTGTCGCGCGCCATACCACTTGTTCACACGTTCCAGGGTAACGAGCGGGGGCTCATCCCCGGCATTCTTCATGAGGCTCTCGACCATGCGGGCGCCGGTGCCTTCAGCGGAAGTAGGCGTGCAACGCGGCGATATGCTCGGGACCCACGCCGCAGCAACCGCCCACGATCGTCGCTCCGGACCGCGTCCAGCGGGTTGCCCAGTCGAGATATCGCTGCGGATCGAGGTCTTCGCGCAGCGTGGAGATGCCCGCGTAAGGCTGCTGCGAGCGCGGCTCCGGCATGAATGCGTTGGCGTACACGCCGATGCGGACAGAGGATCGGAGCCCGCGAACCACGCCGATGGCCGCCAGGACCGCCGCATCCATGACCTCCGGCTGGCTGCAATTGAACAGGACCGCCTGCGCGCCGCGCCGAATATCGGTTGACACGGCCTGCTCGACGCTCTCGCCGGATCGAAGCTCGGCGGGACCCACGCGGCCAGCCTCGTCGCGCAAGGTGTACGAGACCCAGATCGGCAGCCCGGTGTGTCGGATGGCCTCGATCGCCGCTGTACTCTCGGCGGTCGAACTCTGCGTTTCGATCAGCCATAGATCGGCGTGCGGGCCGAGGCCTTCAACCAGGGCGTGCAGTATCTGCGGTGCCCGCGCGGCTTCGAAGCTCTGGGGCCGGTAGGATTCGAACAGCGGCGGCAACGAGGCTGCCACTTGCACCGGTCGGTGCGCGGCATCGGCCGCTGAGCGCGCGAGCCGGCCTGCGAGCGCCGCCAGGCGCTGCCCCGACTTCTCGAATCGCGCCTCTCCGATCCGATTGGGAACCAGCGCGTAGCTGTTGGTGGTGATGACGTCGGCGCCACTGGCGATGAAAGCCGCATGGGCCTGACTGACGAACTCGGGCGCCTCGATCAGCGCCAGTGCCGACCATTCGGGTAGGCGAAATGGCGCCCCCATGCGCGCAAGTTGCCGGCCCAGGCCGCCATCCAGGATCATCACGTCGCTTCCCGCGGGCATGCGCTAGCGCCTCGCCTGCCACGCCAGGCTGCGGCCGAAGCGACGCTCCAGCCGCAGTTGAACCATTTCGAATGCAATCGACATCGCCCAGTAGATGAGCGCCGCGGCGATCAGCATTTCCATGTAGTGATAGGTCGCCCGGGCGTAGGCCTGCGCGAGGAAATTCAGCTCCCACAAACCCATGATCGAGACCAGGGAAGAATCCTTGAGCATGGAGACGAACAGCGCGCCGGCAGGCGGTATGATCAGGCGCAGCGCCTGCGGTCCGGTCACCTTCCAGAATACCAGCCACGGCGGCAGTGCCAGCGCCATCGCCGCTTCGCGTTGTCCGTGGGGTACGGCCATCATGCCGCTACGGATCGTCTCCGCGAGATACGCACCGTAATTGAGAGACAGGGCAATCAGCCCGGAGCTCAGCGCCCCGAGCACGATGCCGACCTGCGGCAACGCCAGGTAGATGATGAGCACTTGCACCAGCAGCGGAGTACCGCGAAACAACGAGGCGTAGAAACTCGCCAGCGCAAAGGCGACGGGGTTGGATGACATTCTCCCGAACGCCGTCAGGATGGCCACCAGCATGGCGAACACCATGGAACAGCAGGTCACCAATAGCGTGAGCGCCGCTCCCTGGATAAATCCGTTCGGCGCCAGGCGCAAGCCCAGCAGGTACGGGAGCTTCTGTGCGACGAAACCAAGATCGAGCTTGAGGCCGACGCAAGCTGCCGCCAGCAGCGCGAACAGCGCCACCCAGGTCAGCCACACCTTGAGTAGAAAATAGCCCCTGGGCCCGTCGTGGCGCGCGGCATGGCTCGCCGGGATCGAATTTTCGGCGTCATGCCTCGCTGACTCGGCCGGCGGAACGCCGCGCACGTCAGTGTTCGTCAAGGGTTATGTCCGCATCGAACCAGCGACGCGCGATCTTCGCCAGCGTGCCATCAGCCTTCAAAGCGTCGACCGCGCGGGCCACGGTGGTGTTCCACTCGGGATCGCCCTTCTCGGTCGCCACCACGTCGGGTTCCGCATAGAGGACGTCGCCGACGATCTTCAGCGCGTGCGTGGAATCTATCGCCGTTCTGGCGGTGGCGATATCGGACACAATGGCGTCCAGGCGCAAACCAGGTCCCAGCGCCAGGTTGCGAAAATTCACCGTTTCATCGCCGGGGATCACGATGACATCGTGAAACGGGTAGGCGATCGGCGCCGCGCCGGGAATAGACAGTGCCTTGTTCAGGTAGCTCTCGTAGCTCGAACCGGTTCCCACGCCCACGCGCTTGCCGGAGATGTCGGCGACCGAATGAATGCGCTGCTCGTTCTTGTTCACCACCAGCACCGCGGGCGAGTTGTAGTAACGCACCGGAAAGTCGAGCACCTTTGCACGCTCCTCGGTCGGGCTCATGGAGCAGATGCAAATGTCCCAGCGGCCCTGCCAGCGGCCGGAGACGATGGTCTCCCACCCTGGCGTCGCAAGATCCAGCTTCACGCCCAGCCGTGCGGCGACCGCGCGCGCTACGTCGACATCAAAACCGGCCAACTCGTTGTTCGCATCGATGAAACCGAAAGGGGGGTAGTCGTCGACCAGTGCATCGTGCAAGACACCACGCTGCTCGACCCGCTGCAGGGTAGAACCGGCGCGTGCCTGTGCCGCGCAAGCGCCGATGAGTAGCAGGCTCACCAGCAGGCGCATGGGTCAATAGCCGGCTGCGGGATCTGGTCGGTCGGATTATCCATTGGTGCCTGGAAGCATCGTGGCGCAGGATCCTGGTTAGCGAGCATAATGGATCTGCGTCAGGTGATGCAGCCCTGTGGGCCGAGGTGCTGCACGAGGCCGGGGTGCCCCAGGGCGTTTTCAACCTCGTCAACGGAAATCGAGCGCGCTAATCCAGCGCCAGGCGCTGCGCCTTAACGCACCGGCAGCTTGACGTCCGCAAACAACTCGTCGACCTCCTGCTGCGTCTTGCAGCTTGACGCCCGATCGACCAGCTTGGGGCTCAGGTGTGGCCCCATCAGACCCAGGAACTCGTACATGTAGCCGCGCAGCAGCCCGTCGCGCGCGAAGCCGATCCAGGTGGTGTGTTCCGGAAACAGGTGGGCAGCGCTGATCGATACCAGGTCCGGATCTTCCCCCGCATTGACAGCGACCTCGGCGACTATACCCACCCCGAGGCCCAGACGAACATAGGTCTTGATGATATCCGCATCGCGCGCCGTCAAAGCCACGTTGGGCCGCAGTCCCGCACGGGCAAAGGTGTCGTGCAGCGACGAAGGTCCGGTCAGGCTGAAGACGTAGGTGACTATGGGGTAGGCCGCGAGCTGCTTGAGCGTAGGCTTGTCCACCAGCGCGAGCGGGTGATCGGCCGGCACTACGATCTTGCGATGCCAGCGGTAGCACGGCAGCAGTATGTAGTTGGGGAACAGATCCTGTGAGCCAGTCGCAATGGCGAAATCGATGCGATCCACATCGGCCATTTCGGCGATCTGCTCGGAGGTTCCCTGGTGCAGGTGAAACTGGACGTCCGGAAACTTGAGGCGAAACCGCTGGATGACGCGCGGCAGCACGTAGCGCGCCTGGGTGTGGGTGGTACCGATGGAAAGCGTGCCGCGGCCCTCGTCGCTGAACTCTTCCGATACGCTCTTGATGTTCTGCGCCTCGCGCAGCAGCCGCAGCGCGTGGGCGATGACCCGCTCGCCCGGCGGTGTGAGCCTGGAGAACATGCGTCCCTGGCGCACGAAGATGTTGAATCCGAGCTCCTCCTCCAGCAGCTTCAGCTGCTTGCTGACCGCCGGCTGCGTCGTGCACAGCTTGGCCGCCGCTGCCGTAAGGTTCAGGTCATTCTGGGCGACCGCCGCCAGGAAGCGCAACTGCTGCAGTTTCATTCAACGCCGGCGCCCGAGTTTCATAACCGGAAAATATACGCGCCGCCGCTCGATGCGATCGTGAATGAGCTCATTCCCTACGCGCGGCGACGGTGACATTTCAGTTACGAACATCGCGCATGCGCTAGCACACGTACGCGCACGCGCACGCGCACGCGCGGAAACGCTCGTCTTAGGGAATGAGAAGATAAGCAAATGGTATTAGCCCGGGCCGACTGCACTGGAAAATAATCCGGCGGTCACTCCTGCAGTCAGCGCCGCCATGCCAGAGCTTTCCGATCTTTCGCAGTCTCACGCGATTGCCGCCGGTCCTGCCTCCCATGATCGCGTGTTCCGTGGTCGCGCGTCCCATGGCTGGCTCCGCGCCTTGAGTCCGCTGCTGCTGATCGTCCTGTGGCAGATCGGCTCGTCTACCGGCGTGATTTCCAGCCGCACGCTGGCGGCGCCGAGCCAGGTGCTCGTAAGCTTCGGCTCGCTGGTCGCCAGCGGCGAGCTGCAGCACCATCTGCTGATCTCGCTCGGCCGGGCCGCCAAGGGGCTTGCCTTCGCGCTGCTGCTCGGCGGAGGCCTGGCCCTGATCGCGGGACTGTCGAAGGCCGGCGAGTACGTCATCGACGCGCCGGTGCAGATGTTTCGTACCCTGCCCGTGGTCGCGCTGGTGCCGCTGTTCATCATTTGGTTCGGCATCGGCGAGTTCCCAAAGATCGCATTGGTCACCGTGGCCGCGACCTTCCCGATCTACCTGGCGCTGTATGCAGGTATCCGCGGAGTCGATGCCAAGCTGATCGAACTGGCGCGCGTGCTCGGCCTGTCGCGCGGCTCGCTGATTCGCAACGTCATACTGCCCGGTGCGCTGCCGATGGCGCTGGTTGGACTGCGCTATTCACTTGGCATCTCGCTGGTCATCCTGGTGGTGGCCGAGCAGGTCAATGCCACCAGTGGCATCGGCTACCTGATCAGTGATGCGCGCGACTTCATGCGCACGGACGTGATCGTCGTTGGCCTGCTGGTATATGCGCTGCTGGGCCTGACGGTCGATGTGCTGGTGCGTTGGCTCGAGAGGCGGCTGTTGGCGTGGCGAGCCTCTTTCGTCGGAGCCGCGACATGACAGCACCCACTGCGATCCCGCCCACCCCAAACCAGCACGCCATCGCGGTCCGGGCCGTGACCCGTCGCTTCGGATCGACCACCGCGTTGGATGGCGTGGAGCTGTCGATCCGGGCCGGCGAATTTGTCGCGCTGCTGGGGCGCAGCGGTTCCGGCAAGAGCACGCTGCTACGGCTGCTGGCCGGACTGGACGCACCAACCACCGGCGAGGTGCGGGTGCCGCAACGGCGCATGGTGGTGTTCCAGGAGCCGCGGTTGCTGCCGTGGAAGACGGCGATCCAGAACGTAGCCTTGGGTTTGGCCCAGGACAATTCGCGCGAGCGAGCCAGGTCGGCCCTAGCTGAGGTCGGCCTCGACCATCGGCTGGACGCCTACCCCGCTACCCTCTCAGGCGGTGAAGCGCAACGCACCGCGCTCGCGCGCGCACTGGTGCGCGACCCCGAGCTGCTGCTGCTGGATGAGCCGTTCGCAGCGCTGGATGCGCTCACTCGCATCCGTATGCACCGCCTGGTCGAAGCGCTGTGGGTGCGCCATAGCCCAGCGGTGCTTCTGATTACGCATGACGTGGATGAAGCGTTGCTGCTGGCGGATCGCGCCCTGGTGCTCGACAAGGGGCGCATGGTCGCCGAGCTTCAGATCGATCTTCCGCGCCCGCGCGAGCTCGGCCAGCCGGGTTTCCTTGGCTTGCGCAAGCGTCTGCTGGCTGCCATCGGCGTCCAGGACGTTCCTCAGCAGGACGTAGCGCCGGTGTTGCACCTGCCGCCGTCGGAAAGCAAGGCCACGACCGTACCCGCGCTGCTCAGGCAGCTAGCCTGATCGGCCCGTCTTCGATGCACTGCGTACGCTATCGGTGTAGATCGTCGATCCAGCGCACCACCTCCGGCACTTCCACCGGCTCGATGTCCAGGTTATAGACCAGGCCGGTCTGTCCGCTTCGTGCCAGCACGCAATGCAGCTGCAGGTCCTCGCTGGCGTTGATTTCCTGGTGCGGAACAAACGGCGGCACGTAGATGAAATCGCCGGCCCCGGCCTCGGCGACGAACTCGAGCCGATCGCCCCAGCGCATGCGTGCGACGCCGTTGACGACGTAGATGACGCTTTCCAGGTCACCGTGGTGATGCGCCCCGGTCCTGGCACTCGCATCTATGGTCACGGTGCCAGCCCAGAGCTTGCTGGCTCCGGTGCGCTCGGTGGTTACCGCCGCACGACGTTGCATGCCCAGGGTCTGTGCGGTGTTGGAGTCGAGCTCGCCAGCTCGTACCACCCGCACGCCGTCGGATCGCCAGCGACTGCTCGACTCGCTCATTCCATTCTCCGCTTATTTGCCCAAGGGCTTCCGCGCGCGGCGCTTTGGGGCCCGGCGTCAGTCTAGCAATCCGGCGGTTACCACGCGGCGACATTCGCCAGCGGCAATTAGTCATGCACCAATTGCAATTGGACCCGATGCGACCGCGCCGCTACGGTGGCCCCCCATGAGCGTAATCGATATCAGGTCCGAGCCGCATCCAGCTCCAGAAATCCATTGGTTCGTTCCCTCCGCCGGTGACGGCCGCCACCTCGGCGCACCGACGCGACCGCCCAGCTTCACGTATCTCACGGCTATCGCGCAGGCCGCAGACGCGCTCGGTTTCGACGGCGTATTACTGCCTACAGGCGGCCTGAGTGAGGACACCATTGTCGTGGCGAGCGCGCTTGCGAGCCTGACGCGCCAGCTGCGTTTCCTGGTGGCCGTGCGTCCAGGGCTGATCTCACCGATCCTTGCGGCCCGCATCACCGCCTCGCTGGACCGCATCAGCAATGGCCGCGCGAGCCTGAACGTCGTCAGCGGATCCGGCAAATCCGATTTCGAGGGGCTGCCGCTCTCACACCAGGAACGCTACCAGTTGACGCGCGAGTGGCTCGCCGCCTTCCGCGGCGCATTCGGCAGCCAGGCGGTGAATCTCAAGGGCAAGCACATTCATGTCGAAAACGGCAAGGCGCTGTTGCCGAGCGTACAGCGCCCGTACCCGCCGGTGTACTTCGGCGGCTCGAGCGATGAGGCGCGCGCCGTTGCGGCCGAGTTTGCCGATGTGTACCTGACTTGGGGCGAGCGCCCCGCAGAGGTCGCGGAGAAGATTGCGGATGTTCGCCGGCAAGCAAAGCAGCACGGCCGCCAGATTCGTTTCGGTCTGCGCGCCCACGTCATTGTTCGGCCCACCGAGGATGAGGCCTGGCGCGAAGCGGACCGTCTGATCGAGCACCTGACCGACGAGCAGATCGAGCGCGCCCAGGCCGCATTTGCGGCTTCCGAGTCGATTGGGCAGCAGCGCATGGCCAGCCTGCACCGCGGCAATCGCGACAGCCTGCGGATCGGCCCCAACCTCTGGGCCGGTGTGGGCTTGGTGCGTGGCGGGGCCGGCACTGCGTTTGTCGGCAGTCCCGAGAACATCGCGCGGGCGCTTGCCGAATACCGCAGCGTCGGCATCGATACCTTTATCCTTTCGGGATATCCGCACCTCGAGGAGGCGTATCGCACCGCGGAATTGCTGTTCCCCGCCATTGGCAGGGCAAGCCCGGCATTTCAGACGGCGGCGTCGGCGGTCGCCTCGGCAACCCTGCATGCCGGAGCGCCTATCGTCGGGCGCTTCAGTTCAATCTGACTCCCGCTCAAGCTCGATAGCGCAGCGCCTCGACCAGCAAGCCAAACGCCGCAGACGATTGTCGCCGGCTCGGGTAATTCAAGTCCGAACCCCGCAAGCGCTGCATTGAGCATCTGCGCGATGAAACTGCGCTCGCGTGCGCTAAAGTGGCTTCCGTAACTGGAGGAACCGATATGAGTATCAAGCGCAACGGTTCGCAACCTTCCATGAAAGGCCCGTCGGAGACCTTCACCGGCAGCGTGCGCGTCGATCCCCTGTTCCAGGCACCTGGGACGACAGCGTTCGGCGGCGCCAGCGTGACCTTCGAACCCGGTGCCCGCTCCGCGTGGCACACCCATCCTTGCGGGCAGGTGTTGATCGTCACGGCGGGGCTGGGTTGGACCCAGTGTTGGGGCGAACCCCGGGAAGAAATACGCCCCGGCGATGTCATCACCTGTCCGCCCGGCAGGAAGCACTGGCACGGGGCGACGGCGACCACGGCCATGACTCACATCGCCATCCAGGAGTCGCTCAACGGCAGGAACGTCGAGTGGCTGGAAAAGGTCACCGACCAGCAGTACCTCGGTGATGCAACGCCGGTCAGTTAGCAGTAGCTACCACGACCTCGTCGTGCGTGTCCGGCGCGGCGGAATTGCGGCCGATAGCACTTGCGCTGATGGCACTGGCATCGGCTCGCCTGAGCGCATCGACCTGCAGCCAGGCGCGCAGGTCATTGGCTGGCAGCGGCGGACTCATGTAGTAGCCTTGCGCGGAATCGCACTTCAGTTCTCGTAGCAGCGTGAATGCACGCTGGTCTTCGACCCCCTCGGCGACGACCTTCAGTCCCAGGCTGTGTCCGAGCTCTATGGTGGAGCGCACGATAGTGACCAGATTGCTCTCTTCCGACATTCTCGAGACGAACGAGCGGTCGATTTTCAGCTCGTTTACCGGCAACTTCATCAGGTAGCTCAGCGAGGAATAGCCTGTGCCATAGTCATCGATAGACAGCTGCAGGCCCATGCCGGCAAGCTGGACCAGCACTTTCTGTGCGTGCCCCGGATCCTCCATGAATCCGCTTTCCGTGATTTCCAGTCCGATGCGATGTGCGGGCACCTGATGCTGCGCCAGCAACGCGCCGATCATGCCCGGCAGTTCACGGTTCATCAGGTCGCGGGCCGACAGATTTACCGACACGTGCAGGTCGAGTCCGTCGCGCCGCCACACTCCACATTGCCGTATGGCTTCCCCAAGCACCCATCCCGTCAGGATCTTGATGTAGCCGGTATGTTCTGCGAACGGAATGAATACTGCGGGCGGGACGACGCCGCGTACCGGATGCTGCCATCGGATCAGCGCCTCGACGGCAGTCGTCGCTGCGGAGGCGAGCGTCACCTTGGGCTGGTATATGAGGTGCAGCTCATTGCGCTCGACCGCACGCCGTAATTCACCCAGCAGCGATAAATGCTCCTGCTGATTGATGTCATAGGCCGGATCGTAGATCGTGAAGCCGCTGCGTCCACGCTTGGCAACATACATCGCGATATCGGCGTTGCGCACCAGCGTCTCGGCATTGGTGCCGTGTTGCGGGAATAGCGCGATGCCGATGCTGGCGCCAACGTCCAGCGGCTGTTCCTGGTAGAGAATCGGCCGCTCCAGCGCATCCGTGATGGCCTCGGCGACTTCCTCGACCCGGGCAGTCCGATGCGCATCTACCAGTACCGCGAATTCATCACCCCCCAGGCGCGCTACGCATTCCGCGCCAGCCAGCGCCGTGCGCAGGCGCACCGCCACCTCGCGCAGGACATGGTCGCCAACACCGTGGCCGAGCGTGTCGTTGACGTACTTGAACCGGTCCAGGTCCATGACAAAAACGGCAAACTTTCGTCCCTGCTGCCTGCCCTCGACAATGCTCCGCTCCAGCTGTACTGCGAATCGGGCGCGATTCGGCAGCTCAGTCAGTACGTCTTCGTAGGCGAGGCGCAGGATACGCTGCTCGCGCTCTGCAATTCCTGCGCGCATATGATCAAGGCCTTGTGCCAGGACGCCGATCTCGTCAGAGCGCTGCACATCAACCGGCGCGGAATAGTCCCCCTGCTTGATCCGCCGCACAGCTGTCAACAGCGCACCCAGTGGTCGCGTAATACCCAGCGCAATCAGGACGCTGCCGGCAATGGAGAATGCCAGGCTGAGGAGGCCAAGGGCCAGTAGCGTCACGCGCAAGGTGGAGAAGGGCGCCATGGCATCGGCAATCGGTCGCTGCAATACCGCGGCCAGGCGATTGCCTTGCGTGCCACCGATGCTCACAAGCCTGAATTGATTCCTTCCCGCAGGCATCTCCAATACATGCATGCCTGACGCTGTTTCGTATCCTGGCAGGCGATCCTGTAGTGCGGCGGCCTGCGCAGCCGGCAGGGTCGAGACCAGCAGGCGCCACTGCTCGCCGTGCTCGACCAGGAAGGACACGTTCAGGCCAGTCAGTTGGCACAGCTCCTGTGCCACGGACTCGTTGACCTCGAATCCAACGATTATCCAGCCGATCGTAATCGGAGCGCGCACCGGAGCTGCAATCAGCTGGAACGCCCGGTCGCCGATCATCATGGTCGAAGTCGCGTAGCTGGCGCGGTGGGCTGCCGCCAGCAGGTCTGCAAACTGGTAGTGCTGTTTCCCGTCGGAACGCAGTGAATCCGCGATTACCCTGCCGTCGAGATCAGCCAGGAAGAGTGCGGCGGCCTTGATACGAGCACCGTGATTCTCCAGCGCCGAGTCGAGCGTTGCGATATCGCCGCTGGCGACCGCTTCGCGGAATGCAAAATCAGAGGCCAGCACATTCGCCG
>Ga0116229_10004533_pt1 | contig 22768 bp, 17 predicted proteins | sample S1TSphgellanicum_3_FD_87313 | JGI IMG/M metagenome (GOLD analysis project Ga0116229, IMG submission 87313) | Host-associated microbial communities from peat moss isolated from Minnesota, USA - S1T2_Fc - Sphagnum magellanicum MG | ecosystem: Host-associated > Plants > Peat moss > Unclassified...
AGAGCCAAATGCAGCAACACTCGCGTTTAGGTCCTGAAACCTGAGGTCCTGAAACCCAGTGTCCGTTTATCGAGAAACAGCAACCCAGTGTCCGTTTATCGAGAAACAGCAACCCAGTGTCCGTTTATCGAGGTCCTGAAACTCAGGTCCTGAGAGCCAAATGCAGCAACACTCGCGTTTAGGTCCTGAAACCCGAGGTCCTGAAACCCAGTGTCCGTTTATCGAGAAACAGCAGGCACGGGCGGATTGTGTCCGACCGTCACGGGTACCCACTAGTCAGAACAAGAAGAAAGGGGCAAAAGGAGAGCGCCAACGCTTTCGAGTCTCGACGTCTCGTCTTCTCTAACAAATCCTACCTATCAGTGTTTTTTTAAGGAATTTTTGTTTGTAGCCAAATTGGATATCATCCATAGGAAGATGTAGAAAAAGTGGCGATCATCCCTAGGAAGTTTTAGCCAAATCTGGCTATAAACCACATATGAATTACAAATCTCTAATCATCCATCTATATTTTTGGCTATACAATAATGCTAACCAAGTTATATGCATCCAACGATTTTTACTCTTTTTTTCTTCTCATTTCTGGCTACTGAAAACCTCCAAAATCGCTTTTTTCGAAATTTTCAATGTTGCTTTTTCACGACATTTCGCCAGTAAAAAAATCACTGAGTTCCCTACCTACTAGATTCCTTTTTACGATTTTTCTGGTAGCCAAATTGGCTTCATCCATCCATAGGAAGATGTAGAAAAAGCGGCTATCATACATAGGAAGATTTAGCCAAATACGACTATAAACCACATACGAAGTAAAAATCTTTAATCCAGAAAACCAAGTGCAGAAATCTGGCGATTTTTACTATTTTTCATCACTTCTGGCGATTGACAACTTCCAAAATCAAAAATTTTTCCGATTTTTTTCATTTCATTTCGCTCTTTGGCGAAATTTTGCCAATAAAACAAAAGGCTGCTACCTACTTCGCAGCCAACGAGACCAACGGATGCGAAAGTGTGACCGCTAGATGAAAACGTGAGAACTCTGGATGTGAAAGTGTGAACTCTTGGTGACAACGTGTGAACTCTGGATGCGAACGTGTGAAATCTTGATGTGACCGTGTGAATGCTCGATATGAACGTGAGACCGCCGTTTGAGAACGCATGAATGTAGGACGTGAACATGAGAATGCTCGACATGAACGTGAGAATGCGGTTTGAGAACGTGTGAACGCAAGAGCTGATTTTTAGAGTCTAAGTTGTCATCATGTGGTGTTGCCAAATTTCGGTAGCAAGAAATTAAGAATTATCGTTAATTCTTTTTCTTTTTCTTTTCCCTTGGGCGGTTTTGCAGTTGGTCTCTGTGTTTTTGCCAAACAAACTGAAGACTTTTTTGGGTACCTATAAAGAAAAGAAAATCTTTTGTTTCATTTTTTCTTGGGTTTTCGTTTTCTTGCAGTTGGTTATTTTCTTTTATTCTTTATATTTCTTGCCAAAAGAAATACGGATTTTAGTTCATATTTTCTTGGGTGGTCTTAGAGTTGGTCACCGTGTTTTTGCCAAACAAACTCAAGAGCTTTTTGGTAGCAAGAAAGAAATAGGGATTTTCACTTTTGTTTGGGTTTCTTTGTTTATACTTTTTTTAGTTTTTCCAAAAGAAAAATCGCGATTTTTTGCTAGCAAGAAATAGGAATTTTATTTTATTTTTCCTTGGGTTGGTTTCGGCTTTCTTTTTCTTTTCTTTTTTTTGTGCCAAAGAAAAGCCAGGATTTATGGTAACGGGAAATAGTGATTTTACTCCATTTTTTCATGAGTTTTGCAGTTGGTTTAGGTTTTTCTCTGCAGTTGGTTACTCTCTTAGTGCTGCATATTTTTTGCATGGCAAGAAAAACGGGATTTACTGTCATTTTTTCTACGATTTTTTTCACTGTTGGTTATTTTCTTTTGAACTGCTTTCTCCTCTCTCTCTCTCTCTCTCTCTCTTTTGCCAAATAAAAGTTAGGATTTGTGGTAAAAACTAAGGGGTAGGGTAAAACCCCAGGATGGGTGCTTTACAGAAAAAGGGACCCCAATGTAGGAGCCAATGGAGTCCCAAATTTCCATAAAGCTCCCATCAGTGACAGCATAAAAATTAGGGGTCGGTTTTTTTTTGCCCAAGATACCCGGAGGGTACCCGCTGGGTATCATTTGAAAAAATCAAATTTTGATCTTTGGACTTTACAAAAGTGAAAAGCACTTCCTGTTTTCATAAAAGCCCAATGGCCATAATATGTTTTGTAGGAGTAGCTCCAGATACATTAGAAAATATCCGGCCAGGTTTTTAAAAGATTGGCAATGTAGTAGTAGTTCATACTTTGGGGTTTACAAGTTCGCTGTTTTTTTTTGGTGCTGCCGTTTAGCTAAACAGAGTCAGGATTTGCATTGAAGAGGGTCATGTTAAGCCCAAAAGGTGTTAGATTTCAAGTCAGAGACCCCTTGATTTAGTCTAAGTATGTGGATATTTGCAGTTATTTAGAAGCAATTTAAATGGATTTTGGGGTTTTTTTGCTTTTACCATGGTACCAGTGTGGGTGCTCCTTCACCCAAGGCAGGATTGATGATAGCAAGACCTAAGGATTTGAGTTCTTCTCTGAGGCTTGCAGTTGGTCACTTTGAGTTTGCTATCTTTTTACTAAATAAAAGTCAGGGTTTTTGTTAGCAAGAAATTAGGGTTTTAGGTCATTTAATGAATTTACAGTTGGTCATTTCATTTGTGATGTATTTCTACCAAATAAACTCAGCATTTTGGTTCTTTTTCTAGGGTTTACACTAGATAATTTTCCATGTGGGTGTCTTTCACCAAAAGAAATTCAGGGTTATCCTTGATTTTAGGGTTTACAATTTGGTCAATTTCAATGTTGTTTCCTTTTCTTTTAGGAAAGGAAGTAGTCAATGGTGGTGTTTTCATCTCATTATTGTGTTTTTTGTGATGGACCATAATAAGTTTTGTGTAGCATGAACATTGTTGTGTCGTAAGTAAAGAGCTTGGGATGGTGAAAAGTTTTCAAATTGTCAATGTGTGGGTGTTGGAAGTTCATTTTGAAAGAGGTTGACAATGGTGGTGTGTATAAAGAAGCATGAGAGGATTAAGAATGGTGTTGATTCAATAATGTGTGGAAAATTTGAGAGATGGTGTTGAGAGTTTGTGATCTTGGTAAAATGATTCTTTATGCAAATAACAAGAAATTATTTCTTTCTAGTGCAACTGTTGTAATGGTTTTTTTAGCAATGTTGTCTTATATTTGTTGGGCATTTGAAGGACTATGTATTCATTTACCTTGATGCTACAACTAGCTTGAACTTTAAATTGAAAAATAGGTAGTCTTCAAGCACACCTATAAAAGGAATCTAAGTACTTATGATTTAAAGATGGATGGGACACACTTGAACCAATGAAGATTAGAAGACATGTAATTGCTTTTTGAGTTTAGGTATGCTTTAACAGTTTAACAAATCTCTCAAATTCTATTAGTAGCAAATTGTAGAATGTTGAAAACATCATCCAATCAACAATGACAAAAGCACAAATGGGCATTCAAAATAATGCTACCAAAGCATCAAGATGTCACAATATGAATGTTGGAGGGGTTAGCTTGGCTATTCCTTTACTCCAAATTCATATCACCTTCATTGTTGGACATTGGCAACTAAAATCCAAATTTGCCAGTAGTAGCAAGGTTGTGTAGTTACAACATTCCAAGGACCTTATAACATAAGAATTCAATTCAAAATGACTCCTCCCATGTGCTCATTACCATGAATCATGCAATCACTGAACAAGGCCGACACATTTGGTCTTCAACACAATTTTCAGAGTAAAAACTTTTGCTTCATGTTTCCAATGTCTCATACCGTATATCCTTGTCCACATTTCATATGTACCAAAATAATGGCAAAGATGTTAGAGTCATTGCCACCTTGTGCAATATGTTTGTTCATGATTACAATGCATGGTTTCTTCAAGTGTTGTTGCACTACCACATTTATTGAACATCCCCACAGAGGTGAAGCTGGTTGGTTGAAAGAATTCTAAGTTTGGATTAATTGCAAAAAGTTCAAACTTTTCTTTCATTTTTGTTAATTTGACATGATTTGCAAGATCTCCCCCCCCCCCTCCCATTTTGTGATGTAATCAAATTTGCAAGAAAATTTAACCAAATTTGTCTATAGACCAAACATGAAAGCAAAAAAATTTACGAATCCTTTTATATTTGGGCTTCTTGTCAAAACATGTTGTAAAAATCTAATGATTTGAATTTTTTTTCAAAATATATCAAATTAAGGCCATTCTTTCCAAAAAAAAAATCATGTGTATATGACAAAACTAGATTTTCAAGTTGAAAAAATGCAAAGATTTGCATTCAATAAAACATCAATGCTCTGATGTTTACATAGTTATGTGAAACATCAAAATTTTGTCAACTCATCATGCAAAACATCCACTTGTTAAAAAGTGTCACTAACATTATAGTGCAAAATTAAAACTAAGTTTTCACCCCAAAATAAAATAAACCTATCAAAATACATGGTTGACTTAATTCCAAAGTGTCACAAGGAATCATTGATTAGAGTATCCCATGTGTAGACATCTAAATGACTAAATTGTGTTGACTACCAAATGGATAAAACACAAGTGGTGCATGGCTATTAAATTCAATTATTTTAGAACTGGAATGTGTAAGAACTAGTGTTGGGCCATTTTTGACTTTTATGAAGAACTTCCCAATCCAATTTTTATAAATAGATTTGAATAGTTGGCTATCAAATTCAATTTTTTTTTAACAAAAATGTGTTAAAACCAATGTTGGGTGGTTCTTATCTTTTATGAAGAACCTTAATACCCAATTTTTAAAAATAGATTACAACAGTTGGCTATTAAATTCAATTTTTTAAAAACTAGAATGTGTAGGAACCATATGTTGGGGGGTTCTTGACTTTTATAAATAACCTCTTAATCCATTTTTTACATACATTAAGTAGTTTTGATTCTAATTTCAAACATAAATGAAATTGAAAATCCAATTTCAAGTCTAATTCTTCCCCACAAAAAAAACAAACATATACATAAATTATGATTATGCATCAGGTTTCAATTTTAAATCAAATTCGATTTTAGTATAGTTCTAAGTAACCCAAATAGACTTAGTTTTAATCCCTTTTTTTGTTGATTGTTTGCTTTTGTTTGTTTTTTTTTTTGGGTTTTGTTTACTTGTGTTTTCATTTGCCTTGTACTTTTGATGAATGGGTTCCCATCATTGATTTTTATTTACAAGGTTTTTATTTTTACTAACTAAAATTGGAACCCATGGTTCTAGCTTGTCAAACCAATTACTCACCCAACATTAGTAAGAACTTAGTAGCATGTTTTTTTCTTTGTTCTTAATTTTGAAAAAACCTCATAGTTTTATGTCCAAACAATTCATGCCTTGCCATTAACCTAGGCCAAAAATGCTAACCAACACAACTAAAAGTAGAAATCCTTCCCAATAGATGATGTGAGGCAACATGCACATAGGCCCAACTTTTTTCCTTTGAGGGGGGAAGGAAGGGGAAGGGAGGGGAAGGGAAAGGGATTTCAAACTTTTGGAATTTGGTGTTCCCAAATGTATTTTGTGTGATTATTTATTTTGTTCTCGGTTTGTTCCCCAAGTTCCCAAATAATAACAAACTTTATACCCTATGTTTTGCCCAAAGGCCTCCTCTTGTTAACTATATAAATAGCTCAAAAGATAAAACCACATTGGGTGTATTTTGGGATTGTGGAAAGATGTGATCACTAGGCCATATGGGCAAGTTTTATTTTAGGAGTCTCCCTTTAAGTGGGTGTTTTTGGTGGCCTAATCAAAGAAAACATCACCAAAAGGAAAAATAAAGACGTCTCCACCAATTACTATTTCATGCTTCTATTAATTAATGAGAGGGCACATCCACAATTTGTTTTTCTTTTCTAAACAATGAGAAGGAGCCATTTGATTGACCCATCACCAATATTTTGGAACATGGGGCACTTCCCAAAATAAAAGCTTAAACATGTTTCCTTCCCCAAATTAAGAACATCATTTGTCATGCTCCCTTTTGCTTCACCCTTTTTTACAACTTACATACATGGGAGTTGAACCATGGCTAAACAACATGGGAGAGAAAATGAAATGTTATTGGGAACATTAGGGAACACCTTGGGACCTAGGAACCTAATGGGAACAAAAAAAATGAAAAATTCCCCCCCCCGCTGACCCCAAAAATTGAAGAGAAAGAAATTAAACCCCTCCAAGCTTTTCATTGGTTATATGAAATTTATATTTTCAAAACAGTTCATCACCATTTTCAACTTAGACTAATACCCTTATTATAAATTGGGGGTATTCATTGGATTTTTTTTTTTAATTTCACATTTTTTTCTATTAGGAACTAAAGAAAAAATGGCACATTGTTTATTTTGTTAGGTTAGGTAAGTGGTAAGTAAGTGAGGTGGATAAGTAAATGGGAAATCAAATGGTTGGGTAGGTAGGACATAAGTAGGTAATTAGGTAGGTAGGGTGTAAGTAGGTAGTTAGGTAGTCAGGCATGGGTGGGCCATGGGTGTGTAAGGAACTATTAAACATAAAATTAGTGCACCCTAAATTCCCTTGCCTTGCCTAAACCATTCTTCCACCTCTTAGACAACATCCTTTGGAGAACAGCTAAAAGGGAATCACAAATTTAGTTACTCTAACCATTTTCCTTCTTTTAACTTCTACTAGGTAAATTTCTATTAGCACAATGTTACATTGAACACCCTTTCCATCTCTATCTACCATAACCCTCAACCTTTTAATTGGATGTCGTGCATTCCTATGTCGACACTTCTAACTATTATTATCATCACACATACAAAATGAAAATATCTTGAATGGTACATCATGTCCGAACCCAAAATGGTAATTCACTTATAATAAAAATAGGAATCCAAGCTGAACATTTCCACATCACAAAAATGTAAAAATTAACACTATGCACAAAACATATACAAATTTACATACAATAGTAGAATGTGTTGGAATCTCAAATCACCAAAAGTCATTTGAGATCACACAAATTAGATTATATCCCACCCATAGAATATTTGAACCTTGTTCACACTTAAATAGATTTGAAATTAAAACCCAAACAACTAATTTAACTTGGTATATCCCTAACTAATTGGGATGTAACCAAATTATTAAACTAACACACTTGACAACTATCATGCACTCCTTTGTTGGCATTTATATTATCATTGTCATCACACATACAAAACATAACATGAAAATACCTTGAATGGTACACCATGTCCAAATTGCTCCCTTATTTGGGGTTAAGGTCCCACTTAAATTAGATAAGAATGTTGAATTAATTGATGGAAGTCCACCATGGATGAACATTTTGATTTTGAGGTGAAAAAACCAATCAACCAAATATAAATATGAACCCCATCATTAATCGCCTAGGTGCAATCTTTCAAATTCCTAGCCAAATGTGAATCACCATGAAAAATCACATTAAAATTAGTTTTACCACATTTTAACCTTAAGAACCTACATGTATTTGGTGCATTGAAAGCAAAACCATTTGTCCATTGGCATTTCTTCCAAGGGTGGCATAAAACACCCCATATGCTAAGCTTGAAAACACTAATCACAAATTAACATAATGATAATTCTTAAAGATTACCCACATAACATAACTCATAAGCCAATAGGAACCACTATTAGAAATGAATCAATTTGGCCATCTACATTGGGAAGGTGACATGGTGCAAATTATGCACATGATCCTTCCATAGTTAACCATCTTAACCCTCCAACAATAACACTTTAAAAGGTAGAATCGTCTAAACATGAAAAATAACATGCCTTATAATCACATCCAAATAGTTAATGTTCTTTGATGTGAGTAGACATAATCCCTTAACTCAAATCTACAAATTTGAGGCCAATAACCACCTCCACACATAGTGGCACAATGCATTGTATCCTAGTGTTAGGCAATTGCCAAATTTTCCATAGACATGGGCATAACACATTGGAATAAGGCAACTTGTTGTTCACACATTAAAATCATCCAAATTAATCACCATCATTTCATCTCATCAAATTAAGGACCTAGTAGTTCGAATTCACAACCAAATAGTATGGTGAAAAAAATGAAAAAAAAACTTGCTAATTAAACCTATAATCCATAACTAACCATGGTAATCATAGGTCCCAATCTTGAATATGGCACTTTTTGGAGTCCATATTTTTGTAGATCTCATTTCACCATCTACACCACCCAATTAACTAACCCATCTACCTCAAAGTAGTGAAATCGTGCGATGATCAATTGATGTTTTCTCAAACAACTTTTAAAACTCCCCATATAATTTTGTAATTTGGTTTGTGAATATTTTGGTTGGAGCCCTAAATTTATTGAAAGCCATGTCCAAAAATGCATAGGTAATGCCCTCACTACTATAATGCGATAATGGCATTGATTCTAACCACTTCAAAAAATGTTCAATCATAACCAAAACATATATTTGGTTATGTTGCATGGTCAAATTAAGTGGGCTAGTAAAATTCAAATTCCACCAATATCCAAGCCCCATGATGAGCAATGACTAAAAATGAAACATAGGTGCATTGAATGAACCTTGTATTTAATCACACTCCAAACATTTAACAACAAATTGTTGAACTTGAAATTGCATCCTTTGCCCCCAATTTGTGCCTACAACAAATTATAAGTCCATCAAACCATAAAATGGTTCAATTCTTCATGAGCATGCCTCACAAGGTTTTCATGTTGTTCTAAGTGAAACACAACCCACATTTGTTCATCTACCCACACTTATAGGAAGGAATTACATTCACAATTGAATCCCTTAACCTTATGCATAATTTGATTTCACTATTTGGGTGTTAATCCAACCAAAATGTCATTACCCTTCAAATGTGCAATAACATGTGCATTTGCATGTATGACCAAGCCACCAACACTTTCTAATTCAATGTCCACATTATTGGAATCCCCATCAGGTGGAAATCCTTTAAGGTGTACAACCAAGGATAGAAATGACCGAGTCCTTTGTACATTTTTTCCTTATGTTTTGATCTTCAACAAAACAAATGAATCAAAAATTGTGAAATATTTCATAAGTACCATATTTTATACCATTATAATTCTAAATTCCATCATAATCATCCATAAATTCGTTTTTACTTAATAAAAAAGGACTAAGCAAAAAATATAGTAAAGGCCAATGTTGTGATAAGATTTTGGAACACTTAAAAAAATTTGGACCCCATAATCCACATTAAATATTAGTTCAATTAGTTAAATTGGGCATATAATTAATGGCATCATACATAATATAAATTATACTAAATTTCGTATCATAGTTTTAAATCAAAATTAAAATATTATATGTATAAAACATATATAATTATTTAAAATACTAATTATACAACATTATTTGATATGTTTTAGTTTTAAATCTAGTTTCAAAAATTAATATACATCATAAATATTGGAATTAATTTACAAATTTATTATATATATAATATTTATTTATGATCCATACTTGACTTATATCTGAAAATTTTATATTACGACCTAAATAATGGATGTATCTCCAAATTTTTTAAAAATATTAATTTGAAATTATATTATAAAATTATTATTTTTTACATTAAGATATATTTTACATCAAAATTTTATAATATAATTTCAAATTAATATTTTAAAAAAATTTGGAGATACATCCATTATTTAATATTATGTTAAGTGGATATTTTCTTCCATTAATAAACCATGCATTTGAATTTTTTCCTTCAAAAGAATGGTTATTGAAATTTTATTAACCAAGGAAACTCAAGTTGATTTTGTTGAAATGAATTAGTTTTTTTATAAAGAATCATTAAGTATGTGCATCTTTGAAAAAGAATAAAAAATGAACTTCTAATTTTTTTTGGGAAAAAATATCAATCAGATATGAAATATTATAAATATTATAATTTCATATTTAAGATTTAATCAAAATATTTTTAAATTTAGGAAATATATCATATATTTATTATTATTTAAGCCATACAATTTGTTTCATTTATAAATCATGTTTTTGAGGTTTTTATTCAAAAAATGGTTATTGAAATCTTATTCAACAAGGAATTCAAGTGTTGTTTTTGCTAAAAATGAATTTACATTTTTTAAATGGAAAAAATGTAAATGTGTGGATGATTGAAAAAAGATTAAAAATGAACTTACAACTTTGTCATTTGGACAAAATATTGATAAGATATCAAATAGGAAAATTAATATTTGTGCAACATTGAGAATGAAAAATTGGTTAAATAAAATGCACCCCTTTGTAATTTCATAACAAGTGAGATGGTTTGTTGGTAATTGGTCTTCATTCTTGAGGTTTTAAGGATCAACCTTCACAAATGACATGGTGTGGTTAACTATGATTTGTTGATAAAATATTCCTTAAGGAATATTTAGTGTAGATGGCCTACATAGGTTACATTTCCTAGGTGCTTACTTAGCTACCTAAATTAGATTTTTAGCCTATCCTAGGTAGTGACACATGTTAACAACTCATAGGATGAAAATAATGCAATTACATAATACTATAGATAGATAATATAATATGTATAATATCGAATTTTTATTTAAATAATAATATATAATTTACAATTTGATGTTTTTCATGATTATGTAATCATAAATATAATCATAACATTATGTGACTATTGGTTTGACTACCATGCCACATGGTGTTTTTTGTGATGAGTTGTCTTATGGTACTTGTAAAAGGTGACTATAGGCATTTTCAATCACATCTATCCATTACAACTAAAAAGTTATTACAAAATTAGTAATTAATTTCCAAAAACATACTTGTTTGTCATGCCAGAAGTCTGAAAAAATCTCTCACGCACATTATCTTCATTATTTAGTATAACATCAAATTGTAAAATAATATTATTTTTAGTGACGAAAAGAAGTGACGAGTTTTTTTTTTAAATATATATAAATATATATGTTTATATATATATATATATATATAGGCACCTTGCTGCCAAACTAGGCTAGTACTCGAAACTTCAAGAGCATATTGAAAGTGACTTTCTCAATCAGGTTGTGGTTGGTAATATATTAATCATCCATGCAATACTACTATCAATGCAAGGCAATTGAAATGCATTTTCAAAACTTAAACTGCATTACAATTGAAAAACAAGTGACCAAACCATTGAAAGGTTAAAAGGCTTTTTTTTAGAAACCCTTGCTTTTGCAATCAGTTAAAATGTGTTATCCGCTTATTTGTGTTAACTGTAAAAATTATAAATTTTTTGGTAGAAAATTCAGTTTTTTTTCAAACATTGTCCAACACTTGGTTGGTTTGTAAGTAAAATAATATTATAATCTAATTATAATATTAAACATCACATTAGTTAATTATAATTCAAATTCAAGTTTTGGGTTAGTAGTTTATTATCAATGTTCTGTGGTTCTCTCCTTTATGAAGAATCTCCAGTTTCAGTTCTAAAACATATATTACAATGGTTTAAATTTCACACATAAATTGGAATTGAGAATTTGATTTTTGATCTGGTTTTTTTGACAATAAATTTGATTTGATTTCTTATCTTGAAAATTAGATTTGGTTGTGGTTCAATTCTTATTGACCTGGACTGGAACTAGAGGACAATCACTGGTTAACCTTTGGTTAACCTTAGTTTTAGTTACCTTTTTTTCAAAAACATATTTCAAAAAATTAGGTTTTGGTCCTAGTTCCAGACATAAATAGAACAAGGACCAACAATTAGAAAGAAAATCTAGTTCCAGTTCCAGTTTTGACATTCAAACCCAATTCCAATTTGAATATTACTAAATGAAATCAGAACCGGTGGTTCTAATTCACCAAACCTGGTACCAGTTATTACCCTTGATTTAGAGTGTATCTCACCCAATGAAATCACCTTCATCCATTAAAAATGACATAATGGAATTTTTTAATATCAGGTTGATTGATGGACCAAATTCAATTCCATTTTATAGATACAATTTCCAACCGTTAAATTTTCCCATTTATTCCCAAAACATACATCTCACAATTTTCATTCCATCCAAATATTGACATTTGATGGGTTTATCCAACAAAATCATGTCATCAGTGATTGTTCATCTAATTCATCTGTTTATTTTCTCTTCATCCAATTTCAACATACATTTTTCCACAACATTTTATCTAAACCCATTTCAATTGCTAATGAATGTTATCCCTAGTTTTTTCCAAATAATTAATGTTGAGGATTTTAATTGATTTTCATAAGATTGGTAGCTAGAACTACCATCTCTTTTCCTCAAAACTAGTGTGGCCTGTGCCATTGGCCCAAGTGTGAACCCATTACAAAATTGGGAAACTCAACATGGGACCATTATCTTGCAATGTATGCATGGATTTTTTTGAACAGCCAAATATGAAAGCGAATCGTGCTTGAATTGAATGGTAAGCCTTCAAGGCCGCCACGTTCTCAACTGACTTTTCCTTCCAAAGCCTGGTCTTTTGGAATTTATTTGAATTTTCAGCTGCAGAAATCACTTCAAAATCAATATCTCCCACGTTCTGAATCCAAATGTTACCAAATGAATTCCATTAAATCCTGCGGACCCAGATTCACCGTATGAACGTTCTTAACACGTATTCAGCGGTAGGATCTTCAGTGAACAGAAAATCATTGCAAGAGATATTTATCAGGTCTTGACAAGGACGTGGGCCAGTCCCAATGCATATTCACTGCAGTTTTGTAATGAGGATTGGGCAAAACCCTGCACCATGCAGAGAGTGGGCCCCCTGGCCCTCCGTAATGCCGGGAGGCTTCCCCTGCAGAATATTAATCAGCAGAGTCTGCCCACGCCGTGTTTCAGAACTGCAGTGAATCTCCATTGGGACTCGCTCGCTTCATCTTAACATGTAAGACACATTCCAATTCCTCCGAAATTTTTAGCTATAATTTAATTTAATTTTCAGTGAAGAAATCATTCAATATTCAAGAACTTTTGCACTGCAAGTCCAAACATTATGGAACCCAGCCCATGCACACCTCCACGCTGAGAGCTTTCCAAAGACATCAAGAACATGATCTGAAGCATCCCAGTTTGGTGGACCTCAACACTACAAAACAGAACAGTCTACCTTCCTTCATATATAGATATTAGTTGAATGCATTATTGCATGTTTTGATAAGCTTTCAATGATTAGAATTTAGGAGCGTTGTTAAATGGGTAATTGAGGTGAACACCACAACATAAATGTTGTGATTTTTTTCAATTTTTTGATTTTGTGCCATTAGCTAGCATCCCAAGACCGAATCAACATTAAATTGCAATGGGAGAAGTAGCGGAGGAAAAAACTAACTTGTTATCCTACTCCTGCTTTGTGACATGCATGTAAGTCATGTGTTTGTGCTATTTGGTACAATGCGTAAGTATCTTATTCGTTGAAGATCTTGTAGGAAACTTGGTGTAGTTGGAAGGCAAACTCCTAGTACGAGCTTGGCAGAATAACCCTAAACCTAATACTAGGGCACACTCCTCCTAGTACTAGCTTCACAGCTTTGACACTAATTATACTATTTTCAAAAATGTTCAAATTTTTGGAATTTTTTTTCAATAAAATTTTTTTTGTGAAGGGAATTTCAAGAATATTATATTTGTCAAAATGAAAATTTCAAACTTAATTAATTATTCAGTAAACACATGTCAAAGTTGCCAATGTACTTCTGTACCAGTGTATATGCTGGTTCACCCTGACTCCTTTTTTTCCTTTTAGCCCACCTCAAAACAAGCAAGCATCCTTCAAATACACATAAACTTCAAATCTACCAACATAAATGAGGCAATTCAAAACACATGAAAAGCATATAAGCAAGAAAAGGCATATACTTATCTTTACCCACTGGTGTATCTAGTGTTGAGCAGACAAAGGAATTCCTGGAAAATGTTAAATCGGCCAAAGAAATTGAATGCAGTCACCACAAAAGTAAGGCTGCGATTTTTTCCCCCAGTCTGCCCTTTGCCCCATTCGAATTTCTAAAGCAAATTGGGTGATACCTGGGCATGTTTTGGACTCATAACCTTTCATGTTATGAATGTTCCAAAGGGTACATAACATGCCCTATGACATGTTATATACCCCTAATCCCCATAACATTTTCAAAACATGCATTACATGGACCCAAAACGTGATTACGTATATCACAAAGTAAAAGCAAATGTGGCAAAGGGCAGCTTGGGGGAAAAAGTTGCAGCATTACTACTTTTTGTAACTGACTGCATTCAATTTCTTTGGCTGATTTATCATCTTCCGGAATTCACTACCGAGCACTTGTATAGAAATAAATGCAAATACTGGGCTGTACAAAGCCCTTGTGTTTTACAGAACGTACTATAAATGCATCTTAAAATTTAACTAGGTATTTTATGTACATGAAACCCAGTCCATCAGAATGTGGCGTTATATGTCCTTTTAGGCACATGGTTTCACTAGTGTTGGAGTGTTGGTCTGGTATCATCAACTTTTGAACATACTAGGAATCTTGGTCTGCATGTTAAACCCTTTCAAATCAAATCAGCCTCGTGCTGGTGTTGGGTCCTTTTGCCTCCTGGCGATGCGTGCTTGTAAAGTGGAACCAACGGTACTCTACTCTACCGATATGCAGAAAATTTGATATCTTTCCCACATCCTTCACGTAATTTACAATCCAATTCTTTGCCAATGGGATAATTTAATGCCTGACAGTCAGTGCTTTTTTTTTTGCCTTCAATTTTGTGAAGTAGCCACACTGGCAACCGTCGGTAGAAGCATTTAGCCCAGTTTGGCTATGGACAGATAGGCAGCTAAAAGTTTTTTGGAATCCTGCTCCTTTTTAGGTACCATACCACACCAGAGTGTAAATGTGTCCAACTCAACCTTTTTTTTGTTTTATTTTTTCCCCTGCTTTTCTGAATTCTCAATTTGATTGCTAGGTTACCAATGTGTATTGTAAGAAAGTAGTGCATTTTGTATATTTATTCTTGGTTGTTAAAATTTTGGAATATTCGAAATTAGATTGCTAGACTCCTTTTGTTGAAAAAGTACATTTTCACAAAAATTGTCAAATGTTACTAAGTGATGAGGACGTGAGAAGCAAAAGTGTGTGTGTGTGTGTGTGTGTGTGTGTGTATTTTTCCCAGTGAAGGATCATTGAAAAAAACAATTAGCATAATTAGTGACACAATTGTAAGAAACTCTCCCAAATTGTGATCTTTCTACCACATTTGTGTAGTCAAAGTGAGGATCATCCAGAAACGTTTTTTTTTTGGCTGCCTTTGGCTTTACAGTAGATGTCAAAGTTTTGAAAAAAAAAGATCCATCCATCAGTCTGGTGATATGGATTTTTTTTTCCCTCAAAATCTAGGATATTTGGGCCACTTTCTTCATGAAAAATCGTTTGAAGTTTGTATAGGTCACATTTTTCAGGTTGAAATTTCGTGAAAAAAACTCCCCAAAAAGAAGATGATGAATTCAAAATGTAGAAAACTGCCGAAAATACTGCCAAAAAACTAAAACCTGTGTCAATATATGTCTCAAATTTTTCTCATAAATTGTTTTTCTAGAGAAACTTGTGAAATTTTGTAAAAAAGCAAGGAATTTTTTGACAGAATATTTCATTTGAATTTTGGAGGGGAAACACTGCAAAAAAATCCTTAAAAATCGAGTCATCACTGGCTCACATGACCAAACAAAAATAAAAGCTGCAGAATCACCCATCAGCTCAGGCTGAGAAGGAAAACCAAAATTATAATTAACACGTTTTCTTTTCCTTTTGTGCTCAGTAAAGTCCTGTTGTTTACCAAAAAATAAAATAAAAATAAAAATAAAATTATGCTTAACAAAAGTTATATGTTGCCAAATCCATGTTGCAAAGGTATATTCTTTTGTGATACCCTAATTTCCTTAGGATAGCAACTTGCAAAGTTCTTGTCATGCTCTCAGTTCACTACTAGGTTGTCAGTGTGTACTTACACTAGGGGCATTTTTTTCAATCTTTTCTTGTTGTGTCATTGGCTAGCATCCCAAGAGGCAGATCTTTAGAACCTCTGTAAATAGTTAGAAAACTAGTTTTAAAAGTGTTTATCAAACTAAAGTCAGAGTCCAAGTGTGGCGATATATTCTGTCATATTTGTTTTGACATTTCGCATTTTGGCGAAATTTCTGGCCAAAAAAAAAGAGAGCACCTAGTTTCCCTAGGTAGTGCATCTTGTATATTTATTCTTGAATGTCAAAATTTTGAAATATTGAAAAATGGGGCTGTTGTGTGTGTGTGTGTGGAGTCTCTTTAGTTTTAAGAAAATTAAATATTTGAACAAAATCTTTGAGACCTCTGTTGTTGAAAAAGAAAATAAAAACTGATAAAACCTGCTGGTTGTTAGTGATGGGTACAGTATAAAGCAAAGAGGCCACTCACTCTCAACTCATTCTTCACGTCTCTGATAGCCCAAGAACTTCGCTGTTGCGGATTTTGTTGCTCGCTGAGGCTAGATTTGGAGTTCAATTTTTGGATCTCCAGAATTTCTCAGGCTTGAGCAGCTCGTTTTTTTGTGCATCCAGTTTTAATATTGTTGTTGCAGTTTGAAGTAAATCATTGTAGGGGAATATGGGGAAGATGAAGGCACACCTTGAGGTCATGTTGATGGCTTTTGTTGTAGTCTCCAGTGCAGTAGCCTTAGCTGTGGCTCAGGGGTGCAATGGTAGCAATCCATGTGCTGGTGGCAAGTGTTGTAGCCAGCATGGCTGGTGCGGATGCACTATTGACTAGGTTGAACCCCGTGCCTAATGCACAGGTGTGTGTGTATTTGACGGTACATATTACAAAATTACAATTATAAACTACATTTCCAAAACCTCTTTATATAAATCATTCCGCATGTATCCATTGGGACCCTGGCCACTGAAAATCTTAATATTTGCACTGCTTGTGACTCGTGAGATAGCAACATACAGCTGACCATGGGAATAGACTAGAGACGGCGAATATACCCCAACGTTGTTCAATGTCTGACCTTAACTCTTGTTGATTGTGATCGCAAATGTCACTTGAACAGAAAATTGACGATGACGCAAAATCCAAAATGCAAAGTTTAGTAATATTACTTAAATAATATTGTTGAGTACCTAACTCACAATTAATTTTTTCTTTTGTTTTGGGTAAATTGTTTTGAGAATGTTTTACACAAATTTGTTTTCTCAATGCATTTTAAATCTTCTTTTCAAATTGGGAATTTTTTCCCATTTTTTCAACCTCACAAAATTGAAAAAAAAATCCCTAATCTCAACATTATTTAAGTAATATTCTTTTACTTTTGTTTTGTTTTACGATCTTTACCTTTCACTTTCACCATCAAATTTTTAACATTTTAATGGTCACATAGGAGCAATATTCCACCATTCACCCTGAATTTCTTAAGGTCAAAGCTCATTCAAAAATATATTGCAAAGGGGCACATAAAAAATTGTGATGTCCAGCAAATAATCTCCAAAGAAGTTCCTAGTTATGCTACAGAATCTTTCCTAATTGCCAATTACATCATATAATGGCTTATTAATCAAAACCGGATAATGACGACCCACAGCTTGGTTAGGTCTTTTGTCCAATTCCCCTTTTTCTTCTCTTCTCTAGCAATAATCTCCCAAGCTCCTAGCTTCCAAAAAAGTTCCCAATTATAGCAGAATCTCTCATGAGTGCCAATTACGACATATAATGGCTTATCATTAGTGAAACCCAACTGACGACCACCCATAACTTGGTCGGGTCCTTACTTCTTTTCTCTAGCAAATAATCTCTGAAGCTCCTAATTATGTAGCGGAATCTTTTCTAAATGCCAATTACGCCGTTTAATGGCTATTAGTCTGATTCGGCTTCCGACCACTTACAACTTGTTTGGGTTTTTTCTTCTATTCTTCTTTATCTCTTCTCCTTTTCTTTTGTATTGTATTCTAGGTGAAAAGGTAGTATGAAGGTCAGGGTTGAGAAAAAAAACAGCCCAAAAAAAACTCATTGGTCAGAAACTAAAAAAAGTTGAGTGACTGAGGTTGGATGAAGAAATGCAACCCATCCCATGGATAGAACGGCCAACTGGTGCGCTAGTGGGTGCTGGTTCCACTCTTTTTTCGCCCCATCGGAGTAAACAAACCATGATGGGACGAATGGATGACCGGACAGATGGATGCACCTCGTCCCTAATGCATAGGTGTGTGTGTGTATTTGATGGTACATTTGCCCACTGCGCCACATCTGTATTTCACTTTTTCTCCACCCCGTCGAAATAAATAGACCATGACGAGACGGATGGATGACGAGACAAATGGATGGATGGATGGATAATGGGACAGATGGATGAAATGATGCTTCACGATGTCCTTTACTTTGCCCGTTGCGAAACAACTTTATTCCATTCTTTCTCCGCCCTGACGGAGTAAACAGACCATGATGGGACGGATGGATGACGAGACAGATGGTTGAAATGATGCTTCACGACGTCCTTTACTTCATGTAACCATATGCACTAACATAAGAGGTTCAAGTTTTGTTTGAACACCAAAAATAATGGAGCCCTCCCCTTGGATCTAACCTGCTTTAAGAGCTTAAATGTTTGGTCACTAGCTGGTTTACATTAATAAATATGAATTGCAATAGTATAGATACCCACGCTCTTAGGAAGGGGTATTATTATTAACCTAGGTTGAAAATGGTGATGAAGAGTTTTAGAAAAAATAAAATCATGCAGCCAATGAAAAGGTTTAGCACGGACTAGGGAGGGCACAACGTTTTTATTCTAGGTTGAAGGAGGGGTTGAAGGAGGGGTTTTTTGCTCAGGAGGTGGTGCTTTTCTATCTAGGCAGGTTTGCATGAGCCCTAGTTGGCCTGCTAAAAATATACTTTTAAAAATTGGAGTTAACTTACATTTGAACACATTGGCCCTTCTTTTTTGGTGGTTTTCTTTTCTACTTTTATCCCAAGTACTTTGCCTAAAGTTGAATTGTCACATATATAAGCTAAAATGGTGTGTCATGTGGAAGCTCTTATGCTTTTATTTTAAATAGTGGGGATGACATAGCTACATCCGTCCGGATGGATGACGGGATAGATGGATGAAATGATGTTTCACATCACGACGTCCTTTAATATATGTAACTAGTTTGAACCCCATGCCTAATGCACATGTGTGTGTGTATTTGACAGTACATATTACAAAATTACAATTACAAACTACATTTCCAAAACCTTTTTATATATGACATTCCACACGTATCCATTGGGACCCTGGCCACTGAAAATTTTGATGTTTGCACTACTTGTGACCTGTGAAATAACAACATACAGCTGACCATGGGAATAGACTAGAGACAGCAAATATACCCCAACGTTATTCAATGTCTGACCTTGACTCTTGTTGATTGTGATTGCAAATGCCACTCAAACAAGAAATTGATGACAATGCAAAAAAAATGGCCAATCAGTCCCAAAGGGGGACATGATGATACAGGGTATGAACACACGTTTGCCGACATTGTTCCCTGTGATGATCTTCGCTTCAATGACATGCTGACCCAATTTCTTGACAATCAACCTCATACCATTGCACAATCCTATTGATTGATTGAGATTGCACAACAAAAGGATTGGCATGCCCATTTTGAGTTCCAGCTTATGATTTGCGATACCGCTGAATTGCAAAGTGCTTAGAAATTCCACTGGATATAATGAATCTATTGAAACTCCTGCAGTAGCACTTGCACCTTCTTCTGTTAAAGTCAAAGACTTTGCGTTTAGGTACATGTGCAATTCTTCAGATAGCAATTCTAGAACTGCATTGTTGATTTCATTAACGTCAGTATTTTTGGGGGCCAGAATGTTGCATTGCATAAGATACATGGCATCTCCAGAGTGGCGTTGGTGATTTGGATAGATGGTTCAGATTAATCTTCTTAAGTTGTAATCTTTTGCTAGTAGCTTCATATGGGACATAATCTTGATCCAATCTAGATCGACACCTTTTTTTTTCTACAATGGTAGGAAGACTGTCGTTTCCAACATTCAACACCCATTTGGCAAACTCTCTTTGCTCTTTAAAATTGGCTGCCATGACTTGCATGTTGATATGAATACAAAAAATCGTAACATGCTGGCAAAGATGCGATCGAAGCAACGAAACATTGACAATGTCTTCTCATCCTCCATTGGGAACAATAGGCAGGATTTATTGAAAATCCCCACCAAGGACCACGATTTTCCCACCAAAGATCTTCTCGATTACCTGTGCGTCATCCAATTGCATCAAATCACGCAAGGTCCAATCAACAGCTTTGAAAGTTCGACGATGCATCATCAATGCCTCATCCCAAATGATTAAATCAACTTTACGCACCAACTTGGCCACTTTCATCTGTTGTGTGATGTTGTAAGTCGACCCATCATGTAGATCAATCAGAATCTTGAATCTTGAATGGGTAGTTTTGCCGCCTAGAAGCAGCAAAGATGCAATTCTTGATGAGGCAACTGCAAGCACGATTTTGTTTTGCCCTCATAGATGGGACAAAAGCGTTGTCTAAACAAATGTTTTGCTAGTTCCACCACTGCCATACACAAAGAACAATTTGCCCTCTTTGTTTGTCACAACATTCAAAATAGTTTCATATGCGCTGCGCTAATCATCATTGAGCCTATTTTCTACATTATCTGCATTTGTGGTCAATGAATGCTAATCATAAGCCAACTTTTCTTGGACCAATCGGTTTCCTCCATGAACAGAAGGGACGTAAATAGACTTGGGAAGCATTGGAAAATCTTCCAGGTGGTGTCCATTGCGGATGAGAACCTGATCGATTGCATACAATGCATGATCCTTTAGCGCATCCTCAGAAAGGGTAACATCTAAATCATCACACTCGTGGCGTGTCATTGTTTCAATGTCATTGCTCAAAGACTCCCAATGTGCATCCCATAGCTGTCTGGGATTCGTCACCTCATAAAACATCAGCATGGAGGCAAACATGTCACGTAGCTGTCATCCTGAGCCCAAACACCGGCTTCTTCCAAGGCTTGATGCCATTCATTGTCGTCTGCTAGCAAACCCATTGCAATGCATGCATCTTTGAATGTGTTATGCTTTGTGCCATCCATTGTCTGCAAATGTTCATAGGATGTGGCACCTTTGACGTAGTTCAGCAGCATTCGCAAATAATAACGTTCACTCGATGTCGAGTATGCATAATACATGCGACCAATGCCAAAGCCTCTCTTGCGCATTGTCCATCGTTTCAACTTCCAATTCCACGCCCATTGTTGAAGGAATTGATCGAACATAAGGCTTTGTGCAGCTTCCGATTCTTGGTTTGTTTTGAACCATTCCGTCAGCATCGTTCTGGAAATGGCTAACCATGCTGCCACTTCTTGCACATCATTGTCATTGTCGAACATCACCATTTGTTGATTGGGCAAATGGTATTATAGACGTTCAATAGTAGGAAACTGTTCATGCATATCAAACTTGAAGATGTGCCACGTTGCTTCCAATGTAGATACATAGCGATAATCGAAATATTTTTTAATTTCATTGACTTCGACCACATTCCCTTTGGTGGCATTGTCGCTCTAGCGTGAGATCTCAACAATTGCACGATCATGTCCTTTATAAACGTACTTGAACAGATACTTGACTGCACAAATGTTGTTGTAGACCTCAATGTTGATGTGCACATCGTATTTGGTTAACAAATAGACATTATGCGGTACCACCCAACAATTGTCCAAGTCAACGCCATGAACCAAAAGTGTGCGCCCTGTATTTCTGTGTCAACAAATAGGATATCCGTTTACATCTATCACCGTCTTAGATTAGAACTTGCGTGGATTTATTTTTTTGCATTTGCTTTCTTCCATGCATGGGGCATTTGGAATTGCAACTCCACATGGACCATGCATCATGCATCTAGCAACCGTTTCGTAGGCCAACCTGTTTGTTTCTGGATTCGGAAGTTTAGCATTGATCATGCAGTCTACATCTTTGACCGTGTGTGGCTTGCAGTTTTTGGTAAAGAAGATGAGAATGTGTGCATGCGGTAGCCCATGCTTTTGAAATTCAATGACATAGATTCCCGCAGTTATGCGTCCCAGAATATGCTTCTTGTGAATGTCATTGATCAACTCCTTCAGCTTGATTTTGAACACTTGAGTTACCAAATGCGGTCGATCCTTAGTGACACACTCCCAAGTCCCGGGTTGAACCCACTTGAGGGTCCAACTACGTTGAGTTGCGGAAAGTTGGGACTTGAGGGGTGCTCCCGACTTCCAGCACTAAAAGGGGGTAGAGGGGCGTGCTAGAAGTCTCGGGATTAGACTAGGAAGATGGACTAGAAGATCAAGCTTGAATTTGCATCCAAAACCAACCACAAGAGGGTTAGTTAGCATTCGAAAACACCCTTGGGTGTTGGGACAAGCCACGGGCACTTTTACACACAAGACTCACCACGGCCCGGACTCAGGGGAAGCCACCACCTTCCCCCATATACAGTAGCCTCCCGCCTAAGTACGCACCCATTTAAGTACGCATCCCAGTAAAGTACGCATTATTTTCTCGAAAAAATAGGGTTCAAATTTATTTAGTTCAACATGTCATGGATTGTCATTTA
>Ga0116229_10004534_pt1 | contig 22764 bp, 21 predicted proteins | sample S1TSphgellanicum_3_FD_87313 | JGI IMG/M metagenome (GOLD analysis project Ga0116229, IMG submission 87313) | Host-associated microbial communities from peat moss isolated from Minnesota, USA - S1T2_Fc - Sphagnum magellanicum MG | ecosystem: Host-associated > Plants > Peat moss > Unclassified...
ACCCTGGTCAAGCTGCTCCTGGCCCACCCCCGGGTGGAGCTGGCCGCCGTGACTTCCCGCCAGCACGCGGGCAAGCTCCTCTCCCAGGTCATGCCGGCGGTGCGCGGCGTCGACCGGGGCCTCGCCTTCGTGGCCTCGGATCCGGCGGCCCTGGCGGCCACCGACATCCCGCTCTTCTTCCTCGCCCTGCCGCACGGGGCGGCGGCCGAGTACGCGCGGGCGCTGGCCGGGGCCGGCAAGCGGGTGATCGACCTGTCGGCGGACTTCCGGATCGCCGACCTCGCCACCTACGAGCAGTACTACGGCCCCCACCACGCCCCGGAGCTGCTGCCCGCCGCCCGCTATGTGCTGCCGGAGCTGACGCCGGCCGGCTGGCAGGAGCAGGCCAAGATCGTCGCCTCGCCCGGCTGTTATCCCACCAGCATCCTGGTGCCGCTGGTCCCGCTGCTGCAGGACGGGATCGTCAGCCGGGAGCACATCGTGGTCAACAGCCTGTCCGGCGTCAGCGGCGCGGGCCGCAAGGTGGACGAGTTCTACCTCTTCGTCGAGCGGCTGGAGAGCGCCAAGGCCTACGGCCTGGTCAAGCACCGGCACCTGGCCGAGATCGAGGAGCAGATCGCGCTCCTGACCGGGCAGCCGGCGGTGATCCAGTTCAACCCGCACCTGGCGCCGATGCGCTATGGCATCGCCACCACCATCACGGTCCCGGCGGCGCCGGGGGCCACGATCGAGTCGCTCTACGCCTCCTGGAGGCGGAAGTACGAGCGGGCGCCCTTCATCCATATCCTGGCCACCGGCGAGACGCCGGACACGGCCCACGTGGTCGGCTCGAACCGCGTCGACCTGTCGGCGGCCTACGACCCGCGGACCCGGAACTTCATCCTCACCTCCGCCGAGGACAACCTGGTGAAGGGGACCGCCGGGCAGGCCATCCAGACCATGAACCTCTGGTACGGCTGGCCGGAGACGCTGGGGCTGCGCCCGGGCGCGTAGGCGGGTGGGCTGATGTCCGCGCGGGATCTCACGCAGTCGGGGCGGGACCTGAGGACCCTGGTCGGCCGGCCCGGCTTCTTCGCGCCCGAGCCCTTCAGCCGGTACGACCACGGGTACGCCCGCCTTTGGGGGGAGGGCGCCGCCTAGCTCCGGTAGTCGGCGTTCTCGCTCACGTACTCGTGGGTGAGGTCGCCGCCGAGCACCGTCGCGGCGGCGCCGCCGGGGTGGCCGAAGTCGACCTCGATCTCGACGCTGCGCTCGTGGGCCGGGAAGTGGACCGGCGGGGCAAACACGCCGTCGGCGGGGATGACGCTCTGGTAGAGCTCGGCGCCCTTCAGGTGCGCGACCAGCGCCGCCTCCTTGGTCGGATCGAGCCGGAAGGCGCCGCCGGCGAAGATCTCGATGCCGCCGATGGTGGCCCGCAGCCGGGACAGGTCGGTCCCGGGGGCGGAGGCCCCCACGTACTTGCCGATCGCCTGCACCAGCCGGCCGACGTTCGGGTCGTTGCCGGCGACGGCGCACTTGAAGAGCGGGGCGTTCACCACCGCCTTGCCGAGGGCGCGGGCGGACGCGAAGTCCGGCGCGCCCCGGACCGCGACCCGGATCACGTGCCGGACCCCTTCGCCGTTGCGCACCACGTCCTCGGCCAGGTCGGAGCACACCAGCCCGAGGGCCCGCGCGAAGGCGTCCCGGTCGGGGCAGGGCACCCGGCCGGAGGAGATCAGGGCGACGGTGTCGGAGGTGCTGGTGTCGCTGTCGATGCTGATGGCGTTGAAGGTCGGCTCGACCGCGGCGGAAAGCAGGTCCCGCAGCTCGGCGCGCGGCACCGCCAGGTCCGTCAGGAGGTAGACCAGCATGGTGGCCAGGTTGGGCTCGATCATGCCCGCGCCCTTGGCGATGCCGACGATCGAGCCGGCCCCGACCGCCGCCCGGCGGACCTTGGGGTAGAGGTCGGTGGTCACGATGCCCTCCGCCGCCGGCATGATGGAGCCGGCGGCCAGGGTGGCGACCGCCGCCGGCAGCGCCGCCAGCATGGCCGGCACCGGCAGGCCCCAGCCGATCACCCCGGTCGAGCTGGGGAGGACGGCCGCGGGCGGCAGGCCCAGCAGCCGGGCGGCCGCGGCGCAGACCTGCTCGGCCGCCGCCACGCCGTCCGGCGCGCAGACGTTGGAGATCTTGTTGTTGATGAGGACCGCGCCCAGCGCCGGCTCGCGCAGGCGGGCGCGCCCGACCAGGACGGGGGCGCCGGGAAAGGCGTTGCGGGTGAACACGGCGGCGAAGTCCGGCGTCGGCTGGTCGAGCACGATCAGCGTCAGGGTCATCTTCGCGGGCTTCGGGGCCTCGGCGGGCACGAAGTCGAAGCGGGAGGACCCGACCCGGAACCCGGCGGGGAGCGCGGCCTGCCCCGCCAGCCATGCGCGGTGGGCGGCCTGGTCCCGGAACGTCAGCTGCGTGCTCGGCATGGCAGCAGGTGTGCAAGCGCGGCGCCGCGGTGTGAAGCCGAATATTTAACGCCGCCGCTGCAAATTAGGGTGGAAAGGGCGGGCTGGCGTGCTGTAAGCATCTTCAAACCGGCCACCCACGACGTGCAGAACCCTTCCCTTCCCCCGAGCTTGCCGCGCGCCGCGCGGGCCTTGTGAGCAGTGCGCCGAGCGTGGCCGAGGTGACGGCCAAGGCCAAGGTCCTGCTGGAGGCGCTGCCCTACATCCAGGACTTCCGGGGCTCGACCTTCGTGGTCAAGTACGGCGGGAGCTTCATGGACGACCCGGACCCGAAGGTGCGGGCCCGGATCGCCTTCGACATCGCGTTCCTCTCCGCCGTGGGCATCAACGTCGTGATCGTGCACGGCGGGGGCAAGGCCATCACCCGGGCGATGGAGCAGTCGGGCCTGAAGGCGAACTTCGTCAAGGGCCTGCGGGTGACCGACGAGGCCACGATCGCCATCGTCAAGAAGACCCTCGACGAGGTGGTGAACAAGGACGTGTGCGACGCCCTGGCCCTGGCCAAGGCCCGGCCGCGGGGGCTGCCCGGCGACTCCGTGCTGGTCTGCCAGAAGATGGCCACCGACGAGGAGGGCCAGCCGCTCGACCTCGGCTTCGTCGGCGAGGTCACCGAGGTCAAGGTGAAGCTGATCAAGAAGGAGATCGCCGACGGCTTCGTGCCGGTCGTCTCCCCGGTGGCCGAGGGCTACGACGGCAAGCCCTACAACGTGAACGCGGACCTGGTCGCCGGCCGGGTGGCCAGCGCGCTGCGGGCGCGGCGGCTCTTCTACATGAGCGACGTGCCCGGCCTGCTGGCGGCGCCGCCCGACCCCACCTCCCTCATCTCCACCCTCAAGATCAGCCAGGTCGAGGGGCTCAAGCAGTCCGGCGTCATCGACAAGGGCATGCGGCCCAAGGTGGCGAGCGCGGTGCGCGCCCTCGAGGAGGGCGTCCAGCGGGTGCACTTCATCGACGGGCGGCTCGCCCACAGCCTGCTGCTCGAGATCTTCACCGACCAGGGGATCGGCACCGAGATCGTCCATGGCTGAGCTGCCCGCCATCGAACGGTCGAGCGCGGCCGAGCTCTACGACGCGCACGTCCTGCAGAACTACCCCCGCCAGCCGATCACGCTGGTGCGGGGCCGCGGCACCCAGGTCTGGGACGACCAGGGCCGCGCCTACCTCGACTTCTCCTCCGGCATCGCCGTCAGCTCGCTCGGTCACTGCCACCCCCACTGGGTGGCGGCGGTGCAGCGCCAGGCCGGCGAGCTGATCCACACCAGCAACCTCTTCCGCCATCCCAACCAGGGCGAGCTGGCCCGGCGGCTGGTGGGCTACGCCGGCCCGGGGCGGGTGTTCTTCTGCAACAGCGGCGCCGAGGCCGACGAGGTGACCCTCAAGCTCGCGCGGCTCCACGGCATGCGCAAGGCGGGCGGGGTCGAGGGGAAGTGCTTCAAGGTCCTCTGCGCCACCAACGGCTTCCACGGCCGGATGTTCGGCGGCATGAGCGCGACCCCGAAGGAGAGCGTGCAGCGGGGCTTCCGCCCGCTGCTCGCCGGCTTCGCCTTCGGCGAGCTGAACCAGCTCGACTCCTTCGCCCAGCTGATCGACGGCGACACCGCCGCCATCTTCATCGAGACCATCCAGGGCGACGGCGGCATCAACCCCTGCACCCCCGAGTTTCTGGTCGGGCTGCGGCGGCTGTGCGACCAGCACGACCTGCTGCTCATGATGGACGAGGTCCAGTGCGGCGCCGGCCGGACCGGCCGGTTCTTCGCCTTCGAGCACGCCGGCATCCGGGCGGACGTGATCTCCATGGCCAAGGGGCTGGGCGGCGGCTTTCCCATCGGCGCCATGTGGGCCGCCGACCGGGCGGCCGACCTCTTCAAGCCGGGCATGCACGGCTCCACCTTCGGCGGCACGCCGCTGGCCTGCGCGGCCGGCCTGGCGGTCCTGGACGTGATCGAGCAGGAGGGGCTCCTCGCCCACGTCGCCCGCGAGAGCGGGCCGTGGATGCGGGAGCTCCAGCGGATGGCGGCGGACTTCCCCCGGCACGTGCTCGGGGTGCGCGGCCTCGGCTTCCTGGTCGGCGTCCAGATGGCCGCGGATTCGGGTCCCTATGCGGCGGCGCTGCGGGAGCGCGGGCTCCTGACGGCGCTCGCCGGCGTCAACGTGATCCGGCTCCTGCCCCCGCTGAACGCCTCCGCCGAGGAGCTGGCCCGCTCGGTGGCCATCTTCCGCGCGGTGCTGGAATCACGCTAACCGCGTGTCGGCAGGGGTTTAGCCGGCCGGCCGGCCGGCCGTTGCCGGTCGCCCACTTTCCTCTGGTCGGGCGGTGGGCCAGCGGCTATTCCTAGCCGCTTCCCCCGATGAAGCACTTCCTCAAGGAGACCGATCTCCAGCCCTCCGAGCTGGGTGAGGTCTTCGCGCTGGCGCGGGAGTTCAAGCGCAAGCGGGGCAAGCACACGCCGCCGGTGCTGGCGGGCCAGACCTGGGCGATGATCTTCGCCAAGTCGAGCACCCGCACCCGGGTTTCCTTCGAGGTGGGCATCAACGAATTGGGCGGCCACCCCCTCTTCCTGAACACCCACGACATCCAGCTGGGCCGGGGCGAGTCGGTCGAGGACACGGCCCGGGTCCTGTCGCGGTTCGTGCACGGGATCATCATCCGCACGTTCGACCATGCCGAGGTGCAGCGGCTGGCGGCCGCCAGCCGCGTGCCGGTCGTCAACGGACTCACCGACTTCCTGCACCCCTGCCAGATCTACGCCGACGCCTTCACCGCGGCCGAGCGCTGGGCGGTGGCCGACGGCGACCTGGTGGGCGCGCTGCGGGGCCGCAAGATCGCCTTCCTGGGCGACACCCGCTTCAACATGGCGAACAGCTGGATCCTGGGGGCGAGCCTGTTCGGGATGAAGATCGCGCTCGCCGGCCCCCCGGGCTACGAGCCGAGTGCCGCGATCCGGGCGCAGCTGGCGGCCGAGGGCCGCCGGCCCGATTACGTGTTCACCAGCGACCCCCTTGAGGCGGTGGCCGGCGCCGACATCGTCTACACCGACGTCTGGACCAGCATGGGCCAGGAGAGCGAGGCGGCGGCGCGGAGGGCGACCATGCGACCCTACGCCGTGACGGCCGCGCTCTTCGCCGCCGCCAAGCCGGACGCCCTCTTCATGCACTGCCTCCCGGCCCACCCGGGCGAGGAGGTGGAGCAGGCGGTCCTCGACAACCCCCGCTCGATCATCTTCGACGAGGCCGAGAACCGGCTGCACATGCAGAAGGCGATCCTGGCGGTGCTGGCGGAGAGCCGGGCCCGCTGAGGCGCCGGAGCCTCCGGCGCCGCCTCGGCGTTCCTCGAGTGCGGGGGCGGGCGCGGCGCCGTTTCGGCGTTGCCGCCGGCGCCCCCGCGGGCAGAGTCTCCCTTCGCCCATGAAAATCGTACTGGCCTATTCCGGCGGACTGGACACGTCCGTCATCGTCAAGTGGCTGAAGGAGACCTATGACGCGGAGATCATCACCTTCGCGGCGGACATCGGCCAGGAGGAGGAGCTGAAGGGCCTGCCCCAGAAGGCCCGCGCGACCGGCGCCTCCCGGCACCACACCGTCGACCTGGTCGAGGAGTTCGCGCGCGACTTCATCTACCCAATGGTGCGCGCCAACGCCATCTACGAGGGCCAGTACTACCTCGGCACCTCGATCGCGCGGCCGCTGATCGCCAAGGCCCAGGTCGAGATCGCCCGGCGGGAGAAGGCCGACACGGTGGCGCACGGCGCCACCGGCAAGGGCAACGACCAGTGCCGCTTCGAGCTGTCCTACATGGCGCTGGCGCCCCAGCTGCAGATCATCGCCCCCTGGAAGATCGAGGCCTACCGGGAGCGCTTCCCCGGGCGCTCGGAGATGATCGCCTACTGCCGGGAGCACGGCATCCCGGTCGAGGCCTCGGCCAAGAAGCCGTACTCGATGGACCGCAACCTCCTGCACATCTCTTACGAGGCCGGCATCCTCGAGGACCCGTGGTTCGACCCCACGACCCCGAAGAACAAGGCCATGTTCAAGCTCTCGGTCTCGCCGGAGGACGCCCCCGACCGGGCCGAGTACGTCGAGCTCGAGTTCGAGCGGGGCAACTGCGTGGCGGTCAACGGTCGCAGGCTGTCCCCGGCCGGCGTGCTCAAGGCGCTGAACCGGCTGGGCGGCAAGCACGGCATCGGGCGGGTCGACCTGGTCGAGAACCGGTTCGTCGGCATGAAGTCGCGCGGCGTCTACGAGACCCCGGGCGGCACCATCCTGATGCACGGCCACCGCCAGATGGAGTCGCTGACGCTGGACCGCGAGGTCATGCACCTGCGCGATTCCCTGATCCCCAAGTACGCCGAGCTGGTGTACTACGGCTTCTGGTTCGCCCCCGAGCGCGAGGCCCTGCAGGCCCTGGTCGACGAGAGCCAGAAGTTCGTGACCGGGACGGTCCGGCTCAAGCTCTACAAGGGCAACGTCATCACCTGCGGCCGGAAGTCGCCGTACTCGCTCTACGACACCGGCGTGGCGTCGATGGAGGGGGTGAAGAGCTGGTACAACCAGAGCGATGCCACCGGCTTCATCCGCCTGAACGGCCTGCGGCTGCGGGCCCGCAAGCTGGCCCAGCGCGGTCCCAAGCTCTGAGCCCGGTGGAACCGGGGTGGCGGCCCGCGTGTCCGACCGGCCCGTCATGCGCGCCACCCCCGCTCCCGCCGCCTCCGCCACCCGGCTGATCGCGCTGCTCTCGCGCCAGCACGGCGTGCCCGAGCCGGCGGTCCAGGCCCTGGCGGACGCCGTGCACCGCGGCGGCGGCCACATGGCCCAGTTCGACATCCCGGCCCTGGGCGGCCGCGGCCAGTGGATGAGCGGCGGACTCACCATGGTCGGCGACCTCTTCAACGCCGAACTCAAGCACAAGGTGAACCGGATCTGCCAGGCCCTGGCGGAGGCGGGCGCCCACGATCCCTACCACCCGGACCACGAGATCGCCTGGTGGCCGGCGACCTACTCCCACCCGGCGGCGGTCGGCGGCCAGAACCGGCTGCGCTACGCCTATTTCCCGCAGGACCACGCCCTGGTGGTGGACAACCTGGGCGAGGTCGTCGTGTACGACACGACCGGACAGGACCTGCGGGGCTTCAGCCAGGCTCAGCCCGGCGACGCCGGGCTGAGCCTCCACGGCCTCCTGGGCGGGGTCACGCTCGACCGGCTGCCGCGCAAGCGGCTGCCGGACCCGGAGTGAACCCCGGTCCCCGGGCGGGTCAGGACTTGGGGAACTGCGCGATCAGGGCGTCCGGGCCGCCGTCACGGTAGCCGACCTGGGTGAAGAGGGTGGTGCCGTCCGGCTTGACCGCGATCAGGGTGGGGAAGCCCTCGATGTTGTACTGCTTCTGCAGCTTGTCGTTCTGTGCCTTCACCGCGTCGGGCTGCGCCTTCTCGCGCGGGAAGTCGACCTTCACCAGCACGAGGTTCCTGTCCGCGAAGTCCTTGAACTTCGCGGTGTCGAAGACCTCCTTGTCGGTCTTCTGGCACCAGACGCACCAGTCGGAGCCGGTGAAGTCGAGGAGGACGACCTTGTTTTCCTTCTTCGCCCGGGCGACGGCGGAGGCATAGTCTTCGGTCCAGTCGGCGGCGCGGGCGGCGGCGGCGAGGACGAGGGCGGCGATGGAGGCCGCGAGGAGGCGGGGGAGCGATTTCATGGCGTGGGGGTCTGGGAGGTGGGAGGGCGGGGGCGGGGGAGTTATTCCCCCGAAGTCAGAAGAGCGCGTTGGCGGCGATGCCGACCGCGGTGATCGGGCCGGAGTCGTTCAGGCCGTCCAGGGTGCGGTCGACCTTCTTGATGGTGGAGACGGCGCTGTTATACAAGCCGTCGTCGCTGATCAGCTTGCCCAGCGTGCCCTCGCCCCTGGCCAGCTTGTCGGAGATGGCGCGGACGTTGGCCAGCGAGGTGCGGATGTCATCGGCCGCCCGCTGGTCGTAGATCAGCGTGCCCAGGGTGCCCTGGCCCGACTTGATCTGGTTCATGATGCCCTCGGCGTTGCGGACCAGGGCGTTGGCGTCGGTGGCGGCCTGCCTGATCTCGGCCACCGTGGCCAGCAGCTGGTCGTGGAGGCGCGGGTCGTTCACCAGCAGCCCGAGGGTGCCGCGGCCGTGGTTGATCTTGTCGGTGATCTCCTGGAGGTTGCTCATGGTCTGGTCGACCTTGGCCGCGTTCTCGGTCACCAGCTTGTCCAGCTTCTGGAAGAGGCCGCCCCCGTCCCGGCCCTGGCCGTTGACGGCGTCGCTGAAGGAGCCGAGCGAGGCCTGGAGCTGCTTGCCCAGGCTGCCGACCTCGGCGAGGAGGCTGTTCAGGTCCGGGGTCTCCTCGGTGCGGATCTCGGCGCCGTCCGCCAGCGGGGGGGCGCCGGGTGAGCCCAGGCTGATGGCGACGTAGTTGCCGCCGATGAGCCCGGACATCGCGATCGAGGCGGTGGCGTCGCCGGCGATCGGGGTCTGGGGGTCCAGGTCCAGGACGGCCTCGGCGCGCCGGCGCGCCAGCCGGGTCAGCCGGACCGAGCCGATCCGGACGCCGGCCAGGCGCACCTCGTCGCCGGGCTTGAGCTGCTTGAGGTCGTCGAAGCCGGCGATCAGGGTGTGCGGGTGCTCCGCGAAGAGCCGGCGGCCGCTCAGGGTCTCGTAGGTGACCCAGACCAGGGCGACGCCGAGGAGGAAAAAGAGCCCGACGCGGGCGGTTTGCTGCGCGGTGTTCATGGGTGGGAGGGGGAGGGGTGGGCGGGCCCGGGCGGCGGACCCTCGAGCTTCTTGAACCGGGGATGCTGGATGTCGATCCTCGGATTGAGGAAGTCGATGATCCGCGGATCCTTCGACTGCCGGAGGTCGGCGGCCGTTCCCAGGGAAATCAGCGCGCCGTCCATGAGGATGCCGATGCGGTCGGAGATGGTGAGCGCGAGGTCGCGGTCGTGGGTGACGACCACGCTGGTGACCGCGTACTCGTGCTTCAGCGTGCCGATGATCTCGGAGATGGTGGCGCTCATCACCGGGTCCAGCTCGCTGGTGGGCTCGTCGTAGAGCAGGAGCTGCGGCTCCATCACCAGGGCGCGGGCGATCGCGACCCGCTTCTTCATGCCGCCGGACAGCTCGGCGGGGAACTGGTCGGCCGCGTCCTCGACCGAGAGGATGCGCAGGGCGTGGCGGACCCGGGCGTCGATCGCCCGGGCGTCGCCGATCCGGTGCTCGCGGGGGTAGAGCGCCAGGTTGTCGTAGACGCTCAGCGAGTTGAAGAGGGCGCCGGCCTGGAAGACCAGGGCGATGCGGACCTGGTCGCGGGTGAGGTCAAGGGTGGGATCCTGGCCGTTGATCCGGATCGTGCCCGAGGTCGGGGACTCCAGCCCGGCGAGGTGGCGCAGCAGCACGCTCTTGCCCGAGCCGCTGGGGCCCATGAGGGTGAAGATCTCGCCCGGCTTGGCGTCGAAGCTGACGTCCTGCAGGACCGGCCGGGCGCCGAAGGACTTGGCCACCCGGTCGACCGCGACCGCGGCGGCGTGCGCGGCGCCGGGGGAGGGAGGGCGGGTCTGGCCCGGGGCGGTGGCGGCGTCCATGGGCCTAGAGGAGGAGCTTGGTCACGAAGTAGTCCATGACCAGGATCAGGACCAGCGAGACCACGACCGCGCGGGTGACGGCGGCGCCGATCTCGCGCGGGCCGCCCCGGGTGTTGAGGCCGATGTCGCAGCACACCAGCACGACCACGAAGCCGAAGACCTCGGCCTTCTCCATGCCGTTCACCACGTCCTTGAAGCGGGTGAAGCTGCGCAGGGCGGCGAAGTACGACTCCGGGCTGATGCCGAGGTAGCCCACGTAGCGGGCCACCACCGCGCCGCCGAACCAGCCGACGATGTTGGCGACCACGATCAGGACCGGCATCATGACCAGCACCGCCGCCAGCCGGGGCAGGACCAGGATCTTGGCCGGCGGGATGTTCATGGTCGTGAGGGCGTCGATCTCCTGGTAGACCTGCATCGACGCCAGCTCGGCGGCGAGGGCCGAGCCCACCCGGCCGGCCAGCAGCACCGCGGTCATCATCGGCCCCAGCTCGCGGGCCATGGAGAGGCCGACCAGGCTGCCGATGAACTCCTTGGCCCCGAAGTCCTGCATGGCGTAGCCGGCCTCGAGCGCCAGGACCGTGCCGATGAAGAACGAGAGGATGGCGACGATCGGCAGCGTGGTGTAGCCGATCAGGTAGCACTGCTCGATGAAGCGGGCCCGCTGGCGCGGCAGGGTCGGCAGGTAGGCGAGGGCGCGCGCCATCAGCTGCACCACGCTGCCGACCCCCGCGACTATGGCGTTCAGTTGCTTCATCAGCGGTTGCCCGGGCGAACCTGTCCCGGCCGGGCCCCGAAATCGAATCCTAAGATGGTCCAGCGGCTGCCGGCGGGGCTCCCGACCCGGCCGAGCAGCGGCCCGACGTGGAACTCGACCAGCCCCTCCCGCGGGTTGCGCCGCCAGGTGACGGCGTTCCAGAGGACCGACTGGCGGGTCTCGCCGGTCGGCTGGTGGTCGTAGCGGTAGAGGGCGAAGAGCGGGCTCCAGGCCTCGCGCAGGTCGGCGTTTCCGGGGAAGAACACCTCCAGCGGGGAGAGGGCCTGCACCTGGCGGCTGCCGGCGCCGTTGCTCCAGGCGCTGAAGAAAGGCCAGACGTGCCGCTTGTAGGCGTGCGGCCGCCCCGGGCGCGACCCGCTGCGCTCGTCGAGCTGGTACCAGAGGAAGTAGAGGAACTGGGTCTTGGTCTGGACCACGTCGTCGTCGGCGAAGGCGTACTCGTGCCACAGCGGCCAGAGGATCCAGCGGTTGTCGGTGCCCCTGATGTTGGAGTGGGTCCAGAAGGGTCCCCAGCGGTTCACGTAGTGCTGATCGCCCCGGCCCTGGACGAAGAAGGGCCAGCAGTACCGGGTCTCGTGGTACCGGCCCGGGAACGTCCGGTCGGTGTAGCCGGTGAAGATGAGGTAGTTCGCCTCCACCGAGCGGTCCTTGGTCGTCTTCATGTAGAAGGGAAGGAAGCCCGTCTCGACGTGGTGCGGGGCCGTCTCCGCCTCGCTCGGGTCGGGCTCGAGCTCGTTGTTCCAGATCAGCGGCCAGAGGAAGGAAGTGCGGTGGGTGTGGTCCGGCCCCTTCGAGACGTTGAAGAGCGGCCAGACGGCGAAGCCGTTCTCGTCGCCGTGGAGGTTCCGGAAGATGGGGAAGACGAAATAGTTGGTGGTGGTGTGGCGCCTGCGGGTCTCGGCATAGAGCGGGAACAGCACCCATTGCAGCTTCGAGTACCCCAGCCGGTACTTGATCGTGCCATAGATCGGCAGCAGCGCGTGGTAGGTGTCGACCGGATCCTCGGTGACGTGCGAAAAGTAGAAGGGCCAGAGGTCGAAATGCCGGTCCCGCGGGCCGCCCGCCCGGGCCACGCGGTGGTCCAGGCCCTCGCCGTTGATCAATTGGAGGATCGACCACTTGTACGCGCCCGGGTACCTCCGGAAGAAGAACAGGGGATAGAGGATGTCGGTCCGCACCACGCCGCCGCCCGTGACCCGGACGTAGAACGGGCGCAATCCCTCGGCGGTGCCCGGATCGGGGGCCGGGACCGGTTCGCTGAAGGCCAGGGGCCCGGCCGCGTCCCAGCTCCGGGTCACGCCCTCCGGGGCCTGCTGGACCACGTAGGCCGGCCACCGGTTCAGCTCGTAGGCCCGGACCGAGCACGCGGCCGCCGCCCCGAAGCCGAGCCATGCGGAAAGCCTTGCGAGGGTCATGGTTGCGCCGCCCCGCGGCGCGGCAGGGCGATCATAGGCTGCTGGCGAATGGAAAATCCGCAACCATTTCCAGGATAACGGGATTGAGTCAGACCTTGCCCCTTCCCGGCAGTTCCGCGGCAGGGCGGGTATCTCAGGCGAGGAGGAGCGACTCCCCGAAGCCCAGGACGTCGATCGCCTCGGCCCCGCGGGCGGCCTTGAGGTCCTTTACCGGCTGGTCCCAGCCCTCGTCCGTCAGGCAGATCGTGCCCCAGTGCATGCCGAGGCTGCGGCGGGCCCCCACCTCGCGGTGGACCTGGACGGCCTCGGCGGGGTTCATGTGGGCGCCGGCCATGAACCAGCGGGGCTCGTAGGCCCCGATCGGGATCAGGGCCAGGTCGGGCGCCCCGAGCCGGCGGGCGACCGCCGGGAAGTAATCCGGCACATAGCCGGAGTCGCCCACGAAGTAGAGGCGACGGCCGCCCAGGGTCAGCACGAAGCCCCCCCACAGGCGCCGGTTGGTGCCGAGCGGCGAGCGCCGGCACCAGTGGCGGGCCGGCACCAGGGTGGCGTCGGCCTCCCCGGCGAGGGCGGTCTGCTGCCACCAGTCGAGCTCGACGATGGTCCGGAAGCCGGCGCCGGCCAGCAGCGCGCGGTGGCCCAGCGGCGCCACGATCACCGGCTGGTCGCGCCCGGCCAGCCGCTTCAGGGTGGGGAGGTCGCAGTGGTCATAGTGGTCGTGCGACAGCAGCACGGCCCCGATCCTCGGCAGCGCGTCGAAGGGGATCCCCGGGGGGGCCGTCCGGCGCGGGCCGGCCCAGGAGAACGGGCTCGCCCGCGGCGAGAACAGCGGATCGGTGAGCACCGCCAGCCCGGCCGACTGCAGCAGGAAGGTGGAGTGGCCGACCCAGCTGACGGCCACGCCCGGGCCCGACGGCGCCGGGGGCGGGGGCTGCGGGGTCACTGGGACCCGCGGCGGCCAGGCGACGGGATGGCCCCGCAGCTTCCAGCGCAGGAGGTCGCCGAAGCCGGGCAGGGGGTCCCCGCCGGGATTGAAGAAGGTTTTCCCGTTGAAGTGGTCGGACGGCGTCCCTGTCATGGCCGTCCTGTGGTGAGCCCGTGCATCCCGAACTCGACTAGAGGCCGGACCGTGGCGGCGCGAGCCGGAAGGGGCCGGTGCGGATAAGCGGGGGCCAGGCGCGGGGAATCGAGCTCCAGGTGCCGAAGGGCGACGCGGTGCGGCCCGCCACCGACGGCATGCGCCAGTCGGTCTTCTCGAGCCTGGGCGCCCGGATCGTCGGGGCCCGTTTCGTCGACCTCTTCGCCGGCAGCGGCGCCTACGGCCTCGAGGCCCTGAGCCGCGGGGCGGCCGGGGGCACGTTCGTGGAGCGCAGCGCCCGGGCGGCCGGCTGCCTGCGCCGCAACCTGGCGGCGGTGGCGAAGAGCCTGGGGCGGCCCGAGGCGGCCGCGGACGCGATCGAGGCGGACGCGCTTTCCCTGCCGGTGGGCGTCGGCGCCCTGCCGGACCTGATCTTCGTCGACCCGCCCTATGACGCCATCCCCGCGGTGGCGCCGCTGCTCTTTGCCAAGTGGAGCGCGGCGCTCCCGGCGGACTGGGGCGGCCTGGTGGTCTTCGAGATGCCGGGCGAACACGAGCTGGCGGCGGCGGGCTGGACCTGCGTGAAGCGCCTGGGCCGCGGCGTGCGCCAGCCGAGCGTGGCCTGCTTCGCGCGGCGCCCGGCCTGATCAGGCCTTGGCCAGGGCGAGGGCCGCCACCACCGCGGTCTCGGTCCGCAGGACCCGGGGGCCCAGGTGCGCCAGCGCGAAGCCCGCGCCCCGCAGCAGCGTCCGCTCGGCCGCCGACCAGCCGCGCTCGGGGCCGAAGGCCAGGGTGAGCGGACGGCAGCCCCCCAGCGGAACCAGGCGCGCCGGGGCCTCGTAGTTGTCGAGGGCGATGTGCTCGCCGTCCGCCAGGGCGCTGACCGCTCCGGCCAGGTCGGGGGCGTGGTGCACCGCCGGCAGGCGGGTGTCGAAGGCCTGGGCGGCACCCTCGCAGAGGTGGCGCCGCCATTCCATGGTCTTCCACAGGGTGCTGGTGGCGTAGCCCGGCTCGCCCCGCTCCGCGTTGAAGAACCGCAGCGAGGCGACGCCCAGGGCCGCGGCCTCGCTCAGGATCTTGCGCGCGGTCTGGGGGCGCGGGAGCGCGAGCAGCAGGTGCAGCGCATCGAGCGGGGGTGGCTCGTCGGTGGCGAGGAACGCGAAGCGCAGCTCCCGGGGGTCGGCGGCGGTGAGGGTGGCCCGGCCCCGGGGCCCGTCGACGATGCCGGCGTCGAAGGTGTCGCCGACCTGCCGGCGCAGGATGGTCAGCAGGTGCTCGGCCCGCGGGTCGGTGCGGGGCAGGGGCGCGGCGATTTCGCCGGCCTCGAAGAGGATCAGGTTCACGGACGGCGCCGCGCCTCAGGCCACCGCCGCGTCGATGGCCTTCAGTTCGTCGGCGGAAAAGCTCAGGTTCCGGAGCGCCTGGACGTTCTCGTCGATCTGGGCCGCCCTGCTGGCGCCGATCAGGGCCGAGGTGATGGCGGGCTGGCGGAGCACCCAGGCGAGGGACATCTGGGCCAGCGACTGGCCCCGGGCCCGGGCGATCCCGTCCAGCTTCCGGACCCGCTCCACCTTGTCCGGGGTGATGGCGTCGGGCTTCAGGAAGCGCGGATCGTGGCCCGCGCGGGAGTCGGCCGGGATCCCGTTCAGGTAGCGGCTGGTGAGGAGGCCCTGCGCCAGCGGGCAGAAGGCGATGCCGCCGATGCCCTCCTGGGCCAGGACGTCGAGCAGGCCCTGCTCCGGGCCGCGGTCGAAGATGTTGTACCGGGGCTGGTGGATCAGGCAGGGGGTGCCGAGCTGGCGCAGGATGGCCGCGGCCTGCCGGGTCTGCTCGGGCCCGTAGTTGGAGATGCCGGCGTAGAGCGCCTTGCCGGAACGCACGGCGCGGTCGAGGGCGCCCATCGTCTCCTCCAGCGGCGTGTCGGGGTCGAAGCGGTGGCTGTAGAAGATGTCGACGTAATCGATCCCCATCCGGCCCAGGCTCTGGTCGAGGCTCGCCAGCAGGTACTTGCGCGAGCCCCACTCGCCGTAGGGGCCCTCCCACATCTCATAGCCGGCCTTGGTCGAGATGATGAGCTCGTCGCGGTGGGTGGCCAGGTCCTCGCGCAGGATGAAGCTGAAGGTGGTCTCGGCCGAGCCCGGCGGCGGCCCGTAGTTGTTGGCCAGGTCGAAGTGGGTGATGCCCAGGTCGAAGGCGCGCAGCACCATCTCGCGGCCGTTCTGCATGCTGTCGAGCCCCCCGAAGTTGTGCCAGAGGCCGAGCGAGAGCATCGGCAGCTTGATGCCGCTGCGGCCGCAACGCCGGTAAAGCGCGGGGTGGGAATAGCGATCGCGGGCGGGGGTGTGGCTCATGGGGGCAGGGCCTATAGGGATGATTTCAGCCTGCCCCCTCCGCAACCCAATACGCGGGACGGGGCTTGACCGGGTCCGGCGGCCCGGGGAGCATTTCCGGCGCGCTCATGCGGTCGTAGTTTAGGGGTAAAACCTCTGCCTTCCAAGCAGGTGTCCCGAGTTCGATTCTCGGCGACCGCACCATCCAGACCAGCAGGCAGGCAGTGGCGGGGAAATCTCCGCAACATCAAGCCTGGATTTCGCCATCCGCCACCCATTCGTCCGGTTTGCGAACGGGCCGACCGCATGATGGCCTCTGGAAATCGGCGTCGAGCGTCGATGAAGCAGGGTCATAGCCTCAGAAAGCTCGGAAGACCCAAATGAGGGTGTAAGGGCGCTGATTACACCGCAGGTTGAGATCGGCCGCCTCAGAAGCTGGCTGCGGGCACAAGGCCTCACCAACGATTGGTTCGGGCAGACATGGGTTGACGTGACCTATCGATCGATCTATCGTCATACGCATGCAAACCGTAACCATATCTCCTAAATTTCAGGTCGTAATTCCTCAACGGGTGCGTGAATCGATGGGGCTTCGATCCGGTGAGAAGGCCCACGTGATTTCATTTCGCAATCGGATCGAAATCATACCGTTACGGGATGTCAGAAAATTGCGAGGCTACCTGAGCGGTATCGATACCTCATTCGAACGGGACGTCGACCGTGTATGAACGTGGTCGATTCCTCCGCTTGGCTGGCTTATTTCGCCGGCGAGAAAAACTCCGCTTTCTTCGCTGATGCAATCGAGGATACCGAGTTATTGATCGTGCCTGTGATCTGCGTCTACGAAGTGTTCAAGGTGGTTCTTAGGGAAAAAGGTGAGGACGATGCCCTTCAGGCGATTTCTGCCATGCACCAGGGATCGGTTGTGAATTTGGACAGTGATCTTGCGCTGGAAGCGGCAGTAATCGGGCACGAAGAAAAATTGGCGTTTGCGGATTCCGTAATTTACGCGGTCGCGAAACGGCACAACGCAACGGTTTGGACCCAAGACGAGCATTTCGCAGGCAGGGCCGACGTCAGGTTCAAAGCCAAGGCAAGAAAGCGCTAAACAATTGACGGATCCGACGTCGTCGACGCGGGGCGCGGCAATCGCCCCTTTCGGTCTCAAGGCCGCGAAGTCCGGACCGGATCCTTTTCCGGGATTGCGGTGCCAGGTTGTAGATGAAGGCCTTGACCTGCTCCCGCACCTGGACCGGGCATTGCATTCACCGAGCTCTGGATCGAGTAGACCCGTCCGCGCCCCGCCTCGGCATCGGCAATCGCCTTCATGGCCGCAGGATTCGACAAAAGCTCCGCGGTCTCGATCAAGGCGGAGAGGTCTTCCGCGCCCATCACATAGGTCGCGGCCTTTTCATGGCGGGTGATCGTCGCCATGCCGCCACTCTCGGCTTCGCGCACCAGGCTCGGGAATTGGCTCTGGGCCTCTTTGATGCTGTACGTACTTTTCATTGATAAATGCCTTACCAGCGAATCGGCGCTGTCGAGAAGCCCGGCGGAACGCCCCGCTATAGTAATGCCGTCTGAATGGGTTCCAACGGCGAAGCAGCTCCCGAAGCTGCCGACGCGTGTCACTTAACAACGCGGCTTCCACCAATCCCTGGGCCAAGACATCGACACGCGACAAGGACGGGCTTGAAATTTCTTGGTCGGCTGGCTCACTGTTGGTCCGCGATTCATAGCAGGCACCAGCCATGTTGATGACGACCCCATCCCGGCAGCCGTGGAGAACGTTGGTCCTCTGGGTCGTTCTTTTCGCGGTCCAGGTGGCCCGGGGCTCAAGCGAAAATACCACCAGCTTCGGCATCCACGAGTTGCACGGGTACGTGCAGACGAGCGCCAGCGCCGCGGAGGGACCGTTCGGATTCCCCTATGCCTTTGCCTTCCAGGCCTCGGAGGGCGGCACGCTCTCAGTCCCGGGCGGCGGGACCATCACCCTGTCGACCACCGGCACCCTGAACCAGAACTATCTCCTCGATGCGGGGTTTGCCTCGCTGGCGAGCCTGCAGTCCGCCTTCCCTACCGGAACCTACACCTTCGCCAGTTCGGGCAACCCCAATCTCTCCTATACGGTCGGCTCGGCGCTGTTTCCCGCGTCCATCCCCCAGGTCACCAACGGCACCTGGACGAACCAGGTTCTGGTCCTCGACCCGACGGTCGCGAACACCCTTAACTTCTCCACCTTCGCCGAATATGGGTCGGCCGGCGTGGCAAGCCACATGCTGTTCTCAATCAGCAGCCTGACGGGCGCCGACAGCGTCAACGTGAACCAGCAGATCGTGTCCGTACCGGTGGGCAACCTGACCGTGGCGTCCCAGCCGTTCACCTCCTACACCATCCCCGCCGGCACGCTTTCGGCCGGCCTCAGCTACTTCTGCGAGCTCACCTTTGACACGGTCGCCAGCCTGGACACGACGACGATCTCCGGTGACGCGTCGATCCTCATCTATTCCAACACCGTCACGTTCGTCATCGTCGCCAAGGCGTCGACGGCCACGCCGGCGCCGGCCTTTTCGGCCAGCCCCTCCAATCAAACCGGCTCCCCGGGTGGGAGCGCGACCTTTGGCGTCGACGTCAACTTCGGGGCCGGCGGCGAGCCGGCCACGACCTCCTGGCTGTGGTACTTTGACGGACAGCCGATCAGCTTCGACGGCGTCAAGTACGTGCTCGGCCCCGGGGGCAGCCTCACGATCAACGGCCTGGCGGCGTCCGACGCCGGCACCTATGGGGTCGCGGTCGTCACCGGCGGCGGCGAGGCCACCAGCGCGCCGGCGACGCTCACGATCGGATCAGGCGGCGGGTCGCCGCCCACGATCACGGCCCAGCCGGTCGCGCAGACCATCGTGGCGGGCGGTACCGTGGTCTTCCAGGTGACCGCGACCGGCGCCACCTCCTACCAATGGCTGCTGAACGGCCATCCGCTCGCAAACGGCAACGGTTACTCCGGCGTCACCGGCTCCACCCTGGTGGTCGGCGGCACCACCCAGGCCGAGGCGGGAAACTACAGCTGTGCGGTCGCGAATAGCGTCGGCACGACCACCAGCAGCACCGCGGCCCTCGCCGTCAGCTCGACCAGCGACGTCGGAAGGCTGATCAACATCTCGACCCGGGCCGAGGTGGGCACGGGCGGCAACATCCTGATCGCGGGTTTCGTGGTAGGCGGCGCCGGGACCTCGGGCGCGGAAAGCCTGCTGCTCCGCGCTTCCGGTCCCGCGCTGGTGCCCCTGGGCGTAACCGGGGCGCTCGCCGACCCGCAGCTCCAGCTCTATCAAGGGTCGAGCCTCAAAGCCACGAATGACGGCTGGGAAGGGGCCGCGACGATTTCCGCCGCCGCCTCGGCGGTGGGGGCCTTTGCCTGGAGTGACAGCTCGAGCCACGACTCGGCCCTCCTGGTGTCGGAGTCGGCGGGCGCCTACACGGCGCAGGTCGCCGGGGCCTCGAATGACACCGGCGTCGCCCTGGTCGAGGTCTATGACGACACGCCCGCGGGCACTTACACCCCGTCAGACCCGCGGCTGGTCAATATCTCGGCGCGCGTCCAGGTCGGCACGGGCGGCAACATCCTGATCGCGGGTTTCGTGATCGGCGGCGCGACGTCGAAGACGGTGCTGGTCCGGGCCTCGGGTCCGGCTCTGGTTCCCTTCGGGGTGAGCGGTACCTTGCCGGATCCGCAGCTCCAGCTCTTCAGCGGCACGAAATTGATCGCCTCGAACGCGGGGTGGGGTGGCAACGCGGAGATCGCGGCCACGGCCGCGTCCGTCGGCGCGTTCCCGTGGTCGAATCCCGGCAGCAGCGACTCCGCCCTGCTGCTGACGCTCCCGCCCGGGGCCTACACGGCACAGGTCTCGGGGGTGAGTGGCGACACCGGCGTCGCGCTGGTCGAGCTTTACGAGGTGCCATGAGGGCCGCACCGGTCTAGGCGTCCCATGTGCCCGCGGGCCGGCGATCTCTGGGGTGGAAACCCGCGCGCAGGGTAAATCGGCCCGTCGCAGGGGGCGCCAAAGGACGCGGTTGCAAGGCGGGCCGCTTCGCGGCGAACTCCGTTGCCCGTTACCAGGGAAGCGGGATACGCGCCCTCCACGGCCGCGCGTCCGATGTTCGGCGATCGCACCGTCTCAGCCAGGAGGTCCACGTCAACCTGATGATCTTGAACGGGAAGCGTAGGGCCCGACGGAATCAAATCGAGAGCCGATCGCGCAGTTCCTTGGCCTGGCGACGGGAAACCTCCACCGTTCGCCCCGATGTCAGCTGCAGCTGCAGCCCGCCGCTGAACCAGGGTTCGACCCGGGCGATGGCATCGACGTTCACGATCGCCGCCCGGTTGGCCCGGAAAAAGTGCTTTTCCGGCAGCCTTCGTTCGAGAGCGCCCAGGGAGCGGTGGATGAGGAATTCCGAGGGCCCGACCCAGATTTTCGCGTAGGCCCCATGGGCTTCCGCCCCCTCGATGGCGGCGACCTTCACATAGATGAACCGTTCCGCGGTCCGGAAGAGGACCTTTTGATCGGGATCCAGACGCGTCGTGGGGGCGACGGTGGTCCCCGCCGGCGCCGTCGGGGCCTGGGCTCCCCCGACCAGGACCCGGCGGACCGCGGCGGCCAGCCGCGACGGCTCCACCGGCTTGAGCAGGTAGTCGAAGGCTCCAAATTCGAAGGCCTTCAGGGCGTAGTGGTCGAAGGCGGTGACGAAAATGATGCGGGGCAGGACCGGCAGCGATCCCAGCAATTCGAAGCCGGACTCTTCCGGCATCTGGATGTCGAGGAAAACCAGGTCGGGCTCGGCCTCGGCGATGAGATCGCGGGCGGCAAACGAGTCTGAAGCCTCGCCGACGATTTCCAGCTCGGGAAAGGAAGCCAGCATCCGGCGCAATTCCGTGCGCGGAAGTTCCTCGTCGTCGACGATGATCGCCCTCATCTTCCGCCTCCCGCGACCGGTATTCTCACCTCGGCTCGGATCTGGCCCGGCCCGGCCTGACGGAGCGAGAGGGTGCCGGCGTCACCGTACAGGTGCGACAATCTTGAACGCAGGTTGACCAGGCCGACGCCGCTGGATGCGCGATGCTCGGCCAGGACCCCGGGATTGGTGACCACGATCGACAGGCAGCCCTGGTGAAGGCCGGCAGAATAACCCACCATGCCCCCGTCCCGCCGCGAGGCCGGACCATATTTCACCGCATTTTCGACCAGCACCTGGACGCAGAGGGGAGGCACCGCCAGGGTCCGGGTCTCGGGCTCAATGGCGGCGCAGACGGCGAGCCGGTCCTGCAGGCGAAGTTTCTCGATGTGGAGGTAAGACTCCACCATCTCCAGTTCCTCCCCCAACGATACCGTGCGGTGGCCGACCTCGCTCAGGGCGTAGCGCATCATGGCGGACAGGCGGGTAATGGCCTCCTTGGCACGCGCGGGATCCAGCTCCACCAGGGCGCGCAAGGTGGCGAACGCATTGAAGAGGAAATGCGGGTTGATCTGCATGCGCAGGGCCCGCAGTTCGGCCTCCCGGGCCGCGGCGGCCGATTCCAGCGCGGCCGTCTCAGCGCGGCGCGAACGTTGGTAGAAGAAGCCAGCCGCCGCGAAAAGCGCCCAGAGCAGCAGCGTCATCGCATAGAACACCCAGAGGCCGCCGAAGCCGGTCGGCCCGGGGCTGGACCCGACGGCGAACGGGTTGGCCCAGGCTTCGACCGGACGCATCACCCCGGCCACGAGGGCGCCGCCCCCCACGCAGAGTCCGACGACTAACGCCAGCAGCCTGAAGCGGATCCGATCCGACCAACCGATCCGGGCGAAGAGCTGATAGATTCCCTCTGAAACCAGGCCGGCGCAGGCCAGACCGATGACGATATTGGCGACCTTTCTCCCGGTCCCGCCCTCGATGGCGACGAGCATCAGGAGGTCGAGCACGAGAAAGAAGCTCCACGAAACCACCTGAAAGGTGAGATGGGGCGAACGATCCCAGCCGGCTCCAGGCTTTGCTTTCATGCTCTCGGGGTCACATTGCCCACTATTCCCGCATTTGGGCAGATTTTTCACCGGGCGGCCGATGCCGTAATCGGGCGGTCATTGCGTGGCGGCGGACGGCCAAGCACCATTCCTGCCGCCGGCGGGCCCCTTTTGACCGCTGGTTAATTATCGGGAGCAATTCCCGGACCCGGATCGTATCGTGACGGCCCTCATGATCCGGCCTGCCCACCCCTCTCGATCAGGAACCGGACAACCCGGGCCCCTAGCCCTTTTCGGTCCGCGCGGGGCGTGGGCCGGCGGCGCCGTCCCCGTGAGTCTTGCCTTTCGTCCGCGGGGAGGCGGATGGGGGCCTTCGGGGCCCTCGCGATCATCCTCGCGGGCGGCTGGCCGAGCTGGGCTCCCGCCGATCCCGCCCCGACGATGGCGGCGGCTGAGAGTTCGCCTCAGCTTGAGATCGAGGGGCAGGTGGTGGACACGCGGGTCGACTCCGTGCGCAAGGGCGACCATTATGCGGGATCAGAATTCGATTCGACGCCCTTCACCGGTCACACGTCGTGGGAGGTCCGGTTCACCCTGACCTGCCCGCTCAACCGCCTCGTTCCGGACGACGAGCTGCGCCTGGTGGCGGCGCCCTTCATCGCCTCGGGGTCCGAGCCCCTCGCGGCCCCCGTGCTCTTTGACGGAACCACGTTCCGGCCGGGCCAGCCGCTGTCGGTCTTCTACAAGTTCAACACCTATCGGGTGACCTACGACGCTCCGGTATGGAGAATGGCCGGCGGGGACACCTGGGTGGTCCGACTGGGGGGCACCCTCGCCCTGCGCGACGCCCAGGTGACCCTGGAGCAGCCGGGGCTCAGCCGGCCGTACAGGAATCTCGGCCCGGTCCCGTTGCTTTATGCCTCCGTCGTCGGTCGTCTGGGCAAACGGCTGACCGCGACCGTGGACTTCGACGCGTTTCCCGCTCCGGGTGGCGGCGGTCTTTTCGACGGTTCCGCCCGCATGGCGGCGCGCGTTTTCCACGGAGCATCGGTCTTCGCCGGCGTGCGCGGCCAGGCCGGGGGCGCTTCCGAG
>Ga0116229_10004535_pt1 | contig 22762 bp, 10 predicted proteins | sample S1TSphgellanicum_3_FD_87313 | JGI IMG/M metagenome (GOLD analysis project Ga0116229, IMG submission 87313) | Host-associated microbial communities from peat moss isolated from Minnesota, USA - S1T2_Fc - Sphagnum magellanicum MG | ecosystem: Host-associated > Plants > Peat moss > Unclassified...
TTATTATTATTATTATTATTATTATTGAATAATTATTTTAGTTAATAACTAATTTAGGCTAAGGCATTTTGTTATCATTATTCTATTTATTATCTCATCTTTTATATTTTCCCTAATTTTAATACTATGTATTTAATTTTTAAAATATGATTAAAATTATTAATAATTTATTCCAATATGCATAATAATTTCATAATAATTCCTATTATAACATAAATTATTATATTCATTGATTATAATATTCATATTAATGGTTACAATAATTATTATTAAAATTTATTTATTTTGTTAAATTATGAAAATATATTATTTTATTGTGTTTTTTACTATTAGTAACCAAATTAGTATATCTATGTTTTATTTTTTATTATTTCATTTTTATAGATAATAGTAAAATTATTTAAATATTTAATAAATAAAATAGTTGCAATATGTATAATAGTTCATTAAAAAATAATTCTTGTAATAATATATCATTATTACATTAATAAATATAATCACATTTGTAATAATGCTTCATTAATTATTAATAGGAAATAATGAAAATAATTGATATAATTTTTTAAATCATAATTTCAATATTTATAGTAATGTTTTAATGATTATGACCTAGTTATAATTAAATAGTCTATTTAATGTAGGCGAAATAAATTACTTAACTATATAGATTAGTTGGTAGCTACTAGGTACCTTAAATAACTTAAGTAGCCTAGGCCAATTAATAGTTAGGTTAATTGCTTAATTAATTATTTGTGTACTTAATGTAAAAACCAACCTATTTAAATCTAAATTAAATAGATTACTAACTTAAATATAACCACAATTAGGTTTAGACTAGGTTGTAATTAGGTTGCAATTGGCTTGGAACTAGGTCACAATTAATTGGTTTATAATTAAGTTGCAACTAAGTCACAACTAAAATGTTTATCCCATATTGTTTATATTCCATTTTGAAGAATCCAAACTATATAAAAAAAGTGCACTAAAAATGTCAAAGAAACAAAAAAACCATGAAAATGTAATAGCCATTTGGGATGAGCCAATAAAAAAGGTTCAACCCAACCATGTGGCTTAAGTATGAACATAACTTAAGTATTATGTGGCTTAAGTCTAAACCTAATTTAAGGGCCACATAGGCTATATTGGGGCTTAACCTAGCCTAAGTGCCACATAGTTTATTTTAGGTGGCCTATGTGTAAGCCTAACCTAAGTGTCAATGTTTTCACCTTAACTTAAGTGCCTATTTGTAGGCTTAACCTAGGTTTAGGTTGGATGTTAATGTCTAGCCCTAATTTGGGTGCTTATGTCTAGGCCTAGCATAAGCCTAAGCTAGATGACCTATATTTAAATGCCATGTTGCATAACCTAATTTAATGTTAATGTGATGTAACCTATGGATATGGATGTGGATGTGTCACATGTCATTTAACTACCAATTGATTTTTTGCCCAATTGAATTACAACACAATTGAACTTGCAATTATATGTTTGATAACATCATGCAATGTTATAAGTAAATAGATCCCATCTAGTGATTGAAAAAAACCAACTATAATGGTATGTTGATGATGTCATGTAATGTTAGCAAATGAAGTTCATTCACACATGAATCATAGTCAAAAATGACCTTAAACTATAATGGTAAGTAGGTTTACAACTAAAGTGGTCAATGTCCATGGTGTTGATAGGTGTAAGTTGATTTCAACTATAGTGTCATTGTCGACTTTTTTGGTACGTAATTGCAAATAATGTGTTACAATTGCAAAAAACATTTTGCAATTGTATTTGCCGTTTTCAACTTTGATTAGTAGTTGAAATTAAGTTGAAAACATAGTTGCAAATGGGGGTTATTTCTTCTAATGATTAAGCAAATTAATAACACAAATATCGGTCTTGGTGTGTAATTAAAAAATATTTTTCAACTCAAGAGGAATGGACATGGGCAAATATTTTTCCCTTGAAATGTTTTATTGGATTTTGGTGCCTAGCTAGTGATGTTGAGCCAATCAACATTTGTGGGTCTTAGCATGATTAATGAAAACATTACTCACCATGCCCATATTAGAATCAAACATCAATGGGTGCATTAAAAAAGGTTTATGGGCTACCAATATCAACATTTTAGTGTAATTGAACCTCAACCATCCAATAAACTAATCATTCATTTGAGTCTAAATTATGATGACAAATGCTACATCTTATGATGTGTTGGTTGGGGACATTGTGTTGTATCTTATGGGATTTGTTTTGGACTTTTGGGAAGAGATTATTTCTTACAAACCTAGGTGGCAATCAACAGATGGGCATCAATTTCAACTCCATGTCCAATATTTTTCACAAGGTGTTGAATTAGTTGGTGGTGTTACCATGTTGGTTGGATTTGCCAACACATTACCTTGTGGGTTGGGGCTACTAAAGGGCAACTTGGATGCATGTGATGTCCCACCTCCATTTGAAAACATGATGTAGGATTGTAGCTTGGAGATTTGAGGTGATGGTGAACACCACTACCACCATTGTCGCAACCTTCATGCGGCATTATGTGGTGGAATTGTGTTTTTGCTCAATGCCATGCCTTTCGTTATTGCATTCATTTTTTACTATACTTGTTATTGGTCCATGTGAAGGCAATAAAGACAAGAATGGGCCCCTTGGTGTCAAGAACAAAAACCAACAATGGCATACCTAGTAACCTCCCAAAATTTTACCACTGGACATTTATGTAAATGTGTTGTCACTATGTGCCACTATCACCACCCAATGCACAACCATTGTCACCTAAGATCCAACAATGGTGTGGCCATGAAATTCATAATAGCTAATGACTTGATTTAATTCAAGTAGGTTGAGTTCAACATTTTGTCATCAATGTGCCAAGATTTGTTGTACAAATGTTTTTGTTATAATTGCCTCAATGACTTCTATGGCTACAAAGATCAAAGCAATAGAATGGATGTGTACCCTCATCATTTTATTTCACCAACTTAAGTCCTTGCCCAAAATGAATTCGACTCTCAAAGAATTGCTCAATAAAAAATCTCATTAAATACACCAATTTCACATCCAATGCAACCAAGATCAATGTCCTGTTGTAATCCTAATACTTGACACATTTTGCCCAAGATGGCAGGAAAACAAATTTGCATATTTTATCAACATTACAAGAATGTTATTTTCCAATTGCAATCTCTGATTCGTGAATGTAAAAAAAGGCTCATAATATTTTTACATTTGTTATTAACTTTTTGTGAGCTAATTGGTAGTCAAAACACATTACCATTGGACTTTTTGAGTTTACATGTCATGAACACAAAAATAACCCAAATTTTAAAAAATTTAAAGGACATAACCAACCATGACAAAAGCAAGCCTAGTTTTACTAATGTGAAACATGAAAATCAAATATAAGAACACAAAGTGTGTAAGACATAGGTTTTACATAACTTTATTATGAAAATATGAAATGAAATGGATAAGGTTTGGTTCAATATTGTACCTCAAACTAATGTTGAATAGATTAAAGGTAATGAGGGCTTAGGTTGTACCTTTATGTATTACCCCTTTGGTGATTTAGCTTAATGAATATTCCATGGAGACTTTTGTATGCCCATTGTTCGAAAACTTTTTTGAGAACCTTTTTAGAGTATAAATGACTTATAAGTGAATTATAAGTGAACTACAAGTAAATTAAAAATGAATGACAAACTAACTATAAATTAAGTATAAATCAACTACAAATTGATTACAAATGATTTACAAGTAGACTATAAGTTAACTAAAAATTAATGGTGGATGAATTTCATTCATGATGGGTGAAAAATGAATGGAATTCATCCATGATGATGTTGGCTAATGCTAACATCCATGACATCTAGTAATGGTGATGTTAGTCAATGGTGGTGTCCATGACATTGTAGAGGTTATAGTTCACAATATTTGACAATTTTTTAAATTTAATTGTTGGACCAATATGATTTAAAGAAAAAAATCATTGTTTATGTGAAAGATGAAAGGTATAATTTGAACACTATGACTATTGCATTAAAATTAGTTGTAAGTTGTGAAATTTTTGGTCTAAGGATTTTTTTAAAAAAATAGTTGTTTTGGCCATACATGTTTAAAAAAATTTAATATGCAACAAATAAATGAATTTTTTTACAAAGGTCTGGGATATATGTGTCTACAAGTGTGCATTAAATGACAATTTTTTTGAAAAAAGATGAAAATCATAGAACCATTGGTTTTAATTATTTCAAAAACCTCAAAAAAACTATCAATTGCATGAAAAAATAAATAAAAAGGCGGTTTTATGGGCAATTATTCGATTTTTTAATTTTGAAAAATGTGAATATATAGTAGAATTGGTTTATTTGGAAAACCATAATTATGAACTTAAAAAATTTCCTTGAAAATTGCCAAGGTTATGTTCCTATTTTTAATATTGGTTTTTGATATTAGAAAAAAATGTTAATATTGGCATGATCAAAGGTGGTTGCAAGCTAAGGTGACTCATTTTCAATGGATACACATTTTTCAAAAGTGTTTATGATAATGTTAAAATTACAATCTATTATTATATCATGGTTAAATGGGAAATTACATGGTGGTTAATGAACTAACAAGGTCAAATTTTTATATATATATAAAGAAAATAAAATTGAAATCCACCAAAAAATGATTATGATATGGCATTGTGAAAATATGGCCCATTTTAATCCATTTAAAAGTTAATAATTTTTTTAATATTAAGGTTTTATAATAATAAAAAAATTCATCTATGTTCCTATTGCTTTAATATATCATATAATTAATCCCTATAAGATATCCTTAAAAAATTCATACACAATACATGTATAAAAATGCATAGATAGAAAATAAATTCACATTTTTCAATTTCAAAAGTCCATTACTATATATTTGATGCATGTATGTTATATATATATTCAAGTTGAAAATTTAAATTGAATTGCCAAATTTGACATATTGTCAATTTTATAACATGTTAATAACATGTAAATGCACGACATTTTACAAAAAATTGCATAATGACACAAAAAATGAATCACCTTAACTTACAACCACCCTTAAATGTGTGTTTGATTTGAGATTCATTTGTTTGTTGGGAGAGGGGAGGGAGGCAGGGGGCAAGGGGGAAGGGGGCATTTGGTTGTCCAATTAACCATCAACCCATTACTATCAAACACAAAACACCTTATTATGTTTAATAATTGTATTATATGTTGGAAGAATAAAAAGGTGAAAAATTTGGTATAAACGTGTTAAACAAAACATGCAATGTGTTTGTGCATTTATTCAATTAATAGTGGTCCATTGGAAAGTGTTATGAGTTGGGATTGTTTGCTTGTTAAAGAGGGGGGAAATTGAAAAAATTTAAATAAATTGCATGGGAACTTGGTCTCAATAATAAGATTTATATATATTTAAAACTTTTTGATTTTATTTTTTCTTGTATCTAGTAGTGATGGAGAAAGGAAACCTTGTCTATTAAATCCAACTACAAATTTTCGCTTTTAGCTTTTTACAAGTTTCCATCTTGAATATTTGGTAAATGTATCATTATTTTCAGTTTTTTTTAAATGACAAAAAATTAAAATATATATCAATGTTTAGTCCAAAAAGAAAATAAAATTTTGGGGTTTCTTTTGGTTCAAGGAAAAATTAAGACTACTAACTTTCATTGGATGGCCTTTATAAATAACAAACTATCTATTAAAGAAGGTAATTTACTTGTTATGTTGAAATCTTCCAAACCACAATGCCCCCCATCACATTCTTGGTAGCATTGGAAAGGCCTCAATGACTAGGGGTGTAGTAAAATGATCTTGTATTATGTGGACATACTATGCAAGAGTTATTAAACATTGAAATTTTTTCTTAAAGAAAAAATCAAAAAATTAAAAATAAAATAAGATCATTGGAATAAACTTTTGGTACTTTTGGAAAACCCTTGATTAGTGTGATTACTTGGAGGTTATTTTCTAAATCTTAGACCTAAGGTGGGGGAGAAGTTGAATTTGGAATAATTATTGTCATTAGAAATTAATTTAAATTTAGATTTTTTTTTTCAAAATTGGGCTATATTGTCAAGGTTGTGTTCATGTTGGGAATAATTATATCATGTTTACATTTGGGCCAACAACACAAGCCATATTAGTATATCTATTAAAAAAGGTAGTATTTATGTCATGTTCACATCTCTCAAACCATAATCCCCCTTTTACTTCTTTTGGCATTATTACAAAGTCCTTAATGAATAGGGGTGCACCAAGGTGTTTTGTAAAGTTTTAAACCTACAATGTAGGAATTATTGAATACTTAAACATTTTTTTCATTGAAAATTCAATAAAATTATAATCAAAATTTTCAAAAGGAAATTCACATTTCGTTTTTGTATTATTGGAAATCCCTCAAATAGTAGGATTTTATGGAGGTATTTTCATGACTTTTAGACATAAGGTGTGGGAGATATTGAATTTTGGATAAATTTTTCATTGGAAATTAAATAAAATTTAAGGAAAATCCTAAAGATGATTCATCAAACTTAGTTTTAAGTGAAGTAGTTTTAGGTTCCATGAGTCATTCTTTTGTATGAAAATTGGAATTTGTTTAGTTGGTTCCCAAGTAAAAAGGAATGAAAAGGCATCTTTTGGGATTTGTGTTTTTTAAAAGTTTTTTTTTTTTTTCAACACCATAGTCATGAACAAATTTCCAATAACTTATGTAACAATTAACATCTCATTTTTCTTCAAATGAATTTCAATTCAATTCAATTCAATCTATTCAATAAATTTTTTTCGTCTATCTATTTGTTTGTGCGATTCATACCTATTTATTTTGAGCTTAACTACCTAACTCTTTCCCCTACCCACTTATATATATGGACATGAAAAGATGCATAACATGTGTATTTTCATGTCCATGTTATTTATGTTAAATTGTTAACTTACATGAACCTTGCTAATGATTTTTTTTATATACAAATAATTGTAATTGTAGTAATGTTCAGGATAAAATTAAAAACTTTCAAATTGTGATTGCAAAATGGTCATTCATGATTTTATTTTTTTCTAAATTGTGATTGCATAGATCTTTGAAATGGATCCAAATCCAACATCTTGGTGAAAACCACATCTATCCTAACTAATTAAATTAATTTAAAAAAAAAATCAGTTTAATTCAATTAATATGAATTCAATTCAATTCAATTTAGGATTTGTTGCATGCAATGTCAATCGATATTTTCATGCAAATGGAAGTTAATTTCCACACAATCAATTCATTTTTTTCATCAATCAATTTTCATTAGTGACCCAAAACAACACAACGCCCAAGTTGGATTTATGTAAAAAACTTTATGTTCTATATGTCATCCTTTGGAGTTTAGCCAATTCCAAAATAAATAGAAATGGAAATGTGTTTTTTGGGATTTTTGTTTTTAAGAGTTATTTATTCAACATTATAGTGATGAACATATTTTTAATACATTTTGCATTAATTTGCATAACATTTCTTTTCAGTTGAATTTGAATTGAATTCAATGTTGTTCAAATTCAATTGAGTATAAATTGAATTGAATTGAATTGAATTTCAATTCAATTCGCATGCAATGTTATTGAATATTTTCATTCAAATGGAACTTAATTTCCACAAGTTTGTTCATTTTCTCATTAATTGATCATCATTAATAGTGCATATCAATATAAAGCTCAAGTTGTATTTCAAACTTAGGTTTACGAAAGTTTACAATTTTCCCTTTTAAAATTCAATCAATATTACAATATGTGATCATTGGCACAATCCACATTAGTTAGAATTTAAGCATGTGACATTTTTTTCTTTGTAAATGAAATAAATTATATTAAACTTCACAAATTTACTAATTTCCCAATTATTATACATATACATATATCTATTTTGTTAAAGAAGGTTGTTTGTTTGTTTATCACATTGAAATTTCCCAAATTATAACATCCCCAACCACACTCTTGATACCTTTGGAAAGCCTTTAACGAGTAAGGGTACATTGAAGTTTTGTGTTGTTTAAATCTTTGGTGCAAGAGTTATGGACTATTGAACAATTATTCTATTGAAAATTCCATAAAATCATAGTTCAAAATAGTAAGGAAATCAGGGTGCACTCTTGGTAATTTTGGAAAGCCCTTGATAATTGGGATTTTGTAGAGGTGATTTTATATTTTTTAGACTTAAGGTGTAAGAAATGTTGATTTATGAACAATAATTGTTATTGGAAATTCAACTAAATTACAAAAACTAATTCTGAATGAGAAATTAGTTAGGCAATGAGTTTGCACTTGGGTTAATGACACATTCCATATTAATGAATATTGATATTATTTTGATGGGAAAAAATATTTATAAGATGCAACTTGTTTGAAATATGGATGAATAGCAAATTGAGAAACTTTTGATATGCCCCCAATTTCATTTTAAAGCTATTTGTTTAGATATTGATTCCAATTCATTTTGATTGAATTATGTTATTTTTGGGGAAATTGAAATAAAGAAGAAAATTTCTTTTGCATTTTTTTCAATTTCCTCTCCATGTTATTTTAGTTGAAGATGATTTTTTTTCATAGAAAAGTTGTTCAAGAGGGGCTAAGGGAAAAACCAACAACCCTTCGTTGCCAAGGGCAAGAAAATTTCAACCCTTCAAGATGAAATGTGGAGGTGCTTTTCATCTCGTACATTGAAAATGAGTGTTTTCCTTTGATAAAAACACAAAAGAGAAAACCTTGATCAATGGGCCCACTATTTGATGGTACACATAAACACACAAAATGAACACCTTTTGTTTGTGCTAACATTCAAAGACCTTTGACTCTTTCCACCATGGTAACCTAACCAATATTTCGAAAGGATGGTGTTTTGAGATGTTTCAAGAAGATTAACAATGTTGGTCTTTGAATGAATATCACAAGTTTGCACACAAGTGATGCAACACAAATTGTGTGTTGCTTTGGCTACGACTTATTCCACTTGGGATGATTTCCTTTTTTGGCCTTGTTAGGCAACCACATTGGAAGTACATTTATTGACTTGTTTGAGGAAGAAGGTAGGGTGAACTAGCACCTTCACTACTAGTACACATTACAACAACTTTTTGATAGTGTCCAAATGGGGTGGTATTAGCTCTTTGGGTGTAGAAAAGACATTAAACCATTAAACCACTAAACCCTAAACCCTAAACTTTTACTCATTTGCTTAACAAGTGACATAGGCCAATGATATTTTGGGTTCTCAAAGATGATTTGGAGATCATGCAAACTATTGAATGTGGGGGGCATTGAGACGATGATTTTCATTCAAGAGTTTGAGGTCTATGATCTATAGCTCTTGATGCAAACAAAAAGGATAGGTAGTTTTTCAGCATTGTAAAGCACTTGGAGAAATTTCCTAAATGTATTGAAGGGCATCTTGTATCCATGTGTGTGCAAAATGCCAAATGCAACCTTTGTTCAATGCACACACCCAATCAACCCATGAACTTTGCCTGAATCTAAACCAAAGTCTAGGGTTTGGTGGCCACCCAAAGATAAACATCATTGCAAAAATATGCATGAAACCCACTTCCTTAAGTGTGGATTACTTACTTGTGGTGAGAAGCAAGCAACTCTCTTGGTCACACATGAATTGTCTATCATCAAGTTTTGGTGTTTTAAGCAAAGTGTTAGGGTTGGAATGGGGTATATAATTTATTAATGGGGTAAAAAAATAAAATCCAAAAATCACACAAAAAAAGGCACATCTTTTCAACAAAAAAGGCTCCTACTTCTACTCCAAGGAGGCTAGAATGACTTCTTTTATATGTATAAATTAGGATTCAAAATTTTTTAATCCCAAGGTAACCTTCTTTAAAGAAAATAATCGCGATATTTAGAGATGTTTTGAAAGGTTGTTTTTCTCCCTACTTCACGCCACTCATGAGGGGTTTAGAATTGAGGTCGCTCTTTAGTGACTCTCGTGTGAGGGGTTTAGAACCTAGGTCGCTCTTTAGTGACTCTCGTGTGAGGGGTTTAGAACCTAGGTTGCTCTTTAGTGACTCTCATTTATGTGTTTGCACTTGTGGGTGTGGATTTTTTTGTTGGATGATGGTCCTCTCTTTTTCTAGTTGGGTGATTCTTATTTTATTTTATTTGGCAAGGTTTCATCATTTCATCATTATGTGACGTTTTTGTTTTTATTTTTGCTTTGAAGCATATTTTCATCAAATATCAACAATCTATTTATTTTTTTAAAAATTGCTAATTAATGCCAGATCTTTCTTAGGATGTTGGCAACTGATTCAAAATTGTAAAACTGAAAAAAGAAATAAATAAATGGTTTTTAAAAAAATTGGTTCAAACCTATAAGGAATTTTCTTGAAATGCTATATTTTGGATTCTCTTGAAATGCTATATTTCACTGGGAAATGTTAAATCTGGACTCAAAGACCCTGGTTGAGTCGGAGGATGAGATTTTAACCATGGTTAGAGGCAACCCAAAAAGATTTGAAGGTTTAAAGTTTAACCATGGTACCAGTGTAGGTGCCGGTTCACCCAAGCCTGGTGAACACCATTTTTTTTCTGTCCCCCCTAGTTTTTTTTTTTTTTAATTTTAAAATTTTATAAATAAATTTAAAAAGAAAAGACGGGCAGGTAATGATCAGGCATATGAACCCTTGACTGCAAGTTCTCCAAAATCAGGAACTGGTAAAAAAACAATTTAAAATTTTTTAAAACACCCTCTGGGAACCGACGGTTCTTTGCCCATTCTTTCATGAAACCCAAAGAAATGGAGGGTTTCAAAATTTTCAAAATGCCCGCTCCGACAGGCATTTCATGTTTTTGTTATTTTTTTGGGTGGCCATGCCCAAACAAAACCTATCATAGGAAAAAGGAGAATGATCCCTTATTTTATGTCAATTTCAAGCCCTTAGAGCAGGACAGTCCTCAAATAAGTGGCCCTCTTGAAATAAGGGTCCCTCGAGTGGGTCCTTATTATAGGAACGGCCCATTCCTTATGCATTCCATAGGGAGCACTAGCTGACCACCATTGAACCAGCACCCACCAATGCACCATCCACTGGATGCCCACTATTACTCAGTTGTGGATGAACCTCAACTGAGTTAATAGGTGGTTTCACCTTGGTAACCAATTGTAGGTAGATAGGTAGGAAAATAGGGTAATTACTAGGTACCATAGGTCTCATATATAGATAGATAGGTAGGAAAATAGGTAACTAGTACTAGGTAGGTATATGGTTAATACATAGGTAGGTAAGGGCTGTTTCCATTACCTACCTACTACTAACAACCTGCATGTGGGTTGTTAGTAAGTGGGTTTAGTGCAAACAATTAAAGCAACTGACCTAACCTAACCACCATGGTTAACTAGGGAGCTGAAATCCAACGGAAAACTGTTTTTCTGACCACTTATCATCCATCCTTCCCGCTGGCTTGTGGGTGCTGCTGGTTCACTATTAGGCCATCACTACTAGGCTACTTCACATGTCTTCTGAATTGATGCATTGAAAGCTTGAGGGAATAGGCTTGTTGGCTCTCCTCAATGGAAATTGTAGTTTTTTTCAATGTGGGGCAAGTATTTAATTTCCTAATAATGTGAGACCCGATTTTTTTTTAGAAAATAATTGAACGAATCGCTTTGAGCAATCTTTTTTTTTTTTTTTTTCATATTTGAGATGTTGAAATTTTTAGTGAATTTTGCCCCAAAATTTGCAAAATTAGTCAAAATTACACTAAAAAACCATATTTTTCCAAAATTTCCTAGATTTTTTTGTCGAAAAAAGAAAAAATTTGCTCCAAAAACAAAACCCTAGCTTTGAGTCCAAGTGTTTGAATTTTTTTTTGTTTTAAAAATTGCATCTGTTCAAGTTTTAAAAACTTAGGAACAAGTGGGTATGAAGAGGGGGTGGGGTTTTGGTTACATGATTTAATTGGGTACATAGCTTGGTTCTTTAACCAAACCTAGACATGTGTACTCAAATTATTTGACAAATCCTCTTTGAAAATTAGGTCTTCAGTCTTTCACAAATTATAAAGCCTAGTTCCTTGCATTTTGGAGGCAAAGTACATTCACAAGTTTTGAAATTTGAAGGCAAAGATTGTAGAACACATATTTACAAAGAACAAACAATCTCAAAGAGGTGATACCAATTATGATGGAATTTCAAAATATAAGGGAACTTCCATGAACTTTTGTGTATAAATTTGACATCTACACTATAAATAGTACTTTGAATTTAAAGCCTAAGCCAAATGGTTAATCAAAATGAAAGTTTTTTATCATGTTCGATGGTTTTGGGTTTTAGGAAACTTTTTCTTTGTTTCATCTTTGATCCAACCTTTGATTCACATCTTGAAAACTATTAATAGAATCAAGATTGAAGACATAAGACACACATCAAATACACAAGACATAATAAATATGACATATAAATCATAAAGGACAACAACATACACACATGACATAAGACACAAAGACACATCACACATAAGTCGTACAAGACATAAGATAGAAGAAACCACACATAAGACACAATAAACATAAGCACCCACAAGAGATAGAAAAAAAAACACCATAGATCCCAAGCAAGACACCAAAATACACAAAAGTCAAACACAAACATGCAAATGACATAATGCACACAATAGACAAACTTTTCCATTTCACATGTTGAAATTTTTAACAATTAAGATGAAGGATTAACTCAAAATTCTAAACCTAATAGATACTTCAATTCATCATTTTCAACCTAGCATGGAGCATAAACACATTTATCAATCATCAACCACTTGCAAATAAAATAAAGATTAAAAGGAATCACATATAGGTTTAAGAAATTTTCACACTTGATTTTGTTTTCAAATTCAACTTCTAATTCTATTGTCAAATCCAATTTCACCTCACGTGTAATTGTAAAGTCATTTAGTTTCCAGTAGCTAATATGTAGATCATATTGTTAATTTTTGTTGAAAGAATCAACTTATCCATGTTATTTGTTTAGAGATGACATTTATGAATTAGTGTCGTCAAAATTTTAGCAATGGAAAATATATATTATGTTTTCATTTAGCTAATTGGGAGGCCAATAATATCTTGAATTAGTTTAACAATGATAAAAAAGTTGTGTTCTCTGCACCACCAAAACAAGGAGAATCCTTGCAAATTTATGCATCAACAAAATGCCAACAAAAGATAGCAAGTTCTCTTGACATGAGATCTTTATAAGTGTTTGCAGTTGTCATTGTGCTATAAAATAAATCTTTAAAATGAACTTGTGATTTAAAATTTTCAACTTTTTCACTATTGTCAAACATCAACAACTTGTTTACCTTTCATTGGCAAATGCAACAACAAATATTTATTATATTTAACAATCATAATAATAACATTTTTATTACCTATATGCATGGTGACTAACCGCATGTTTTTAAATCTCGAATCAAGCATCAAAACCAACATGTTATCACCCCTTTTATTGTCAAATGCATACCATGAACTCCTTCAACTCATAATTTAAAAACTAATTTTTAACAAGCTTATCAGGAATAGTCAAAATAGTTATTTCTTCAAAAAAAATTTGACAAGTTGATATGATAAATTACAAGGCATATGCAATTAGCAACCAATGTCCATGATTTTGGTTCAAAACACAATTTGTGACAATTTGTGAGAAAACTTTCACCACAACTTCATAAAAAACCTAGGTTTTTGGAGAAGGTATAATTTTGTTGTTGTGACATTAATTTTGGGCTCACAACCAAGGTTGGTTTGCAAGAGAGGATATGGGCCAAGAGAGTGTCCCAAGACTCAAACGCATTTTCACAAGTGTGAAAGCTGCAAAGAGTGATCCTAAGCACTCCCAAGTGAAGAATAATTTGGTAATTATATTATTGCACAAAAGTTTTGAACCCCTATGACAAATGTGTATGTGGTAAATGTGATCCAAATTGGGTTTCTAGCATACTATTAGAAGTTCTTGAAACATTATATTAAAAGTTAGCTTGCATTCTCCATTTGAAAGGTGACTACATGAATGAAGAGACTAATATTATAATCACATTATAATTTATTTCAAATTGATTTTGTTCAAAACCATTTTTCTTGTACAAAAATTAATTTTGTATCCAATGGATTTTGGTTTTAAGTTATCAACTTAAATATGAACACATATATGTGATTGATGACCTTAAGTTAAGTGAGTGAACTTTTGAAGTTGTAACACATGGAATGTTATTGTAACTATGGATTTGTATATATATGCACATTTTTGTGTGGATATCATTGTGAAATTTTTATTAGGGATTCAATATCCTTTGCAAAAAATCGTGAGGAATCTAAAATTGAAAATAAAAATCATATAGTCCATATAATTTTGAAAATGTGGTTTTTATCTTGAATCTATGCACGGATGTACAAAATAATATTATCTAGTTGGGACTCTTTAGCATGAGAATTTGCTTTATAGAATTGATGGATTGTTATTACTTAACTATTTAGTCATTTATTTTTATTTTTAAATACAAAGTAAATGGACTTATGAAGATGTTATGACGTGCGATTTTTTGTCCACTCATTCATGCATTTGACTTAGAGTTTTGATCTAAGAGTTATGACCAAAAGAAAGGCCAAAAGTTAAAGAAATAATTTGACTTTAGACCATTAAAACCTAGGAAACATGGGTTAAACAACCTTTGATGGAAGAATGAAGCATAAGGTTGAAAAAATCGTGTTTAAGACCATAAATTTCTAATTCAAAACTCCTCAATTAGAGCTCATATAAAAAAGTTATGAATTGCAAATCATGAAACTCAAAACTTGGAAATTTTTAAATTCTCTTAGGATTTTTGCTATAAATGGATAATTAGCCTCCATTGCTAATCACATACCAAGCCTTCAAATTGAAAGGCCCATGTGGTTTTCATATGTGAAAGATTACTCCAATAATTGCCTCTTAGATTGAAAGACTACCCATGTCAAAATTGCCCTTCACAAAATTTGAAAGATCGTTTTAAAATTGGCCATTCTCAAAAACAAATAAGTGTGACCTTTATTGGACTCCAAATTTTTTTTTACAGTTCATGAAAAGTTATGGAGATTCCAAGCCATTTCTATTTGAATATAACTAAAAAACACACAAATTTCAAATGGGCAAAGTGTTCAATTAGTTATCTTGCCAATGAGCAACAAATACAAATTTTTGAACTTCTCCATTAGCCACACAATCAACGTTGAAAAGCTTTGTTTATTGTCCAGGGTTTAGGTCCAAATGGAAAATTAATTAGCCATTTACAAAAAAGTTGCATATTAAAAAAAATTGGTCAACTCAATTTTATAAGTTTTTATGCTTCTACAACAAGTAAAATTTGCTTCATGCTAGTAATGATCAATTTGATTCATGGGAGACCTAGAAAAAAATGAAGTGTGAGAAATTAAACAATGAAAATCTAAAATAAAACATAATGGATTCTTAAAAGCCAACATGTTTTCCAAACACTACAATTTTTTAAATATATAAAATGCTTATTAAAACAAATACATATTTTCAAGGACCTTCATGTTTTTCACATCTTTCCATGCAATGAATATTTTCTCCCAATCTAACAATGTTGGTGCAGGCCCAACAAGCAATACATAGATCAAAACATCAAGTGTATCCAATCTCAAAAATGATCTCTTGATATTCTTGATAAAATTCTATGTACTAAAACCCTTTCACATTATATTTGATTCAAAGGAATATATAAGATTGTTTCCCATAATCCCATGAAATGTAAAAACACCATCCCTTTCACACCATCCAAAATGGCTACAAAATATTTACCATGCTTCAATCATAAGAAAATTTCACAACAACAAAATGTCAACAAATTGGTGTACAATTTTCCAACATGAAGTTACATTGATAATTGTAAAGTTGGTGGCTACCACATTTGTTGATGCAAAATGGTCTAAACATTCATCCAGCCATTGTTAAGCACACTTCTTATTTTGAATCACATCCTTTAAATAATGTTAAGGGCTGAATAATTTTGTTGAGTTAAAAATTAGAAGATTTGGAAATAAATAATCCAAAAAATTCATGAATTTTTTGATATATTGTTGTGTCACATCCTTACAATGTTCGAGAGCACAATCCAATACATCGAAAACTCCATAATCCAATAAACTCTAATCAATTGTGAACTCATGAAAAACAATTTCACATGTTGTGGCATACTCTAATTGAGGGCCATGAGATATTTTTTCCAAAAAAAATGTTAAACACACAACACCATTTGCAAATAGCCTTTTCACATGAACATCCTCCTTAATATACTCAAACTTGCCCCCAGCATGGTTGGATCCACATGCTCATTTTTGAAAAAACTTCAACCAATTTAGTTATGTTAGGACATTAATTAAAATATGCAAATATAATTGTGTTTTCACTTTGCAAACATCAACATACATTGTGAGAAATCATGTCCAAAGAAACCTTATTATTGTGCAATTGAGTGTCATTTGTAATAATTGTGTGACTAAGTTGCATCTTTGCCACAAAAATACAATGTTATGTTAGAAATTTAAGAAGTTCTATTAATTGTTGCATAGTAATGGTGTGCAATGCTTTCTCACAATTAGAATACACATTAGAGTTATCCTTAAAATCATAACCATTCTAGTCCTTTTTTGGTATTATTTTCATTTTGTCACCCCCTCTTTTCCATTAGTTATAAAGTCCATATCAAACAACAAAAATCAACATGAGATTGTTGAATTTTATTATGATTTTCCTTTAATGCAACTTTGTTGATAGCCATCTATTGGCTTTTTAATTCAAGATTTACATTGGGAACTACATCCAAAACCAAACTCCTTTTAGCACTTGTGAAGGTGCAAAAAACAATTTGACCTTGATTATGAAACCCAATGCAAATTAATTGGGCAATTTAATGTTCAACTACCATTTTCACATGTTTTGGACCCCTAATGACCAATTCCATCCCTTGTTTGGGGTACTTTACAAATAACTTTATTGTATATACAATTTTGTTTAATGTATTTTGACTTTATTACAAGTTGCACAAGAATGTTATATGTAATTATGTTGTAATATGTGGATGACCTTAAATTGCATGGTCATGCCTTGTTGGCACATAACGATCCTGACAAATCCAAATTGGCATGCCCATTGCCATGTCACCCATGAAGTCATTACAAGCAACTCCTTTGCAATTTCTTTTCAACTATATAGTTATTTCTAAGTCAAGAATTAATATACAATTAAATTTCAACTTAAAATTTGAAATTTGGGTAGGATATACATAAACGTAAGTGAGACATGGTAGTAAGTTAGTAGATTTTTCCTTTTGTACCAATGACCTTCATGCCTTTATGTTTGCTTTCAATTTAGAATTAAAGAATAGAGGTTGTTGTAAGTTTTATTGTTCAATTAGAAAACGTTGAGGCTTGAACGTCCATGAATATTTTTTTGTATCAAAGAAAATGGTTTGAGGACAAAATTCATTTTTGTTTAGAAATTGATAGGTTGTAAGACGTTAATTATAATGATAAGGGATTTAGAAATAGTGAGAAAATTGGTGATGAAAAACATTTTGTGATCTTTGTTTATGTGTTTGAACATTTGGATTTTGGGGTGAAAGGTGGAGTTGAAGTAAAATTAATTTGTTTAAACTCATGTATTATTTCGTGCATTTATGACAACTTTAATTTTTTTTTGCTATAGGGCTTTGTTGATAATGTTTGAATCCATCAAAATCAAAATTGTACATGGAAGGCAAGGTTTTTTCAAAAACAAAATTGTAGTTGTGTTTGAAAAATATAATCTTAGAAGAGAATGCATGTGTTGTTGTACAATATTGTTAGGTTGGTAATAACTATATCATTAAATGTGTTGTTTGTCTATAGGAAGCTAAACCAAAACATGCAAAACAAATGTCAAAATAATTAAATGAAGCAAGTGACCAAATATGGTGATGTTTAACCTCAATTCTCTAATTATGTCATGCATTTTGTTTTTAAAATCACCATTGCATGCAAGTGTGAATTATAGTTTTAATTTATACAAAGTTGTAATGTGTTGTGACATATGTTGCAATTTAATGATAAATTAGTTATAAAAATTTATGTATCTTTGCTTACTATAACAAATTTAGTGGTGTGATATATATAGTTATTAGTTTTATTCTTTTAGGTTGAAAGTATAGACATCAATATATCTTTGAACTACTAAGTTATTTATATGTTATTGACCTCATTTCACATGTGACATTGAGTATCAAAATATTACAAATTTCAAAAGCAAACAATGTGGAATGAAAAAGACTTGTTTCATTCAACAAAATGAAGGAATGCATTTCACAAAATGGAAACACAATCTGAATGTCTTAGATAACAATGTTTGATTGTTCTAGTTCATCATTTGTTTGATGACTTTTTTGTATAGGAAAAGGAAAACCTTTGCCATAAGTAGTTTGGAAATTATAAATCTATAGTCAAATTATATTTCAACATGGAAAAACATTTTTACAATGTATTTTCCAACTTTGAATGTAAATGCATATAATTATAAATCAATTTTTTGTTGTTTATCAATGGTGATGGAATGCATTTTTATATTGTACATTTTGATCGTGTTTGCCATTTTGAACATATGGGTGAAAACATCCGAATATGTTAATAAGAAAGTTTGGGTCAATGCCAACATGGTGCTTACGTGGGTCAAGTGCCATTCAAGTTAGTGAAAAGAATGAACCCATTTTGTCATGGCATTTATGTAAATCATTGTTCATCAACATTATGAATGAATGTTAGAATTATGAAACAATTAGGCTATAAGTTTTGAAAACATCATTGATATTAGATTGCAACTATTTGTGATTAGAAATGGACTAATAAATTATTATATTATGATTGTAATTATTAATTTGAAGTATATTTTGAAATTTTTTAACAATTAAGGATTTGGCAATATTATATTTTGTAAATTAAATAAAACTATAATTATACTCTTAATAATTTTGTAGGTATTATTGTGCAATGACACCATTCTTCATCATCATGTCCAATAAATCTTGCATGCATTTTATAATTGTTTAAATTGTGATACACACATTACCATTTCACTACACAATTTTACCCAAGAATGATTGATGTTACCATACCATTGTGCCATTTCACCTTGGGTGAAATTTAAGTCATTTATGCCTACATCTAATGAAAAAAATCATTAAGGTAATTCACAAACGTCAATTTTTTATTCAAAATTTAAATAAAATCCAATAATTTGTGAATAATTTATATATTTCATTATTATTATATTTATACAACTATTAAATGTATGCATGTTAAATATAATGTACATATAATGTAATAATGTGCACTAAATTATAATATTCATTATATATTTGCATAATGTTATATATGTGTTAATATAATAACATATATATATATATATATATTACATTATGTGTGTGTGTATGTACATGTATATTTACAATATTTATGTATAAGTATTGTAATTAGAGGTTGAAATTTTTGCCTTTTTTTTGTCTCATAGTTCTTTCCCTCATTCTTGTTCATGTACACATAATGGAGGTAGAGAGTGCATTTGACCTTGAAAATCAAACCTAAAAACAATGACAATAATGTTGTATTTGTTCATTTTACTAGAACTTTTTGACTGAAAAATGAGTAATCAATTTGCCACATTTTATAAACATGTTAAACAAGTTGCATTCAACAAAAGCATTTGAATCCCATCCACTTTCAATGGTTAGCTAAAAAAATGTTCATAGCATATTTGCGTTAATCTTTATGTGCATCTATGTTGACATTCAACACCCCCATGACAACAAGAAAATTTGATTGCATACATTTGTACATGGTCAAAAGTTAGACTTGAAAACTACATCTTGAAGCTTAAGGGAAAAAACTTTCACAACTCAAAAGCAAATTAAACTAAAAAAGAAAGATGAACATTGAAAATGTATTGGATTTTTTTCAAAGCTTAAGGCTATGATGGTAAGAACTTCAAAAAATAAGTGGAAAAGATTCAAGAAAACACTAATAAGAATGGAAAGAAAGCTATGAAACTCTAAAACTCAACTCTATGGAATGTTACATAAAGAGGCACAAAATTGAACAAAAGTTTTAGAAGGAGAAAATGAATTTGAATTCATGTATTACATATATTATTTCAAGTATGCATCAATTGCAACCTTTTAAAGGCCCATAAAAGACACAAAGATTATGTTAACAAGTTTTGTCATGAAATGAAATTTTAGGATGGAGATGAAGTTTGATTGAACATTAATAATTTCCAACTTTAAAAAGATGTCAATCACAAGTTCATGGGTCCTAAGCACCTTTCAAGGTACTAAAAAATGAACACCTAAAAATATATAAGTTGGGATTGCAAAAAAATCTAAAAGTTCCTCTAATCTTTCATGCCTCCATGTTAAAGCCAATTGTTTGAAACCTTTAAAGACCAACACAAGGAAATGACATGTGACACTCACTAAAATTTGTTGATAATGAGCCCAAGTTTGAGGTGGAAGCTATGTTGAAGTCAAGGCAATTATGAAGGTGAGAGTATGAGCACTTGGTTAAATGGAAGGGCTATCATGTGATCAAGTCATCTTAGCAAAAGGAGTTAGACATGGAACATGCCCAACAAGCCATCAAGGCATTTCACAACCAATTGGCAAAGAAAGTTAAGACATCATGAAGACATCACCTTTTTTCTAATGCAAGAGGAAATTAATATAGCTTAGTAGAGAAAACATTTTGCACCAAATCTAACTTTCAAAATGAATAAAAAAAAACAAAAAACAAAAAAAATACATTGATGTTTCTTAACATCAACACAAAACACTTCTATTTTCATTTGTATGCTATAATAATGTATATTGGGATTACAACTTAATGAAATTTTAATGTTGTTTTTCATGCATTGATAAACATATCTTTAAAAAAAACTTGATTGTTGTGATCAAGGCACAAAGTGGGGAAAAAAATTATGACAAGCAGATTAAACAAATATTACTAGATTTGATTTAAAAATACATTTGAGAAGGGCTTGGATGGTTGCCTTCCAAATTAAGCCTCAATAGATCAAACACTATAAATTTTTGTTTTGAAATTGAAATAGAAGGTTTTCTTTCAAGACCCCTTGGACTTGTCAAAAATAATGTGGAAACTTGGGGACATTTAAGTTGACTCAAGACAAGATCTAATCACAAAAAATTGATAAGTGATGGCCATACAAAAATAAAATAGAATGAATTTGATGATTCAAAAGGATTTGAGTTTAGAAAGGAACTTGTTCAAAGCATGGTGACTTATAAACTTTGTAAGTTTTAATGGAGGCATTAATTTCTTATTTTAATGGGAGAAAATGTTGTGACCTTAACCTTGGGCTCATGATGAAGACAAAGGCAAAGGAAATAGGTTGAGAACAAATTAAAGTAAGAAAAAGCCGTAAACACTGTTGGGAAAATGAAAAGGAAACATTTTGGAGACTTTCAAGATGAATTCTTGCTTTGGGAGATAAAAGTTTTGAAGTATCCTGAATTTTTATGACAAAAATAAAAGGGGTAAAACTTGTTCAAATCAAGAATTCTATGTATCATTAAAAAGCTTTCACAACATTGATATTGAAAATGAACTTGCATTTTTTGTTCAGAATTGTAAATTACAAATTATGGCCAAAAAAAACTAATTTTGAAATCAAACTTGCAATTTGACTTTTGAACCCAAAACACCTGATAAACAAAAATTAAATGACCTTCAAAGGAAACATGTGACATGAAATCGAAAATATGCTACAATTTTGTAGTTAAAAACTCCTTAATGGAAATTAATATGAAAAAATAGGGTTTTGCAAAGTTGTAATAGTCATAATTTGAGATTTAAAAAAAAAAAACCATTTCAATAGTTTTCATAAAAAGATTCAAAATATATTGAAGGGAGGAAGATGATGGTCTCTTCTCAAAAAATTTGAACCATGTGAATATAATGAATCCAAAACAAATCCAAAGGTGTCCAAAGTTGGTTTCATTTGCACTAATCATTTACATTGTTTAGCTTGCATAAGTGATTTGTTTGTGATTTTGTTATTTTATTCTAATCTCTATATTGATATTTTCACACACCTCTTTTTTTTAAAAATGGGTAGAGTTAAAAAAAACAAGTCTCATGTTTTTTATTAAAAAAAATTCTTTATTTGCAATGTTGATATTCAAAGATTCATATTTCAAGCCTTGAGAACAACTTAAGGAGAACTCATATGGCATGAGAGCTCAAGGAGAGCTTTGACATGAGAATAGCTCATGCTTGGCAAGAGAGAGCAAATGAAAAATGAGCAAGACGAAGCACAATTTGAAATCGTGAGAAAAAACCCTAACCCTAACCCTAAATGAAGGAAACATGGACAAACACATGCTCAAATTACAAAACATAAACCCTAACCTTGACCTACTTATGACCTCATTTGGGTATCAAAAGGGTATGAACCCCGAGTCTTTGGTAGAGACATACCCTTCTTGACCCTAATCTTTGCTCAGGTCAGCTCTAGTTACAAGCATGTAGACTTATAAAGTGCTGGTTAGGGGTGGGGGGGTGGGGGGGGGGGGCACTTAGGGTACCCAAATTTCCCATACCAAAAACTTCCCGTACCCAAACTTCCCGCCCCAAAATCCTTCAAAACACATGGAAA
>Ga0116229_10004536_pt1 | contig 22760 bp, 23 predicted proteins | sample S1TSphgellanicum_3_FD_87313 | JGI IMG/M metagenome (GOLD analysis project Ga0116229, IMG submission 87313) | Host-associated microbial communities from peat moss isolated from Minnesota, USA - S1T2_Fc - Sphagnum magellanicum MG | ecosystem: Host-associated > Plants > Peat moss > Unclassified...
CGCACCTCGAGGAAGGCCTCGTACATGCCCGCGCTGCGCGCCCGGTCGAGCAGGTACACGAGGAGGCGCCGGCCGATGCCGCGGCAGCGAAAGTCGTCCCGCACGCAGACGTTCAGAATGTGCGCCTCTCCGGCGCCGAGCGACATGATGCCGTAACCGGCCATGTCGCCACCGCAATCGACCACGCGGCAGATGTAGCCCACGCGCAGGCAGTCGCGGAATATTCCCTCGCTCCACGGGAACTGGTACCCGGCGCGCTCGATCGCGACCACCGCCGCGACGTCGAGGTCGTGCATCGGCCGAATCGTGGGTTCCGCGGCAAAGTCTTCGCGCTTGACGCTAGACACGGGCGAGCACCTCCCGAGCGAGCTTAAGGTCCGCCCACGCCTTGCGCTTGTCGGACGGGGTGCGCAGCAGGTAGGCCGGATGATAGGTCACGATCAGCGGCACCCGAGCGGCCCCGAACTCATGTGCCCGCCCCCGCAGGCGCGCGAGCGGTGCGTCGGTGCGCAGGAGATTTTGGGCCGCAATGCGTCCGACCACGAGCATAATCCTCGGTTTCAACAGGGCGACTTGCCGGTGCAAATAGGGCAGGCATTCCGCCGATTCCCGGGTCGACGGATCCCGGTTGCCGGGCGGCCTGCACTTCAGCACGTTCGCAATATACACCTGCTCGCGCGCAAGACCGATGGCGCGCAGCATGGAATTGAGCAGCAGGCCCGCGCGCCCGACGAACGGCTCGCCGCGCGCGTCCTCCTCGGCGCCCGGGGCCTCGCCGACGATGAGCCAGTCGGCCGTCCGCGAGCCCACACCGAACACGGTCTGGGTGCGCGTCTCGCACAGGCCGCAGCGGGTGCAGCTCGCCACGCGTTCACGCAGCGGCTCCCAGTCGAGATCGGCCACGAGGTCCTGCGCCTGCGCCTCTGCCGGCGCCACGCGAGGCGCAGCCGGCGCGACGGCGGGGGCTCCCGCCGCGCCCCGCAAGCGCCAGCCGGTCAACCCGAGGGCACGCAAATACTCCCGGCGCAGCGCAGGATTCACAGACTCGCACTCGACCCAGGCGAACGCCGCCGCAGGCGCCGGTAGGCCCAGACGGACGGCGCCGACACGCCATACGCACCGAACAGGACCAGCAAGGTCAACGGCGGATGCAGCGCCAGCAGCACGAAGGCGAGCGGTACGAACAAGATGTGGGTGAAGCGCACCCGCGCGTTCAATCGGACCTGTTTGAAGCTGTTGAACGGGAAGCGGCTGATCATGAGACCGCCGGCGCAGGCGGTGACCGAAAACGCGAGCAGCAGCCCGGGCAAACCGATGTTGAGCTTGTCGCTCGCGAGCCAGATCGAGGCGGCGACGATGGCCGCGGCCGAGGGGCTCGGCAGACCCTCGAAGTAGTTCTTGTCCTGGGTGGCGATGCGCGAATTGAAGCGCGCAAGCCGCAACGCCGCCGCCGCGGCATAGAAGAAACACACCAGCCAGCCCATGCGCCGCCACAGCGGACCGTACTCGGCGATGCGCGCGACGCCCCACTGGTAGGTCACGATGGCCGGCGCGAGACCGAAGGACACCATGTCGGAGAGGCTGTCGTACTCCTTGCCGAAGGCGCTCTCCGTGTGCGTCCAGCGGGCCACGCGCCCATCGAGACCGTCGAAGACCATGGCGACGAAGACGGCGACACCGGCATTTTCGAACTTCCAGTCGATCGCGGCAACGATGGCGTAGAACCCGGCGAACAAGGCCCCGGTCGTGAGCAAATTCGGCAGCCAGTAAACGCCCCGGGGCCGGGTTTGGGATTCGTCTTCTTCGCTCATGCGCGGCCATAATACCAGGGGGCCTCATGTAATATGGGCGCCCATGCGCTTATCCCTATACCCGATCTCGACCCTCAAAGAGGTGCCTGCCGACGCGGATGTCGTGAGCCATCAGCTCATGCTGCGCACGGGCATGATCCGCCGCCTCGCGGCGGGTCTCTACACCTGGATGCCGCTCGGCTTGCGCACGCTGCGCAAGGTCGAGGCGATCGTGCGCGACGAGATGAACCGCGCCGGTGCCTTCGAGTTGTGCATGCCGACCATCCAGCCGGCCGAGCTGTGGGAGGAGTCCGGCCGCTGGAGCGAGTTCGGACCCGAGCTGCTGCGCTTCAAGGATCGCCACGACCGCCGCTTCGCCTACGGTCCCACGCACGAGGAGGTCATCACCGACATCGCGCGCCGCGAGTTGCGCAGCCACAAACAGCTCCCGGTCAACTTCTATCAGATCCAGTTCAAATTTCGCGACGAGATCCGGCCGCGTTTCGGCGTGATGCGGGCACGAGAATTTCTCATGAAGGACGCCTATTCGTTCCATGCGGACGAGGCCAGCCTCGCCGCGGGCTACGACCTCATGTATGCGGCCTATACCCGCATCTTCACGCGGCTCGGCCTGGAATTTCGCGCCGTGCAGGCGGACAGCGGCAGCATCGGCGGCAACGCATCCCAGGAGTTCCACGTGCTCGCCGACTCGGGCGAGGACGCGATCGCGTTTTCCGACGGCGACGACTATGCCGCGAATCTCGAGATGGCGATCGCCGTGGCGCCGGCCGAGCCGCGCGCGGCACCGACACAGGCGCTCGCCAAGGTGCATACGCCGGACACTCGCACGATCGCGGCGCTGTGCGCTTACCTCGACGTCGAACCCGCCCGCTGCGTCAAGACGCTGCTCGTGGACGGCGCGGACGGCGGCGTGGTGGCGCTGATCGTGCGCGGCGATCACGAGTTGAACGCGATCAAGGCACAGAAACTTGCGGGTGTGGCCAATCCGCTGCGCATGGCGAGTCCGGAGCGCGTGCGTGCGGCGACCGGCAGCGAACCGGGCTATCTCGGGCCGATCGGTTTCGGCGGCCGGCTGATCGTCGATCATGCCGCCGCCCAGCTCGCCGACTTCGTCTGCGGCGCGAACGAGAAGGATCAGCACTACGTCGGGGTCAACTGGGGCCGCGATCTTGCGCTGCCGGAGCCACAGGACATCCGCAACGCACGCGCCGGCGATCCCTCGCCGACCGGGCGGGGCACTCTCAAGATCGCGCGCGGCATCGAGGTCGGGCATATTTTCCAGCTCGGGCGAAAGTACAGCGCGGCGATGCAGGCGTCCGTGCTCGACGAACACGGCAAGAGCCTGACGATGCTCATGGGCTGCTACGGCATCGGCGTGACCCGCGTCGTCGCCGCGGCGATCGAACAGAATCACGATGCCAACGGCATCATCTGGCCGGAGGCGATCGCGCCCTTTCAGGTCGTCCTCGTACCGATCAATTACCAGAAATCGGACGCCGTGCGCACGCTCTGCGACCGGCTCTACGCCGACTTCGCGGCCGCCGGCGTCGACGTGCTGCTCGATGATCGCGATGCCCGGCCCGGCGTCAAGTTCGCGGACTCGGAGCTCATGGGCATTCCCCATCGCATCGTGATCGGTGATCGGGGCCTGGCGGAGGGGACGCTCGAATACCGTCATCGGCGTGCGACGGAATCGATCGCGATTCCGATCGACGCCGCGGTTCAGGCGGTTCGCGACCGCATGGCTGCGTAAGCGCTTGCATGCGCGGCCTGACCCGCGGGCTCGCCGTGGCCCTCGTCGTTGCCGCAGCGGTCCCGGACACACGCCCGGCCGGCGCCGCGGGCGCGCCCGCCGCCCCGACCGCCTCCGGGACGCATCGGTTTCAGGCTCAGCGCGAGCCCGAGCTCAAGGAGCTGCTGCAGAAAATCGTCTCGAGCGCGGACTGCTTCACGGATCGCTACGAGGCGGAGGTCTGGCACAACGCCATGGAACCGCGGCTACGGTCATTCGTGGCCACTTACGAGGACCGCGTCGACATCCTCGATCATGTCTATTGCGAAGCGAAGCGCGATCCGGACTTGACGCTGCCGCCGGACTTGGTGCTCGCCGTCATCGAGGTCGAGAGCCGCTTCGATCCCTCCGCGGTGTCACGCTCGGGCGCCGTCGGACTCATGCAGGTCATGCCCTTCTGGCCGAGCCGGCTCGGTATGCGCGATCAACTGATCAGGACGGCGCCGAACATCCGCATGGGCTGCGAAATCCTGCGCTACTATTTTCGCGCCGAGCACCATGACTGGGCCCGGGCGCTCGCGCGTTACAACGGCAGCGTCGGGCACCGTGGCTACGCTCAGTTGATCATCGACCGTTGGCAACACGCCTGGCACTTCTGAGTCGTCAGCAGCCACGCGCCGGGCGGGGTGCTGCCGGTCAAGGCGGCGGTGGACCGAGCCGCGTCGAGGCCGAGAGGGCCGCCGAGGCGCGACGCTTCGCCTCCAACGCGGCGATCCGTGCGCGCGTGTACTCCTGGGCCTGCAGATGTTTCTCCGCCCGCTCGAGCGCCGCCTGCGCCGCGCCAAGATCGAGCGGCGAGCGCTCCGCGGCTCCCGCGACCTGGGCCGCGGCAATCGCCTGCCGTGCATCGCTCATTTCCTGGACGGGGGCGCCACCGCAGCCGGCAAGGCATGCCATACCAACGACCACAGCAAGTAAGCGCATCATAACGACCGATGACACTAGCAACCGCCGCCACGAGCGTCAAACCGCCGGCACGCGTCCGGCCCACGCCCGAGCCGCGCCCGTGACGCGCGACGCACGTTGCGCTGACGCCGCAGTCACGCGTAGATTGGACCGATTCCCCGAGAGACGCCGCACATGAACGAGATTCTGGTTTTGTATTATTCGCGCCAAGGAGGCACGGCGGCGCTCGCGCGCCAGGTCTGCCGCGGCATCGACGGCGTGAGCGGCATGACGGCGCGTCTGCGCACGGTGCCGCCCGTGACGAGCACGACGACCGCCCCCGACCCGAGCGTGCCGGAGGACGGTCCGCCTTTCGCCACGCATGCGGACCTGACCGACTGTGCGGGGCTCGTGCTCGGCAGTCCGACGCGCTTCGGCAACATGGCCGCGCCGCTCAAGTTCTTCCTCGACGGCACGAGCAGCCTTTGGCTGACCGGGGCGTTGTCCGGCAAACCGGCGGCGGTGTTCACCTCGACCCAGACCATGCATGGCGGCCAAGAGAGCACGCTGCTGTCGATGATGCTGCCGCTGTTCCATCACGGCATGATCCTCGTCGGACTGCCCTACAGCGAACGCGGCTTGACCGACACCCGCAGCGGCGGCAGCCCGTACGGCGCCAGCCACGTCGCCGCCGTGAGCCGTGCCGGGGAATTGACCGAGACCGAGCGAACCCTGGCGCAGGCGCTCGGCCGGCGCGTCGCGACGCTCGCGGCCCGCTTGCGCGGCACCGATTGAACGGCACCTCGCTGCCGTCCCGGGCCCACGCGGCGCGCGCCGTGACGTTGGGTGCCTGGGTCGCGCTCGCGACGAGCCTGCTCGGCTGGATCCGCGTCGGCTATCCGTGGCAGCTCTGCGGCCTCGCCATCCTGCCGCTGCTCGCGCCGCTCTCCGGCTTAGCGCGCGGTGAGCGGCGCACCTACGCCTGGGCGACGTTGTTCGTGTTGCCGTATCTGATGTTCGCCCTGACCGAGGCGCTCGTGAATCCACGGGTGCGCTGGATGGCGGCGCTCTGCGTCGTGCTGGCGTTCGCGTGGTTCTGCGCTATGGTCGCGTTTTTGCGGCTCTCTCGAGCGCCGCGCGGATGAACGGTATGGTCAGGCGCCGTTGGGCGGCGAGCGACTCGGTGTCGAGTTCGTCGAGCAGCGCGAGCAGCGACGGCAGATCGCGCGGCATCCGGTGCAGCAGATACTCCGCCGTCTCCGTCGGCAATACGATGCCGCGTTGGCCGGCACGCAGTGTCAACGCCGCGATGCGCCCGGCATCGTCGAGCTCCTGCAGGTGGTACACCACGCAGGCCGAGGCCCGCGAGCGCCAGTCCTCGAGCCCCCAGGGCAGCGCGCGCGGCGCCGCCACGGCCGCGAACACGAGCCGCGTGCCCTGCTCCGCGGCCGCGTTGTAGAACCGGAACAGCGCTCGTTCCCACTCGTCCGCGCCGACCACGGCATCGAGGTCGTCGAGGCACACGAGCTGCAGGCTCTCGAAACCCGGCAACGCGGCGGGGTCGAGGCCGCGGCCGCGCTCGAGCGGCAGGTAGGCGGCGCGGTCGCGCGCCTCGGCACAGGCCGCCTGCAGGAGGTGAGTCTTACCGGCACCGTGTGCGCCCCAGATCCACACCGGATCCGTGCCGCCCTGGCGCAGGGCAGCGATGAGTTCCTGATTGGGGCCGCTGACGAAACTCGCGAACACCGCCGCGCCGCGCAGCTGCACCGGCAACGCGAGCTGTTTCATGTCAGCCGTGTCATCGAGGGCTCCTAGCGGCGCAGATGGAAATGCGCGGACCCGTTGTCGCTCGACGTGGATTCCAACAGACCGCTCAAGGCGACGGCCCGCTGCAACGCTTGGACACCGCCACGGGCGCTCAAGCGAAAACCGACCGCGTCCGCGCGCAGACTGAGGACGCTCACGTGTGCGACGAACCCCAGCGATTCCAGATAGTTCTGCACGTGAGCGTAGTCCTTCACGTCCTCGATGCCGTCGACTTCGATGTCGACGGGCGCGAAACTCCCGCTGGCCGCGAACAGGTCCGCATAGACGTCCGCGGCACGGTCCACCCCCTCGGTGGTGCCGACGACATCGCTGCTGTGATCGTTGAAAACCTGAGTCCAGCGCACGGCGGCGGTGGCGGTCGGACCGGCGGCGCGACCGATCAGAAGTGCGTCGGCACCGAGCCGCCGCGCCGCCTCGGACAGCGGCGCCACCACGCCCGCGTTCACCGCGGCATAGTCGAGGTGGTTCGCCTGCAGATCGGCCGCGGTCGGCCACGAGAGCGCAATGCCACGCAGGCTCGCCTCGGCGTCGATCGCGGTCTTGAGCTCCGAGACGTCGTCCCGGCCGACGACCGTGCCGGGCGGCACGGCCAACAGGACGAGCGTCAAGGGACGGTCCCGGCCCCACAGCGGCTGGCCGCTGTTCGACAGCGATCGCTCCAGCGCGGCACCGTCGAATGCGACGGTCAGAAGATTATCCGCGTCGGGATGGTATTGCTGCACGTAACGGCGGGCATCCGCGACGAGCGGCGCGAGAGCCGGGTCTTCGCCGGCGGAGCGACGACCCGTCAACCGGATCAGCACGACTTTGATGGCGGCCTGGAAGGCCGCCGCCTGACTCGCCTCGGAGCGGTCGGCGACCGGCACCGTCGCCTGAAACAGGTCGATCCGCACCGACGCGAGGCAGCGTCCGCCGAGACCCGACAGGGCCAGACAGAGGAGAAGCACTGCGCCGGGATGCCGCAACGGAAAGAGCCTCGAATCGTGTGTCATGCTGTGATCGCGCGGCAGTCTGTGCCCCCTCGTGTAAAATACCACAGCTGCGGCGGCCGACGCGCCGGTCCGCCCGAGAGCACCGAGGACGTCCATGGCCGACAATGCACCGATCACCTACCGCGAGGCCGGCGTCGACATCGATGCAGGCGAGGAACTCGTGGAACGCATCAAGCCGCATGCGCGCCGTTCGCTGCGCCGCGAGGTGCTGGGAGGACTCGGCGGGTTCGGCGCCCTCGTGGAAATTCCTCTCGACCGTTTCCGCAAACCCGTGCTGGTATCGGGCACCGACGGGGTCGGCACCAAGCTTCGGCTCGCGATCGACACCGGCCGCAACGATGGCGTCGGCATCGACTTGGTCGCGATGTGCGCGAACGACGTCATCGTGCAGGGAGCCGAACCGCTGTTCTTCCTCGATTACTTCGCGACCGGCAAGCTCGACGTCGACGTCGGCGAACGCATCATCCGCGGGATCGTCGAGGGCTGTGTCCAGGCGGGCTGCGCCCTCGTCGGCGGCGAGACCGCCGAAATGCCCGGCATGTACCACGGCACGGATTACGATCTCGCCGGCTTTTGCGTCGGGGTCGTCGAGAAGGACGGCATCATCGACGGTTCTCTGACGCGCGCGGGCGACGTCGTGCTCGGGCTGCCCTCGTCCGGTCCGCATTCCAACGGGTTCTCGCTGATCCGCAAGATCCTCGCCGTGAGCGGCGCGCCGTTGACCACGACCGTGTCCGGCGTGAGCCTCATCGACCGGCTCATGGAACCGACCCGCATTTACGTGAAGCCGCTGCTCGAGCTGATCAAGGCGCTACCGGTGCACGGCCTTGCGCACATCACGGGCGGCGGACTCGTCGAGAACATTCCGCGTGTGCTGCCGGAGGGCCTGGAGGTGCTGCTCGAGCGTGCCGCCTGGCCGCGCGACCCGATCTTCGACTGGCTGCAGGCCCAGGGGAAGGTGTCCGATGGGGAGATGCTGCGCGTGTTCAACTGTGGCATCGGCATGACGGTGCAGGTTGCCCCCGCAGATGCGGCCCGCGCCATCGCGGTGCTGCGCGCCGCCGGTCAGGAGGCCCACGTCATCGGCACGGTACGGAAGGGCGAACGCGGTGTCGTGACCGCGTGACGTCCCGGCGCCGCACCGTCGTGGTGCTGATCTCGGGCCGCGGCAGCAACATGCAGAAGCTCATCGAACAAGGCAATGCGCCGGGCAGCCCGTACCGCGTGGTCGCCGTGCTCTCCGACCAGCCGCAGGCACCGGGTCTCGAGATCGCCCGGGGTGCCGGTGTCGCGACCGCGGCGCTGTCGGCACGCGAGCACGCCGACCGCGCCGCGTACGATGCCGCGCTCGCGCAGGCCATCCTCGTGCATGAACCGGACCTGGTCGTACTCGCCGGCTTCATGCGTATCTTGAGCGCCGCGTTCGTGCGGCGCTTCGAAGGGACCCTCCTGAACATTCACCCGTCCTTGTTGCCGAACCATCCGGGGCTGCACACGCACCGGCGTGTGCTCGAGGCGGGTGAGACGCTGCACGGCGCGACCGTGCACTTCGTCAGCGAAGCCCTCGACGCCGGTCCGCGCATCGTGCAGGGCCGGATCGCGGTCGGTCCCGAGGACGACGAGGTGAGCTTGAAGAGGCGCGTACAGAGGGTGGAACATCGGATTTTTCCGCTCGCCGTGCACTGGTTCTGCAGCGGCCGGCTGACACAGCGCGAGGGCCGGGCCTGGCTCGATGGCGCGTGGCTCGCCGAACCCGTGCAATGGGTCGAGAGCGCCCCACCCGGCGCGTAGGCCTGCCCATGACCACAGCGATGTCGAGCTGCGCCCTTAGGATGCGGCGCACAGCGGCGGCCATCGGCGTGCAGGCGGCCATCGGCATGCTGGCAGCCGCGGCGTGCGCCGCCGCCGCAGCGGTTCCCGCCGCCGCCGAACCCGGCCCCGCCGCGTTCTCGGCTCATTACATCGCGGAATGGAAGACCATCAGCGTCGGTACCAGCGATCTCGTCCTGCAGCAGGACAGCGATCCGGACCACTACCTCTACACCTGGACGATTGCAGCCCACGGCATCTTCAAGCTCGTCTACCCCAAGCCGGTCACGCAGCGAAGCCGCCTGCTCATCGCGGACGGACGCGTGCGGCCGCTCGAGTATCACGGCGACGACGGCTCCGCGCACGTCGACATCGACTTCGATTGGGCGGCAGGCGTCGCCCGGGGCACGGCGGGCGGCAAGCCGGTGGACCTCGCGCTCAAGGACGGCACCCAGGATGTGATGTCGATCCAGCTGCAGGTCATGGAGGATCTGAGGCGCGGCGACCTGCCGGCGGACTTTCTGATCGTCGACAACAACGAGGTCAAGGACTTCCGCTACCGGCGCGAGGGCAGCGCACACCTGCAGACCGCGCTCGGCGGGCTCGACACGGTGATCGTCGCGAGCGAGCGCGCCGGCGGCGATCGCATCCTGCGCATGTGGTTCGCGCCGTCGCTCGGCTTCGTGCCGGTGCAGGCGGAGCGCACACGCGGCGGCAAGCTCGAGTTCGCGATGCGCATCCGCAAGCTGCAACGCTGAGCGTCCGCCGGCCACGGCGCACGCCGACAGGCTCCTACGCCTTCGGCAACGTGACGCCGCGCTGGCCCTGGTACTTTCCGCCGCGGTCGCGGTAGGACGTTTCGCAGACTTCGTCGGATTCGAAGAACAGCATCTGGGCGACGCCCTCGTCGGCATAGATCTTCGCGGGCAGCGGGGTCGTATTCGAGAACTCGAGCGTCACGTGTCCCTCCCACTCCGGCTCGAGCGGGGTCACGTTGACGATGATCCCACAGCGCGCGTACGTGCTCTTCCCGAGGCAGACGGTGAGCACGCTGCGCGGAATGCGGAAGAATTCGACGGTGCTCGCGAGCGCGAAGGAGTTCGGCGGGATGATGCAGACCGGACCCTTGAAGTCGACGAAGGATTTCTCGTCGAAACATTTCGGATCGACGATGGTCGAGTTGATGTTCGTGAAGATCTTGAATTCGTCGGCGCAGCGCACGTCGTAGCCGTAGCTCGACGTGCCGTAGGAGACGATCTTGGCGCCGTTCGCGACGCGCACCTGTGCCGGCGAGAACGGTTCGATCATGCCGTGTTCGGCGGCCATGCGCCGTATCCATCGATCGCTCTTGATGCTCATGGGATCGTCGACCCGCGTTGCATGGGCAGACTGGCTCCTACGTCGATTCGACGGTGATGGGGGGGAACAGCCGGCTGTAGTCCTTGGCCCCGGCGGCGAGCCGCGCGGCCGTGCGGCGCGCCATGCGCCGGTAGGCCGCGGCGCGCGCACTGTCCGGCTCGGCGACGACCGTCGGCGCACCCCCGTCGGCGTCCTCGCGGATGCGGATGTCGAGCGGCAGCTCGCCGAGCAGGTGCACGCCATACTGCGCCGCCATGCGGCCGCCGCCGCCGCTGCCGAACACGTGCTCCTCGAGGCCGCAGCGGCTGCAAACGTGCACGCTCATGTTTTCCACGATGCCGAGCACCCGGACTTCGACCTTCTCGAACATCTTGAGCCCCTTGCGCGCATCGAGCAGGGCGATGTCCTGGGGGGTCGTGACGATCACGGCGCCGCTCACCGGCACCCGCTGGGCCAGCGTGAGCTGGATGTCGCCCGTGCCGGGTGGCATGTCGATGACGAGATAGTCGAGCGCGCCCCAGTCGGTCTCGCCGAGCAGCTGCGTGAGTGCCTGGGTGACCATCGGACCGCGCCACACCATGGGCTGCTCGGCGTCGATCATGAAGCCGATCGACATGACCGCGACCCCGTAGGCATAGAGCGGTGTCAGGTGTTTGCCGTCGGCACTTTCCGGCTTGCGGCCGCTCAATCCCATCATCAGGGGCTGGCTCGGCCCATAAATATCGGCGTCGAGCAGCCCCACCCGGGCGCCCTGCAGCTGCCAGGCCAGCGCCAAATTTGCCGCAGTCGTCGATTTTCCGACTCCGCCCTTGCCGGACGCCACGGCCACGATATTCTTGACTTGGCTCAAGGGTTTCAAGGTCTTCTGCACGGCATGGGCGCGGATCTCGGCGCGCAGCGCGAGGTTCAGTCGGGCGCCGCCCGACAGGTCGTGCAGATGCGCAGTCAATGCATCGCGCAGTTCATCGACATAGTCCGCGCACGGGAAGCCGAGAGACAGCGCGATGTCGACGGCGCCGCCGCGAAAATCGACCGAGACGACCGCGTTGGCCTCACCCAGGGTCTGCTCGAGGTAAGGATCGTGATAGGAACTCAAGGATTCGCGAAAAGCGGACTGCGCGGCTGCGGCGTCGTTCATAGTGGAGCGGGATTGTACCGCAAGCCGGGCGGGACATGCCCGCATGGTATGGCATAATTCGGTCGTGCAACTCGAAGGCACCGAATGAGTTTTTTCTCCAACTACCGTGCCGATCGGCTCATCGCCGAGATCAAATCCAGCGGCAATGCCGCGACCGGCACGTCCCAAAAGGCGGTCGCGAAGCTCGTCGCCCTGGGGAGCAGCGCGATCGAGCCGCTGGTCAACGCGATGAACGGTTCGGACAAGCGCGAGACGGTCGTGTACGTGGAGGCCTTGTCGCAGCTCATCGACACGAAGACGCTGCCGACGCTGCTCAAGATCATGTCCGAGTCGAGCGGACGAACGGTCGCCGGGATCGCCTGGGCCCTCTCCTCGAGCCGCAATTACCCGCCGAGCGCGCTGCTCGAGGCGCTGTCCAAACCCAACATGCCCAAACAGGCGATCATCGACGTGATCGTGGCGCAAAAATCCCGTTTCACGGTGCGCGAACTGCTGAATGCCGCCTACAACCAGGAGGCGAACGAGCGGGCGGGACTGTTCAAGGTCATCGGCGAGATCGCCGACGAATCGAGTGTCGACGATCTGCTCGCGCGCATCGAGGGCAAGGATCCCGTGTCGCGCATGCACATCATCAACGTGCTCGGACGCTTCAACCTGCCCCAGGTACAACAGGCGATCCAGAAACAGGTCAAGGACAACAACAAGTTCATCCGTTCCGCGGCATTGTCGGCGCTCGGCCGCATGGACGGGCCGTACGACATGGCGCTGCTGTGCGGGATGCTGCGCGATCCTGAGATCGAGGTGCAGAACAAGGCCGTGGATGTCGTCGTCAAGGCCAACCACCCCGACACCGTGCGCTTTCTCGTCGAGGTGCTCAAGGACGAGAACGAGTACGCGCGGCGCGCCGCGGTCGAAGTGCTCAACGCGGTCGGCACGGCGAAGTCCGTCAAGTACCTGCTCGAGGTGATCGCGGACAGCGACTGGTGGGTGCGCACGCGCGCCGCAGACGCCTTGGGCAAGATCGGCGGTCCACGCGTCGTCGAGGCCGTGCTCGAACTGATCAAGGACGACAATCAGGACATCCGTCGGGCGGCGATCGAGATCCTGAACCAGACCAAGGACGAGCGCGCCGTCGCACAGCTCATCGAGGCGACCAAGGACACGGACTGGTGGGTCAGCGAGCGTGCGGTCGATGCCCTCGCGGAAATCGGCAGCACCAAGGCGGTGCCCCGGCTCGTCGAAATGCTCGCCGGCGCCGAGTTGAAGTCCCTGCCCACCGTGATCCGTGCGATCGGCAAGCTCGGCAGCGCCAAGAACATCGAACAGCTCCTGCCGCTGCTGCAGCGGACCGAACCGCAGGTACAAGCCGAGGCCGTCACGGCGCTCGCCAAGCTCACCGACGAGCGCCGAGCAGAAACGGTGCGCACGCGCCTCTCCGCCCTCGCGAACGTGCAGGAGCCGGCGGTGGTCACGGCCGTCAACCGTGCGATCATCGAGCTCGACAACCGCTTCTCCACGCAACAGATCGCCGCCAACCGGCGCGCCGTGCAGATGCAGGAGCCGGCCAAGACGCTGCTGATCGACAACTCGGAACTCGCCAACGTCGTGCGCGACCACGACATCCAGGCGGGCAAGCTCGACATCGCCACGCTGAAGAGCGGCGACGTGATCGAGGGTCGGTACAAGTTCATCGAGAAGATCGGCAAGGGCGCATTCGGCACCGTGCTGCTCATGGAGGACACGATCGTCGAGGAGCGGCTGATCCTGAAGTTCTTGAACGCGAACGTGTCGACCGACGAGGAGATGATGAAGCGCTTCGTGCACGAGCTGCGCTACAGCCGCAAGATCACGCACAAGAACGTCATCCGCATCTACGACTTCCTGTACATCCGCGGCAATTACGCGATCTCCATGGAGTACTTCCCGTCACACACCCTGGGCGGCGAGATCGTCGGGGAGAAGCCGGTCCCGCTCAAACGCGCGATCAAGTTCGGCATCGACATCGCCACCGGCATGGCGGTCGCCCACCAGGCCGGAATCGTGCACCGGGACTTGAAGCCCGCGAACGTGCTGATCGACGATGAGGGTCTGCTCAAGATCGTGGACTTCGGCGTGGCCGCCGCGCAGAGCCAGAGCGACACCCAGCTCACCAAGACCGGATACGTGATCGGCTCCCCGAAGTACATGGCCCCCGAGCAGATCCTCGGCAAGAAGGTCGACGAGCGCGCCGACATCTACAGCCTCGGCGTGATCCTCTACGAGATGTTCTGCGGCGTGCCGCCCTACTCGCGCGGCGACCACATGTCCGTCATGTACCAGCACGTGCAGGGCAAGGCGCGGCCGCCGATCGAGATCAACAAGGAGCTGCCGCGGCCACTCAACGATCTCGTCATGCGCTGCATGTCGCTCGACAAGGCCAAGCGCGCGCAGTCCATGGACGAACTTCGCGTCGAGCTGGAACGATTTCTCTAGCGGGAGCCGGCCGGGCTTGCCGGCCCGCAAGACGCACCGGATCCTTGACAGAGGTCACGGTATTCGCGAACCGGCCGCCGAAAACTCGAAAAACGCGCCGGTAACGGGTAGCCTTGAGATTATGGCAAGAATCGATGCGTTCCTTAAACTGGGAATGGCGCAGGGCTGCTCGGATCTGCACCTCGCGGTCGGGGTGCCCCCGATGCTGCGCATGCACGGTGATCTCGTGCCGATCAAATTCCGCGAGCTCGGCGACGGCGAGCTCGAGAGCTACGTGCTCGAGGTGTTGACACAGACCCAGGCGAAGCATCTGCGCGACGGCAACGATCTCGACTTTTCCTACGTCTCGAGCGACGGCGGCCGCTTTCGCGCGAACGTGTTCCGCAAGGAAACCGGCATCGGGGCCGTGTTCCGGACGATCCCGACGAAGATGCCGACGATCGACCAGCTGGGGCTGCCCCCGATCGTGCGCAAACTCTGCGATTATCACCAGGGCATGATCCTGGTCACCGGCGCCACCGGCACGGGCAAATCGACGACGCTCGCCGCCATGATCGATCACCTGAACTCCACGCGGGCGCTCAACATCATCAGCCTCGAGGACCCGATCGAATTCGTTCATCGCAGCAAGACGAGCCAGGTGATCCAGCGCGAGCTCGGCACGCATCTGCCGAGTTTCGCCGAGGGCGTGCGCGCGGCCATGCGCGAGGATCCGGACGTGATCCTGGTCGGTGAAATGCGCGATGCCGAAACGATCTCGATGGCCATGACCGCCGCCGAGACGGGGCATCTCGTGCTCGGCACGCTGCATACGAACAGCGCGACCAAGACCATCGACCGCATCATCGACGCGATGCCGACCGAGGAACGCGAACAGACCAAGGCCTTTCTCGCGGCGAGCCTGATCGCGGTCGTGACCCAGGTGCTCGTGAAGAGCCCGGATCAGCGCGCGCGCCGGGCGGTCTGCGAAGTGCTGGTCGTCACCAAGGCGATCGCCAAGCTGATCCAGACCGACCAGTCGCATCAAATCCCGAGTCAGCTGCAAATGGGCAAGGAATACGGCATGCAGCTGCTCGACCAGGCGCTGCTCGCCGCCGTGACCGCGAAGGAGGTCGATCCGGACGACGCCTACGCGTATGCCACGGATAAGCGCCCATTCCAGCGCTTCACGACCGACTTGGCCGGCATGTCCAAGGTCGCGCCGGTCGGCGGCTGACGGAGGCGCACCATGGCCGCGATCGACGAGTATTTACGCACGCTGCTCGAGCGCAAGGGCTCGGATCTGCATTTTCTCGCGGGCGATCCGGCGCGCATCCGACTGTACGGCGAGCTGCAGCCCTTGAGTCCCGAGCCGCTGTCGGCGGACAAGGTCAAGGAAACGCTCTACGAGATCATGCCGAAGCTCGCGCTCGAGCGCTTCGAGTCCAAGGACGGCACGGATTTCGCGTACCAGGTCTCGGATCTCGCCCGCTTCCGCGTCAACGTGATGCGCCAGCTCAACGGCATGGGCGCCGTGTTTCGCGCCATTCCGACCACGGCGCTCAGCGCCGAGGAGTTGGATCTGCCCGCGGCCGTCAGGCAATTGAGCCGCGCGAGCAACGGCCTGATCCTGGTCACGGGCAAGACCGGCTCCGGCAAGTCGACCACGCTGGCGGCGCTCATCGACGACATCAACACGCGCGAAAAAGGCCATATCCTGACCATCGAGGACCCGATCGAATTCGTGCACAAGCGCAAGAGCTGCCTGATCACCCAGCGGGAGATCGGCGTGCACACGCCGTCTTTCGCCGCCGCATTGCATTCGGCGCTGCGCGAGGATCCGGACGTCATTTTGGTCGGCGAATTGCGCGATCTGGAGACGATGAGCATCGCGGTCACGGCCGCGGAAACCGGCATCCTGGTGATGGGCACGCTGCACACCAACGGCGCCGCGGCGACCGTCGACCGCATGGTCAACGGCTTCCCGGCCGACAAGCAGCCGCACGTGCGCACGATGTTGTCGACGAGCCTGCGCGGTGTCGTCTCCCAGCAGCTCATCCCGCGCGCCGACAAACAGGGGCGCGTCGCCGCCCTCGAGGTGCTGATCAACACGCCCGCGGTCTCGAATCTGATCCGCCAGGGCAAGATGGACCAGCTCGAAAACGCGATGCAGACGAGTTCGGCGCTCGGCATGCGCACGATGGACGGCGCGATCACGAGCCTGCTCGAACAGCGCATCATCTCGGGCAAAGAGGCCTACAAGAAGGCCATCAACAAGACCCGCTTCGAGCAGTTCAAAGAGGCCTCGTAAGGGCCGCCGCCCCACGGCGAGGGTGCGCATGGCATACTTCGCGGCCATGACTTCGCCGCGCCGCATTCTCGTCACCAGCGCACTGCCCTACGCCAACGGTCCGATCCACCTGGGCTATCTGTTGGAGGCCGTGCAGACCGACATCTGGGTGCGATTCCAGAAGCAGCGCGGTCACGAATGCCATTACGTCTGCGCCGACGACACCCACGGCACGCCGATCATGTTGAAGGCCCAGGCGGAAGGCATCAGCGCGGTGGAGCTGATCGAGCGCGTCAACCGCGAACACCGCCGCGATCTTGCCGACATGCTGATCGAGTTCGACAATTACGGCTCGACTCACGCCCCCGAGAACGAGGCGCTGTGTGATCGGCTGTATCTTGCGCTGCGCAGCGCCGGCTTCATCGAGCGGCGTTCGATCAGTCAGGCCTACGACGAGCGGGCGAACATGTTCCTGCCGGACCGCTACGTCAAGGGGATTTGCCCTAACTGTGGAACGGCGGACCAGTACGGCGATTCCTGTGAATCCTGCGGCGCGACGTACACACCGGCGGACCTCAAGGACCCGGTCTCGGTGGTCAGCAACACGCAGCCCGTGTGGCGCGAATCTGAGCATTATTTCTTCCGCTTGAGCGCATTCGAAGCGAATCTCAAGGCCTGGGTGTCGAGCGGCGCCGTGCAGGAGAGCGTCGCCCGCAAGCTCGAGGAGTGGTTCTCCCAGGGGCTCAAGGACTGGGACATCTCGCGCGATGCGCCGTATTTCGGTTTCGAGATACCGGATGCGCCCGGGAAGTTTTTCTACGTCTGGTTCGATGCGCCGATCGGCTATCTTGCGAGCTTCACGCAGCTCTGCGCACGCACGGCGCTCGAGTTCGAGGATTTCTTCGCCTTGGGCGCGGCCACGGAACTGCATCATTTCATCGGCAAGGACATCCTGTACTTTCATGCGCTGTTCTGGCCCGCGGTGCTCGAGGGCGCGGGGCTGCGCCGGCCGACGGCCGTGCATGCGCACGGCTTCGTCACCATCAACGGACAGAAGATGTCGAAGTCGCGCGGCACCTTCATCACCGCGCGTCGCTATCTCGACAGCTTCCCGCCCGAGTACCTGCGCTATTACTTCGCCGCCAAACTGGGGCCCGGCATCGACGATCTCGACATGAATCTCGCCGAGTTCACGACGCGGCTGAACTCCGACATCGTCGGCAAGCTCGTCAACATCGCGAGCCGCTGTGCCGGCTTCATCAGCCGCGGCACGGAAGGCAGGCTCTCGCCCGGGCTCGCGGAGCCTGCGCTGCAGGCGCGCTTCGTCGCCGCCGGGGAGTCGATTGCGGCGGCCTACGAGCGCCTCGATTACGCCGGCGCGGTGCGCGAGATCATGGAATTGTGCGATGAGGCGAATCAATACATCGATCAGCGCAAGCCCTGGAGCCTCGCAAAGGATCCCGGGAATGCCGCCGCGGTGCAAAGCATCTGCACCCAGGGACTGAACCTGTACCGAATCCTCGCGATTTACTTGAAGCCGATTCTGCCGCTGATCGCCGCGAAGTCCGAACAGTTCTTCGACGAACCGGCGTGGGCGTGGGCCGATGCCGCGCGACCGCTGCTCGGCACGATCATCCGACCCTACGAGCCGCTGGCCACGCGTCTCGACCCGAAGCGGGTTCTGGCCCTCGTCGATCCGGTCGGCGCGACGCCACCCGCCGCGGCACCACCCGCGGCACCGCCCACGGCACCGCCCACGGCGCCGATCTCGATCGAGGAATTCGCGCGCGTCGACCTGCGGGTGGGCGAGATCCTCGCCGCTCGTGCCGTCGAAGGGTCCGACAAACTCCTGCACCTGCGCGTGGGCCTCGGCGAACTTGGCGAGCGCGACATCTTCGCGGGTATTCGCGCCGCCTACGATCCGGCCAAACTGGTCGGCCGACTCATCGTCGTGGTCGCGAACTTGGCGCCGCGCAAGATGCGCTTCGGCACCTCGGCCGGCATGGCGCTCGCCGCCGGCCCGGGCGGCGCGGATCTCTTCCTGTTGGCACCGGACTCGGGTGCAGCGGCGGGCATGCGCGTCAAGTAGCATGCGCGTGCCGCCGGAACCGGATCGCGTCGCCGAGATCGATGCACTGCTCCCGCAGACTCAGTGCACGCGCTGCGGTTTTGCGGGGTGCGAGCCCTATGCGGCGGCACTCGCGGCGGGCGAGGCCGAGATCAACCAGTGCCCACCGGGCGGCGCCGACACGATCCGGGCGCTCGCCAATCTGCTCGGCCGGCCCGTGATCCCCTTGAATCCCGTCCACGGCGCCGAGATGCCGCCGCGCGTGGCCTGGATCGACGAGGACCGCTGCATCGGCTGCGCGCGCTGCCTTCCACCCTGCCCCGTGGACGCGATCCTGGGCGCGGCGAAGTACCTGCATACCGTGCTCACGGAGCATTGCACGGGCTGTGAGCTGTGTGTCGCACCGTGCCCCGTCGACTGCATCGAGATGCGGCCCTGCATCGCTCCCGTCGCGAACGATCCGGCGGCCAATCGGCAGCGATATCAGAGCCATCAACGCCGCACCCGGCAGCGCGCCGCGGAGCGCCAGGCTGAGCTCGCCGCGAAGAAGGCGCTGGCGTCGGCGCCACGCGATCCGCCATCTCGCCCGCCATGAACGCCGCCAAGCGTCGCGAGATCTTCGAGCGGTTCCGCGCGAACGAGCCGAACCCTAAGACCGAGCTCGTCTACACGACGCCGTTCGAACTGCTGATCGCCGTGATCCTGTCGGCGCAGGCCACGGACAAAGGCGTGAACAAGGCGACCCCGGCGCTGTTCCGGGCGGCCAATACGCCGGCGGCCATCCTCGCCCTCGGCGTGCAGGGTCTTTCCCGCTACATTCAGACGATCGGTCTTTACAACAGCAAGGCGAAGAACATCATCGCCACCTGCCGCCTGCTCCTCGAGAAGCACGACGGTGCGGTGCCGACGACGCGCGCGGAACTCGAGATGCTGCCCGGCGTCGGCCGCAAGACCGCCAACGTCGTGCTGAACGTTGCGTTCGGCGCGCCCACGATCGCCGTGGATACCCACATCTTTCGCGTCGCGAACCGCACCGGCATCGCACCGGGAAACACCGAGCGCCGCGTCGAGGACAAGCTCATGAAGCTCGTTCCGGAGGAATTCCGGCCGAACCTGCACCACTGGTTGATCCTGCATGGCCGCTACGTCTGCAAGGCGCGCAAGCCCGACTGCCCGACCTGCCTGATCGCCGATCTTTGCGACTATCGCCACAAGACCGAGGCCGCGGAATGAGCCTGTACGGCTCTCGCGACCAGCTGCGCCGGACTTACGCCGACGCCTGGCGTAAGCGCCGCGCCGGCGACGTGCTCTCCCCGCTCGAGGCCCTGATCGCCGACGTCATCGAGATACACCCCGAATACCAGGCGCTCATCGACGACGGTCAGGCCGCCGTGGGCTTCGAGCCGAGCGCGGCAACGCAGGACGCCAACCCGTTCCTGCACCTCGGTCTGCATCTCGCCGTACGCGAACAAATCGCCATCGACCGGCCGCCCGGTGTGCGCGAGCTGCACCGGCGCCTGCAGGCGGCCAACCGCGAGGCTCACGACGCCGAACATCGGCTCATGGACGCCCTGGCGCAGACGCTGCGCGAGGCGCAGGACGCCGGCCGCGCACCCGACGAGGCCCGCTATCTCGACCTCGCACGGGGCCAGCTCACGGCGCAGGGCAAGCGCTCATGATCGATGCGATCCGCCGGGCATCGCCGGTCGGTCGATTTGCCATCGCGAGCGCCGCACTCAGTGCGGCCGCCTGGCTCCAGACCCGGCTTTGCGGTCTCGCGGGGCATCCGTCGATCGATTACCCCATTTTCGAGCGCCTGTTCATCTTCACGGATGACTGGGGCGCCGCCTTCCAGGTCGGCATCGTCGTGCTCGTTGCCCTGTTCCGCCCGGTGCGCTCGGCCGGCGCCGCGCTGGCCGACGCGATGGGCGCCAGGCCCGTCGCGACCGCCATCGGGGCATTCGTCGTGTTTGCGCTCGGTGCGAAGGTCGCCTACCACTCGACCCCGTTCGCCATGGACGAATCGGCGCAGCTTGCCCAGGCGTACGCATTCGCGTCCGGGAAGCTGTCCTGGTTCGTGCCGCCGGATTTGCTCGACCGGATGATTCCGCCCGGATTTCGCAACTATTTCTACGCCGTCGATTCGACGACCGGCGAGATCGCCAGCGAATACTGGCCGGGCTTCGCGGCCATGCTGGCGCCGTTTGCCTGGGCAGGCGTGCCCTGGCTCGCGAATCCTCTGATCACGGCGGCGACCCTGCTCGTGATCCATGCTGTCGCGTCCCGCTTCCTGGGCGGTCGCGAGGCCGGCGGCTGGGCCATGCTGCTCGCCCTCGCCTCGCCGGAGTTCACCGTCAATGCGCTGTCGTTCTATTCCATGCCGGCGCACCTGCTGCTCAATCTGCTCTACGCCTGGCTGCTGCTCGACGCGCGGCCATCACGCGCATTCCTCGCCGGTCTGCTCGGAGGCTGGGCTTTGGTGCTGCACAATCCGGTACCGCACGCCCTGTTTGCGGCACCCTGGCTGCTCTGGCTGCTGATCGACCGGCGCCGCTGGCCGGCACTGCTCGCGGTCGGCGCAGGCTACGTGCCGATCGGCATCGTCGTGGGCATCGCCTGGCCTGAGTTCACCGCGAGCGTTACCGCAAACGCCGTGGCAGCCGCCGCCCCGCACACGCTCGCGCAGACCTTCAGGCACATGGTCGGCGACGCGTTCCAGATTCCCGATGACGCGATCATCGCCGCCCGCTGGTACGCAACCTGGAAAATGTGGATCTGGAGCACACCCGGACTGCTGATCCTCGCAATCGCGGGCGCACGCACCGTCAAAGGACCCGTCCTGCTGCTCGGCGCGTCCGCCATCCTGACCTACGTGGTCTATTGGTTCGTACCGCTCGACCAGGGGCACGGCTGGGGCTACCGCTACATGCATTCCGCATGGGCCGTCGTGCCGCTGTTTGCCGCGGCCTTCATCGTCTCACGCGCACCGCTCGCAGAGGATCCGCAGGACTTTCGCGGCTGGGTCGGCGGCATCGCGCTGCTCGGCGCCCTCATCGCCACGAGTCTGCGCTACTGGCAGGTCGACGACATCGTCGGACGCCATCTCGCCCAACGAATCCCCGTGACGCAACGCGGCGATTGGGTCGTGTTCGTCGGCTTCAACCGCGGAATGTACACCTGGGACATGATCCAGAACATGCCCGGGCGGCAGGATCCGCTGATCCTCATGAGCTACGGATCTCTGCGCGATGCCGAGCTGATGGCGGCGCGGTTCCCGTCCGCGGAACGGGTGCTGGCGGACCGCCGCGGCAGCCTGTGGAAGCTGAGTCCGCACCTGTCGCTGCCGAACCCTGCCCAATGATCCGCGCAGGCTGCCGCCCTTCATGAGTGACCTTCGCTTCATTCGCGGTGACCGGTCATGGCGCTAGGTCCTGTCGTTCGCAGCCTGTTCGGTCGATACGAGCGGCAGATAGGGGAACTCTATCGTGCGGTGTTCATCGATCTCGACGCACTGATCGCGATCATGCGCACATGGCAGCCGACGGCCACGAACATCCTCGAGGTCGGCTGCGGCGAAGGCGCGGTGACCGAGCGCCTGCGCCGCGCCTACCCGGATGCCTGCATCACGGCGATCGACATCACACCGCGAGTCGGCCGACTGTATCGCGGAGCCGTCGATCGGGTCCGCTTTCTGCAGACCGCGGTCGAGGATGTCGCCCGACGCGAACCGGGCCGATACGATTTCGCCGTGCTTGCCGACGTCGTGCATCATATTCCCGTGCAACACCGGCGCGGCGTGCTCGACGGCATTCGCACTCTGCTCGCGCCTTCCGGCCTATTGGTCTTCAAGGATTGGGCGCGCGCGTTCACGCCGATTCACTGGATGAGCTATGCCTCGGATCGTTGGCTGACGGGGGATCGAATCCGATACCTCTCGGACGCCGAGATGCGGCAGTTGCTCGCCACGAGCTTCGGCGCGACTTCGATCGTGGCGGAGGCTCGCGTAGCGCCTTGGTCGAACAACGTGGCGTTTCTCGTGCGACCGCCGGCGCCATGACGGTACGGGGCTTACAACGATCCGCGCAGCCGGGCTCGTATGCGTGGCACGAGCCTGTCGAGAACGCGAGAATCACGAAAATAGCGTCCGATGCCAGCCGGTCCGAGACGACAGACGGCGGATGCCGCGTTCCCGAGCAACCGGTAATTTCCGGTGGAGGCTGCCGCCAAGGCGCAGTTGACGATGACCGACGCCTCGGCGATCTTGGCGAGCCTCCCGTTCCGATCGTCGATCGACGGCAGATGACGCTCGAGCACCGACCGCATTTGAGCGGAAAAGTC
>Ga0116229_10004538_pt1 | contig 22755 bp, 16 predicted proteins | sample S1TSphgellanicum_3_FD_87313 | JGI IMG/M metagenome (GOLD analysis project Ga0116229, IMG submission 87313) | Host-associated microbial communities from peat moss isolated from Minnesota, USA - S1T2_Fc - Sphagnum magellanicum MG | ecosystem: Host-associated > Plants > Peat moss > Unclassified...
GAGCGACAAGGTTTCCAAACCCGGCGCCAAACTACGCGGATTGGCAATCCCCCGGTAACGATCCACCGATGCCGCGCGGATCGCCTCGATGCGGTCGAACAACGCCCCGCCGCCGAAGGTGCGGATCACGCCACCCAGCAGCTTGCCCAGGAACCGCACGTCCGAGTTCTGCTTGATGGCGCGTGGATGTTGCTTCATGAAGTGGAAGTAATGCTCATAATCCTTATCCCCCGAGTCAGGCCACCTCTGTAGCCGGGTGGTGGCGTGTCAGCCGACCTGTGCATTTATCATCCTTATCCTACATCGGCGCCTGACGGCAACTGCTTCTTGGATGGCACGCACCCTGTATATTAAAAAGCAATCATAAAACGCTCGCGCATCTCAGCTAGGGCACGCTTGATCACACGAAGCGGCACCCGCGAGCCTCAGGTTGAAGGCGCGAGCCTCTCGCTTGAAGGTACGAGTCGACAATGGAGTTGGACACGATGAAAGTCAGTTATTGGATTTACGGCATTCCCCTGCTGTTCATGTTGGCGCTGTCCACCCGCGCACCCGCGCAGGTGGTTGTGTCGGTGCAGGTGGCACCACCCGAGCTACCGGTCTACGACCAGCCTCCGATCCCCGGAGATGGGTATTTGTGGACTCCGGGGTATTGGGCCTGGAGCGATGATGACCAGGATTACTACTGGGTGCCGGGAACCTGGGTCGAAGCACCGGACGTCGGCTATCTGTGGACGCCGGGATATTGGGGGGCCGAGGAAGGCGCATTCCTCTGGCATGCGGGCTATTGGGGACCGCAGATTGGCTTCTACGGCGGCGTCAATTACGGCTACGGCTATGGAGGCAATGGCTACCAGGGCGGGTATTGGCAGGGCGGCCACATCTATTACAATCGCGCCGTGTCCAACATCGGCGACACGCGGATCACGAATGTTTACAACAAAACGGTGGTCAACAACGTGACCATCAACCGCGTCAGCTACAACGGCGGCAACGGCGGCATACGCGCACAGCCGACGGCAGCGGAAGTGCAAGTGATGCACGCTCCACACATCGCCGCAACACCCGTGCAGCGTCAGCAGGAACAAACCGCGCGCGGTGATCAGTCGCTCAGAGCAAGCGTCAATCACGGCAGTCCGCCGATTGCCGCAACCCAGCGGCCTGGCATGTTCTCGGGAGGCGGCGTCGTCCCTGCCCGCCACACCGGCACCATGAGCGTGGTCGGTTCCCAGTCGCGGCCGGCGCCCGCGCAGCGGCCTGAACCGCAACAACGACCGGAAGGACAACAAAGACCCGAGATATCGCAAAGACCGGCGGCACAAGCAAGGCCGGAGGTGCAAGCGAGGCCGGAAGCGCAACAGCGCGCCGCTCCGGCGCAACAGCGCCCCGCGCCCGCGCCCCAGCGCCAGGAGGCGCCGCGTCCCGAGACACGCCCTCCTGAGAATGCGCAGCCGCGCGAGACGCCGCATGTTGAACAGCGGCCGGCCGCCACGCCGGCGCCTCGTCCCGAGCCTCGACCGGCGCCACGTCCGCCTGAGCGCCCGCCCGAGCATTGATGTGATGAGGTGCCCGCTGCCCAAAGGAGTCGCCGTCGCATGAACAAAATCAGCCACGATGAATCGTCACATCAGTTATCGACCGACGTCGATGGATATCACGCAATACTCGATTACACCCTGACGGGTGGCACGATGAACATCACGCACACTCACGTGCCGCATGAAATCGGCGGACGCGGAATCGCCGCCGGATTGATGCGCGCCGCGCTCGGCATCGCGCGCCAGCAAGGTTTGACGGTGAATCCGCTGTGTTCCTACGCGGCAGCCTATCTGAACAAACACCCTGACGAGGCCGAAAAACGCCACCTCGATGAGCTGCTCGATGAAGCGCTGGACGAATCGTATCCCGCGAGCGATTCGCCGTCCGTCGGGGGGGCGGGATAAACCGAGCGAGGCAACGGAAGAGACACAGTTGCCTCGCTCGGTTTATCCCGCCCCGCAAGGCGCCGTCCCCTGACCCTCCCGAGCTTCTTTCCGCCCTAGACACGTCCTTGATTAGGGTGGCGGTGAGTCGGACGGCAACTGTGTCTTTATCGTTGCCGTCCGACTCACCGTCACCCTAAAGCATAGGCCGCCCTTGATGAGCGACCAGCAGATCATGCATGTCGTTGGCGTGCTCTTCCTCCACACTCAATATGCCTTGCAGCATGGTGCGGGTGGCGGGATCGTCGTCGCCAAAATAGCGGATCAGCTCTCGGTAGTGATCCACCGCGATCCGCTCCGCGATGAGATTTTCCTGGATCATGTCGATCAACTTGTCGGCGCTGCCGTACTCGGACGCGGAGCGCGTCGCGAGCCCCTGAGGATTGAAATCAGGCTTGCCGCCGAGTTGGTTAATACGCTCGGCAACCCGGTGCATGTGCTCTTGCTCCTCCTTGGCGTGCTGCGCAAATTCAGCTTTGACGCCTTCGCTGGATATCCCGGTCGCCGCCACCGCATGCATGGTGTAGCGGAGTACACAGACGATTTCGGTGGCGAGCACCGCCTGCAGGATGTCGATGGTTTTCTTGACATCGCCCTTGTATGTGAAGGTGACCCCGCCGGTTTCGATGTTTTTGCGCGCACGTTCCCGTAGAGTTTGCACATCCGTTAGAAACGGTTTTGAATTCGCGTTGTCTTTGTCCACCGTGGCGCTCCTGAAAAATTAAGCGGAAGAGACGGTGACTATATACGCGGCGTGTTGCAATGAGCCCTGGGAAAGCATGTGGTCGAGGCGTCGGTCCAAGTGACGAGCGCTTGTCGGTCAAGCGCTGACACACGCGCGTGTGCCGGCCGTCGTGAATCAGCCGCTCGTCAGGGCGGCATCGAGCAATGCAAGCAGCGGCCCGAGCTTCGGCGGACTCGCTTCAAAGGTAGGCTCGATGCCGTATTGTCGCAACGCGCGCGAGCAGACCGGACCGATCGATGCGACAATCGTGCGCCCCAGAGCCGCCACGAGTGGCGCCCCTCTGCCGTGTTGCTCGGCAACGCTGTGCAAGTTGTGAATCTGCACCGCGCTGGTGAACACGGCGGCATCGACCCGGTGCGCATCGAGTGCATCGAGCAGTGTCAGGAGGGGCTGGATGTCCTGCGGCAGCGACCAGCGATAGGTGGCGATTTCGCGTACCGCTGCACCGCGCGCGCGCAGCGCATCGAGCAATTCGCGATTGGTGGCGCCGTAACGCTGCACCAACACTTTGGAGTCATGCATGGGAATTTCTGAGATGGCGGCGAGCACCGTTTCGCTGGTGAAGGGCGCCGCCGCACGCAAGTCGATGCGCACTTCGCGCGCATTCAATTCGCCGGTCGGTTTTGGACCGCGCACCACGATGACCGCGGCGGCCAGCAGTTGCTGAAAATTGCGGCTCTCGCCGAGCGCCTCGACTGCCTCGAACAACGCCCGCGTGCCGACGCCGGTCTGAAAAATCACGGTCTTGAACGGCCGGCTGCGCCATTCTTGCAGAAGCGCGGCGACGTCGCGCGCATCCACATCCGGCACCTCCTCGAGCGCCGGAGCCGCAAGCGCGATGCCGCCGCGGCGCTCGATCAATTCCGCCAGATGAGCGCCCACGCGTGTTTCGAGAATGGCCACGACCTTGGATTTCATGGGCCGATGATACAAACCATGATGCGCATATGTCGATTCGAACATTGACCGTCTTGGCGCTGCTGGCTGCGCTGCTCGCCCAGCCGAGCGCGCGCGCAACCGCCGGCGTGGACGCCGTGCATACGGGCGCCGTGCATGCGGACGCCGCGCAAGCGGATGGCGCTGAGCGCGAATTCATGGCCGCCATGCAGCGATTGAAGCTGCATATGCCCGACTCGCCCGATTCACCCGCGCTGCAATCGCTCGCCATCTACGACTATCTGGTCGCCGCCCGCCTGCGCCGTGATCTGGCCGCTGCGGCGGATGCGGATTTCGACGTCAAAATTGACCAATTTTTGCAGGCGCACGCCGGCCAGCCGGTTGCACGCGGCCTGCGCCATGATTGGCTTGCAAGTCTCGCGCGGCGCGGCCGCTGGGACTGGTTCCTGCCGCGTTCTATCGATAGCGCCGATCCGCTGCTGAACTGCGACCGGCTCGCCGGTTTGCTGGCAACCGGTGACACGGCGGCGCTTGCTCCTGAGGCGCTGGTGCGCTGGTCGCTTCCGCAAAGACAGCCGCCGCCCTGCGCGGACGCCTTCATGTGGCTGCACGAGCGGGGCTTGATCACGCCGGCGCTCGCGATCAGCCGCACGCGCGCTGCGCTCGCCGCCGACAATCCGCGCCTCGCGCGCGAGTTCGCCGCCGATGTTCCGGCGCCGCTGGTCACCGATCTCTTGCGCTGGTCGGATCTGTTGGAGGCGCCCAGGTCCGCACTGAACGTATTGGCGACTCATCCGGAGTTGCCGATCGATCCGGATGCCTTGACGGCCGGATTCGACAAACTTTCACGCACCGACGTCTCGGCCGCATTCGCACTGCTGCCGCAATTGAACGCGCGCGCGGATGCCACTCCTGCCACGCGTTCCCGCCTGTTGCGCTCCGCCGCGCTCGGCGCGGCCTACGACCGCGATCCGCGGGCATTGGCGGCCTTCTCTGATCTGCCGTTGGACGCCCTCGACAGTCAGGTGCAGGAGTGGCGTGTCCGCGCCGCACTCTACGCGGGCGACTTCGCCAAGGTGCGCGCCTGGACCGAGCAGATGCCGCCGTCCCTCGCCACGCTGCCGCGTTGGCGCTATTGGCATGCGCGGGCGGTGGCTGCCGCCGATGGCGAGGAGGCTGCGGCGCCCTTGTTCGCGGAAATCGCCGACATGCGCGATTACTACGGCTACCTGGCGGCCGATCGCCTGCATCACAGCTACCGCCTGAACGCGCACCCCTCTGCCGAGGACACCGCCACGCAGCGGGCTCTGGCCACCGAGCCGGCGCTGATTCGCGCACACGAATTGTTCGACTGCGACCTGTCGGATGATGCAGCGGCGGAATGGCTTGCCGCCTTCAGCGAGGCCGGCAATGCGCTCAAGGTGCAGGCCGCGCTCCTTGCCGCGCACTGGGGCTGGTATTCACAATCCATCGCCACGCTCGCCCAGAGCGGCGAATTCGACGATCTGAAACTGCGGTATCCGCGCCCCTATGCTGACGCGGTCGAGCAGGCCGGCAAGCTGACGCAACTGTCGGATGATTGGATTCTGGGCGTCATGCGTCAGGAAAGCTTGTTTCGCAAGGACGCCGTATCGCGCGCCGATGCGCGCGGCGTCATGCAGATGTTGCCGGCCACCGCGGTTGCCGTCGCCAGGCGCTGGCACATGACGGCGCCCAGCCGCGACGCGTTGTTCGATCCCTCGATTGCCGTACCGCTGGGCGCAGCGTACCTGCGCGAACTGCTGGACAAGTACTCGGGCAACCTGGCCCTGGCGCTGGCTGCCTACAACGCCGGCCCCGCTGCCGTCGAGCGCTGGATGCCGCCGCGATCTCTCGAAGCCGCCATCTGGATCGAGAATATCCCCTACAACGAAACCCGCGGTTACGTGCAGCACATCGTGGAGCACATCGTGGCCTTTGCCTACGTCGGGGGAAACGAGCCCCCGCGTCTCGCAACCCTGTTGCCGGCCCTGGAGCTTCCGATGCCCGCGTTGTGATAGCTTACGCGCGGGATATTGAGCCAGGGATGTACAGATGAAAATCAAAACGAGAGCGCATGCCGGTGCGCTGTTGACGTTAAGCGCGATCGCACTCTGCGTCAGCATGATGGCGCAGGCCGATACCGTGGTGGTCACCGCCGGGCGCATGCTCGATGTGCTGGCGGGCCGGGTGATCGAACATCCGCAAATCACGATCATCGACGGACGCATCAGCGCCGTCGGCCCTGCCGCCGCCCCGATTCCAACCGGCGCACGCCACATCGATCTGCCGGGCATGACGCTGCTGCCCGGACTGATCGACATGCACACGCACCTCACCTCCGACCCGCGCTATAGCGGCTATCGTCATTTGGAGTTCACGGACAATTTTTGGACCGTGGTCGGCGTTTCGAATGCGAAGAAAACGCTCGAGGCGGGGTTCACCACGGTGAGAAACGTCGGTTCCGCGAACTACGACGACGTCGCCATCAAACAGGGCATCGAACAGGGAATGATCGTCGGACCGCGCATCGTTCCCGCGACCTACGCGATTGGCGCAACCGGCGGGCATTGCGACAGCACGTCGTTTCCGCCGTCGATCACCACCAACAACCCCGCCGTGGCGAACGGCGCCGAGCAGATTCGCGCCACCGTGCGCAAACTGCGCAAGTATGGCGCGGAAGTCATCAAGTTTTGCGGTACCGGGGGCGTGCTGTCGAAAACGGACACGGTCGGGGCGCAGCAGTATGATTTGACCGAGATGAAGGCGCTGGTCGATGAAGCGCACATGCTGGGCCTCCGGGTGGCGGTGCATGCGCACGGCACCTCGGGCATCAAGGATGCCATCCGTGCCGGCGTGGATACCATCGAACACGCCAGCTTGGCCGACGAGGAGGCCTTTGCGCTCGCCAAGCAGCACGGCACCTGGTTCTCGATGGACATCTATGACGACGACTACATCCTCGCCGAAGGCGAGAAGAACGGCGTGTACAAGGAATCCTTGGACAAGGAGCGCACCATCGGGCTGAAGCAGCGGCAGACATTTCAAGCCGCGGTGAAAGCCGGCGTGAAGATGATCTTCGGCACCGATGCCGGCGTCTATCCCAACGGCCTGAACGCGCGCCAGTTCGTCACCATGGTCAAATGGGGAATGACGCCGATGCAGGCGATCCAGGCGGCGACCGTGAATGCCGCCGAAGCTCTGGGCCGCCCCGGGGATGTCGGAGCGATCGCCGTCGGCCGATTCGGCGACATCATCGCGGTGGCGGGCGACCCTCTCAGCGATGTGGCCGTGTTGCAGAACGTTGCCTTCGTCATGAAGGGCGGCGATGTCTTCAAATCAGTCCCGCCGTGACGTTGATTGCGAACCCCAGAATGGAAGCGTTGAAAAGAAAAGAGACCAGCGTATGACCCAGTACGACGCGGCGAATGCCGGCGCTCATGGTCGAGACATCGGCGGTCTGGCATGCGGCGGCGATGGTGAAGGAAAAATACGCAAAATCCCAGAATACCGGCATCGGCGTGTCGGGAAAGCGTAACGGGCGTTGCGCTTCGGGGGCGCTGTAGAACATATCGGCGTAGTGCGTGGTGAACATGGTGGGCACCAGGATCCACGAATTCACCAGCGTCGTGGCCGCAAGCGCGAAGTGCGCCGCGCGTTCGGCGCCGGCCACTGATTTGAGATTCGCCAGCGGCTCGACGATGGCGATGAGACTCAACGCAGCCGCCAGGATCACACCGCTCAAGATGACGGGCGCGGACTCGTCCTCCTCGATGTACTTCGAGCAAATCTGCTGTGGCGTCATCCTGCGCATCCAGACGAACAGCAGCACCAGGAAAAGTTCGACGCCGACATTCCAGCAAACCAAAATTCTGCTCAATCTGGACCAGCCGGGCGGCAGAACGAAGAACAGCGCCGTTCCCGCCAGAATGGATGCCCACAAACGCGGATGATTGAAGAAGAGTTTTTTCAAATCCAAGCCGCGGCCGGCATCATGGCGTCCCTCGCAGCTTCGCCCGTCTCGAGGGCCAGACACTGCTGCGTCTGTGCGTCATATTCCGGCCATGGATAGTCGCCGTGCCTGACCGCATCGACCCAGACTTTATGCGCGCGCTGCGCGATATCCTGAGGCGGATCCATTCCGGCGATGCCCTGCGGCCCGCGGCACGTATCCAGGGACTTGAAGACGAAAGGCAGCTCGAGTGCGTGGCACGCGCCAAGTTCGCCGCCGCATGCCGGGGATCGCCATCCGAACTCATATAAATGTGTGCGGCCTTGGTGAGCCGCCGCAAACTGCCGCGCCGGCAATCGAAACACCAAGTCCGTCAGCGCCGTCGTCAACGCATCGCCGGGACGCGGCGCCTGCTGCAGTCCGTAGGCGGATAGAATCTCCGGCGCGCGCGGTGCCAACGCGCCGAGCATGGCGCTTGCCGATGCGGCATCGATGTTTTGCCGCACGCCGGTGGGAACCAGATAAATATTCATCTCTTCGCGATTGGTGCCGATCAACAGGTCGATCTTGGCTGCCGCACCCGATCTCAGCGCGGCCAGCGGCGGCTCCGGCAGCACATCGTCGCCGAACACCGGCAGGAACCGGCTCAGGCCGTAGGCGGCGTCGCGCCCCTGCGCATCCCGTAAATCCATTCTGACTTCAGGTCGCGACACCGCATCCACGGCGTAAGCGCACTGTTCGATCGAACATCGCTGGAAACCCTCGGCGTCGGCGCTGACATGCAGATGCGCAGCGGCTGCCTCGACCACTCGCATCGCGACCTCGACCGGGCGAACCATCGAGCCGTGGCCGCTCTGCACGATGGCGCGTTGGAACAAACCTTCCACCAAGGGCGACGCCATCAAGTCCGCGATCGACATCGCCCCGGCCGACTCGCCCGCGACCGTCACGTTAGACGCATCTCCCCCGAATGCCGCAATGTTGTCCTGCACCCAATGCAAGGCGGCGAGTTGATCGCGCAGGCCAAGATTGGTCGGAACGCCCGGAATGGGCAGGAACCCCTCTATGCCCAAACGGTAGTTGATGGCGACATAGACTACGCCCGAACGCGCAAACTCCACGCCCGCGTGCACGGCAGCATCGCTGCTGCCGCCGACGAAGGCACCGCCGTGAATGAACACCATCACCGGCAAGCCTCGCGCCGCGACATCCGGCGTACAGATGTTGGCGGTCAAGAAATCATCGCCGCGCTGCCAACCGTTTCCGACCAGCGGCGTCACGTCCAAACCGGGAAAGGCACGGATGATCTGCGGCGCGTTGGCGCCGGGAAATTGCGCTGCGCGCACGCCGTCCCAGCGCTGCGGCGGGTGCGGCACTTGCCAACGACGTATGCCCACCGGAGCCGCCGCATAGGGCACACCGTAGAAACGCTGTATGCCTGCACTGAGGATGCCGCGTACATCGCCGGAGCGTGTCCGAACCACAGGATCGCTCATGTCGCCGATACCGCGCCGAGCGACCCGGCGATCTCAACGTGCGCATTCTGGCGTTTGACGCGCAGAATCGAGATGTCGAAATGGTACGACATCGCCGAAGCGGCGCCGACCGGATCGCCGGCGCAGATCCTCGCGACCACGGCCTCATGCGCATCGATCACGCGGATCAGTTCGCGCTCCGTGCGATTGTCGTCGAAATGGATGCGCGACGAGGCCTCGACCGGAGAACGCATGGCACTCAGCAACAAACTGTTGAGCGGATTACCGCTGGCCTCGGCGATCATCGAATGAATCGCCATATCGCTGGCGACGCGCCGCGCGTGATCGGTGGCCACCGAACGCATCTGCGCAACCAGCTCGCGCAGCGTGCTGCGCTGTGCTTCCGTGGCGTAGCGCGCCGCCAATTGTGCGGTTTGCAATTCGATCGCGCGGCGCGTCTCGAGCACGTGCGCCACGTCCACTTGCGCGGTGTTCAAGGCATAGTCGAACACCTGGGCCAGAACCTTGGGATCGATCTGGCGCAAGCGGGGTCTGCGGCCGCTTTCAATCTCCAAAATTCCGAGGGCGGCGAGGGTTCGGTAGGCCTCGCGCACGCTGCCACGGCTCACCTGTAAATCGCGCCCGATCTGCACTTCGCTCGGTACCCGGTCCCCTGGCCGCAGCCGCTCCCGGTTGACCAACTCGAGTATGTGCCTGGCGACCTGCGCGGAGAGAGTCGGCCGCTCCAGCGAGGATAGGACCATCGATGTATCCACACGAACCCCTTTTCGTCACCTGTCTAACAGGTTATCATTCCATCAATGCCGATCCAAGCCGCATCAGGCTTCCACCCGCCAATTTTTATCCTGCCTATATGACAGGAGATGCGCAACCCACCCTCATCTTAATTCACGGAGCGACCGGCAATGGCCGCATGTGGGATGGCGTGCGGCGCGGCCTCGATCCCCGCTACCGCGTGCTCGCACCGGATCTACCCGGGCACGGCAGCCGACGGGACGAGACATTTACGCTGCCGGCGGCGATCCTGTGTATCGTATCGGCTGCCCGTTCGGTTTCGAACTCCCCCGTGGTGCTGATCGGAGATTCGCTGGGCGGATACACTGCGATGGCGTCCGCCGCCTCGTTGGCGCCGAATCAACTCAAGGGTTTGGTTCTGGGCGGCTGCAGCTCGAATCTGACCGGTCGCCGATTGCTGCCCTACCGGCTGCAATCGGCGTTGTTTGGCGCGGCGGTGGCGCTGCGTCTGGAGAAAAGACTGATTGCTTCCATGGCGGGCAAACTGGTGTCGCAAGTGCCCATGCGACAGGACGATGCGGACGCCATGGTGGGTGCCGGCATCAGCCTGCGCGTGTTTCCGCAAGCCGTGAGGGCGATCGCACACATCGATTTTCGCGCCAAACTGGCGGCCGTGGAGCAACCCGTTCTGATACTGAATGGCACCAAGGATCACGGTCACATGCGCCAGGAGCCCAGTTTCGTGGCGGTGGCGCGCGACGCCACCGTGCATCATTTTGCCGATTGCCAACACGGCGTCACCATGCGACGGCCAGCCGAGTGCGCCACGTTGATCAATGAGTTTTGCGCGCGGGTCTTCCGCACCCCAGCTTGAACGGTGACCACCATTTTGCATATCGGGGTGGGCGCCTTCCACCGCGCCCATCAAGCTGCCTATATCCAGCGCCTGCGCCAATCGGGCGGCCGCCGTTGGCGCCTGATCGGCGGCAACATACGCGATGATGCGGAACCGGCGCTCCGGGCGCTCGCCGCGGCCGGCTGCCGCTACACGCTCGAGACCATCTCGCCGGCCGGCGAGCATCGCTACGAACGCATCGAATCCATCGACGAGATCATTCCCTGGACTGCCGATCTTCGCCAGCTGATTGCCGTCGGCGCCCGCGCGGATACCCGCATCATTTCCTTCACGGTGACGGAAGCCGGCTACTATCTCGGCGTGGCGGGACTCGACAGCAGCGCGCCGGAAATCGTGCGGGATCTGGCGCTGGCCCGTGCCGGCCGGCCCGGAACCACGATCTACGGCGCGCTGTTCGCGATTCTCAAAGCACGCAGCGAGAGCGGTTCCGGGGCCATCACCCTGCTGAGCTGCGACAACTTGCGCCATAACGGCGAGCGCTTTCGTGTCGGTCTGTTGGGCTTTCTCGAACTCGTCGGCGACTCCTCGCTGGCCGCCTGGACCGGTGCGAATGCCATGTGCCCGAACTCCATGGTGGACCGCATCACTCCCAGGCCCGACCACTCGGTGCGCGAACGCGTCAAGTTGGCGACCGGCCGTGACGATCCATCGGCACTCATGAGTGAAAGCTTCTCGCAGTGGGTCATCGAGAGAAATTTCGCCGCGAGCCGCCCCGAGTGGGAACACGCCGGCGTTCAAATGGTGGACTCGGTCGTTCCCTACGAAGAAGCCAAGATACGCATATTGAACGGCTCCCACAGCTGCCTGGCATGGGCCGGCGCTCTGACCGGCCGCAATTTCATTCACGAAGCCGTGCAGGATCCGCGCCTGCATCGCTTCGCGTCGGACTACGTCGCCGACGTCATTCCGTGTTTGCACGCGCGCGCACGGCCGTTGGCGCTCGATCTGCCGAAGTACCGCGACGAAGTGCTGCTGCGTTTCTCGAATGTTCACCTGCGCGATTCGGTGCAGCGGGTCGCCCAGGACAGTTTCGCAAAATTCATCGGCTTCATCGCGCCGACCATTCTTGAACGGCTCACCGCCGGCGCCGACTTCAACGGCGCGTCCATCATGCCGGCATTGCTGCTGCGCTTCCTGCAGCGCTGGGACCGCGGCGAACTGCCGTTCGCCTATGTCGATCGATCAATGGATGAATCCGCGGCGCGTGCCATTTGCGCGGCACCCGATCCGGTTGCCGCCCTGTGTCACAACGCCGCATTGTTCGGCGCAGCCGGCTCGCAGCCGGCTCTCATCAGCGCCGTGCGCGCCGCCGTGGCGCGTGTCGACAGTCTATAGTTTGCTTTCCTTTGCGACCAGCCAGTTGACCAGTTCGATCAACTGATCCGCACCCCCGGCCGTTTCCGTGTACAGACGATACTTGCCGTTGACCACGATGGTCGGCGTGCGGTCAACTTTGTACGCCAGCAGCAGATCCTCGGTGGAGCGCAATTTGACATCGACCCCGAAAGATTTCGAGGCGGCAAGGAACTTCTCGACCGGAGTGCCGGTCTGCTTGCTGTAGAACTTGGCGGCATCCTCGATGGTCGGCATGTGGGCTTTCAGCTGGTGCGTCACCGGATCTACCACGGACAGGTCTCCGCCTTTCCATACCGCGTCGAACATGGCGTCATGTGTTTGCTGATCGATGCCGAGCATTTGCGCAGTCAGGTAGGCGAGTTGGAACATCGGCCAGTCCTCCGCGGTGTTGAACGAGGCCGGCAGGTAATCCAGCACCGCGTTCGGCGGCAGACTTTGTTTCAGTTTGTGGATGGTGGGGACGAACACGTTGCACGCCGGGCATGCATAGGAGAACACTTCCGTCACCTCAACCTTGCCGTGCGGCACCGACGTCGGATGCGCCGGTTGAATCAAAAAATAATTGACGCCTTCGGTCCAGTTGGTCGCGCTGCGCGCCGGAGCGCCGGCCACCGCCAGCAAGCAGCTCGTCAACACCGAGAAGATTAATGCTTTCATCGAGGATCCTCATCGCATCGTTTACAGACACGGAATTCTAATCGCAATCCCTAGAGATCGGTGGTAGTCCGGCGGCGAAACTGGTTATAGTCTACGGCTCGCCCGGACGTCTTCAAAAGATAATGCGCGCTTGGGCGCGGGCTCGCGAATGTGGTGATTAGTGGCTAATGATCAAGAATTGCTCGAATTGGGCGCGCCGGCGCGCAGACCATTCATCATCCGGCATTGGAAACTGCTGCTGATCCTGCTTCTGTTGATTGTACTGATGATTGCGCTGGTTCGATATATACAGCAGAGGCAGCCGGTCGCAACCTCCGGCACCCGCGGGCGCCTCGGTCAGAACGGCCCGGTCGCAGTCGGCACGGCCACCGCGGCGCGCGGCGACATCGCCGTGAAGATTCCCGCCTTGGGAACCGTGACGCCGCTCGCGACCGTCACGGTGCGGACCCAGATCAGCGGCGTGATGCAGCGCATCTTCTTCACCGAAGGTCAGCTCGTGAAACAGGGCGATACGCTGGCGCAAATCGATCCGCGCCCGTACGAAGCGGCGCTGCAACAGATGCAGGGCAACCTGAAGCGCGATCAAGCGTTGCTTGCCGACGCCAGGCTGGACTTGAAACGCTACGAGGGATTGGTCAAGGAAGATTCCATCGCGGAACAGCAACTCGACACGCAGCGGGCGCTGGTCGATCAATACATCGGCACCATCCAGGCGGACGAGGGCCAGCTGAAGACGGCTGAGGTCAATCTCATCTATACCAAGATAACCGCACCGGCCACGGGCGTGGTCGGCTTGCGGCAGGTGGATCAGGGCAACTATGTGACGCCGGGCGACACCAATGGGATCGTGCTGCTCAACCAGCTTCAGCCCATCACCGTCATCTTCGCGATCCCCGAAGACAACGTGTCCGCGATCGCCAAGCGCCTGAATGCCGGAGCCACCCTGACCGTGGAGGCGTTCGATCGCACCAATCTCGTCAAGATCGCCGACGGCAAATTGCTGTCGCTGGACAATTCCATCGACATCACCACCGGCACGGTGAAGCTGCGCGCGCAGTTCGACAATGCCGATCGCGCGCTGTTTCCCAATCAATTCGTCAATGTGCAATTGCTGGTCGACATCTTGCACGATCAGGTCATCATGCCGAACTCCGCCGTGCGCCGCGGTGCGCCCAACGGCGTCACCACCGACTTTGTTTATTTGGTGAATGCCGCCGACCGCACGGTCAGCGTGCATCCCGTCACCTTGGGCGTCGTCGATGGCGAACGGGTCGCGGTGGCGCAGGGCTTGGCGGCGGGCGACATCGTGGTCACCGAGGGCGCCGACCGGCTTCGCGACGGCGCGGAAATTTCACTGCCGAATGCCGCTCCGTCCGCGGCCGGAAAACCGGCGCGGCAACCGGGAGCGGCCCCGGCGCACCGCAAGCGGCCGGACGGCCAAAAGCCGAATCAACCGCCGGACCGACCGCCTCAATGATGGTGTTTGCCGGCTGCAGCGTGGCGGCATGAACCCGTCCCGCATTTTCATCCTGCGCCCGGTTGCGACCACGCTGTTGATGGTGGCCATCCTGATCGTCGGCGCCATGGCGTATCTGCGGCTGCCGTTGTCGGCGCTTCCGGAAGTGGCGTATCCCACCATTCAGGTGCAGACCTTTTATCCCGGCGCCAGTCCCGAAGTCATCACCTCGGCGATCACCGCGCCGTTGGAAAAGCAATTCGGTCAAATGCCCGGGCTGGATCAGATGTCCTCCACCAGTTCGGGCGGTGCATCGGTAATCACGCTCACCTTCACGCTCGCCATTGCCATCGACGTGGCCGAACAGGAAGTTCAGGCGGCGATCAGCGCCGCCAACAATCTGCTGCCGCAGGATCTGCCGGCGCCGCCTATTTACGCCAAGGTCAATCCCGCCGACGCACCCGTGCTCATCCTCGGGGTGACCTCCAAGACCATGCCGCTCACCGAGGTGGAGGATTTGGTCGACACGCGCATCGCGCAAAAGATTTCCCAGATCAAGGGCGTGGGCGTGGTCAGCATCAGCGGCGGTCAGCGTCCCGCGGTGCGGGTGGTGGCCAATCCGCGCGCCATGGCGGCCTACGGATTGAATCTCGATGACCTGCGCACCACCATCAGCAACGCCAATCAGAACGGACCGAAGGGCACCCTGGACGGTCCGTCCAACGCCTACACGGTCAACACCAACGATCAAATCCGCGACGCCAATGACTACGGCAACGTGGTGGTGGCGTACAAGAACGGCGCACCCGTGCGGCTCAAGGACGTGGCTCTGCTGGTCTCCGGCGCGGAGAACGCGAAGCTCGGCGGCTGGATGAATACCACCCCGGCGCTCATCGTCAACGTGCAGCGTCAGCCGGGTGCCAACGTGGTCGACGTCGTCGATAGAATTCATGATCTGCTGCCCACGTTGCAGACGGACATGCCCGCGGGCGTCGACGTTGCCTTGTTGACCGACCGCACCACCACCATCCGCGCGTCGGTCGATGACGTGGAGATCGAGCTGTTGTTGTCCGTGTTGCTCGTGGTGCTGGTGATCTGGCTGTTCCTGCGCAATGTCCCCGCCACCATCATCCCCAGCCTGTCGGTGCCGCTGTCCCTCATCGGCACTTTTGCGGTGATGTATCTGGCGAACTTCAGCTTGAACAATCTCTCCCTGATGGCGCTGACCATCGCCACGGGATTCGTGGTCGACGACGCCATCGTCATGATCGAAAACATCGCCCGCTATATCGAGGCCGGCGAATCGCCGCTGCAAGCCGCGCTCAAGGGCGCGGGCCAGATCGGCTTCACCATCATCTCGCTGACGGTGTCGCTCATCGCCGTGCTTATTCCTCTGCTGTTCATGCAGGACGTCGTCGGACGACTGTTCCGCGAGTTCGCCGTGACGCTGGCGGTGACCATCTTGATATCTGCATTGGTGTCGCTGACGCTGGTGCCGATGATGTGCGCCAAGCTGCTGAAACAGCGGCCGCATGGCGCGCACGCGGAGCCCGAGTCCGGAAAGTGGTTCACCGCGGTGGTCGACTGGTACGGCAGGCGGCTGACGTGGGTCCTCGACCGCCAGCGGCTGACGCTTTGGGTTGCCACCGGCACGGTGATTCTGACCGCACTCTTGTACGTGCTCATCCCGAAGGGCTTCTTTCCCGATCAGGACACCGGGTTGATCCAAGGGGTTTCGGAGGCGACCGAATCGGTCTCCTACGCCGCCATGGCGGACCGGCAGCAAGCCATCGCCGCCGCCATTCTCAAGGACCCCGATGTCAAGGGACTGTCGTCGTTCATCGGCGTCGACGGCAACAACGTGACCTTGAACAGCGGCCGCTTCTTGATCGATCTGAAACCGCGCGGCGAACGCTCCGCCAGCGTCGCGGACATCATCCGGCGCTTGCGCGGCGAGACCGCCGATGTGGCCGGCATCACCTTGTACATGCAGCCCGTGCAGGACCTCACCCTCGACAACACGGTCAGCCGCACGCAGTACCAATTCACCCTGGAGAGCGCCGATGCCACCGCGCTGTCGACCTATACGCCGCAGCTGGTCGCAGCGCTGCGCACGCAGCCGCAGCTCGCGGACGTGGTCAGCAACCAGGAAGACGATGGGCTCGCGGTTTTCGTCAACATCGACCGCGACAGTGCGGCACGCCTCGGCATCAGCGTCGGCACCGTGGACAACGCGCTCTACGATGCCTTTGGGCAGCGCATCGTGTCGACCATCTTCACCCAGTCGAATCAATACCGGGTGATCATGGAGGCGGATCCCAAGACCTACAGGTCGGTCGACTCCCTGGCTTCCATTTACGTTCCCTCGGCCACCGGCGGCCAGGTGCCGCTGTCCGCCATTGCCAAGGTGGACGTCGAGACGCGGCCGATACTCATCAACCACCTGGCGCAATTCCCCGCCACCACGGTGTCATTCAATCTGGCGCCGGACGCATCGCTCGGTTCGGCGGTGAACGCGATCGAGGATGTGGAGCGTTCACTGCATCTTCCAAGCAGCATCCGCACGACTTTCCAGGGCGCGGCGCTGGCCTTTCGCAGCAACTTGAGCAACGAGCTGCTGCTGTTGGTCGCGGCGGTGCTGGTGATGTACATCGTTCTCGGCGTGCTCTATGAAAGCTTCATTCATCCCATCACCATCCTCTCGACGCTGCCGTCCGCCGGCATCGGCGCACTGCTGGCGCTCATGCTCTTCGGCGACGATCTGACCATCATTGCCTTGATCGGCATCATTCTGTTGATCGGCATCGTCAAGAAGAACGCCATCTTGATGATCGACTTCGCGGTGGTGGCACAGCGCGATGAGGGCCTCTCGCCGCGCGACGCCATTTACAAGGCGTGTCTGCTGCGCTTCAGGCCGATTCTCATGACCACCGTGGCGGCCATCTTCGGCGCGCTGCCGTTGATGTTCGGCACCGGCATGGGTTCGGAATTGCGTCACCCGCTCGGCGTCAGCATCGTCGGCGGCTTGCTGGTGAGCCAGGTGCTGACCTTGTTCACCACGCCGGTCATTTATCTCGCCTTCGACCGCATCGCGGCCCGCGTGAAGCGCCGCTGGTCCGGCCCGGTGCCTGACGCACCGTTGGGCGTGGGATCGCCATGAACATCTCCGCGCCTTTCATCCAGCGGCCCGTCGCGACCACGCTCCTCACGGTGGGCGTCGCGCTGTGCGGCTGCGTCGCCTTCATGCTGCTGCCGGTGGCGCCGCTGCCGCGCGTCGACGTACCGGCAATATTCGTCTCGGCGCAGCTGCCCGGTGCCAGCCCCGAGGTCATGGCCAGCACCGTCGCCACGCCGTTGGAGCGGCACCTGGGTGCCATCTCGGACGTCGACGACATGACCTCGAGCAACGGTGTGGGCACGACCAGCATTCAGTTGACCTTCGGCGTCGACCGCGACATCGATGGCGCGGCGCGCGATGTGCAGGCGGCCATTGCGGCCGCGCATGCCGACCTGCCCAGCTCGCTGACGCGCAACCCCACCTACCGCAAGCTCAATACCTCGGCAATACCCGTCATGGCGATCTCGATGACATCGGACGTGCTCACCCAAGGGCAGATCTACGACGCGGCGGACGCCGTGATTTCGCAGCGACTCTCGCAGATACCGGGCGTCGGCGGGGTCAACGTGAATGGCAGCGCACTGCCGGCGGTGCGCGTGGAGATCAATCCGCTGGCCCTCACCAAGTACGGCATCGGTCTGCAGGACGTGCGTGCGGCCATCTCCAATTCGAACGCCAACGCGCCGAAGGGCGCCATCGAGTCGGACAAGCTGCACTACCAGATCTACACCAACGACAATGCGCGCGACGCGCCCGCCTACCGCAACCTGATCATCGCCAACCGCAACAACGCCACCGTGCGGCTGAGCGACGTCGCCACCGTTCTCGACATGCAGGACGGCGCCACCGAAAACGTCCGCACCTACGGTCTCTACAACGGCAGCCCGGCGGTCTTCGTCACGGTCTACCAGCAGCCCGGCGCGAACATCATCGAAACCATCGACGCCGTCAAGGCGGAACTGCCGGCGCTCAAGAAAGAGATCGATCCGAAGATCGATCTGGTGGTCAGTTTCGACCGGTCGGTCACGATCCGCGCGTCGCTGCGCCAGGTCGAGCAGACCCTGCTGCTGGCCGTGGCGATGGTGATTCTGGTCGTCTACATTTTTCTGAACAGCTATCGCGCCGCGCTGGTGCCTGCGTTGGTGGTGCCGGTGTCCCTGATCGGCACGTTCGGCGCCATGTATCTGCTGGGATATACCCTCGACAATTTCTCGCTGATGGCACTCACCGTGGCAACGGGCTTCGTGGTCGACGACGCCATCGTCGTCATGGAGAACACCACGCGCCACATCGAGGCGGGCATGACGCGCATGGCGGCGGCCTTGCTCGGCGCACGCGAAGTCGGTTTCACGGTGGTGTCGATGAGCTTGTCGCTGGTCGCGGTGTTCATACCCTTCATGTTCGCAGGGGGCATCGTCGGCCGCATATTTCGCGAATTCACCGTGACGTTGTCGGTGTCGATCCTCATTTCCCTGGTCGTTTCCCTGACCACGACGCCGATGATGTGTTCGCTGCTGCTGCAGAATGAAAGCGGCCGCAAGCCCTCGCGCTTCGGTGAAGCTTTCGAGCGCAACTTCGCCGCGGTGCGCCGCCGCTACGAGATCTCATTGGATTGGGCGTTGAGCCATCGCCGGATCATGGTGGCCATTCTGCTCGGCACGATCTGCTTGAATGTCTATCTCTATATCGTGATCCCCAAGGGCTTCTTCCCGCAGCAGGATACCGGCCAACTGCAGGGTGGTATCCGCGGCGATGCGGCCAGCTCCTTTCAATTCATGAAAGGCAAGCTGATACAGGTCGCGAAGATCATTCAGGACGATCCGGCGGTATCCACGGTGACGGGATCCTACGGTGCGGGCGGATTCGGGCCCGGCGGCGGGGGCGGCGCCAGCGCCAATGTGACCATCGCGCTCAAGCCTTTGAAGGAACGCGGCATCTCCGCAGATTTGGTCATCGCCCGCCTGCGTCCGAAATTGGCCAAAGTCACCGGCGTCAGCACCTATCTGCAGGCGGTCCAGGATCTCGGCGGCGGCGGCGGTGGCCGTGCGGCCAACTCGCAGTATCAATACACCCTGCTCGGCGACGACCTGACCGAGCTGCGCACGTGGTCGCAGAAGCTGCGCACCGCCCTGCAGGATCTTCCGCAGCTTACCGATGTGGATTCCGACCTGCAGCCCGGGGGCCTGGAGACGGACCTGATCGTCGACCGCGACACCGCCTCGCGCCTGGGCTTGAGTGAAATTCAAATCGACAATGCGCTGGGCGATGCCTTCTCGCAGGCGCAGGTTTCCAACATCCTCAATCCCTTCAGCCCGCAGCAATATCACGTCGTGATGGAGGTGGCCCCGGAGTTCTGGCAGAACCCCTCGATCTTGAAGGATTTGTACGTGAGCACATCCGGCGATGCGGCCAGCGGCACGCAATTGACGCAAGCGGTTGCGGGCACCACCGTCATCAAGGCGTCCACGGCAGCGTCCAGCACCAGCGTCGCACAGGACGTGGCACGAAATCTTGCCGCCAATTCGCTCGCCAATTCGGGCCGCGGCAATACCTCCACCGGCTCGGCCGTGAGCATTGCCAGCGAAACCATGGTGCCGTTCTCGGCGTTCAGCCACTTCACGATCGGAACCACGCCGGTCTCCGTCAACCACACCGGCACCTCGGTCTCCACGTCGATCGCCTTCAATCTGCCGGTCGGCACCACCATCGATGAGGCATTGAAGGCGATCGCCAAGACCATGTCCGACATCCATGTGCCCGTGGGTATTCGCGGCGGCACCTACGGCACGGCGCGGCTGTTCCAGCAAAGCAACAGCAACACGCCGCTGATGTTGCTGGCGGCGCTGATCGCCATCTACGTGGTGTTGGGCGTGCTGTACGAGAGCTACAGCCAGCCGCTCACGATACTCTCGACGCTGCCGTCCGCGGGTGTCGGTGCCCTGCTGTTCTTGCTGGCCACCGGGACGGAATTCAGCTTGATCGCCTTCCTCGGCATCCTGTTGTTGGTCGGCATCGTCAAGAAGAACGCCATCATGATGGTGGACTTCGCGCTCGAAGCCGAACGCACTTTAGGCATGGATCCGCGCGCTGCCATCGCGCATGCCTGCTCGCTGCGCTTTCGGCCCATCATGATGACGACCTGCGCCGCCATCGCGGGGGCGCTGCCGCTGGCCCTCGCGTACGGTGATGGCACCGAAATGCGCCGGCCGTTGGGAATAACCATCGTCGGCGGTCTGATCGTCAGCCAGTTGCTGACGATTTACACCACGCCGGTGGTGTACCTGTACGTGCACCGCTACTGGAAGCATCTGAAACAGGGCAAGTATTCGCCGCCCGCGCCGCGCACCAAGCCGGGCACGCCGGGCATAGCGCCGCGCCCCGCGCCGGGGTCCGGCGTTGGCGGCTTCGGCGGCGCGGAGGCCGGCACGTGAACCGTCGCACTCGGCGCTGCCAGCCCACTCGCTGGCTCATCATGGCAGCCTCAAGCTTGAGCGTGGCCGCGTGCGCGGTAGGACCCGATTATCATCGACCTCCGTTCCCGACCACCGATTCCTATAAGGAACTCGGCGACTGGAAGCCCAGTGAACCCGCCGACGCGCTGTCGCGCGGCGACTGGTGGACTATCTACAAGGACGACACGCTCAACGAACTCGAATCGCGGGTCAACATTTCGAACGAGAACATCAAGGCGGCGGCTGCCAATTTCGAGCAGGCGCGCGCACTCGTTGCTCAAGCACGGTCCGGCTTCTGGCCGACACTGTCCGCCGACTTTTCGCCCACACGTGTAAAGGATCCGCCCGGAACACCGGTGCGTACGGAATACTCCGCGGGCGCCGCCGCAACGTGGGACCTGGACGTCTGGGGTTCGATTCGCCGCACGGTCGAGAGCGACCGCGCGTCGGCCGAGTCCAGCGCGGCGTTGCTCGCCGACGCGCGATTGTCCGCGCAGGCGGAACTGGCCACCGACTACTTCGAGTTGCGCGCCCAGGATCAGCTGCAGAAATTGCTGGACGACACGGTGGTGGCCGAAACCCTGTCCCTGAAAATCACCGAGAGCCGCTACAAGTTCGGCGTGGCCGCCCGAGCCGACGTGGTCAGCGCCGAGACACAACTGCTGGCGAGCCAGGCGCAGCAGGTGAACGCGAAGATTCAGCGCGGCATTTTGGAACATGCCATCGCAGTGCTCATGGGTCAGCAGCCATCGACTTTGACCGTGCCGCGCTCCACGATGCGCACCGACGTGCCCATCGTCCCGACGGGTGTTCCTTCCACGTTGCTCGAGCGGCGACCGGATGTGGCCTCGGCTGAACGCAAGATGGCGGCGGCGAACGCGCAGATCGGCGTAGCCACGGCTGCGTACTTTCCAAGCCTGACCTTGGGTGCGAACGCCACCACCACTGCCGACGCGCTGTCGCAATTGGCCAAGTCCTCCACCACCCTCTGGTCGCTCGGCCCGGAAATCGCGCAGACGATCTTCGATGGCGGCTTGCGAAGAGCCGAGGTGGCGCAGGCGAAAGCCGCCTATCAAAGCAGCGTCGCCAGCTATCGACAAACGGTGCTGTCCGGATTGGAGCAGGTCGAGGATGACATCATCACGCTGCGCGTACTCGAGGAGCAGGCGGTCATCGAAGACAAGACGGTGAAGGCCGCGCGCGAGGCGGAGGCGCTGACCTTGAATCAGTACAAGGCCGGCACCGTACCTTACAGCAGCGTCATCACCGCACAAACCACGCGCCTGAGCGCCGAACAAACCCAACTCCAGGTCTTGTCCAGCCGATTGCAAGCCAGCGTCGCCCTGATCGAGGCCTTGGGCGGCGGCTGGGACCAATCACAAGACGCCGTCAAATAGGCCTTGTAGCGTGAAGTTCAACTGCTACGATGCGGCTTCGCCCGACTGCTCCGGCGCCTCCGGTTCCACCAGCAGCGGTGCCTGCCGGCGCAGCAACGCGGTTTGCGCGTCCCATTGATCCTTGGGATCGAGTTTTTCGAGAAAACGCACCTCGCCCGCGGCGTATAGCGCCACCGGAAGACCATCCCGATACAGCAACCGATTGCCGGCGAGTGATGGCAGCCGCGCACCCGGCGTCAAGATCCCGAGCAGATTAAGTGGATCGGCTGCGGACACGGACAAATACTGCTGCGTCGGCGCCTTGCGGCGTATCTCGCGCAGCAGTCCCACCGCTTCGGGCGTCGCATATTGCTCGCCCGAGAAACCCGCTACGAAGCGACCGCCGCGAATCTCGCCGCGGGCCTCGAGTCGGCGGCAGCAGAACAGTATCTCGCGCCAGGGCGGCAGCCACTGCGCCTCGCGCGCCAGCAACTTCCAAAAAATCACTCCCCAGCGGCGCAGCAAAGTACGCACCACCTGCTCGACCGCCTGCTCCTTCTGATCCTTCGGCTCGGCGGCCGCATTGGGCCGCCGCACCA
>Ga0116229_10004539_pt1 | contig 22755 bp, 14 predicted proteins | sample S1TSphgellanicum_3_FD_87313 | JGI IMG/M metagenome (GOLD analysis project Ga0116229, IMG submission 87313) | Host-associated microbial communities from peat moss isolated from Minnesota, USA - S1T2_Fc - Sphagnum magellanicum MG | ecosystem: Host-associated > Plants > Peat moss > Unclassified...
AGCCTTTTCTCAAACCCTAATTCTTTCGTTGGCTATTCTCATTAGTTTAGGACTATTGACAATGACCCTGGGGAAAAAGTAACGTTATTTCGTTGATTCAGGACGAACCGTGAAAAGTCAGGTCATTAACCGAACATGATATTACACTGAAATTCGATAAAATTGTCTAGTTGATTGTATAATTCTGATCAAAGGAGTTAACCAAGATGAGTATTAATTTTGCAAAGCTTTTGTCTGTGTTCTCTACGACACTAACCCTTGCTGCTCTCTTGCCAGGAATTGCCACAGCACAATCCTCCATACCTGATTCCAATTCTGGTACCCCTTCTGCTCCCACCTCAACAGGCGCTCCGACTAGACACACTACAGTACGCTTAGACAAACTTCCTGCAGCACAGCAGTCAGCGGTTCAAGCCTTACAGAGAGACAGGATCAAACAGATTGTTGACATATTAGACGAAAATCAAAAATCCAAATTGTTTGATTCACTGCGTAAACGTCACAAACTTAGTACAGCCCTTGAAGATCTGAAATTGAGTCCAGACCAGCAAACCCGTGTCGATGCAATTATGAGTGAGTATGATGACAAAATAAGATCTGTTGCAACTGAACAACCATCACAATCAACGCAACAGGCGACACCAACTACGACAGCACCATAGCACGTGTATCATCAACATATTTTACAGTTAAATCTGATTTCCCTCAATGCTTGAGAACTCCGCAGTCAAACTAGGCTATCGACCACAGGCAACAGACAGCAGTATTGAAGCTGATGTTTATTTGTTTAACAGGCTGCGGCAACTCTCTCTCAAACAACGAGTAGAAATAGCTGCCACACATGATCGTGGAGTGAGAAAACTGTGCCTTGCTGGCATCAAATGGCGGCTAAAGTCTGCACCTATCGAAGAAATCCGCCTACTGTTTGCTCGTGCAGTCCTAGCAGAGAAATTCCATCCTGATTTCAAGCCAACTGGTGTTAATGAAACAATGTGGATTCAAGATTCCATCGCCTTAGCTGGTGAACTCCACCAACTACTGGAGTCAATTAACATATTTTACTACGTGAGTGAGGGTGTTGCCAGTTCAATTCACGGGGAAGCTCGTTCAACTCGTGATTTAGACTTGGTAGTTCAGATTCAAGTTAGTCAGCTTGACCAGTTGGTAGCGATATTGGAAGCAGCTTTCTTTTACTGTCCGGCAGGGGCAGTAGAGGATTTGAAGCTTGGGCGAGACAGAATGCTCAACATTACTCATACCGAGACCATAGCGAACGCTGACCTCTACGTCATGGACAATTCTCCTTTTGCCTCCTCTCAAATGTCACGTAGAAGGCTGTTGGACATGGAAGGGATGCCGAGATTTTGGATTGCCTCGCCGGAAGACACTATTTTGCAAAAGTTACTTTGGGGAAGGGGATGCGGATCTGACAAACAGTGGCGAGATGTACTGGGGATACTGAAACTGCAAGCTGCCAGTTTGGACTATGGCTATCTCATAGAATGGGCTAAACGCTTGTCCCTGTTTGATGCTTTGAGTCAAGCATTCACTGAGGCAGGTATTGTGTAAGACAGCAGTCCTATTTGATTCGTATAATGCTACGACTGAGGACACGACGACCATTTCGCAGCAGCAACTCTAACAGCCCATATTCTTTAGGGGTCAAATGTAGCGTTGTTTGACTTGTTCATAAACTCGCCAGATATAGCAAGCCAAACTGTGGTTAGCCAACCTCCAGAAAGCCGATCTGAGTGGCGCTAACCAATCAACCGGACACGATATAACAGCCCGATCCGCGATAGTTGTGCTGATTTACGCCGACTTACTTAGTAACTGTGGCTGAGATATTAAACTGAGCAGAGTCTGACGCATCCGCGTAATTGCCTGGAGTTGATCATCACCCGTTTCCTGCACTTGAGCCAATGCTTCTGCAATTGAGTGCAGCTTCTGCTTTAACCCATCCAGCCCATCCTGGAGTGGTTGTAGTGCTTCTTGATATAGATTAACCCGACCCCTAGATTCTGCGGTTACTGTTCGCAGAGACAGCAAGTTTTGCTCCAGATTTTGCATTTCCTGACACTTCATCTCTCGCTGTTGGGTTTGATATTCAATCATTGACAGTGCTTGCTCGATGCTGGCACGTATCTGCTCAATCTCACGTTCTAGGTTTTGCAGTTCCTCTGACTTTTGTTTTTCCTCTTGTTCAATGTGCGAAAGAATCGGTCTTAGATGACTGTTTTGATGATCCTGTTCATTGCTAACAGTATTTCCTTGCCGCCTTTGCAGTACCATTTGGTGTTGCTTGATCAACTCTTGCTGTTCGAGTAAATTACGGCGTTGTCCTACCAAAGTTTGGTTTAGCATTTGATAGAGATCTTTTTCCTCTGCCAGTTCTGCTTCTAATTGGCTGCTTTCTAACTCCGAGGCTTGGTTGAGCTTTTGTTGAACTTCTTCGATAGTTTCTTGCTTGTTTGTCAGTTCGTGCTCCTGATCATTGACAAAGCTAGATCCCAGAACCAACTGATCCTCCAAGTCTTGCAATGTCTTTTGCAGTTCTTCTAAAGGCATTTTCTCCAACACTTTTATATTAACTGGCTGGTGATGAATTCTATTAACAGAGATTGCAGCCCAAGATTGAATTTGCTGATATAACTTTTTTTGAGAAAGCAAATGCTCTTTCAGCATCCGCGCATACTCTTGCTTACTGTTAAGAGTAGCTGTATTCACTTTTAAATCTGTGGCTTGTTGCTCCAGAGAATTTTGGGATTGTTGCCATTCATTTTGACATTCAACGACAATTTGCACCAAGTGGTCAATTTCGACCTGCTGCTGATCAACCACAGTTTTTTGCTGCTCTAGTTTTTGCCAGTGTGGGTTAAGCAGAGCTTGCTGAAGATCCACCATTTCAAAGGCAAAGTTAAGGTGTTCTTGCACTTTTTCTGTCGGAGAAACGTTGCTGGAGAGGCGGTCAAGTAACTCATTTAATACCTGACTTTGCTCTTGATCCAACACCATCCCCTGCTGAGACTCTGCTCTATGCTCCTCTAGACGACGCTGTTCTCCCCGCAGATGCTCCCAAGCTCCTTCCAAGTCCTTGCGGTTGCGTTCTATTTCTTCTCGCAGTCCTGCAATCTCCCCATGAGAGGTTTCAAATTCCTGCTTTTGTGCCTCTAGACGTTGAAACTCATCCTCCATTTGTTGCAGTTGTTCCAAGCGTGCTTCTATCTCCATTTCGCGGCGATTTAACTCTTGCGCTTGAAACGTTAGCGACTGCTTCCACTGGTCAATTTCTTCTTCCTTAACCTTAAATTTCTCCAACTGGCGGGAAAAATTTTGCAAGATGTTAACTAACGGACGCCCTGCTTCTTGAATCCGTTGTACTTGACGATTTGGATTTACTTCAACCAGTATGAGTATTCCATCACTTAATTTGCTGGCTTCATCCGCAGTCATCACTTCTTCCGACACTGTACTCCAACTCTGGTCAGTCCGTTGGCAAGCCAACAGTTTCAGTTCGGTTTTGCTCCCACCACCTAGTAATCCGCCTTTTTGCTTTTGTACTTCTGCTAAATATAGCACACCGCTAATCCTTTTGATGTACTTGACCGTGTTCTAGGCTATACCTTAAATAATTGTTTTATTTTGGCTTATTTAACCTGTGTGTAGGAAAAAAAGACAAACAAAATTCACTATATACGCGAGATATCGCATGTTAACATTTATAGAATCGAACTACCACATCTCTATATCTTGTGCTGAAAGCAGTCAAGATGACTACCGTATTATCACTAGCTTGGTTATAGTATATTAAAAAGATTTTAAATTTATGGATAATGGGGAGTGGGGAGTGGGAAATGGGAAATGGGGAATAGGGTGTGGGGAGTTATGTAGAGACGTGATTCCGAAGCATTTGGAGGGCGAAACTTGGCGTTCTCACGAAGTGGGAAAAGTAATGGTTGAATTACTCTTAAAACCAATTTAATAGCGACTACCACCCACACCCCACACCCTACACCCCACTCCTCGAAGAAGATAAAAGGGATTATAAGGAGCGCTGTATAGCTAAATGCAGGGAAATTTAAATGAAATTGATATTCGCAGTCTCCTGCAATTGATTGAGTTAGGACAAAGAACTGGACTACTGTTTGTCGAAGCCTACAGCATTTACAATCACACTAAATCTGGTGAAGAAGTTGCCCTCAGAGATCATTCCTATAACAGGAAACAGCAGTCTTGGTTTGTCTTTTTTCTCAACGGTCAAATTATCTATGCCGAAGCAGGCGATCGCAGTTTATCCCGACTGGGTGATTACTTACGTCACTACAAAGTCAAAGTACGACTCGACGAAATGCAACTAACCTCCTTAGCATCACTGAATGCACCAGAGTATGGCTATTTGTGGGCGCTCTTGGGACAGAAAATTGTCAGCCCAACACAGGCTCGCAGTATCATCCACAGCTTGGTGTACGAAACTCTTTTTGACCTGCTGAGCCTACACCAAGGTAGCTTCATTTTCGATCAGGGTGCAACTCTTGTCCCACAATTGACGACCTTGGAGATCGCTCCTACCCTGACCAAAATTCTTCAGCAGGTGCACGAGTGGAAGCTACTCTATCCACACATTCAGTCTGCTGATCAATTTCCAGTGCTTCCTGATCTAGCTGGACTACGTTCCTCACTACCAGCAGCAACAGTGAATCAGCTACAGCATTGGACAAATGGTAAAACGTCCTTGCGCCAACTAGCTCGCTATCTCAATCGAGATATTTTGACTGTCGCCAAGGCAATATATCCATACGTGCAACAGGGTTGGGTGCAACTGGTACATTCGGTTATATCCAACTTGGAAACACACAAACAAGACAGTGGGCTGGGTTTGGAGAGGAACAATAGGGGGCGGATAGTTTGTATTGACGACGGGACGACATCTGGTGAACTTGTCAAGTCTATTTTGCAGACGCAAGGCTATGAGGCGATCGCCTTGAACAATCCGTTAGAAGCGCTCAGTCTCGTATTTCAGCTTCAGCCTGATTTAATTTTATGCGACATTGCCATGCCGGAATTAGATGGGTACGAAATTTGTGCCATGCTGCGGCAATCTAGAGCATTTCGGCTGATGCCGATTATTATGCTCACCGGTAAAAGTGGGTTTATTGATCAAACGAGAGCCAGAATGGTGGGGGCTACAGATTATTTAACAAAGCCATTTGGGCATACTGAGTTACTCATACTAGTAGAGAAATATTTCAACTACAGTGGTATACAGAATGAAAAAAAAGACACAAGACTTGTTAATCCGAGCAAAAATGAGGTAAAAAATATTATCACAGAATCCGCCAGTCTCAGTAAAATCTCATTATCCAGCAATCTCGTGAAGGAATAGAATTAATTTATACAATAATTGCTTGCGGGGAAATCAGGGAATGTTCTAGAAATGAACGTCTACATCAGGAGGTATATAGACATTTTATGAGTACAGTTCTGATTGTGGAAGACAGTATTGCACAAAGGGAGATGATTACAGACCTCCTGAAAGCGAGTGGCTTAACAGTGACCCATGCCTGCGACGGACTAGAAGCGTTGGAAGCAATTCAAACCACACCTCCCGATTTAGTGGTGCTGGATATTGTCATGCCTCGGATGAACGGCTACGAAGTTTGCCGTCGGTTAAAGTCTGACCCAAAAACCCAAAATGTCCCCGTGGTGATGTGTTCTTCCAAAGGGGAAGAATTTGATCGTTACTGGGGGATGAAGCAGGGTGCAGATGCATACATAGCAAAACCTTTTCAGCCTACCGAGTTGGTGGGAACAGTCAAACAACTGCTGCGAGGATAAGGATGAACACAAAATGGTCAGTAAACCCGACTTTTTAGGAGGTAGTGGACAAGACCACTTCCGTCCGGAATTACGCGTAGAAAGTCCGGAAGGTGAGTTACATTTAAGGTTTTACATTCCCTCAAATCAGGAGTTTGCACTACTAGCTACGGGTATTCGGGAGGTAATCGAACTAAGTCCTGATAGAATTACTCCCATTCCTAATGCTTCCCCTTTGCTTTTGGGTACTCTAAATTTACGAGGTAGAGTCATTTGGGTGGCTGATTTGGGTCAATTTTTGGGGGAAGCAACGGCATTAAACACAGATCGAGCAGAAATTTCAGTGATTGCGATCGAAGAACAAGACACAATAGTGGGCTTGGCAGTGGAGGAAATCGGTGGTATGGACTGGCTAGATGTACAGAACCTGAAGGCACTAACTCATGTGCCGGATGCTATGGCGCCTTTTTTGCGAGGAGAGTGGTTAATAGATCCGAAAAAAAATCAGTGTCTGCGACTGCTCGATCAGACAGCAATTTTACGAAGTGCTAGGTGGGCAGGATGAAATTGGGAGGCAGGAAATGGCAACAAGTATAGATGATGACTTAGAGACATATCAACAGGCTTATAAAGCCTACGTGCAAAGGAATTATGAAGAGGCAGCCACATTCATTAACCAGGCAGTACTCTCTTTAATCAACGACCCCAATACCCATTTATTGCGGGGACATATCTACTACGTTTTGCAGCACTATGACGTCGCCAAAGAAGAATATCAAAAGGTGTTGGAGTTAACTGAAGATCCAGAAATTGTTGATTTTGCCAACAATGGTCTGGAAAACATCAGTTACTACCAGCAGCAAGTAGGTGAGGTGATTGGAGTAGAGGATCATGAGCAAGTGAATTTTTCGGACTTGACCGATACTCTTGCTCTAGAAACACAAAAATTAGAATCGGAGGGTTTAGAAAACTTTAATCATGAGCTTGATTCCAAATCCTTGGACGAGATAGAAGAGTTACATTCAATCAGTCCATTTGACACTCCCACAGATATTACTTTGTTTGATTCAACATCAAATTCAACTGAAAAACCGGTTGATAACCCTTTTGGTTTGAATCAACCAGAGACTCTTAATTCAAACATTGCTCAGGATGAGCAAGCAGAATTAGAGTTACCCGCTTTCTTGGAGGAAGCTACTGTTGAAGAGCCAGATGACACCAGTCATTTACAAGCTAGTGACACAAATTCTGTTAACCAAAATGTAGCACAGCCTCAGTACGATAGTGGCGATTCACCATTTGCACAAGGTATACAGAAGAGTGAAAATCAAGCAACCTTAAGTGAGGAACCCTTTTTAGAACTGAGCAAGGATCTTTTTAACTTTAATTTTGAAGATGAAACTTTCTCGAACGATTCAAGCAGTCAAGAACAGTTGTCTCCCACACAAAATACCTTCTTTAGGGAAGAGGTATCTTCACAAGACACTGTAAAAGAGTCCGAAGAAGTCGCGTCTTTGGCAGCAGAAGAGCGGAACTTCCAAGAAACGTCTAACCTCAGACCGAATGCAGAAAATTCCTCGTCTTTGATCAGCGATTTTCCTTTGGAAGAACAGCACCTTAGCTCAAGTTCTAGCCAAGACGAAAGTGACTTCAACGACGAAACTTTTGACTTGGAGGCATTTGATTCTGCCTTTGGCTCACAGGAGATCTCAGGGGAAAATGAAAACATAAGCAGTCTACTAAATGGACATATTTCCCAGAGGAATAATATAGAGTTTTTAGACGATTTTGATGAATTTGACGATTTAGGCCATATTCCAGGATTTGACAACACCGGAGATTCTTCCTTTGGTGACTCTCAGTTGCTTTCTAGGTCAGGGAAAACCAACGGCGATCAAGTCTTGGAGATCCCAAATACTGAAACGAGCGCCCGCGATGCGGAGTTATTTAGTATTACTGGTTCACATGAAGCAGTCCCAGTCTTTACCCAAACAGATGTCTCGAAGATAGAACCTCAAGTCACAGTCGAGCAAGGCTTGCTTGCACCATTGGAAAATGCCCCCCTAGAAAATAAGCAATGGTTGGTCGCTGGGACTGTAGGCATTGTCTCGGCATTAGTTGTAGCTACAGTCAGCTTTGCTGCGGCTAACTTTTCTCAACCCCAACAACGTGAGTCAGTACGCAATACAGGCTGGGCAATGACACTAGCAGCAGGAATTGCAGGTTTTGCTACCGCAGGCTTCATGGGTAGCCTCTCAGTACGGCAAATTCGTCGCACAACTAAGGACCTGCAAGCTCAATTTGATGCAGTGCGTCAAGGAAATCTCAATGTCCAAGCGACAGTCTATTCAGAAGATGAATTTGGACAGTTAGCCTCTAGCTTTAATGAAATGGCTCGCGTCATGTTCACCACCACAAGTGAAGCTACACGCAAAGCTCAAGAACAGGAGGAAGCAAAAGAAAACTTGCAACGCCAAGTGATTCGCTTGTTAGACGATGTGGAAGGGGCCGCCCGGGGAGATTTGACGGTGCAAGCAGAGGTGACGGCCGACGTGCTGGGGGCAGTTGCTGATGCTTTTAACCTCACAATTCAAAACTTGCGGGATATTGTGCAACAGGTGAAAGTGGCAGCACGAGAAGTTACTAAAGGAGCAACGAATTCGGAAACCTTTGCTAGGGCATTATCCAGTGATGCCCTGCGACAAGCAGAAGAGTTGGGGGTGACGCTGTCATCTGTACAGGTGATGACTGACTCAATCCAACGGGTAGCAGAAGCAGCGCGGGAAGCAGAAACTGTAGCCCGTGACGCTAGCGAAATTGCTCTTAAAGGTGGGGATGCGGTGGAGAATACCGTGGCGGGGATTTTAGAAATTCGCGAAACCGTAGCCGAAACCACCCGGAAAGTGAAGCGACTGGCAGAGTCATCCCAAGAAATTTCTAAAATTGTCGCGTTGATTTCTCAGATTGCCTCTAGGACTAATTTATTAGCGCTCAATGCCAGTATTGAGGCGGCACGCGCTGGAGAAGCTGGACGTGGCTTTGCGATCGTCGCGGATGAAGTGCGCCAGTTGGCAGATAAATCAGCTAAGTCGTTGAAGGAAATTGAACAAATTGTTATGCAAATCCAGAGCGAAACAGGCTCCGTAATGACCGCTATGGAAGAAGGCACACAACAGGTCATTCAAGGTACGAAATTAGCAGAAGAAGCTAAGCGATCGCTAGAAAATATCATTCAAGTTGCAAAACGCATTGATATTCTAGTACGCTCAATTACTACTGATACTGTGGAGCAGACGGAAACCTCCCGCGCTGTGGCTCAGGTGATGCAATCAGTGGAATTAACGGCGCAAGACAACTCTCAGGAAGCACAACGAGTTTCTGGTGCTTTACAACACTTGGTAGGTGTGTCTCGTGACTTAATCGCCTCCGTTGAACGCTTCCGCGTAGAAACTGCCGAAACTAGGTGAAAAATTATGAATTATGAATGATGAAAAAATTATGAATTATGAATGATGAATTATGAATTTAAATAGCCCGAATTTATAATTCATCATCTATAATTCATCACGCCCTATTCCCATTCATCATTCATAATTCATCACGCCCTCTTCCCATTCATCATTCATCATTCATAATTTCTTATGCTGCCAGAACAACAACAGCGAATTTTAGGTTACTTCATTGAAGAAGCAAAAGATCACCTGAATACAATTGAGCAGGGGTTGTTAAATCTCCAGAGTACCCTAAACGACCCGGAAATGGTCAACGAAGTCTTTAGAGCTGCTCACTCCATTAAGGGAGGCGCGGCAATGCTTGGTTTGAGTAGTATCCAGCACACATCTCACCGATTGGAGGACTGCTTCAAAGTTTTGAAAGACCACCCGGTTCAGGTTGACCAAAAGCTAGAATCTTTGTTTCTTGGTGTATCTGACACACTGAAAGTGCTGTTGGAGAATCTACAGGGACCGTTTGGTCTCCCGGAAGAAACAGCTAACGATCTGATGTTAGAAGCAGAACCTGTTTTTGAGTGGTTGTACGAACATTTGGAGGTACTCGTACAACAAGGAGGCAGTGAGGTAACAGCTAGCACATCCGCTACTGTTCAAGAAAGCTACCTCACCGCCGCAATGGACGCTAGCAACAAGATTGGCTCGCCAATACCACTTGCTTCTCCTGTGGTCGCCGCTACGCGACGGGGAACCCTGACGCCCGTCGCTCAGAGGAAAAACCCTCCTGCAGTACTGGCGCAGCAAGACCGCACTGCCGTTTCTTTCGGAGGGAAACTCCCGAACTTGCCTTTCACCAAGGCGCTGTCCGACCCAACATCTTTACAGGCAGAACCTCCAGAAAGCGATAGTGAGCAACAGATTCAAACCCAGGTGATACAAACACTCAGGGAAATGTTGCAACTGTTTAAGCAATCGGCAACACCCGAAACACGGCAAAATCTTCAAGCGTGTTGTAACTATTTAGCTAGAATCGGTGAGGAATCAGAGTGGTCGCATTGGGCTAATTTGTGTCGGCTAGCTGGAAGGGCGATCGCTAATCCCGAAAACACCTATCTTACTTTAGCAAAAATTGTCATTATAGAGATTAAACAAGCTCTGGAATTTGTCCTCACAGGTAGGGAAGCAGAAATCGCAATTAGTCAGCAACTGGAATCACTCATCCCTCTCCCAGAAATTGAATTGTTAGAGATTGAGTTGGTTCATCAACCAAATCATATACCAGAGCCTGTCCTCTCTGCAAGCACGTTCGACACTGTAAGCGACGACGAAGCTGTCTTACCAATAACTGACAATTTTACCGAGTTAGCTGCTGATACCGATCTGTTGGAAATTCAGCCACAAGACAGCATTTCTAGCTTATCAGATCTAGCCCTTGAACTTAATAGCGACAGTGAAAATGACGAACTTATTCCTGAGAGCAGTCTTGATCCAAATTGTCCAGAGGTAGGAATAGCCGAGTTAAATACTCTTGCCGACTTGTTTGAAGGTGAAACTCCTGATCTCGATGGAACCTGGCAACAAGTGGAAATCCTAGATATTTCCGCTGCTCAAAAATCGGGAATTGATTTAAGTAACATTGATACTGAGGATACTGATAGCGAATTTGAATTTCTATTTGAAGCAGAGACTATTAATCATTCGATTCAAGAAACTGTAAAAGAAGAAGAATTTACCCTTGGGCAGTTGTTTGGTGACGAGTTCCTAGAAGAAGAGAATAAAGAGACGCAAAATCAAGAAGCTGTTGGGTTGGTCATTGAGTTTAGCTATGAAAACTTAGTTGAGCAAGACGATGCAACAAGAAAGTCAATGCAATTGAACTCGGAACGCCTGACAGCAAATGAATCATTGCCTGCAGCCGAAGTCAATCAGCGAGAAACTGAATCTACTGTTTTTTACGAACCATTCACCAAAGATGAAAGCGGTTTTGATGACTTATTCACAGAAGTTGCTTCATCAAATCCTGTGGCAGAAATTGCCCCTATTGTAAATCCAAAATCGGAGATGAGCACACCTAAAGACGAAATAGTGTCTTTAGACGATCTGTTTGCTGAGAGCAGCGACAGTCATAGCTCCTCCTTGCTTCAGAACCATTCAAGCTCTAGCAGTGTATTGCATACGTCGTCTATAACAGCAGCGGAATTTTCTCTAGAGCAAGAAGACGCTTTTTCGCACTTCTGGGAACAGGGAGATCAAAAGGAAAAACAAAGCAAATTGCCTACTGCCGTGGAGGAGGATGCGGCAAAGGCGTTAGAGGAAATTTTGCTTGCGGCTGCAACTTCTGATGATATTTTTGGTGATACAAGTTTAAACTTGGAAGATCTGGATATGAATTTCCAGTCGGAACCTCTCATCTTTTTATCAGATACTGATGATGATTTATTTGAGGAGTTGTCATCAACCAATTCACCAATTTCCTCAAATGTTGACAATGGCGAAGTCTCTCCTGAAATTCTTAGCTCTCCGCAGCACGGCACTCAAATCAATCCTGGAAACCAGTCCAAGACGCAGCCTCCAGAAATTCTGGAATTCATGCCAGAATTTACAGCACCTAAAGAAATTTCATCCCTAAGTTTACCACAACCATCTACTGAAATAGAACTTGATTGGTTCCATGCTTTTGAGGTGGAGAATGATGAGTCTTTGCCAGTTTTGTTTGAGGATGTAGCCACGGTTAGCTCAAATAATGTTGAGCTTGATAATAGCACAGACAATCCTTTTACAGTGCGAATTCAGGATTTAGATGATGATTTATTCCTCAAAGAAACTTCATCAGAAATCATGATTTTTACGGATGAGCCGCCGCAGTTACAGGCACGCCAAGAGGTTCTAGATGTAGAGACAATCACTAACTTGCAAGCTGTTTTTGATTTCACAGAAACGATTTCTGAAATTTCAGAAAATGTAAAGCCAGCAGATCCAATTGATCTGGGTGACGATTTATTGGTAACTGCAAGTGACCTGCAAGCCGACGATAACTTCACAAAAACCGATCAGTTAGATGGCGATAATCAAGAATTTTTATTCAATGAATTTGAGGATTTCTTAGACAGTGTAATGGCTATTGTCGGTGCTGAAGTAACCGATGTACCAGATTCATTAGCGAAAGTACTGACAACTGAGGCAGCAATTACAGAGGCAGAAAATTCTGAATCAGCAAGATCAACAGACAGTGACACGCCAGTTGCTTCAACGGAGGAGGACACTGCGTTGGGTGACTTTGCCGACTTTGCCGACTTAAATCAAGTGTCCTTTGAGGATAGTACACTGTTCTCCCCAACGGCAAAAGCAGAGGTAGAGATAATAGAAGATGAAGATTCTGTCTTATCTTATATAGAGGCACACGCAGCCCAAACAGAAACGGCAGATAACGCCTTAATGCAAGACGAATTTGCTGAGTTGGATAATTTACTAAAACAAGAAGTAGCATCAAGTATAAGTGCTGCTTCTATGCCAGAAGAAGAAATTGCCGCCTTAGAAGAATTGCTGAATTTTGGGCAGGAACAGGTTAAACACGTTCCTCCTCCAGGAGACATCAACGATCAGTTTAAGGAATTGGTCGAGATGGTGAAGGGAGATTTACCGCCACGCCCCCCTGTCACTCGTTCTCCCAGATTTGAACAACTCATGAAGGTTCCAGTTAAGCATTTGGACGACCTGAGCAATTTGGTTGGGGAGTTGGTGGTAAATCGCAATACACTAGAACAGGATCAAGAGCGCCTACGACAGTCTCTAGATAATTTGCTCACTCAGGTGCAGCAGTTATCGGATGTGGGAGGGAGAATGCAGGAATTGTACGAGCGATCGCTACTGGAAGCATCTCTACTAGCCAGCCGCAAAAGCTATGGACTTATCCCTCACCCAGATACAGACAGGGGTTTTAGTGAACTAGAAATGGATCGGTTTACTCCTTTCCATACCTTGTCCCAGGAAATAATTGAACTGATTGTTCGGGTACGTGAGTCAGCCAGTGACATAGACTTTGTCACCGAAGAAAGCGAGCAAGTAGCGCGGCAGTTCCGGCAGATCACTACCCAACTACAAGAGGGACTCACGAGATCGCGAATGGAACCTTTTGCTGAAGTTAGCACACCCTTAGAGCGAGGAGTACGGGAGAGTGCTATCAAGTGCGGGAAGCAAGCGCGGCTGGTAATCGAAGGTCGAGATACCTTGATTGACAAAATGATTCTAGAGCATCTGAAAACCCCACTGACGCATTTACTGAATAATGCGATCGCTCATGGGATTGAAACACCAGGAATTCGACAAGCAGCAGGCAAGCCACCAGTGGGAGTCATATCCATCCGCGCCTTCCATCAAGGCAACCAAACTATTATCTCCGTTAGAGATGATGGTGCAGGTATTGATTCTGAAGGGGTAAAGGCAAAGGTAATCAATATGGGTATAATGACCTCGGAACAGGTCAAAACCATGTCTAATATTGATGTTTACGACCTGCTATTCCAGCCTGGTTTCAGTACTAAAGACAAGGAAGATGAATTTGCTGGTCGCGGTGTTGGGTTAGACGTAGTTCTCACCAGAATCAGTGAAATCCGGGGGACAATTAGCATTGATTCTACCTTAGGCAAGGGAACCACCTTCACTATTCGTCTACCTCTGACCCTAAGTATTTGCAAAGCTCTCTGCTGCGTTTCTGATAAAGCTCGCATCGCCTTCCCAATGGATGGGGTAGAAGATACTCTAGACCTACCTGCAAAAAATATACATACGGGTGTTAACGGGCAGAAATTTATTCCTTGGCGCGATACACTGTTACCATTCCGACCGCTGAAGGAACTTTTAACCTTAAATCGTCAGATGAGTCGAGCCAGTGTCTACGGTGGTAACCGTGATGATGACATGATTTCCGCTGTTGTCGTGCGCTCAGCAAATACTCTCATTGCCCTACAAATTGACCAGGTACTGAGCGAACAAGAAATTGTGATTAAGCAATTTGAAGGACCTGCACCCAAACCTATTGGTGTCGCTGGTGCAACCATCTTAGGTGATGGTCGCATTATGCCGATTGCCGACGTGCTAGAAATCATAGATATTTTCCAAGGAAGAATTTCCACACAACGTGGTTTCAGCCCTCGGGATCAGAAAGCAAATCATATTGTGCCAGAAGCCCCGCCTGCTAAAATCGACCCAACAGTGCTGATTGTTGATGACTCAATCACGGTCAGAGAGTTGCTTTCTCTCACGTTTAACAAAGCAGGTTATCGTGTAGAACAGGCGCGTGATGGTCAGGAAGCCTGGGACAAACTCCGTTCTGGTCTGCCTTGCGATATCGTGTTTTGCGACATTGAAATGCCCCGGTGTGATGGTTTGGAGTTGCTCTCTCGCATTCAGAAAGACCCTTATCTCAACCATCTGCCGATCGCCATGCTCACCTCGCGGGGTGCAGACAAACACCGACAAATGGCAGTTCAATTAGGTGCTAGCGGCTATTTCACTAAACCCTATCTTGAAGAAGCTTTACTTGAAGCAGCAGGACGGATGCTGAAAGGGGAGAAATTGGTCAGTAGTACTTAGTGGGGGTGTGGGGCAATACTACTCGGATCAGCCTTTTTTCTCTCCCCTGCTCCCCTGCTCCCCTAAGTACGAAACTAGGACGCTTGCGCGTCCTGTTTCTGGTGGGGTTTTCGACATCTTCCTGATAAAAAGCAGAGATTATCCTTCACAGTTGGCGTTGAATCTTTGGAAACCCTTACACATCCAAAATAAACACTCCCGATCCAAAATAAAAAATTTATTAGTACAGCGCGGCGTAAATAAGCCTACCATACCCTGCGGGAAGCCCTTCGATCTTATAAAATCTCTCTCAAGCTGACGCTCTATTCCGGCTTGAATTTTGAATTTCAAGGCAGCGGGACTAGTCGTTCGCTCTCGTCAACGAAAGCCTAGTATAACTTCTCCTCGTCCCCGTGTCTAAGAGTCTCCGCGTCAGTCTGCACCCGGCTTTTGTTGGCTTGGTCGAGTACTAGTACAGCGGGCGCGCAAATAAAGCAACCATTTCAAACAGTCACAAGCCTTGATATATAAAACTTTTGACTTTTGAATGAGTGACTTCCGCCTTGCGGTACTAGTCGTTGTCCCATTGTTCTCGACCAATCAGATCGGCAATGCGATCGCGCAGTAAAAAATCACACTTTTCCAATTCACATTCAACACAGACCCACTCTCTAGCTGGGATGTATTGGCAAAGGCTGTAGATCGGCTGTTGTCGGCTGACAACCCCCTTTTGCACCAATCGCCTTGCTTCGTCTTGGATTACGTCTAGAGAGTAGTAACTGATAGAAGGCACCGTATTCACACTCATTGTTTTTTACTCACAAATTAATACTTAGGTCGTGTTCCCAATATTGTTTAGGAACAAACATGATCCGGAATAAACTTGCTGCTGGGGTTTTGTAGTTTGGTATACGGAACTAATTTCATTTTGACGCTACATATCCTCAAAAAATGTAAAGAAATATTACAAAAGTCAAATTTTCCTGACATTTACTTAGATTATATCCCAAAAGAGAAAACTAGGGTAATTGATTTAACCTGCCTGTACTGGTGTATGAGTTGTACAAAAATGACCCTCAAGCTATGTACTGACTACCTTCAGCTATAAGTGGCAAATCAAAAAGCATTCCTTCAACAGATTAATTACATACCAAATAATCTACGTAAAGCAATATCTTGCGCTGCTGGCATTTGTCCATAGGAAAAAACAGTCTTGATATTTGCTGGAACTAAAGGTATAAACTGCTGCATTGTATAAGGGCTACCGTACACCACTAAAGCTTGGAGCTTACCATTTATTAATAATTTCTTAAACAAATGCTCAGATGCTTGGGTAAGTCCAGAGCTAGCGCGAAACGGATTGCCTCGAATAAAGATTTGTAGCAGCGTGGGATGATTTGCCTCTAGAGTGGCGGTAGCTGGGGTATGGCTATCGCTAATTTGAGTCATATAGCCCATTTGCGCAGGCAGTGTAATTGCTGGGGTGCAAAAGTTCAAAAAATCACACTTTAACAAGTCATCAACCACGATTAAATTCCGCAAATTAGGTGCTGAAAGATTATTAAGCTTTACTGGATCTATGAGGTTTTCTGATGGTAGTACAGAACAATACACAGTCTGACTGTGTTGCAAAATCTCAGTAACAGTGGTAGTGGAGTCGTTTTGTGCTATGTGATTGCTTAAATCTCTTAAATCTATAGTATTGACTTGCAAAGGAAAGATTTTCCTCTTAGCTTGCCAAATACGCTGAACAGACTCACGAATGCGCGACCTCATGATGCGTCCGCTCTCTACAGCCTCGCACACGGCATGAATTGCAGTTTCGGGATCAATAGGCATGAGCAAAATATCAGCACCAGCTTCCACTGCCATGACAGGAGCAACGCTTGCACCGTAGTGGTTGGCAATAGCACCCATAATCAGCGCATCTGTAGCAATCAAGCCATCAAATCCAAGTTTTTGTCGCACCTGCCCTGTTAAAATCTTCTTCGACAGGGTTGCTGGTAGTTCTGAATCCCAACAAGGGATCAGCAGATGGGCACTCATCACCGTATCTACACCCGATGCGATCGCCGCCGCAAACGGTGGCAATTCAACTTCCCAGAGCCGACTTGCTGAATGGGGGATCACTGGTAAATCAAGATGGGAATCAACAGCAGTGTCACCATGTCCAGGGAAGTGCTTTGCCGTCGTCAGGACAGGATAAGCTTTCGCACCACGAATAAAAGCACTAGCAAGAAGGCTGACTTCCTCAGCGGTTTCGCCAAACGCTCGTACGTTGATGACAGGATTATCAGGATTGTTATTCACATCCACCACAGGGGCAAGTACCCAGTTAATACCAATTGCTAGACTTTCTCTGGCAGTGATGGCTCCCATTTGTTCTGCATAGTGCAAACCCAACTGTTGGTCTTTGCGGAAGATAGCGCTCAGTGCCATTGGTGGCGGAAACCAAGTTGCTCCGCTAAAGCGCTGTCCAACACCTTCTTCGATATCAGCAGCAACAAGCATCGGGATTTTTGCCCAGTTTTGCAACTTTTGTATTCTAATGGCTAATTCTCCAGCACTAGCCCCTAGTAAAATCACCCCACCAACACCTAAATCTTGCACCCAGTGTTGAAGGATTGCCGCTGGTGGTTCCCAAGCGGGATACTGAATTTGGTGGTCAAACAAAAAACCTGAGGCACGAACAACCACCATTTGGGCTACTTGTTCTGCGAGAGTGAGTTGATCTATATCGGGCAGCATAGGAATTTATGATTTTGGATACAGCAATATACACAGCATCCAGATGCGTAAAAGGGTTGATATTGTACTTTTTTAATGCAGATCTGGCAGTACAGTCTGCACCAAAGCAGAAAGTAAACACAAAAAGTATATATCCAACTGCCCGATCCCCGAGGTATGTGTCTGACCCTTAGTCATATTTAAACAAACACCCTCAAGTCTTGTCTGTAAAGTGCTTAGCTAAATTTATTGAATTAATTGTTATTTATATTACGCAAAGAACAGGAGTGGGGTGTGGGGTGTGGGGAATGGAAACCCTATCATTAAAAGATGTTGTTGGTCAATTCGTGATGGGTCTGACCCCTCATTAATTCGCCAACAGCATCATTAAAATTAGGGGTTTCAAGCTTGGAAGCTTTAACTTCATTACTACGTATCTTGATTGGACATATGAGTCTTTTTCGACCTACATAAATGCACTCTTCGACGGGGCGTGATGTTTGGTATGGGCATCCCACCTACACCCCACACCCCATTCACATTAAGTTCCAGGCAAATTAAGCAGGTGTTCAGGTAAATAATGGCGATCGCCCAGCACTTCTAGTAAAGGACCATAATCGCCAAACTTGACAATGCTGATTGAGGCAGCAAGAGCATTGATGCGATCGCGGTAACGTCCTAAATCAATACCCAAAAGGCTACATAGCATAATTCTGATCGTTGCCTTATGAGAAACGACCAAGATATTACCTGTTGAATACTTTTCTTCAATTTCTGTGATGACAGGCATTGCGCGACTGGCAATTTGAACAGAGGTTTCTCCTCCAGTGGGTGAGTTCCAAGCTGGTTCAGCTAACCAACGGACATAGTCATCTGCATAGTGCTGTTGGACAAACTCGAGTGTTTTCCCCTCCCACTCGCCATACTTAATCTCCTTCAGACCCGGACGTAGTTCCATTTCCATCCCTAGAGCATCACACAGGGGTTTTGCTGTAGCAATTGTGCGTTTCATGGGGCTAGCATATACCGCCGTCCAAGGTAAGGAATGGTAGGCATCCGCAAACGCCTTTGCCATCTGAGTGCCTTCTTCTGTCAATTCTGGATCTAGGTCACCGCAGTAGCCTCCTGTCCGGCTATAGGTTGTTTCCCCGTGCCTGAGAAAATAGAGCCTTAAGCTCATAAATTTATCCTTTGTCAATGGTGATTGGTGATTTAAAAAAAAACACAACTAACAACCAACAACTAACCACTAACACATCAAGTAATTACAGTCGGCTTTTCCTGCCCAGTCAAGTGGTGAATCTGAGCTATCTCATCGCTTAGGGTAATCAAACTGAAGAGCGCTTGTTGCGGATCGAGGCCATGTTTTGCTGGATCTGGCTCATAGCTTTCGAGGTAAAGTCTTAAGGTTGCACCTTGAGTACCCGTACCAGAAAGTCGAAACACGATGCGAGAACCATCGGTAAAGCCAATCCGAATACCCTGCTTTTGACTGACGCTACCATCAACAGGGTCAGTGTAGCTGAAATCATCACTGTATTCGACTTGGTACTGACCGAACTGCTTTCCTTTCAAGGTTGGTATTAGAGATTGCAGATTTGTCATTAGACTGTTGGCTCGATCTGTCTCTACCTGTTCATAGTCATGACGAGAGTAGTAATTGCGTCCATAGGTTTTCCAGTGATCCCGCACAATCTGCTCAACTGATTGCTGTCGCACTGCGAGGATATTCAGCCAAAACAGAACCGCCCATAGCCCATCTTTTTCGCGTATATGATTAGAACCAGTGCCAAAGCTTTCTTCGCCGCAAAGAGTTGCTCTGCCTGCATCTAAGAGGTTACCGAAGAACTTCCACCCCGTAGGAGTTTCATAGCAGTCAATGCCAAGCTGAGCCGCAACACGATCCACAGCTTGACTTGTAGGCATTGAGCGTGCTACTCCTGCCAAACCGGAACTGTAGCCAGGGACAACCTTGGCGTTAGCGGCTATGACTGCTAGGCTATCGCTGGGGGTGACGAAAAATTTCCGACCCAGAATCATGTTGCGATCGCCGTCTCCATCGGAAGCCGCCCCAAAATCAGGTCCATGTTCGCCGTAGAGGATATCAACCAGTTCATGGGCATAGACTAGATTAGGATCGGGATGCCCGCCACCGAAATCCTCTAGGGGTGTACCGTTAATCACCGTTCCTGCTGGTGCGCCCAACTGCTGCTCAAATATAGCATTGGCATAAGGCCCAGTCACTGCATGTAAAGAATCCATGCACATGCGAAACGAACCGGAAGTGAGGAGTTGATGAATACGATCAAAATCAAACAATGATTCCATTAACTGGGCATAGTCTGCCACAGAATCAATCACTTCCACAGTCATCGAACCGATCTGAGAACTTAAAAGCTGATCTAAATTCACATCAGCTGCTTCCAGCATCCGATATTCTCTAATCGTTTTACTACGGGCGTAGATTGCCTCCGTTACCTTCTCAGGCGCAGGTCCACCATTGCTGATGTTGTATTTAATCCCAAAATCTCCTTCTGGGCCACCTTGATTATGGCTAGCAGAAAGAATAATACCGCCAAAAGCTTGGTTCTTGCGAATGACATAGGAGGCTGCTGGAGTAGATAGAATGCCGCCCCGACCCACCAGCACCCTACCAAATCCATTAGCAGCTGCCATTTTTAAGATGGTTTGGATTGCCTGACGATTGTAATAACGACCGTCACCACCAACAACTAAGGTCTGTCCCTGATAGCCCTCTAAGCTATCAAAGATAGACTGGACAAAGTTTTCCAAATAATGAAGTTGTTGAAAAACTGTAACCCGCTTGCGGAGACCAGAAGTACCAGGCTTTTGGTCGGTAAAGGGTTGTGTGGATACGGTTTTGATGTTCATAAAGATACTGACAACAAATGTAACAACGCAATTTCCTGCCTATCTCAGGCTCCTAACCAAGCTCTACCATGTATATGAACCAAGTGCAAGCACTGAAAAAATTACCACTATTACCGAGCAGTTACTAGGAGAGCTATAATGCCCAACTGGAGTGCAATTGAAGCAAGTTTTTTAAATCAACCTTACCCACAACAATTGGGAGAACTGGCTGCTAGTTTGGCACGTCTAAAATCTTGGTGTCAAAAAAATGCCAGTCGTGAAATAGTTCCAGTGTTGCTTTGTGAGAACTTGCTATATGTCAATTTGTTACAAAAACAAAGCCATGCCAATAATGTTGAATTATCCCAACTGCAAGAATTACTACAAGGCTGGGTAAATCAAGGCGATAAGTTAACCGAAGTTGCAAATCTTGCCTCAATTTCCGCTACTTGGTCGGAACGAGTATTGGATATGTCTGGTTTATTGGTTGCAGCAGACTCAAGAACCGCTTAATCTTTGCGGGTAAATGCAGGTTTGGGCAATTGCATGGGTGAATGTTTGAATGGGAATATGTAGGAATGAGGGGCAAAACCTATGTGCGATTTTCCGACAAAGCTTTGCCAAATCCTTGACTTAATGAGCTGTTAAGAGGGGTAGAATCAGTGAGCCCAATACTACTCGGAAAGAGCGAATATTAGAAACCCGGTAACTCCTGCGAAACCGGGTTTCTGGCATCTCAACTATCGTTAACCGACAAGTATTGTCAGTGAGCCTGTCATTTGCCGTCACTTAACTGTATGTACCATTTGAAGCTACGTTTCCACTCCTATGATATAATAATGTAGTTTTTTTGTTCCGTAAGTTTGTCGGCTTTATATTTTGATTACTCGCTTTTAGTGTGGCGACTCCAGTCTGTTAGAAATGTTTGGTGTTTTCCAAAACATAGAAAACTCAGTAACTCAGGTCTAAAGACACTGAGCTTGTCTCAGATTCTTTAGCTACACTAGCTGACCCGCTTAAGTACTTTGAGTACTACGTTATCGGTAAGAGTTTAAGTTCATACCTTGAGATGCGACGCCAGTCTCAAGCCCTATAACTGGGTGATTAAACAGGTTTATATTGAGTTAACACCAGTGTCACCCAGATAGTACCGACCGATAACCTTGGCAAGGCGAACATTACCCATAAGGAGGGACATTTATGTCCAAAGTACTAGTAATTGACACCGACAAAAGACCCCAAGATCCAATTCATGCAGCACAAGCGAGACAGCTTTTAAATAATGGTAAAGCTGCAATATTTAGAAAGTATCCGTTTACAATCATCCTGAAAAAATCATGCCCAGATACACCCGTTGAACCCTTAAGAATCAAGATTGACCCTGGTTCTAAAACAACAGGTTTAGCCTTGGTTAATGATGCAACAGGTGAGGTTGTATGGGCGGCTGAACTTCAACATAGAGGTTTTGTCATTAGAGCGAGCCTGACTTCAAGACGGCAATTGAGACATTTTAGACGTAGCCGTAAAACCCGCTACCGTCAACCGCCTAAGCACGAGTGGTTCAGAAAGGGGAATAAACAACCCTGCCCTAAACAGCGTAGGGAGGGATGGTTAGCACCAAGCCTTTTGAGCCGTGTTCACAACATCAATACCTGGGTTAAGCGACTCCGCAAATATGCGCCAATTGCTGCTATATCCCAAGAACTAGTTAGGTTTGACACCCAAATAATGCAAAATCCTGAGATAGCAGGCAATGAATACCAACAGGGTACACTCGCAGGTTACGAGACACGGGAATACCTGCTAGAAAAGTGGGACAGAAAGTGTGCTTACTGCGATATCAAGGATGTCCCATTGCAGATAGAACATATTCACCCAAGGGTAAAAGGAGGGTCAAACCGCATTTCTAACCTGACCTTGAGTTGCGAGAAATGCAACACCAAGAAAGGAACAAAGGATATCAAAGACTTTCTCAAAAAAGACCCAGAAAGACTCAAGAAAATCCAGTCACAAGCAAAACAGCCATTAGCTGATACCGCTGCCGTTAATGCAACTAGGTTTAAGTTATTGGAAACATTGAAAGCAACTGGATTACCTGTAGAGACTGGTTCTGGCGGGTTAACCAAGTTCAACAGAACCACTCAAAACTTCGAGAAAACACACTGGATTGACGCGGCTTGTGTCGGTAAATCAACACCAAAAAAGCTCAATATTAAAGGTGTTAAACCACTACTGATTAAAGCTGCTGGGCATGGCTCTAGACAATCTTGCCGTACCGATAAACATGGCTTTCCTATTCGTCATTGTGCAAGAGTTAAAATAC
>Ga0116229_10004541_pt1 | contig 22752 bp, 10 predicted proteins | sample S1TSphgellanicum_3_FD_87313 | JGI IMG/M metagenome (GOLD analysis project Ga0116229, IMG submission 87313) | Host-associated microbial communities from peat moss isolated from Minnesota, USA - S1T2_Fc - Sphagnum magellanicum MG | ecosystem: Host-associated > Plants > Peat moss > Unclassified...
AAAGGACCAAGAGACAAAAAACCAAGTAAACGTGAAAGCAGTAAGAACAACAGTGCCAGTCTCAACCCTGTTTAGGGACCATCAGTTTATGTATATATACAAGATGCAAATTGGAATTGATGTAATCAAACAGGCTCTTCTCCTAGAGGAAGTTGAGACAACCTTGCACCATGTCAAAATTGAGCATATTGTTCGCTGTTTGCAAGCTGCAAAACCATATTACAAACAGTTCAATTTCAGTAGCCTCAACCCACATTCAAAGCTTAAGATATTAGGCAGCACTCTCACAGGCCAGAAGCTAGTGGGCACCATGGACTGATCCACTGTTCAATGGAGATCAGGATGGTAATTTGGATGCAAGTGAAGAAAAGCCCTGCAGTCACTACATGGGTTGTCCTCATCATACAACAACAAGAATGAGCACCATAGCATTCAATGTCTGTTATTCTATTCTAGATGCAACACCAAAACTGATAGAAAATCAAAATTGGTGATAAAAGTGATATTGAATCTTTGAAATAAGCATGCTTCCTAAAGCTCAGTGCTTCAAGAGCAAAAAAAACCACACTTTAGGAAAGATTCAAACATTCTTCCAAGTAATGAACATGAAATCATAAGTGACTCAAAAACCGGATTCAACCACTAGGATGAGGATTAGATGGTTAGTACCTCTGTGGACTGGGATGTGCCAAATTATGGTGAGAATGCACTGGACTTCACATTACGCTGCTGTTCCCACACACTTCCTTGTCTTCTTCACTGGAGACTATGTGAAAGAGACATGAATCTTCATGGAAGACAAGGAGGCAAGGCAACAAAGAGTGTATCTGATGACTGGTATTACATGGGCAAAACTGATGGAAAAAATTTAGCCACTCTATACTATATTGAGCCAAAACTCAAGACCCAGATTACTCAGACTGTTCAGGATGGCACTGCCCTTCAAGATAATATGCTGGAAAAGCTCTCTTATCTGCTGCTCCAAGGAGACCAGCCAATTCTCCAGAAGTCCCTGCATCCTGCTGCAATTGTGTGAACTCATTCTTCAGCTCCTCGCTCACCTTAGGGATTGATGGGAAGCTCTGGCACTCCAAGGCAGAATCAACAACATCAACAACCTTTCTGGCTTGTGCATACATGATTCCAAGCTCAGGCAAAACTCCCAGAGATCCCTCTTTCATCTTTCTACAAATTTCCTCCATTACAGTCTCCTGAAAGCTGCAAGCTATGAAATGTTGGTGACCATCTAAAGTGCACAGGAACGAACAGGGAGATCAACTGCTACTGGATATGCCATCAATACCATTCCAAGAATGAAACAGATGACCACTTTCACAGTATAGATGGCACTTAGGTAGTATGCATTTCACCACAGCTGGGGGCTGAGTGTCTATCACTCATTGCTTGCAAGACAATTGTTCCTGTTTTGCTCCTCCCACAGAAAAGGCCATCATCATGAATGTCACAGATTGTTGGACAGTCTTGCAAAGCCCACCTTACTTGAAGCAACTGTTCTTTGCTCAACCCATCATTGTCAGTGCTCCAACTATGCAAGAACAGCTTCACAGACATGTGAAACTGCTCAACACTTGATATACTTGCACTTATCAAGGTACAAAAAGCACTGCACTGTAATCAACCAAGTACTTGGTGATCCATTTCTCTCCACTTTTGGACATGGGAGTCCTCCAAACAGGTACCAGCTTGTCCAAATCTGCATATGTATCCATGACCACAGTAATAGCCTTCTGCAGCCATGGTAGGCTTGAAAAGCCTGCATCAGAATTTGGTTGCAAGAATGCAGCCACTTGGTGAACCAAATCTCAAAGAGCTGAGAAGGTTGCAATTGACTGTGTACAGAGTCAGCTTCAATATTGGAGGGGGAGTGGAATCCTATGAGGAACTTTGAACCAAGTAATAAAAGGAGGGAGTTACAATGGACACTATCCATTTCTTCTGGCTTGCAATTCCAGACCTTTTTTGGTAAATACTTCCAGAGTGTATGCTTCAGGCTTCATGATGTGCAACCAAAACATGGCAAAAGGAAAGCATAACAGAATCACAGCCACATCCGCCACAAAACCCTTGTTGCCATGAATTGCACTAACAATAATATATAGCTGAAAGAGTAGAAATCCAGATCAGTCTCAGACAAAGAGAGACACCAGAAGGTGTATATCTTTCTTTCGAGAACCTGAGGACACAAGAGGATGCCACCAGGGTTTTGTAACCAAACCAAAATACGCAAACCCTAATTGCAGAATCTCAAGACCAACAGAACAAAACAAGACAAGATCAAAGCACCAAAGTCATCAAGCACTGTAAACTAAGAGAATAGAACCAGGAAGAAACAAACATATTTATGGAAACAATGCCACCAGAGTATTGTAACAAAACCAAAATAAGAAAACCCTAATTGCAGAATCTCAAGAATGACAGAGCAAAACTGGAATGGATCGAAGCACCAAACCATGCATCGTTGTAAAATACGAGAATGGAGACCATGAAGCAACAAACATTTTGATGAAAACGATGCCACCAGAGTTTTGCAACGAAACCAAAATACGAAAACCCTAATTGCAGAATCTCAAGACTGGCAGAACAAAACTGGAACGGATCGAAGGACCAAAGCCATGGATGGTTGTAAACTTAGAGAATAGAGACCAGGAAGCAACAAAAAGACATATTTGTTCATAAAGAATCCGACTGCCAAAAAAGGAACATTTATTGACTCCTCCTGCTTATCAAACAACAAAACAAAAGCAAGAAACCGCAGCACTTACAGCCAACATCGAAGCCGGAAAAAAAAACACATTGAGTCTACTCCTCCACAACCAGAGCTCCGCCGCAAAAGAAAAACTAATGGCAACGCGATCCTCCGCGAAAAGAGTACACGCACACGGACTCGATCGCTGTTGCACGGAAACGCTCTGTGCATCACCAGCGCACCAAACAGACGTCCACAAGACAGCAGTCGAAGCGGGGAAGACGAAGGCAGGGAATTAAAAGATTAAATATGTTAAGGCTAGAAGAGATGTCCATGTGTCAATATGGCCGAGTGGTTAAGGCGATAGACTTGAAATCTATTGGGGTTCCCCCGCGCAGGTTCGAACCCTGCTGTTGACGAATTTTATTTTGTTTTTTGCTTTCTATTTTGCTCTCCATGAGGTTTTTTTCTTCGTGTCTGATGATAGTTAAGGACAAGTGAAAATTTTCGGAAATTTACTTATTTTGCTAAAGTTTTTGGAACAAATTCTCTATTTTTTAATTAAAAAATTTTTTTTTTGAAAAAACTGAGTTAATCTATATTTAATAATAATAAAATTTATTTATTTATTTTTATAGACATTAAATTTAATTAATTAATACTTTTGTTGAGAAAGCCCCCAGTTAGGGGGAGTGGATTTTAGATGATGATTGTGAAGCTACCAAGGAAGTGTGCAAATTGGGAGTGAAGTTCAAAAATTCATAAACAAGAGCATGAATAAACTATTCTTCAAGCATTGAGGTTTGTTATATTTCATTCAAGAGATGGTTCCAATAGTTTGAATCCGTTCAAACTATAATATTCAAATGTGAATTGTCATTTCAATGAATTTAAAGTGTCATCATGCAATACCCAAATAGTGTTGGTATTAGTTGCTACCAAACTTCAAAAATCTCCAAACTCCAAGATTATCCATTGGTTCAGATTTTGAGATTTCGTGTTGTATGTTTGTGTTATGAGAATTTTCATCTATCATGTGTTTGGGTTTATAAATTTTTGGCAACGGTGTGAGAATTGTTTAATTTCTTGTCGAGTTTCTTTCTTGTGTGTTATAAGATATCTATGTGAAAATAAAATTTGGGGTTGTAACTTTTGGAAAAAAATAGACTATGGCAATACTATCATGCAAAAATATTGGTTTCATGGTGATATTCCAACAAAAAACACAAAGACCTATTTAGGACTATAACAACAAAATTTGAGGTGGTGGCAATACTAGAACAAAAATAAAAAACAACAATTATGGCAATACTCTATAGAATGCAAAAGGTCAACCTAGATAATGCATTACAACACTCAATAGATCACATACTTACTACCTTTTTCAAGGCTGGTTTATTATCGTATTTTTGTTTGGCTATCATTAGAATGAGTTAGGATACCTTAATCCAATATTTGGAAGTAGCGATAATATGTAAAAAGAAGGATGCAAATGGGAATTAGGTCATATTAAATGTTTATCCAACAATGACAGTTGATAAGAAAAAAATAGAAAAATAGATAACAAGCAATAATAAACTAAAGGAAATATATGTTTTCATCATAAAAAATATAGCCATTTGGAGGATAAGTGGTTTTGGAGCCCTAACAATCTAGATAACTGTCTCAAGGACCAAACAAAAGTAGTAATAAACAAGATTTCTACACAATAACTCAAATAGAATAATACTTTGCGAAAGGGAAAGGCATAAAGTGGTTCAATATATTAGTAATAGTTCCTTGACTTGCTACAATTGCAATTGGCCAAGTCACTTATCCATCAATTGCCCTTGGAAGGTTGAAATCTAAGAGATAATGTGGAAGACAAATTTGGATAAAAAATAAGCTTTAAGCCTTAATGAGAAAAAGGTTGAAGATATTACCATCAACATGGTGGTAATAACTACACATAATAAGGCAACCAAGGAGGTAGGCTTTTGGGACAAGGAACCAATAAAGGTAAAAAGCCTCAAGATTGGCAAAAGGGAAAAAGGTTTTGCCACATGATGGTGGAAACAATGCAAGGACTACAAAAGGAAAAAAAACCAATGGAGGCAATTATTGCCCATGACCAATCTTGGTCGATTGAATGCACAAGCTTACTTTATGTTGTGGAACATCCATAAAAAAATAACATTACTTTATTGTGGGTCATAAGATAGTAGTAATTGAAATGAACATTGATTTGAAATATTCCTAGGACACATTAAAATTATTCCATTTGTAATTTGCAAAAAAAACTAAACAAATCTTTTTGACCCAAAAATACATTGCATTATATTATTATGTTAGGTTATGTTATTCTCCCCAAAATCATGTCATTTTCAAGTCCTTTTAAGTTCATTTAAGAGTTTGATTAAATAGTAAAATCATTGGTTACAATGTTTAGTGACCACTTTGAGTATTATATTCTCATTAAATTCATTCCAAATTTCTTCCAAATCATTCCAAATTTCTTTGTGTAATTCATGACCAATGGCATGGTCTATTTTTTCTTTGTGGCCATGGGTTGTAACTCAATTCCTAGCCTTTGAAACCAAGAATCCACCAAGGTGATCCCAAGAACAAGAAGTTCCAAGACCACCATTGAGAGCTAGGAGTGTATATGCCTCCTAAGTCTTCCTTCATTTTTTGAAAGGATGGATGTGTTTGGTCTTAAAAGCCACCACCAAAACAACTCAAGAAATATTATTGTCACCTTCCCATGAGCCTTTTCCATTTATTTTTAAAACAAAATGTGATATGTAAGCTTTTTTTGTAATAAAAAGTTGTTGCATTTGAAGACCTTATGGGAGATTCCCATTCTAGCAATTCGGAAAATTAGGTAGCATCATGCGTCTTCTATTTACAATTGACTAGATTCATTTAAATTTATCATGGTCAAGGAATCAAATATTCTTGTTTTGGAATTCATAAGAAGATAATCAAGTGGAAGAGTTGGGTAAAACATCCAAGGTTTTGGAATTTTTTAAGCAAATAAACTCCCATAAAAAGTCCTTTTTCATGATGGGTGATTTCATCTATTTTTGCATGGTGACATGGGATGTGTATTGGAAGGGCCACTTTGCATATTCATTTATGAAGTGTGAACATATTTTGAAAATGGACACCAATCTTGTGGGGACTTGTTCATATTTAAGAAATTCTTAATTATTAACTCCTAGGTCACAAGAGACAACCATACAACTCCTCCAAAGCTAAATAAAGTTTTAAATTATGGAGGTCCCTAAACAACATAAGATATCATCAAAGCACAAGGCTTGAATGTTTATTCCATTGTGCCTTATGATTTCCATGCCTATTGTGTGGCCTACTTTTTAAATAGACATATTGAAAATGGAACGAGCATTCCATATGGGCTATCATGAGGGGGATAAAATGTTCTATATCTCCCTTACAAACTAGTAAGGGGAGGAGGAATTCATTGACTAATATGAAGGAAGTTAGACTATTCATTAGCACTTTCAAAATGAGATATTTAAGCATTTTTTGTAGGATGGCCTGAACTTTAAAAAGTACTCAAGGAGGATGTTCTATATATGTCATAGAAACCACCATCTCTACGCTTGGTTTTCATACATCAATTGAGTGCATCTCTTTGATGTCAAGTAGCACATTGTTGTTGATTCCATCATGTTGAACACCACTATTGGATTGGTGGAGCTTCTCACATCACTGATAGATTGTAATAAGTAAGTAGATGAAACAATAGATTCAAAGTTCTGTAATCCTTCAATGTTGCCTTTTTTTTCTTCATAAAAATTTATCTATTTTCATAGTTTTGTTGAGTATGATCATGTGAGGCCTAACTTAGTGCACAACTTTTTTAATTCTAGAACATTGACAAGATCCCTTTAATACAATTCAAAACTGTCATCCCATCCAATGTTTACATAAAATGTGATATCAAGTTTCATAAAAGTTGGTATTCCTTCCCACATGAGGTTTTTAAAAAATATATGGATAAATAAAAATACCATTTCCACTTTTTATCATTTGAAATTTGAATCACACCCACAAATTAATACAAAAACTCAATCTTATTCATGTACATGCAACATGAGCTCTTGGTCACAACTAATGTAATGATTAAACTATTTATGAGGAAGTTCCATATCCTTCTTTGTGCTTTGTAGTAGAGTCGTAATAATTAATGGAAAAAACTATGAAGCAAGTGCACAAGGACACTTAGAATGTATTTTTAAAGCACTTCCATGTGTGTGGTCCTAAACTTGTCTTTGAATTTTTGGAACAAATTTAGCTACATTATAATATATGCTCTAAATTATAAATGTTAATTAAAAATTTTGGAATGTTCATTACTTCATGAGTAAATAGCAAGCAAAAGGTATTTCAACCAAAGTAATGGAACTAATTAGGAGTTTTCTAAGAAGCAAACAAATTCCCAAAATAAGGGTTTTTCAATGTAATTTTTACCAAATGGTTGCAAAGGGGAACTTTCTAAGTCAAATATGGTTCAACCTATGCCCTATGCCCTTTATCTTAAAACCTAAACCTTGTACCATATATCTTTAGTGCTAAAGGTAGCCCCAAACCCCTTGGGCTACCTTTGGTCCTAAAAGTAATCCTTTAATACCTCACCTACTTCCATTGTTAAAGATAGGGCCCAATCTTTGCACATATCCTTTGGCATCAAAAGTATGGAAAACTTTTAAATGTTTTTGGCCAATACAAAATGCTTCACAATTTGTTTTGCAAAATCTTTTGTGGGGATTTTCTTTTTTTAGTTTTCATGTTGAATCTTCTATATGTTTATTCAATTGGAGTTTGAAATATAATTCTTGATGAAGTCCAATGTAAAGGATCTAGACCTTTTTGTTTGCTTTAGCTTTGACATGGTTTCCCTTTCAAATTACATTAGGGAATGGTGGTCATTTGTATGGGAAATAACCTTTTTCAAAGAATTTAAATGAAGGCTGGCATTCAAAAAGGTAAGATTTCAAGTGGGAGGCAAGGGGGCAACCAAACAAATGTTCTTTAGGTTTTTTTTTTCAAAAAAATTTATTCTTTCATCAAAATTTAGTTCACGCATTGTTTTTTTCATTATCTCATTTGAAGCCCTATGAGTAGTATTTACATTTTAATGGTAGGCATTTTTATTATGTTTTTCTTTCAAATGGGGTGATTGATGTTCTACTTTCTTTGTTTATGATTTGGCAGGATCCCAAATCAAACGTAACAATGTGTAGGAAATATTTGGTTTGGATTGGAACCCTTATCATTTCAAGGAGTGTGGGTGGTACTTAGATTTCCCCAAGGATAATATTGTTTCATTAAAGGTTAGGATCAAAAAGAAATATGACCATGGTTTCTTAGAAAAATTGAATGAATCAAAATTTGTGGAAGGGAGGAAAAATTAGGATCCTAAGAAGAAAAAAATAAGGCAAAGGTTTAAGTTCCTTCAAACATTGAAGTTACACAAGATTTTGAAGTAATTAAACAACAAACATATGATACTAACTTCTTAATTATTTCTCCCTCATGGCTTGTCAATATTCATATTCAGTTAGGATACATGCCTCTACAATAAGGTGGGGTATTTCACCAAGATCCCAATTCATAAGATTCCTACTAAAATACATATTACAAGTGTTTCGTTGACTCCTACCATCTTCCTTAACCATCCACCTTAAAGTACCCCCATTTGGCAACAATCATTGAAAAAATAGGGGGTGCATGAGTTAGTTTTCAACATTTCATGGCTTTTCATTATTTCTATCAAGATTTGTTTTGGTGTTTAACTAACAAAGATTGAAAACATCTCAAGTTTTGCAAGGAAAATGAATTATTGTTCTATTTTTTTTTACTTTTCATTCTCATGACAAAATTTTCAAATGGATCTTTTGTTTCTTTCCATATAGATTTTTACAAAACAAAAGGTAAATCTCCTCATTAATGAAATCTCAAGAAATTACCCGGTACCCCTTGTTTCAATACACCCTTCTTTTTTATCTAAACAACTTGAAAGTGCTCAAGGAGATATGTTCCTTTTTTGAAAACATGAGTTCATGATGAAAACGAAATGGGTTGTTAATTTTCTTCCACTTGTAAATAATGAAGACAATAACTTAATAATGTCTATCTCACAAAACCAAACAATGAAAGTTAAACGTTTGTGAGACCTAAATTTCATAAACAAAGATGTAAACAATTAAATTCAATTTGAAGTGAAGATTTAGTTGTGAAACCTAAATTTTATTGTTTAGGTCTTGCAATATCTTGCAAACCTTTGGCAACCTAGTTGGGGACCTCAAATTGTCTACATGTGATGTACCTTCAAAGCCTTTGTTTCAATCTTAATCATGTCCATGAGAAACTACAGTCTAATTTCAAATGTGTTGCATGTAACATTGTTTGAACATGCCAATATTTTGGGAGTCATATTTCTGCAATGGAACCAAATTTGTAAGTTTTCAATGAGGTGTTCAAACCTTTTGTTGAGGTCAATGACCCCATTCAAGAGGAGCATGTTGCCCATAGTCTTGAACCAAATTCCCTAGTCAAGAAATGACCTAAGAAGATGTTGGATTATGAATAAGATGTGATCTTGTCAATTTCCTTTTCTTTATGTTTTTTTTTTCACTATGTAGATTTACTAATATAATAATATATATTGTACAAATATGTTTCCTCCATATATTCCAAGAGTTTTCCATTCTTTGCACATAAGGAGTTCCTTTGTAATCCTTATTCCAACCCAATTCAACCTCCATATGCAGAGGTTTTAATTCAACATATGGCTTCTATAATTGCACCTCCTTCATCATTTCATTTTCTTGTTTATGACATCAATGTTCTACGTTACATTGATGATGAGGCTTCATCTTAACATGTATCTATTTTTTGTTTTTAATTGAGAATACAAATGAGTTTGAGGGTGGACCACATATTTTTAAGATCATATTTGTGGTGCAATGATTGGGTGGAAAGTTAATACTCTCAAATTGTATCCCTACTTTGAAAGCTTGATTAATTTTAAAGTGACTTTAAATCCCACATTGATTCAAATGATCCTTTTATCATTGGAAAAGTTTTAATGCAAACATATTGATCAAAATTATTATTATTATTTTTTAATGGAAGCTCATGGGTCCAAATCAATTAAGGTGCACCAAACAAGACAAAAAGATAAACTCCATGATGTATATATATATACACATCAATATTAACAAATTTTTAAATGTCAAATGTTTTAATGTACAATAATTTAAACCACAATTTATCTAGAACTATGAGTATCATTCATTTTATGTCCATGTGTTTGGTGAAATAAAAAGGTCCAAACTAATACAAATACTAAAAAAGGTGACACGATGATATGATTTTGGGATTATTTAAAAGATTTGAACTAGTGTTATACATGTAAATAATTGTCACAACCTTAACATTGGGTTCATGATTAACTATGGAATGTAAGGGCACATGAGGCCAAGAAAGCGTGTTCATGAATGAAACACATTCTCACAAGGGGGGGAGAATGCAAAAGATTGAATTCAATGACTCCCAACTACATTCTCACTTTGGGAATTACATTCATCGTTGAAAAGATCTTTTTGAAGTTTATAAGATATTGCCCTCACATGTTCAAACATTTTTAATTTGGAGAAAATATGAGCATCCAAAGTTTCAAAACAAAAGTCCCAATTTTGGGACTCCCATTTGGATGTAGCCTTTGCACATAGTCGCATAATATACTATAAGGAGGGGAGTGGTGCCTCATCCCAAAGGTTGTGGGTCATGTAAAACTTGTGATTGAGGTTGTCCTTACTAAGTTCATCGCACCATTTGTGTTCAACTTGCACTAATCGCTTTCATTCCTTGGTTATGTAGGTTGATTTCATTTTGAACTCTTGCTTGTGAGTTTGCACTAGTCCCTCCCAAAGCTCCAGCACACCTTCTTATCCCAGAAGTGCTATGAGCTAAGGAGTGTGCATGGAATTTTTTCTTTTTCCATTGTTTCATTTTGGGACCCACTTTTGGGTCTTTTAAGGAGTTTGGGGGCGCATCAATAATTTTTTTATTTACCAAATTTTTTGCACTTACACTTCATACTATGTACATTTTGCAACTTACATTTACATTTGCATGATGTGGATGTATATATTTTTGAAATAAATTTACATGACATTGTGTAAAAAAACTTTTTTTTGTAAGGGTAACTCCACTTTTGTTAAAGATTATGGTTTATTGAAAAATGAGGGTAATTCATTTCATACTTTTCATTTGCAATTGTGATTTTCTTTATAAAAAAATAATGAAACACCAAAACAAAAACAAGATGACAAGGGGCATTCATTTGAAACAAGTTGACAATGAAGCTTGCAACAATGCCAAGAGTTGCAAGATGATCAAAATGTTGCCATTTAAATCTTCAAATTTGTAGGTGAAGAGGAGGAACATTGGGGAGCTCACATTAAACCTTAAACCCTATTTTGCAAGATCAAAATGAAGGGAATTGAAAGAAAAGGACAAACAAAAGAGGAATATGATAGGACAAAGAAGGTAAGCAAAAAGGAACAAAAAAACTCGCCTAAAATAGGTCATTGTTGGAACTTTCAACAACACAAAAAATTATAAAATGATAATAACACAACCAATTACACTAGCAAACAACCTTTAGGACAACATGGGGGAGCTCACAAGACCATAATGAAAAAAATTATGTAACATATCATTCCTCCATACCTAATTATCTCTTCTTTCCTACTTCGATGCCTCTTATTTCCTCATGCTACCATTTACCCCTTTTTACTTTTATTTTCCTTATTTTTTTATCGAACTAACTCCACTTCCATATTTGTTGTTTTGAACCCCAAAGAGAGAAAGGAAAAAAATAGGAATGCAATATTGCATATGTTATTGTGTGTTGAGTTCATTATTAATTTTTTTGTTTACACTATTTTATATGAATTTACATGGTGTGTAAAATTGTAGAAGTTTATGTGTTTTTTTGGGGGTTTTGTGATTGACATTCACATTTATCATGCTTTACATGGGATGAAATAACCTTACATAATTTTACATTTATGCACACATATATATACAACTACACTTACCTAACATGCATAACTAAAACCATATACATGGAGTTGACACTAATTTAGACCCATTGTCATGAAGGTTTGAAGCAATTAAGACAACTCCAATTACCATTTAATTATTTTCAACCATTCATAAGGCAATTTGAAAAGGAAAATGATGTTTGAATAAGAAATTTGATGTGTTAAAAGAGCTTTTGAAAAGGGTGGTAAGATGGTGGGGTAATTTGTTCAAAAGGATTAGGTTTCCTTAAAGTTGTGATGTTCCAAAATCACAAGACAACAAAGTGTCTCAATTTTTAAAAAAGGACATTGAGATCGACATGGTATCAATAATAAAAAATAATCAGTATTTTATACCCATTTGTTATCAATTTCCTTGTGAAACTAATACCCCCAAGCACAAATTAACCTATCTATTTATTTTGGTGTTACTCATTTATTATGCATAAAGGGCAATTATCAAATACACCCCCCCTTGGGAACCACCTAATATATTACCAATGTGGGTTTTAGGGTTTAATTTTCTTCTTATGGCCGTGTTAACTAGCAATGTGCCAATGCCTTCATATGCCCCATGGTTTGATTCTTTACATCATCTTGTCCAATTTAGTGGTAGGCCAAAAAAAATGGAACAAATAATCCTAGAACATTAAAATTGGTTTGGCCTACTAAAAAATGCAACCAAATACACCCAAAAAATGGGAATAAAATAAAATAAAAACAAAAAAGACACTCTGGGCTATGGATTCAAATTAACACTCCCTCAAAATCAATAGATAGACATTGAAGGGATTTTTCTAAGCATGCATTTATGTGAAGTCATAAAAACATTTAAAAGGTTAAAATTAAGGACCAATATTAAATACCATCACTATAATCACTAGTCCCTATGATATAAGGTGTTACTGAGCAAGTTAAACTACATCTAATTAAACTAGATGGTATCATGGTAAATTTTTTTTACTAGTGGTAGGTGGAATCATTTATCACTTCCTAGTTACCTAGCTAGTGAAACTACTAGATTTAACTAGTTTTAGAAGGGGGGAAGTGCCACTAACTTGCCACTTCATTCTAGTTAACTTAAAGAAAGGTTAGGATGGAAGTCATGAATTAACAGAAATGCAGTTGGGAATAGTGGGGAAATCCTTGAGAGAATTCCTTTGTTTGTATCAATCTTGTCTGATGTGGGTGGGAGAAGGTGCGTCTAGAAAAAAAGTTAAGGAAGAAGTTAATGAAGGTTTTTGGGGGTGAAAAGTTCTTATTGTACTTCGCTATTGGGAATGGTGAGTGTGGATTTTGGGTGTGAAACTACAATGTATTTTTCTCATTTTTTTAATGATGCTTTGGATCTAAAAAGTAGAAAAAAATAAAAGTTTTTTGGGCCTTTGGAAATTAGCTACAAAAGGAAGAAATGCACTACCATGTGTTTCAAATTGCCTTTGTGAGTAGCTAGAAGACCAAACATAAGCATGGCAACCATAGTGATAACAAGATCTATAGACCATTTATAGGTGTTTTTATGTCATTTCTAAGGTTTGTTATAATCAATATACTTTTTTGAAAATTTGAGAAATGTGCTTACCATATTTTTCCTTGCTTATTGTATGAGGATGGTTTGTGCATGAGTGTAAAGCTTGAACTTAAAGCTTGGAGCCTATAGCTTAAAGCTTAATGTGATTTTAATCCAATTACATGGAACAATATGTCCATAGATGAATGATTTCATAAGGATGAATGTAATTTTTGCATGGGTGAATTTCATTTATGAATTGGATTAAATAAAAAAATCATGGGATGAAATTCATCCATGATTGAAAAATATATAAATAAATAAATAATTATATCCATCTTCATTTGTTGTCCAAGTATTAATATTTCAAACTTGAATGTATTTAATAATGATGGATAATGTGACTATAGGGGAAAGTATGATGATGGGATTAAAATAAATTAAATTTTTTTGTTTAAAAAATCATTTTCATCAACAATGTTAAACAATTAAGAAAAATGTTGTCATGGGATGAGTGTTACACCCCCCTCCATTGTTGTCAACATTATATATGTATTTTGTGAAAAGTTAACACACCTTTAAAATAAATAATTATTAAAAATAACCCCATTGTCATCTATGATAATAGGTTGTTTGAAAGAAGCTAATTAAGGTGCTTGAAATTGAATTTTAATTTATTTAAAAAATTCATTGTTATCAATAACAATAGATAATTTAAAAATACTTAAAACATTCAAAACTCATCATTGTTAACAATACTAATTAGATTTTTGAAGAAAGTTAAGGCACCTTTGGAGAAGGAAAAAAAGCCCATTGTCATCAACAAGGTTTGATCAATTTGCTCGAAAAAAATAGGAATTAATTTTTTTTAAAACAACAACCATGGGGTGAATATTAACATGATAATGACTTTTTAAACCATAACCATCAAATACATTTATAATGGAATTCACATTACATTATTCAACAAATGTTATATCATGTATAATTAAATTGTGTTTCGTGAAGCTTTAGTTAATTATAACTAAGGGAAAAAAAAGTTTCATTGATAAAAACTTAATGAGAAAATTAAACATTCATCCATAATTTTGATGGAAGTAGTCAAAGTATTTATACCAACTTGATATTAAAATCTGAAATTTTTTTGTCCTACTATTAGGAACCAGTTGCTCAGAAGGAGATGCCTCAGGATTTTAGATATAAATAGATATGCACTATACACCCAATTGGTCTCTCTGAAATATGATACCCACCCAAATCTCTGTCCATACCCGCCTACCAATTTTGAAGATTTTCAAACTATCTTAAATGGCTCCATCGAGTTCTAACAGAAATTTACTGTTGCTGTCAATGGTAATGGTAAGAGTGTGCCACCACTGCCATTTCCGATACTTCCTACCTACCCAATGCTACATAACAACCAACCTGTGCAAATTGACAACCTACCTAATACCAAAAGAAATATACGATGCAATTCTTATTACCATTGCAACACGCAGTAGTACTTGGAGCTTTACTGACATACCAGGTCTGTATCTTTGACATCAAGCCAGCGCACAAATCTGCTGAACATATCAACAGCCATCAAGCCATTTACTTTATTGCATTTTCGGTGCTTCCTCTGTTTTGTAGCCATACCACACCCTAGTAAGAAAAATTCACAGTCATCAGGACCAGGAGCAACAGCATCCAGATAACTAGGCTGTTGTGCTATTCCACCCTTCCATGTCTGGTGTCATTTAAGACACCATATTTCTGCAGTGCACCATCACTTATGTGTGAACCCCACGCCTGTTTTGTTCAAAGGCAATATCTACCTTGGGATGCATTACATTTGCAGCCACAAAATCCTCTTTTGGGTATTACAATCATTCAAAGAATCAATACACAGACAACTAGCCAGAATCAAAATGAAACTTCCGGTTCAACCCATGTTCCAATCTCTGTGTGATGCCTACCCCTGTCAAAGAAACCACAACCTGTAGGCAAGGTGGGTTGGATCACAGGGGTTGATTGAAATCAGGGACCACCAAGGATTGCATTCTCAACATCTTCTCTGCTCAGTGCATAACTGAATTTTCGCTCTATATCTCTGTCCAGGTTGCCTGGTCCACTCTTCAGGTACCTGCAGTTGACCACAATAGTTTTTTGTCACTTGTCTCCAATTTCACTGCATAACATGGAAAGGACCCAGAAACACAGAAATGTACATTGCATCTAGAGGAGACGATTCAATGCAGCCAATCATATTGTATACAAATCCAATGCAACGGGTTCTTTTTCCTCTCATGATGTTCCAGATTTGTACTGGGATAGTTGTGGCGCTCTGTTGCAGTAATGAGTAACGTTGTGATCAGAGTTAGACCAGGGTTAGGGTTGAAGGAAGAGTCTCCAGCTGCAATCATTAAGGATCATTAAATCTGCATTATTACATTGGCATGCAGCTGGATTGACCACTTTCAACCATTCACCTTTGGGTACAGACTACAGATCATTGCTGTATACACAACTGCAACTCAATAATCTCAACCACCACACTAGTGGCATTTACCAGTGCAGGGGACAAGGAGCAGGAAAAAGAATACTACACTTCTAATGGCATTACCAGTGCAAAGACAAGAAGAGGAGCAACAAAATTAAAAGATCAGATTCTGACAAGGTGAATTGTTGAGTGGCTGATAAAAAGACACTTGAATTTGTGTTGAACTTGTGTGTGCAGTCCTCAGCTCAGGCATTAGAGGTTCCTCACAGCATCCGAGAGAGAGAGAGGCCTCGTGCACACGAGTTGGCATGGGAACATTTGCATAGAAATCTGGATCAATTGATTACAGTCTTACTGGTCAGCTGACTCTTGACCTTGCAACCACTTTTGTCACATACATGTTGCAAATCTGCTCCCAACAATAGTATCTGGCTGACAGACAAATCCACAAAACTCCTTTCCAAATAGTTCAATGTCTGAAACTTGCCCATGGTTACTGCATCTCTCATGCTTTCACTCTGCACACTAAGGACATTGGGTGACTTTCACCCTCCTTTGACAACCCTACCATCAGGAACATGTGATTGGAAACCATGTTTTATATTCTCACTGCCATGACCTTTGTCAAATTCTGCAAAACACAACACAAATAGTTCCCAAAGAGTTGAAAAATTTGCACTTCTGGTGCATGGAGAGAGATAGATAAACACCCACCTTATATACAGTTCTGTGATGTCAAGAGAGAGTTGTGCATGCCAGTCAGGCCGTTGAATGAGCCAGACTGCTCGATCGTCTCTGCTTTGGAAGAAACCCAAGCTATTTAGCCACGCCTCAATGCAGGGAAGACTGTGTGAGTACAGTGGCACTTTCTTCTCTGGTAGCTTCTTCCTCCACTCTTCCATGTCCCAGGTGCTACCTCCTGTCGCCATTGCATGGCATCTGTGACACACCATCCTCATCAATCCCATTTGCTGCATCTGCTTGCTTCTCCCCCATGCCCCACCTGTATTTCCCCCCATCCCACTGTAATCCTCAGAAGTTCCATGAGTTCCAATTCTTGTCAGCTATTTTGCAAGGACTTTCAGGAACTTTTCCCTCCCTCATGTACTAAACAAAAGCTTTGCTCAAAGATACAAAGCATTCGTTCATTTGCTCTCATGCTCAAAGATGATGCATCAACATGGCAAACAGCAGGACATTTTTCCATACATCATTTGAATGATGTAAGATAGCTCTCACTCTCTAGAATCAATCCAAATCAAATCCCGTGTGCCCTAATTCCAAGGGGTCAAGGATCACGGAATCATGAAGTGTAAGAGCAGGAAGCAAAGTGTGCACTGAAGGTGAGGTAAAGTCAATCCTTGACAACCGAAATTTACAGGAGCTCATCATCATCACCTCTCATATCTTGCACTGCTCTTGTTCCTTGACGCCATCTGCTTTGCAGCTGCTGCTGCTGAAAGGACAATGCTGAAAGTGGCAGCAAAGGCGTGTCCAGTCTACTACATTGTTGGTTCAACCACTGCAATCCTCCTGCTCTTCTTCTTGTCCCTGCTGCTTGGCAGCAACCCACCCACAAGGCACCTCCTCCTCCTCCTCCTCCTCCTCCACACACAGACATAGCTCTTGGTTCCTGTCGGTCCTTCTTTCTGTCTTGTCTTTTAACTTTGCTAAAACCACCCAAAACTTTGGTGCAAAACTTCTCTGCAAAGTCTAAACCTCCTTTAGGAAATCACAGTGTACAGAGAGAGAGAGAGAGAGAGAGAGAGAGAGAGAGGCAAAAGAACCGTGACACGTACAGCGACACACACCATTAAAGCACCCAAGAAAGAAACAGACACCAAATATCGAATGCACTTACGTTTGTGTGTAGGTAATAACTATTGTCCTACTCTACAGAAAAGAAAGTCGGCCAATCCTTTCTTTGCATCGAAAAATGCGCAATCCCTTCCGTGGTACCGGAATTGTTCCCTTCCTGCCTTCCTTGTAGTCATCCTAGGTTTTAGGACAATCATCAGGTGCATGGAAGAGGCAAGAATCATGCTAATAAGATTGTACACCCATTACACAATCCTTAATCAAGGGTTTAGTGGGGGCCATAAGAGATTTTTTAAATTTCTTTTTCTTTTTCTTCTTGGTTTGTTGTTTGCGATTGCTTGCTTGCTGTGCTTTGCTTTGCTTTGCGTTGTTGTTTGTGACTTGTTGGGGTCCCCACCACTTACTTCCACGTGTGTGAGTACCAACTTTCCTTGTTGATAAATTGCGGCGCTTCTGCAATGCGTTTCCGCCATGTGGGAGTGGAGATATCATGCTTGAACCAATCCTGGATTACGAAGAAACTGTTCCACACAACGCGCACACATCCCGCTGTCTGTCCATTCCTTGAGGGTAAGATTTTTTTTTTCCGGTTATTTTTTGGATTCCTTCAGCTGCTTCCTTCCTGTTAGCCTAACTGAATAGAGGTAGACATCGACAGAAAACAGGGAGAAGACAACAAGAAACACATTGGGTGGTTTGTGGGTGGCGGAGAAATCCTCTGTTCACAGCAGCAGCAGGCACGAGGAAGAAGAAGATCATGCTTTCCAGTGAACCCAAAACAAGATGTTCTGGGACAAACACAAGATGGAGCCATGCTTTCCAGTGAACCCAAAACAAGATGTTCTGGGACAAACACAAGATGTAGCCATGCTTTCCAGTGAACCCAAAACAAGATGTTCTGGGACAAACACAAGATGGAGCCATGCTTTCCAATGAACCCAAAATAAGATCTTCTGGGACAAGCACAAGATGGAGCCATGCTTCTCAATGAACCCAAAACAAGTTCTTCTGGGACAAACACAAGATGGAGCCATTTTTCAAGCTCAAAAAGATTTGGCTTTCTTGGATACAAGGGATCGAGATACAAGAATGCCATGAAGGGCCTGTCCACTTCTTACAATTGTTGTGACTTATTCTTCTTCTTCTTCTTCTTGTCTACATTAGGTTATTGTGATCACAAATTCGCCGCAATAACAACTTTTCATTACATCTTTCCCTTCGCTTGTATCCAGGTTCTCTCCACCGGTGATGGGCATGTACCATTTACCAGCATTCTTTTGGGCCAGTATCAAGTGTAAAAGTGTTGTCCCCTTCAAAATGGGGCTGGTTTCAATCCTTTTCTTTTTCCCAGGAAACCACGCAGAGTGAATCAGCACCCAGCAATGCACCAGTTGGGCATTCGTTGGGCTGTGGTTTCTCATCCAGCTCCTGACCCTGAGTTAACCTACATTGTACCATGGTTAACCCTTTTTGGCTGGTGACTTTTGATTTTGAATTTTGGCCATTTTTCTCTCAACCTTGACCTCCATAATAATAAGAAAAACCTAGTAAATAAAAATCAAGGATGGGAACCCTTCCATCAAAAGTACAAGGCAAATGAGAACACAAATAAACACAACCCAAAGAAAAAACAAAAGCGAACATTCAACAAAAATCAAGTAAAGACCTTATGTAAAAATGACTCATGGTTATAAAATGACAATCAACAATAACATAAAAGACTTAAGACAAGAAAGTTGTCATCTATCATAAACCAGTTAGCGACAGAAGTATATTAACTATGATGTGTAGAAGAGATGAAAAATTTCGACCAAATGCAGTAACTCGTTGAAGAATTGTTATGGCTTATGCACGTTATAAAGTTATGGACACATGTTGTTGATAATAAAAAACAAACATCGATGGGAATTTTTTTTTAAATCGTTGATGACATGCAATAGTGGTTTGTGCATAAGTAGTTAAAAATGATTTAAAACGAAAATGAAAACACCTATATGTCTCAATAGCAAGGGGAATGAAATCATTACATGGTGTCACAAATATCACCATCACCCGTCACTTGCATCATCGCTTGCATCAACATAGTCGCTTACATCATCGCTTACACTAACATAGTTGTTTGCATCATTGTTTGCATCATCATTCATTATTAGTTAAAAAACTTTTAGTTGGTGCACACATGGAAATCTTTATGAAGGCTTTTTTGAGCTAGGTCCCCAATGTGGTATAAATAAAGATAAGACCTCCCATTACATTTAATATGTTCAACACTAGTTTTGGGTATGTTTTCCTATCATAATTTTTATTTTCATACATTATCAGAATAAAATTTTGTTTAAATCATCTTCTAGCATATACCATTTTTTGCCTTGTGTATTTGTGTTTCTAGTCTTGGGTTAGATTTAGGTTTACATTTTTTGTGATTTGTTTTTTTTATTATGTCTTTGGTTTAGTTTTTGTTATTGTAGTTTTTCATGCACATGACACATGGTGCATGTTCAACGTATGATTGTGTTTTTTCCTAAGCAGTCATCATCGTTGCATGTGTTGTCGTCATCAATGCTCATTGCACCATATATGTACAAATCATGTCAACAATGACGATGTCCATCAAGGTCCAAAAGTTGTTTTTAATGATAAAAATATACATTTATCGTTTAGTGTGACGAGGGAAAAGGTGGAAAACCTCCTTCTAAACATGTGTTTTGCTTTTGAAAACAATAATTGCAACAATATCCAAAATAATGCACTCCCACCTAATTAACTATTTTTTAACCTAAACATCTAAAGCCTACTTCTAACTAATAACCAACCCCACTACCTCCCTACCTTATATATTTTCATGGTTAAGTTTTATATTTATTAATAAAAATTTTATGTATTCTTACTTAAACCTTTGCTTATTTGCAAAAAAAAAATTTCTTAACTATTTTTTTTTGGGGTTAAATTATTAGCTATTGACAAAATCTCTATTTTTTTTAGCTTAAATTTTACCTTTCAACAAAATCTCTATATTTCTTAACTAAATTTTAATTTTCAATAAAAGCCTATAAATTATTAAATAAACTTTTATTTTTCAAAAAAGTCTTTTTAATTTTTAGATAATTTTTTGTTTTTCAACAAAACTTCATTACTTTTAAACTAAACTTCTACTTTTTGACAAAACATTTATTTCTTCTTGGCTAAACTTCTTTAGTTTTTAATTAAATTTTTATCTCTTAGCAAAACTTTATTTTTCAAAAAACCTCTTTGTTACATGGTTAAACTTTTATTTATCAATAAAATCTCTTTATTACATGGTTAAACCTTTACCTTTTAGCAAAACCTACTTATTCACCCATTATAGAACCTATTTAACATTTGCACATTGTTGATTTCAATCAATGAAATTATACCATAAAATGCAAGTATTGCAAAAAACCTAACTTATAATTATTTTAATCATACTCAAAGCCCTAATGATGGTAAGTGTTAACTTCAAATGCAATTAACAACTTTATGACATCAATTTTGTAATTCTACTTTCATTTTGGGCTATTTAATGCATGATATATTTGATATTAACTTAATTTAATTATGCAACAAACAATAGATTTAACAATTTGATGTACCTATTTTAATGTTTAAACAATATGGTTTACATTTAACATTTTTCTTCATAACAAATAATTATGACTTTTGCATCTTTTTTTCATATTGATAAAAGTAAATCCTAAATTCAATTTTGGGGGTTAAACATATATGGAACAAATACATTCATTTTATATTTTTTGAAAGGTAATGGAAAAAATCTCAACCCTTTTTACGATTCTTTCATCCAATTAATTTTAAAATCTAAGGCTAATTCATATGTTTATTAATTTATTTTCATTTTATTAGATTTAAAATGTGAGGCATAATTAATTACTATAAAATTAAGAAAATTGCATTTACATATGTTTATGAGATTGTTAAGGTTTGTGGCATCTACGATTAGGATTATTTAAGGTTTTGTGTGTGTATGTGTGTTTTTTTTCAATTAATTAACTTTAAAATCTAGGGTTAATTCTTCCATTCATTTTTTTTCATTTAATTAACTTTAAAATGTAGGGCATGATTAATTACTATAGAAAAATTGTATTTGAATATGTTTATATAATTGTTAGGGTTCATGGCATTTGCCATTAAGATTATTTCGGGATTTTGTGTATTCATTTATTTGGGCTAATTAATTTTAAACTCTAAAGTTAATTCTTTCACTCATTATTATTTTTCATTTGATTAACTTTCAAATTCAAAGCATAATTAGTTGTTATAGTTTTTTTTGGTTTTCCATTAGTATCTGTTTGTATAATTATTAGGGTTGAAAACATCAACCATTAATATTATTTGGGGCATTGAGTTCAAGGTTTGAATGATGTAATACTCCCATCAACCTTAAATCACCATGTTTAAAATGATTTGGGATTCTCAATATTGCCATTTATTTTGATGATTCACATATAAGTATTGTGCCATAGTATTGGTTTTGTACTTATGCAACATCCACACATGGTTGTTGATGAAAATGACTTAGTTTTAGTTCATGGTAATTAAATTAAAGACATAGTAGTCCCAAAGTATAATGCCCACATCCCTTCAAATTGGGCTTCGGAAATACAACAAAATTTTATATACCAACATCTATTTTGTGACTTATATTAGGTGTCGTAGTTTTTCAAAAAATATCAATGCATATTTCATGACCCATATGTGGGGATTGCACACGATTCCAAGATTCAAGTTGTATTGAATGCCCATGTGAGTATTGCATATTTTCCCCTTCATCATAGGGATTTTATAAGACATTACATAGACATTGCCTAAGAATCTTAAATTTTAACAATGCAAATTTGAAATTATAATGTAACAATAGAAGATGTATTTGAACCCATGACCCCAAAAAAAATCAAAAATCAATTTTGTTTTACAAATATTTCAATGTCATAAAGGCTCATGTTTTCAAATGCAAATCCTAGCTTTTATGTATGTGATAAGCGATTATAAATTGCCAATTTTACAAAATAATGTGAAAAATGTCCACTACATACAATTGTCCTCACACCCTAATCCCTATTTGGGGGATATATATATATATATATATATATATATATAT
>Ga0116229_10004542_pt1 | contig 22751 bp, 8 predicted proteins | sample S1TSphgellanicum_3_FD_87313 | JGI IMG/M metagenome (GOLD analysis project Ga0116229, IMG submission 87313) | Host-associated microbial communities from peat moss isolated from Minnesota, USA - S1T2_Fc - Sphagnum magellanicum MG | ecosystem: Host-associated > Plants > Peat moss > Unclassified...
GAGGGGTGACATAACATGAGTTACAATGTACATTAAACTACCTCATCAAAAGTTCCCTGTATGATGACAATGAATGCAGGGACAATTTGTACTGTGGAATCATCTGAAGTTTTGCCTACCTCCGACTTCCACACCTCTAAACTCCCTCAACAGCCTGACCTTTAGATACCTGTTTCTTGGAGATAGTCTTATTGTTGCTTGTCCAGCTTCATTGGAATAAGTGTTGTTTGGCCGAATGTTTTGTTGCCATGTTGACACAAAAATTGGGATTGTTTTTTCTAATAGTCTAAACTCAACTAATTTTGCTAGATTTCCGAAAGATCCAAAAACTCTTTATGTCACAGAATTGAAAAGAGAACCCTGAGTGGGTTCAGTGGCAATAAGTGACAAGCAGTTGGAAATTTTTTGTAGTGTAATTGGCAGTCATCTTTGATCATGAATATCTCTCTTAGAAAAGAGGAGAGATCTTACAGAGTGGGTGTAAGAAGGCCATTCTCCTACAACTTGTGAACTACATATATTTTATAACATTTGCCTGGTGCACATTGAAGGGTAAAACTCATGGGTTATGATATTCTCAAAAGTTCAGGATCAAACCAGTGTTGGGCAGTTCTCACCAAATTTTGGGAATGGGTCTTGAATTTTATTTTTTTTACAGTCAGTGAGAACTGGACTGGACCCTATCAAAATTTTAATTTTTTTCATTTTGTTCGATTCTTAGACATATCGGTTATCACAAATAAAATAACAACCGGCTTTAAACCTGGTTCTCCCAATCCAGTTATCTAATGCAAAATGCAAGGAAGTAAAAAAGGGAGAAATTTTTTTAAAAAAAATTTTCTTTCATTTTCTTTCCTTTCCAAATTATCATTCCCAATTAGAATGAAGGAGAGTTGTGTGTTTGGGGGCGGGGGAGATGTGGAGGAGGAGAAGGGGAAGTCTTATCGGTGAGTGGTGTAGGTTGCTTGCTTTGCTGCAGAGGGGAGAGGGTTGCTGGGAACTGGAAACAAATGAACAGTGAAACCCCAGGGGAGTAATGGAGGGAGGTAGAGGGAGAATTTAATGAGGAAAAGTGTTGTAATAATGAGGTAGGCCAGTAGGAGCTGTCATGAATGATACTTTACTTAAGCCGCCTTACGCCGCCTGTCAGGCCCTTCCTATTTACACCAACTCTCGTTTATGAGACCTAAGTGCATCCCTACCTTTGAGAGAATCTAGGGTCCAGCAGAGAACCTGTTCCGTTCTCCAACTTTTTGAAAACAACATGGTAGGCGATTCTCATGATCGGTTATTGTACATCTCAGAACTTGGATTCGGTTCTCTATCTAGTTCTCACATGTACAAGTCTCAACCGATTCTCATTTCAAAAACCGACCCGAGAGCCAGTTCGAGAACTGGGTGAGAGTTTGGGAACCGCCCAAAACTGGATCAAAACTGGCTAGCACTCGTCATATGCCCAATATTTTAGGAATACCCCAACTTAGAGCTTTACCCTACACAACACAATATGCTGCATGATTTACAATGTCACTGTGGCTGCGAGAGGGATAACAAATTTTCCTTTGGCCTGGAGACGACTTTATTGACCCAAGTTCTTCTTATTTTCTTTCACCCTTCAACTGCCACAAAAGTTTGATCTCACACTCTTCACAAAAATTCTTTTAATCGATAGTTTGCACCTGTGTTGGGTGGTTCTTAAAATCAGGGGAAAATACCCACCAGTTATCCTCCTGGGTATATCGACATTTACTTGTCAGTTATAAAAAAATCAAAGAACCTGTATTGGTATGTAATCATGGTTCTCTACAAATCTGAAAAAGTGACCAAACCAGACAAAAGAATCCCAAGTTCTTTGCCAATACTTTAATGAAAATCACTGGTTCTTTAATTTAAAATTTTTTCAAAGAAGAGGAACTGGTTGTCCTTTGAGTCTGCAACATTTCAAAAACCAACCAGCAGTTCTTTAAAAATTCAAAGAGCCTCCAACAATGGTTTGTACTCCCAATCAGATTTTTATTTCTGTGGCAAATTTTTGCAACCAGCTGGCAAATGTTTTTGGAGGAAATTCTAGACAAGTCTTTTTTTGCAGTACAGTTTTCATTAACTTTCTGGTTTTTTGCAAAATTCACCAAGTATTTACAGCCACAGAATTGAAAAAAATACCCACGCTCCAAATTATTTGAATGCCATGCTTCATCATGATTAACATCCCATAATTTGAAGGATTTGAACATAACAACTATATAGGTCTGTTGTACTTTACTGATGAATATACAATCATAGCTCCAGACGTCTGATAAAGCTTTTATGAAACTCTACTAAACTAGAAATGGGGATAATCATTCTAAGAACATGCAATTGTCCTCATCTTTATCTATGATTTATTTGCATTTTTTTTGAAAGATCCGCTCCAATTTTTGTAGCTTACTTGGATACCAAGTTACCTAGCTGTTTGGGAGGGGACATCTCCAGAAACAGAATGTCTGCTCCAGCAGCCATTCCAAATTTTCAAGAAAACTCCCCATTTTTATTTTTTTTCCCTGTGATCCCCAATGGGTATCAACAGAAGAAAAGGGAAAAAAACAAAGCAGATCTCTATTCTGGGTAGAGCTTGAGTTGTGGACAACACTTTGCATGTCCATCAGTGTTTTTTTTTTCATTTTTTGGGAATCAAAATTTTGGCGAAATTTCACCCCAAAATAACAAAATTAGTCAAATTCACACTTGAAAAACATAATTTTCCGAATTTCTTTGTCTAAAAATGGCGAAATTTCACCAGGAAAAAATAACACTGATGTCCATGCTCATGGTTTGGTCTCTTCTTCCAGCATTGCATCTCTTCCCTTGAGTCTGCCAGCAGATATAGACCCACGGTGAACCAAGACTCACCAGCACACGGACAGAAGGTGGACCATAATTTCCAGTGTTGGGCAGTTCTTTGATCAAAGAACTGCCTGTTCTGGGTACCTTTTTAAGAAAACAGAATCAAAGAATTGGCCAGGTCTGGGTATTTGAAAAAAAATCGAATCAAAGAATCACCTGCTTCAGGTATTCCAAAAACCTCAAAGGGTTTAGGGTTTAATGTTTTAGGGTTTCATGAAAGAACAACTGGTTGGTTGCTGGTTAAAATTTTTGCAAAGTCAAGCTGGGGCTGGGTCTTTCAAATTTTGACCTTCACCAGTTATATGCCAATATATATATTCTAACCTCTGGTGACGGTTTGGTGTAGTGTTGTGTGGTTCTTTCTTTGAAGAGAATCTCCAGTCCCACTTTTGACATTCAAAATTTATTTGGAGGTTTCCTAAACATTGAGGGTTTCAACATGGTTCTTCCAATTTTTAAAGCCTTTGGTTTTGGATCTTAAATACTGTTTCAAATTCAAGAAGCTCCATGCCAGTTCAAAAATCAGGTCCAATTTCATGTACGCACTCTTCAATGCTAAAATTTAAATTAAAACAAGTGTTTGTAAAGGGATGAAGTTCAACAACTAATTAAAATTAATTCTTAACCATAAAATTCAGCCTACTTATCAACTTCTCATTGCATCAAATTTTTACATGCAAATATACTTGTGGTTTGTATCATTTGCTCTTTTGGTACAATTTTGCACACCAACAAAGGAAACACCATGAATGCCCAACTGCTATGAAGATGCACTGACTTGCTACTTATAATCACAACTTTTGGCTGAAATAATCCAGCATCGAAGAAACTCATGTATTTTGCAGCAGTCTTTTAGCATCAAACTATTTAAGTATCTCATCATTCGATATATTACAATTTATATTGTTGGACATTGTCATTCATTTGCATGGTCAAATGTTTACTTCCATTCCTAGAGATGGGGTTAAGCAATTTAGCAATTCAAATAGGACTTACATTTTTTCTTTCTCTTTTTCCATTTTTATGTTGTATTGGTGCTTTTGAGAACCTGATTTGACAAGTTTACACCAATTAGAGAGGGTTTTGCACTTGGACACTTAATAAGCAAACCAATGTAAAAATGATTGTCAGCCAAATGAAGATAAAAATTGAATAGACACCCAAAAGTTCACTCCAAAAAATTGCATGTGAATTGCAAAAAGACTATTGCATTAATGCAATGTACTATTTTGGAGCAAGGGATCTCATACCTACTTATAGGTGTCACGACATTTGTCATGTTCCTAAATTGTAGGTGTAAGATCTGTCTCACTCCTATAACCTTCTGATCTCTGTATGTTTAGGCTTATGATAAGGTGCACCTTGTGCTATATGGTTGGTAAGGCCCATGGGTGTATAACATTCCCAAAATTACTACCTGGCCGTAAGCCCCTTGTTTTATGACCAACCCAGAGCTTTACTATTGGCATAAAGACCTCCTTGATATTTTAAAGAGTACTTAGAGAGCATTTTCCAGAGTGTAAAAACTTGTTGTGCAGTTTGAAAAGTTAAATGCCCATAAATTGCAGGCAATTCACTTTCCAAAATGCTAGTGTCATTACTTACTGTGATACCTGGCGGGTACCCACCTGATATCCACAAAGGTATGAAGAGAATTTTTAGTAAAATCTGATTGCGGTCTTGAAGCTTGGTAAAGCCAAAGGGCTGTGGGCTTTTTGGGTTCATGTGAGGGTGGAGTGGAATGTGGATCCTTCTTCCCACACCTAGAGCACTGATGGCATTTAGAAGGAACATGCTGAGAGAATCTTTCAAATTCCTAAGGGTACAACGCAGTCTGGCTGAAAATTCTGTGAAGAGAAGACTCCTAGCAGATTGTTTTTTCAATTTTGTGACATTTTGGCCAAATTTTCGATAAAAAAATTTTGAAACACATTTTTTTCAATTTTTGTGATATTTTGGTCAAATTTTGGAAGAATTTTTTAAAAGGTGTAAATTCGATTAATTTTTCTAAAATTTAGGGTAATTGGAGTAAAATTAATCAAATTTACACCTAAAAAAAATTACTCCAAAAATTTGGAAATTTCTTTTGTTGGAAAAAATTTCACTGGATGGTACCTGCAGAAACAAAAGAAAAAATTAACGAATTTTTACGAAAAGGAAGCTTTATGGGCAGTGTTTTCTTTTGGTGCAAAACTTCGCCAAAATGCAAAACATAGAAATAAAATGGTTCCAGTTGCTTGAAACAAAAAGTTAAAATTTTTTTGGGCCACATTTGAACCCTGCTTTCAATTGGTAGCAGTTTTGGAATGTTTAGACAAGTTGAAAAAAAGTTGTCCCCATTTAATGCGAAATCCCTCTTGTGATGCTAAGCCAATGGCACAACATTTGAAATTTGAAAAAAATCACTGGTTTTGGGGGTTTTGGTGTTTTGCATTCTCTTTTTTTTTGAACTTAATCATGTACTTATGTGTATGTGCTTTTCACAAAGTGCCCAACTACGTTAGCGCAAAAGGGTTTTGGGATAGGTACCAGCCAAATTCCAGTGTCATTCCAAAAAAACAAGTTGAATTACTTATTTACACATGATTTATTGAAAACCTTGGTTGCCTTGATGGACTAACCCCTTGGATCCACAAGTAAACATACAGGAAGAGGGAAAAAAAGAAATAGAAAGAAAGTCTTTGGATGCTTTTTGCAATTGTGGGAGGAACCCTTGTTTATCATGCAGTGCAAATTGAAGCTTGATATTTATTAAGATACTCTATAATAATACTCCTTCATTGATAATGTTTTAAGGTCTTAACTCAAAAAAACTCAAGATTAGAGTTATTCCTAAAGTAATAGGATTAGAGGCGAGAACGGCCAGTTTTGGCATAACAGGGCATCAAACGTGTAACTAGGAATGAAAATTTTACAAAACAAAATAACAAGCACCCAAACTAGCTTTTTCATCAATTTTGGTGGTAAACTAAGTTTCATCCTGTCTTTCATTTTTCCTGAGCTCTTTCACTGCTGCTACTTATATTTTCATTACTTCTACCTGTACAACATTACTCTCAAACCTTGTACATTAAATGCTGGGTTTCAATATTTCATACTTAGATTTAAGAGATACCACTGAAAGAGTGGGTAATTTTACACATAAATTTAATAACTTGTGTGAGTGTAAACTGGTCCCCATCACTACCACTAATTCGGTTCTAACAATGACCCCCACATGGTGCAAACCAAAAGGACATGTATTAATTTACTAGCTCTTTTTTGTGCTTACTATTTTGGATGTGACAGACATGAATGTGGGGGTAGGTAAGTTTTTAAACCTGGATATTGTTGCAATTTATATGAGGATAAATATATACACTATGCACCTTGTAAAATTTTCTTGCTTCCCTTTTGATTACCCTAGCCAATTGGTGTACATTTCGGACTTACCCTATTGCCATTTTGATGGCCTCATGTATATTTTAGGTTCACCTTTGCCCAAGGGAGAGTAATTTGTAATTTGCAATGCCAATTGCATCACAGGTTATCTTTTCCTCTTAGCAATATGCCATACTTATGTAAATATTTTGATTTCACTTACATTGATTCATTTATAACCAAATGCTAAACTTAGGGTAAATGAGAAAAATATTTACAACCAATACCATGTGAACAGGGTAAATATTTGTCGTTTACTTTTAGCCTATTTAGAACAATAATTTTGGAAAGGCTACATACCCTTGTTCATAGTTTGGAAATTTGTTGAAATTTATATACCTTCACCCATCTGATACATGTTTTGAATTTTGAATTTCACCCTGGCTTGGCTAATGTATTAAAATTGCTATAGTAACCCAACACTAGATACATGTAGAGAGGCTCAAAATCATATTGGGTGTGGATGGATCTGCTTTCATTTAGTTACCAAAACAATCCAACTCCTAATATGACATTGATACCAAGGTTTGCTTTTTTTTTAGTTTGTGACATATTGAAGTGGCATTTTTCCATGAAAAGATTTAGCCAAAGTTTTTTTTAAAAACATCCTTCTATGTTACACTACCTACTGGAACATGACATAGAAATTTTGAAAAAAAAAAAAATTCCAAAATCAGATGACTTCATTAAGTTTTTGGGTGAAATTTGGTGATTAAAAACCCTCTAAAACATTTTTTTTCCAATTTTTAGAATGTTGGCCAGTTTTTGCTTTTTAGAACCACCATGTAGGTTGTTTTATAAAAATAATTAAAACCACATAGGTTATTGATACTAATATTTTTAAAATTAATAATAGTTGTTAGTTATGCATAAGGATAGATTATACAATAACCAATCAACACCCATTTGTTATCATGTCAATTATTAGCTGATTACAAGGTTTTAAGAAAATTAAAAGTATAAGTATTATTATTTATTTTTTGTTTATTTATTTTGTATAAGTGTTTAGAAATTGATAACCAACTTGATAACTAGGTGAAAACTCAATAATTGATTAAAATTATTTAATATTCACCAGGTTGTAAATTGGCAAAGGCAAAAGCATGGTAAAGTAAATAATTTTGGTTCGTTATCACAAAAAGTGACAAATAGTCATAAGGAGATTGTGGTGAATTGAAAGTAGAAAATATTATAACGCAATGATTAATATATGAATAAAATTGATTTTATTATAAAAAAAATGAAGAACAACATCTTTCATATGTATTTCAATTGAATATATTTGCATAAATGTTTAACTTTTACAAAATTGGTGAGATGTAGATGAAAATGGATACATTTATATTTAAACTTTCCAAGCTGGGTATTTAAGGTAAGGATAATACTAAGCTTTGCAAAATTATCAATCCAAGTAGCAAGAGAGGTAAAGGAAGGATGTTTACTATTTCAAAAAATAAAACAAGTTAAGAGATATATTTCATTATTTATTTTACCCATGCCATGCATGGGTATAATTAGGTAGATGTAGGGTAAATGAAAATACCTACACAATTGGGACACATTTCAAAACGGAGAAAGACAATAACTTGTGCAATTCACATTGCAACAATTAACCCAAGAATTTTCAAACAACCTACAAAAGAAAGTTAATAAAAACAACATTAAACCAATCAACAGTTGTTAGAATATATTCAAAGCATGCTTATGATGGTAAATCACCATAAAATTTAAAGGCATTTCAAAAGGAAGTGGTAAAATAAATTGTAAGATACTTAATGTCATGAACATTAAATATGCCAAACAAACACATGTTCAACCATTAGTCACTATAAAATTTTATAGGTTTATCATGACCACGTGCATTGCAAAACATGGAATTGCATATGTGCTGTAGAATGATTTTGCTCATATACCCTCTTTTTACCCACTTCACAAAATTTACTTTTGCCTGGAATAATATAAGGTTAAATTTCAAATATATACTTGTTAGGAAGCAAGTTAGTTTAATTTAAAACATTTAACACTCATGATTAAAAGGGTACAAAAGATTACCAGTTGGGTAAGGAATGTATTTTTCGTAACATACTTGTGGGTCCATGTAATAAGATTATCCACCAAATATGGGTGAGTTCATATAGTGACCACATTAAAATATCCATATAAAAGAGCTTGTGTTAGCTTTGAAGTTTTGGTTTGTGCTAGACCTAATATACTGGGTACTATATAATCAAACTTTTTTGAGTGTGACCTTGATGAAGTTTTGGTTTGTGTTGGACCTAATATACTGGGTACTATATAATCAAACTTTTTTGAGTGTGACCTTGATGATACAGTAAATTCTCTCTAAATTAATATCCTTGGGATCAGTTGGAAGATATTAGTTTATGGAGGATATTAGTTTACACAAAATATATGGGGGGTAACAAAAATCATTCTGGAACCTGCTAGAGCAACATGGATGGTCATGGAGGTTAGTGGAAGGTCATGGATCATTGGGGAAGGTAACAGAACCTTGTGAAGGATCAAAGAAGCACATAGCTTCTTCTAGCGCATCTAACTCCGTACTTTCGAAGGTGTTTCCTCTGATTTCATCGCTTTTTTGGTGCCATATGTATGATGTATTAATTTATAAAATGTTATGGGACCGGAAAAAATATTGAATATCAATTTATGGAGAATTATTAGATTAAGTATGAAGCCTGTCATGGGCCTGTGCCCGAATATTAGTTTAGAGAGAATATTAGTTTACACAGTATTAGTTTAGAAAGAGTTTACTGTAACTAGAAATTTCTTTTAAAATCAAAGGAATTGTTAGAGTGCTAGTTTGTTACAAATATATTGAACCACATTCCAACTTTATACACTTACATGCAATTTGGTTCCTATTTTAATGGCATTAAAAGATCCATATAAAAAAAATCTTTTGTTATCACTGACATTGAGGTTTTGACATTAGGGTCTTGAGATTAAGGTTTCCATTCAAAGATTTCATGTGAGATAATAAATTCATTTGCCAAATGATTATGTTGATTACACACCATGATGGAAAAAATAAATTGTTTCCAAATTTATGATCTAGCATCTACTCTTTTTTTTGTGGCATTTTTTGGTCATTTGGTGAAACTTGTTTTCAAAAAATAATATTCTCTCAAATGTTCCTTGTCTTCAAAGAAAAAAGGCAAAAGCTGAAATATATACATATATACAACTACCATGTTGAATCTACACATTGTTCAAACTTGAATAGCCAATATATAAAAAAATTCATACATTTTTTACTTTGGTGGTTAGTGTAAAGCCAAATGTGGCTAAATCTCATAAGTTGCGGATGATGGCCAATGTGGCAACATCATAAAAAAGGAAAAAAAAGAGAAAAAAACATTAATTCTTAGAGTGAATCCCACAAGAGATTTGAAGTATATTGGCAATAAGTTTTTACAAAATTGATCAAATAGTAGAAAATTTATGAAATGTCCCAATGCACTAAAGACTCAGTCAAAATGTGGTGAAACTTTTTTGAGGAAAAAAAAAAAAAAAAAAAATCTTGAAAAGTTGGAAAATAATTTCAGGAAAAAGGGGAAATTGCAATAACAAAATATTCCCAACGATTTTACCTTTTGACATGACCATGATGAAAAAAAAATTTTAAACCAAAAATAAATGCTGATCAGCAATGCTTTTATATTTGACAATTTTAATGATTTTTAGACAAAGGAATTGGGAACATTTTGGAAAATTTGTTGTTTCTCTGAAAAATCAAATTCAACAAATTTTGCTAAATGTTTTTCGAAAAATTGGGCAAAGTTTTTGATATGACAAAATTGAGCAATAGAAACCCCTGTTCACCAATAGTAAAACCAAATGGCTTGTACACTTTAACTAGTTATATGGGAAACACAAACCTCTTTGTTTCCTCTTGTTTCCTTTGTACTTACGTTCCTTCGTCTCTCTCTCTCTCTCTCTCTCTGTGTCGCTCTTCACTCCGTTTGTTTCCCGATCGTCCTTCCTTCCTTGCTCGTCTTACGCTCTTGCCTCCTTTGCTTGTGCTTCCTTTGTCTTTCTCTCTCGACTCTTTTGTTTGTTTCCCCGATCTTCTTTCTTTCCTTACAAGTCTTTCGCTAGATTTACCTCTTTTGCTTGTGTTTCCGTATCTTCCTTTCTGATCGTTCAGGGTTTCGTATTTCGCAAAGTTTCTCGAGCTCGTACTTTCTTTTGGTTTTTCACAGATGGATAGCCAAGTTCGCTTCTAAACGATTTGCAGCTTGCTTCTCTACTAGTCTTGCTGGAATATCCGTAAGCTTTCGTGCTCATCTCATCGCTGTCAAGTTACTCCCAAACAAGAAAGAAACAAGATGGCTCACTCCAACCTCAACAAGCTTCCTGCAGGGTCAGCTAATGAGGGTATGCAAGTAGAAGCCGCAGAGGACGAGAATCCTCCTCCAGTGCTCTCAGCAGCTGGAGGGACTCCCACTAGGGTTCCAATCCCCGCAATCCCCGGGGCGCCGCAACCACCGATGGGTCAGATGCCGGCGCCGCCGCTTGACGTGTGTTGGTTTCACATTGTCCACGCATTGGTGACAATGCCTCCTCTTCATCCTGGAGTAGTTCTGCATCCCTACGCACGCAGGAACTTGCCGGGGTGGCGCGCAGGAGTGAGGTATAAGAATCTAAGATCCATGTTGCTGCTCATCATCAGATTCTTTGAGAATTTTGGTTGCGAACTCACACTCATGTTCTGTGGAAACTGAATCTCTGAGCTTCAGCTGGAGCTCCATGATGCTTCAATATCTGGATGGATTGATTTGTGCTGCAGAGCGTTATACAACAATTCTATAGAGGAATACAACACGCGTCTGGCTACAGATATGCTTCTCAGTCATATTCTGCATGTGCTGGCCACTATTACACAGCAAGCTGCCCTTGGTAAATACATTTCTTCCTTCAAACCGCAGTGGTCGTATTGTATGTACAAGCTGGAGCTCCTAGTGCAGGAGGCCTTTCCAGATATTCATGCTTGTCTTCAGCTCGTGGGTGGTCCCATGATGAGATTCTCTAAGTAAAACACGGCCAGCAGCCTAAAATGTCAGATTCAAAGGTTTGCGACTGAGTGCAGATGATTAGCAACTTCTTTCGCTCACATATTCTGTGTTTGGTGTGGACAGAATATCATGCCGAAACTGCGAACGTTGCAGAAGGAGCAGATGGCACTGTTGTTGAAGCTGGAATTGCAGATGCAATATTGCAGGTGTGAATGCTCATGATTCAATTCATGATTCTCCTCTTCATGTCTTTCGGGTTTTCTGGATCATAAGCTGATGATTCCTGTCTGTGCTTTGTGTATTCAGCTGGAAGATCGCGAAACTCTGCGCCCACATGAAGATGGTCCCAACAACAACGGGAATGCGTGATTCCACCCGAAAGTGTATGCTATAGTTCATGATGCGAAGAAGTACCCATTCGCTGCAATGCTGGATTTCGGGAAGTGCGCTCTGGACAGATCCATGTCTTGAGGAATTTGTGTCATGACTAATGCAGGTTGGAAAATCATAACATTGGAAAATCTGAAGAAAAACACAGAATTGTTTTTTGCAATAAGTAGGTTTCCCTGGGAGTGCTGTAGGTCGGTTTCAGAACGATCTCCAAGGGCGAGGGACGAGTCAACTAACTCAGAGGTGAATGTTTCATCAGACCTTTATCTAGCTAGCTACTAGCTAGAAGATGATTGACATTTGCTCTGGACAGAAACTTTGACTTGGCTTCCAGTTTCTTCATCTTCATTATGTACAGAAGAAACTCAAGAAAACACATGACTTATACCTGCAGCTGTAATGCAAATCCCCCACTCTACATTTTTTGAATTTTGCAGTGTGAAATGATGGTGATGTTGAACTTGTCGTTGGCCATGATTCTGATCTAGTTAGGTGCAGATCTCAGTTCCATTCTCTTTTATACTAGTTACTGCAATTTTGTACTAGATTCGAAGAGTCAGGCAGCTGAGAAATGAATTTCGTAGTAGATCTTTGTCTAGCTAGCTAGCTAGAAGATGATTGACATTTGTCTTGGACAGTTCTGCTTCGATTTCGTTTGCAGCCAAGAGACTAGTGTTCGGACTTTGCAACAGCTGTCAGATGATTGATCATGCCTCTCGCACAGTAGCTTTCCAGTTTCTTCATCTTCCTTATGTGCAGAAGAAACTCAAGAAGACGCATGACTCACGACTGCAGCTGTCATGCAAGCCCCCACAGTTCTACAGTTTTTGAATTTTGCAAGGGGAAATGCACGTCGTGATGTTGAACTTTGTCTTTGGCCATGATTCTGATCTAGCTAGCTAGGTGCACAGATCTCAGTTCCATTCAAAATGGTTCTATCAGAACTTAGAAACTGTATGATCATGTGAATTCTGAGGTTTCTCTCTCCCGGCCCCCGCGTAATGAAGTCCAAGCTGCAGCTGCTTGATCAATCCAGAACATTGAACCAGCAGCTTAATTAGTTAGTTTCCAGCATCTCTGGCTCTCTCTTTCTCAAGTTCTGAACCTCAGGGCACTGATGCACTTTAAGATCAACATCAAAACAAAAAGTTGCAGCAGAATATATAACATGCATATATGTGTGTCCCAGACTCCCAGTATGCATATTGTATAGATTTGCAGAACTGCTCCAGCTGGGGGATCAATTTTATCACAAGACAGCCATATCGATGCCCAATAACAACAAGAGTACCAATGACCTAGCTACTGCAGCAATCAAGCTGCAGTTATAAGTAGGATTGAGGATTTGAAGTATGAACATTAAGAACTTACACAGAGAACTTTGAGATGAAAGTGCAGATGACCCATTTAATCAAACTCCCTTCAATCTATTTTAAAGTTTGATCCATTTTAGTTATAATCCACATACAAGAGACAGCTATGGAGCTGCTGTATGAATGAATAGATAGATGGACTGCATGTTGTGAAGATTTTGCAAGATCTAAGTGTGGTTTTTGACAAGCCACTAACTAATTACATGAATGGTCTCTTGTGATAAAAAGAGGTGACAAGCCTCACAATTATATCATACTACTATCATTTTTTTCTGTGCATGCAGATATCATGAGCTACTCAGGTGTGGGCTCTAGCCACACGTGATTAAGGTCCCTAATTGATAAATTTATTTGCACACTCGTGTAATCTCTCTAACATTCTGCCGCAAAGACAGTGCATATTTACAAGAAATTAGGAGAATTTGAACTCTCATGTGATCTCTCTCACATGCTGCTGTAAGGATATTCCATCTTTAGAAGAAATTAGGAGAATTTGAACTCTCGTGTGATGATCTCATATTCTCACACGTGCAGAAGCTACAAAGATCATCACATTCCATCTTTAGATTTCAAAGTTCAAACTCAAGTGATTATCTATTGGAGACGTAACACATGAGGTGATTTGAAAAGCCATACTAGATCTATGCAAAGCTGGTGATGGGCTGCTGCTGCTGCACATGGAATTATGAGCACTGTTAACGACTAATCAGTGTTTTCTATTTCTCACTGTTGGAGCCAGGTGGCAAGCATCCATAGGCTAAATTTGACTTAACTGCCGACATTATTTCCAGGAACCCCTGAAACTGTAGCCAGTAAGCATGAATGTTGCAAAACCATCCCTTAAAAGAACAGTTTTCTGACCCTTGTACGTGAATCTATTTTCTTCAAAAAGGAAACTTGTGACCAAATATTCCATTTTCAGAAAACTGTGTCGCCTTTTGATGATTTTTGGTCCCCAAAATAAAGACTCAACTTGCCTGATGAGGCTAACCAGGGTTTCTTTTAAGAATTTTGTGATGTAGTCACAGTGGCCATCATCCAAAAAATAATTTGGTCTGGGGAATTTGGGCCATTTTTTCGTTGAAATTTCCTTTGCTTAGGTCGAAATATTATTTTTCAGGTTGAAATTTGGCGTAAACTCGCCATTAAAGGAAACGCTGAGGCTAACTTCTCCATATCCTCTGATTGATCCTAAAATGCAAGTTTCAAGAGAATTTTTTCCTATGTACGACCCTAAAAAATTAGGCAGTGATATGATAAATTAACACGTGGTCGTAGTCCACGGCTACTAAATATTAGTTACAGAATCCCTGGGCATATTTCCCGGAGTCCAACTGCAAAAGAGAAAAACAAATTGGATCAGAGCGACTCTTTTGTCGCCAACGGAAAAATCCAATACAGTAGGAATCATCATGCAGTTAATCAGGCTACTTCGTGCTCCGTTTTTTACGCCAACGCAAAATCCAAATGCAGCAGCCGGAGGTTGAGGATATTCCTCGTTTTTTGTTGCGAACGGGAAGTCGTCGAACTGCAGCCCCACAAATGCATATTGTGCTGTCCGTCAAAGCGTGTACGTCAGCTGTTTGTGTAGCATAGTTAATGCACAAACCTTGGACGACAGCTCTTGTGGGGGTCTTCAATTGGCTAATCAATTTGCAAGCTATATCCGGCATAATCAGTGCAGGTGTAGATTCAGCAATTCAAATCCTTGTCGACTAATATCTACGTATTAGTACTAATACTGACGGGTTCCAATTTCGTAGTAAGTTCTGCACCTGTCGGTAAATAAGGTCACGCGCACCCACATATTTATCAATCGATTTCAATCGTAACAATAGCGTCGATACGTACTGCACACGTGCAACGTGCGTTACAGCAGTCTATTGTTGTCGTATCATCGTACCAATCATCCGTGGTCCGTAACGAACAGATGTCACAATGTACAGATAGTGTTACCTGTTATCAGCACGTTCGTAGCTTGCGCCTACTGCCGCTACTGCTGCGAATGGCTACCAAATGAAATGGACGTATTGGGCAATGCGTGCACTTTCAAGATGATGATTGTAAATTACAGCACTAAATTTTGCACTTGAGTCCAGCCCCAAATAAAAATTTCCTGACAAATTTCGAAGCTATTTTTGCAATAAAATTTTCGGATCTTTTCGAAAATTTCGGGAACATTTTGGACAAATTTTTTTTTCCAGTGTAAAATTTTTCGCCAAATTTTTGATATTATCGCAAAATTGAGAAACAAATCCCTGCATGCATGTGACAAGTTCAAAAATGACGTAGACATCATGTGATGCATGAATTATTAGAGATCATGATTATATTTGGGGGGGGGAGGGGGTGCCGGGAAAGACCTGAGTTAAAGAAATGACCGCTTTCTTTCTTTCTTTCTGGTCTGCTCTTGAAACTGCTGATCATTTCTCATCATACTTCAATATTTCTACCTGCACGCACAAAGGGTGGAGGGATGAGCACATCCATACAGTGGACAATAGCAGCGATCAATGGATGATAATGGAGAACAATATTCCCATGTGCTACAGCTCAGTTCCACGGATTGAATGGACGTCAAGTCCAAGTTGTTGAGTGCTACATTCTGTAAGTGTCAAGTGCACTCGAAATGAGGAGTTTAAGTGCAAACGCAAAACTCCAGAGATCTTAGACATGTCTACAATAAATTCCATTCCTTCCTGCATTATTTATCGTACAGAATTAGTTATGGACATTCTTTTCTTCTCTTTTCTTCAAGTGTAGTCAATTGTTTTGTCTAAGAAGAAGAAAGTTCTCAGTTTATCAAGCTTTTTTTCTTTTTTTTTCCATTTTCGTGACGGAGCACTAGTGGTGATCATCCCAAAAAGGATTTAGCATTGATGGAGACAAGTTATTGGAAAACTCTCAAAATCCTAGGAAATCTAGGAGAAAAACCTGACTTAACACTGCAACCTGTCTAAATCTGGTGAACTCTTTTGTGGGGTGTGATTAAATTTAGGGAGATTTTGGAGAATCTGCAAAAATATATTCTCCTTTTAACTTTTTTGGGTGCATTTTGCACCAAACTAGAAAATTAAAGGCTGCAATTTATAGAACTTTGTGCATATAAATACTTTGAAGTTTTATTTTAATTTCTTTTAAATTTTCTTTGAAACAAATGTGTGTGCACTGAATTTTTTAAAATAATTTTGGATAATATTAAATTTTTCAGGAAAGAAGATAGCATTTATATATTTTGAAATGCAGGATCAGAAGGGTTATGTTTGCAGCTGCATTTTTTTGGTGTGAAGGTGGTTGACTACATATACACTTGAAACAAAGGTGAAAATTTGGCATCATTTTGCCCCAAAGCTAAAGTTTTGTACAAGGATGGAACTGTATGAATATTTAGGTCATCATCCATTTAGTTGGATGTAACTTATGAAATGTCAATGATAGCCAAATTGTTGTACTATAGGTTGTCGATTAGCCATGTCATTCATTAGCTATAGTAGATGTGTTTTTATTATGTGATTGATTTTTTTTTACAAGACATGTTTGAATGATAGTTCGCATTTTAGGTAGTCAATAATTAAAATTTAAGCCTTATCCCACCTCCAGCCTCATCAATGTTTGTGATCAACATGATTGTATCATTCAAGGCATTGTCAAATTTACTTTACATAGGAACATGTGTATCAAGTGTGATCAGATGGATGTTTTCCAAGTTGGTGAAAACTTAAAAGGCAATGGGAATGCCTTTTTTATCAAGCCTAATGATTTTACTATAATGTTTTGTCGAAATGATTGAAGTAGTAACTACTTGTTTAGGTGCAAAAGCAAGAGTGTGATTTGATAAGCAAAGGTGAATTAGCACCCTTACTAATTTTTGGAGTGAGATGTTTTAATGGTCACATTAAGTTTAGGAAAAATGTGAAAGCACACTAAAGGCACTGAACCACTTTTGACCAAGAAAAAAGTGATGTATAACAAAAATCTACTATTGTAGAACATACTAAGGTAAAATCTTAATGACTTCTATAAGCTATTTAAACACAAGTAAACGATTTTAGAATTTGTATGACAACATTTTAGAATTTAAAATTCACATTGAGTCAAAATTAATCAACACTTAGATTAAAAAAATCAAATAAAATATATAATTTACATTTGTTCAATGGCCATAAGGTTAGACAAGCCCATCCTTGTGTGGTAGCATTAGGAATCTCACACCTTGATTTTCTTACACCCATTGAACTTTGAAAAACCATAGGAGACATTTAAATAAATATCTTTAAATAACATACTTTTGCAAAATAGTTGAACCTAAGAAATAACACAACACACCATTGAGGCTAAAAAGTCAACAATTTTTTAGGTCCAAAAGACAGCAAACAACAAGGTGAATGCATTGAAATGCTTGATGAGGGCATTTGGCCCGGAAGAAACATTGAACTAAAACAACAACAAAATCTATTAGTAAAACACAATACATAATCAAAAAAGCATAATGTGTTTTCCAAAATTACAAGAATTATTGAATTGATAACAAAATGTCCATGTGCTACCAATAATTAGTTATTGTGGGTTTAAATAATATAGAGTATAACAAGCCATAACTGTATTGAAGAACCGTTGGGCAACCACCAAGCAAGGTAACGATACTTTAAAAAAAAGATACTTAAAACAAAACCATTGAAATGTAATGGGAATGTTAATTTACATGAGGCACTTGGTGGCTACTAGACCACATGTAAACAAATCTCAAAATAATTTATGACAACCTAGAATAATATGTTTGTCAAATGCATAATTTTGAAATCATAAACAATTAGCACTTATGCAAGACCAAGTTGTATGGACAAACACATTACATTGGATTCAATTCAATAGGGCTAGCCAACAAATAATAAAAATAAAAATTCATGCATCTTAATTCAAATTCTTAAACCATCTGTGCAAAATAATTTAATAATAAATTAATAAAATATTTCACTTCTTTTTATTTATAGATTTTGATTGCATTTGTTACAATACATTTCATCACACTTAGTAGAACAACAAGCATCCAATTTTTCATATTGAGGGTCATTAAAAAGCACATTTGTAATGCTACCAAAAGGATGCATTTCTACAAATTTATACACTCACATTGCGGATGAATACAAGGATTCCAAATAAGGAAAAATCATTCCGAAAAAATAATTACTATTCGTGTTGGACCCACAAAATCCTTGAAGATTGGGAGTTCGATCTTGTGGAAAGAAAGAAAGAAAAGAAAAAATCAAAAAATATTAAGACTGAACAACTCAAATTAGGAATAGTAAGAGAATGCTGAGGTTTGACAGCTGTTTGAAAACTACCCACCTCAGGGTCCCCTTCTTATTTCTATGGAGTTATTGAAGATGTAAGAATGTCACTCTCCTACAACTTGATCTACATATATTTTATAACATTAGCCTGGTGCACATGAAGGGTAAAGCCTATGGGTTAGGATATTCCCAAAAGTTCAGGATCAAACCAGGCTAACACCTCGTCATATGCCCATTATTTTAGGAATACCCCAACTTAGGGCTTTATTTCTACACAATACAATATGTTGCATGATTTACAATGTTATAAATGTCACTGTCACTGTGGCTCTGAGAGGGATAACAAATTTTCCTTTGGTCTGGAGACAACTTTATTGACGCAAGTTATTCTTGTTTTCTTTCACCCTTCAAATGCTACAAAAGTTTGGTCTCACACTCTTCACAAAAATTCTTTTAATTGATAGTTTGCACCAGTGCTGGGTGGTTCTTAAAATCAGGGAAAAATACCTACCAGTTATCATCCTGGGTATATTGACATTTACTTGTCAGTTATATAAAAATTCCCTAACAAATCTGAAAAAGTCACCGAACCAGACAAAAGAATCCCAGGTTCTTTGCCAGTAGTTTTCATGAAAATCACTAGTTCTTTAAGTTTGATTTTTTTCAAAGAAGAGGAATTGGGTGGTTCTTTCAGTCTGCAACACTTAAAGAACCTGAACCAGCAGTTCTTCAAAAACTCAAAGAGCCACCCAACAATGGTTTGTACTTCCAATCAGATTTTTATTTCTGTGGCAAATTTTGGCAATCAGCTGGCAAATGTTTTGGAGGAAGTTCTGGAAAAATCTGTTTTGCAGTGCAATTTTCACTGACTTTCTGGTTTTTTGCATTATTCACCAAGTTTTTACACCCACAGAATTGAAAACAATAAATCCAGGCTCCAAATTATTTGAATATCATGCTTCACCATCATTATCGTCACATACTTTGAAGGATTTGAACATAATAACTATACAGGTTGGTTGTACTTTACTGATGAATGTACAATTATAGCTCCAGACTTCTGCTAAAGCTTTTATGAAACTCTACTAAACTAGAAATGGGGATAATCATTCTAAGAACATGCAATTGTCATCATCTTTATCTATGATTTACTTGCATTTTATTGAAAGACCTGCTCCAATTTTTGTAGTGTACTTGGAGCAGAGGTTACCTAGCTGTTTGGGAGGGAAAATCTCAAGAAACAGAATGTCTGCTCCAGCAGCCATTCCAATTTTTTTCTTTTTTCCTGTGATCCCCTATGGGTATTAGCAGAAGAAAAGGGCAAAAAAACAAGGCATCACAGACACGCTGACCCTACCAATGGATAAGATGTTGTACATCTATCTACTGTGTCCACACTCTAAACACCAAAACAATCTGTTTCAATTTAAACAGTCTAAACACTTTCACCAAAGAAACTGGTTCACCCAATGTGAAACTGGTTCTAATAAGGTAAAACTTCCAAAAGTTGGATCCAATGTGATAGTTCCAGGGCCCAACATAGCAGCTATTTAGGTTGGGGACAACACTTTGCATGTCCAATGTCCATGCTCATGGTTTGGCCTCTTCTTCCAGCATTGCATCTCTTCAGTCCAGTCTTCCAGGAGATAAAGACCCACAGTGAACCAACAATCACCAGCACACAGATGGAGGGTGGACTGTAATTTCCAGTGCTGGGTGGTTCTTTGATTTTTCAAAGAACTGCCTGTTCTGGGTGCCTATTTAAAAACACAGAATCAAAGAATTGGCCAGTTCTGGGTATTTGAAAAAATTCCAAATCAAAGAACCGGCTGCTCAGGTATTTCAAAAACCTCAAAGAACCATTGGGTTTCATGAAAGAACACTGGTCGGTTGCTGGTTAAATTTTTTGCAAAGTCAAGCTGGGGCTGGGTCTTTCAAATTTTGGCCTTCACCAGTTATATGCCAATATATCTATTCTAACCTCTGGTCAGGGTTTAGTCTAGTGTTGTGTGGTTCTTTCTTTGAAGACAATCTCCAGTCCCACTTTTGACATTTAAAATTTATTTGGAGGTTTTCTAGATGAGGGTTTCAATCCGGTTCTTTCAATTTTTAAAGCCTTTGGTTTTGCATCTAGCATATTGTTTCAAATTCGTGAAGCTCCATGCCAGTTAAAAAATCAGGTCCAATTTCATGTACACACTCTTCAATGCTAAAATTTAAATTAAAACAAGTGTTTGTAAAGGTATGAAGTTCAACAACTAATTAAAATTAATCCTTAACTATAAAATTCAGCCTACTCATCAAGTTCTCAATGTGTCAAATTTTTGCATGCATTTATACTTGTGGTTTGTATCATTTGCTCTTTTGCTGCAGTTTTACACACCAACAAAGGAAACACCATGAGTGCCCAACTGCCATGAGATGCACTGACTTGCTACTGATAATCACCACTCTTTACTGAAATAATCCAACATTGAAAAAAACTCATGTATTTTGCAATAGTCTTTCAGCATCAAACTATTTAAGTATCTCATCATTTGATCTATTACAATTTGTATGATTGTTGGGCATTGTCATTCATTTGTATGGTCAAATGTTTTCTTCCATTCCTAGAGATGGGGTTAGACAATTTTGCAAATTTAAATAGGACTTACATTTTTCCTTTGTCTTTTTCCATTTTCGTATTTTATTGGTGCTTTTGATAACATTATTTGGTTTATTAGAGAGGTTTCTGGACATTGGACACTCGATAAGGAAACCAATGTAAAAAAGATTGTCAGTCAAATGGAGATAAAAATTGAATAGACACCCAAATGTTCACCCCCAAAAATTGCAAGTCAATTGCAAAAAGACGATTGTATTAATGCAATGTAGTATTTTGGAGCAAGGGATCCCATACCTACTTATAGGTGTCACGATGTTTATCCTGTTCCTAAATAGTAGGTGTAAGATCGGTCTCACTCCTACAACCTTCTGATCTCTGTATGTTTAGGCTTATGATAAGGTCCACCTTGTGCTAGACGGTTGGTAATGCCCATGGGTGTATAACATTCTCAAAATGTGAGGCTGGACTTAGTTACTACCTCACCCTAATCCCCCCTATTTTATGACCAACCCAGGGCTGTACTATTGATGTAAAGACCTCCTTGATACTTTTAGAGAGCATGTTGCAGACTGTAAAAACTTGTGCAGTTTGAAAAATTAAATGCCCATAAGGTGCAGGCAATCCATTTCCCAAAATGCCAGCGTCATTGATTCCTGTGATACCTGGCGGGTACCCACCTGATATTCACAAAGGTGTCATGAGAGTTTTTTGTAAAATCTGAGTGCAGTCTTTAAGATTGGTAAAGCCCTTTGGCTGTGGGCTTTTTGGGTTCGTGTGAGGGTGGAGTGGAGTGTGCGTCCTTCCCTACACTTAGAGCACCGATGGTATTTAGAAGGAACATGCTGGGAGAATGTTTCAAAATTCAAAAGGGTACAACTGAGTCTGGGTGAAAGTTTGTGAAGAGAAGACTCGTAGCAGGATTATTTTTTCAATTTTGTGATATTTTGGCCAAATCTTTTATATCAAAAATTTTGAAACGAATTTTTTTCAATTTTGTGATGTTTTGGCCAAATTTTTTCTATCGAAAATTTTGAAACGGACTTTTTTCAATTTTTGTGATATTTTTTCTAAATTTTTGGAAAAATATTTTAAAAGTATAAATTTAATTAATTTTTCAAACATTTAGGGTAATTAGTCAAATGTAAACTTAAAAAATATTTTTCCAAAAATTTGGAAATTTCTTCCATTGAAAAAACTTCACTGTATGGTACCTGCAAAGACAAAGAAAACATTAGAGAAATTTTTCACAAAAAGGAAGCCTTATGGGCAGTGTTTTCTTTTGGTGTGAAATTTCGCCAAAATGTGAAAAATAAAAATAAAATGGTTCCAGTTTTTAGGAAAAAAAAATTTAATGTTTTTTTGGGGCCACATTTGAACTTTGCTTTCAGTTTGGTAGCAGTTATGGATAGTTTGGACCTACAATTTTGCTGATGAAAAATGTTTTATTTTTAGTTGATTGTCCATAGATCTCCAAACTCCCAAAAACATCAAACCTATGATTACTGTCCATATAATTTTTAAAAAAAATTCTTGTCACATCATCATGATTTTTTTTTAATAATGTAAATCACGATCATAAGATATCCAAAGTGAGAATTAAACCTTCACCTCCTTGGGCGTAATTCAAAGCCTTTACCATTTAACCACCACCTCACATGGTGACAAGTATTATAAACACAAAAATATATTTTATATATTTTTTGAATTTTACACATTGTAACCATTTTATGTAAATAAATAGGTTTCATAA
>Ga0116229_10004543_pt1 | contig 22745 bp, 14 predicted proteins | sample S1TSphgellanicum_3_FD_87313 | JGI IMG/M metagenome (GOLD analysis project Ga0116229, IMG submission 87313) | Host-associated microbial communities from peat moss isolated from Minnesota, USA - S1T2_Fc - Sphagnum magellanicum MG | ecosystem: Host-associated > Plants > Peat moss > Unclassified...
AAAACACAAAAAAAAAAAAAAAAAAAACAAAAAAAAAAAAAAAAAAAAAAAAAAAAAAAAAAGCCCCCCCAAAAAAAAAAAAAAAAAAAAAACTAGTGACCAAATAAACTGACCACTGGGAGGCAAGTTCATCCCATCCATGAAATCTCAGAACAGGAGTTTTTGGATGGTGCTCTGATGGGTGCTGAGTCACTCAAGCTGATTGTTATCATTCTTTAAAGGTGTATGTAAGAAAATACAGGAAATGGATTTAGCAGTATACACAACAATACTTGTCAGAGGAGCATTTGCAAATGTTTTTTATTGCTGTTGTTATTAACATTTAGTGAATTTGGTTGAATTTATTTATTTTGTTCATCATCAGACAGAAGGTGGCCAACTTGACTGTTGTTGGTGATGTTATTGGATGGAAGCGTGTGAAGACACTTTGTTTGTTGCTATCAAAAGCGCGCATCTTGATTATTAGAGTCTCCATACCGTCTGCAATTTGCAACTGTTTGTAGATACCTAGATAAGATGGAAGTTTGTAGTGGACTGCAAAGTATGGACTTGGAACTTGCAAAAGAGACTTTGAATTACTTTTGACACTACTACTTGGGAACTCTTTGCTTCGACACTCCCCCCCCCCAAAGCCCCCTTGGAAAGTTCAACTTTCCACTTGGAACTGTCCACTTGCAAAAGTGGAAAGTGAACAGCAGATAGTCCACTCTTCACACCAAGCACAACTTGGAAAAAAAGCCCCCACTCCCACGCCTCCTTACCTAGGGTTTTCACCTCTTGTAGTGTGATTCATGTTAATTAGTTCATGGTGTGCTAATAACTTTTTTGTTTGTTTTTTGAAAGAGCCATATTCATTAGACCATCAACAAATTTTTTGGAAAATTGAGCACTCCCCCCAATGGAAGCACCTCTTTGGACCCTCGGTTGCAAAATAGAAGCAAATGTATTCCCAAATTGGTGACCTTTTCAGTTTATATATATATAAGAGAGTTGAACTTTGGGCAAATCATATGGGATAAAATTGAGGTGCCATTTGGGAATGCCTTAAACAACAACTTAGGAACTTGGGGAATCTCAAAGGAACATGTTGATGTGCACATGTTGAGAACACATTGGGGACAAAGAAATAGCTTCCCTCCACCCTACCCCATCCCCAAAAGAAAAAAAAAACAGGGCCCATCATGAGTGCATGCTGAGCGTCCCATTGGCTTAATAATTTTCCAAAACCATATTTGGACAATGGCTATAAATTTGTGGAGCCTGATGCCCCCCATTTAACTTGTTGCCGAAGGTCAGGAAGTGGGGGTGAACAAACCACTGCACATACTATTCAAGAACGTGCACTGACTTTGGACACAACTGATAATAGCTCAATCCTAGTGTTCATTGCGAATCCCTGTTATTTCTGTCAAGGAGTAAATAACAAGTATGTATGTACTCAGTGCATAAATAAGCTGAGTCTTTTTTATTTTTATTTTTATTTTTTCCCAATTTTGTGATGTAGCTAAACTGCCCACAATCCATAAAGACGATTTTGCCAGATTTGGTGATTTTTTTATTAAAATAAAAGTAAGAAAATAAAAATAAAACATCCCTCTATAATTTTGGGCTATCTTGTAGCTACCTACTAGAGCTTAGGATAGAATCTGGAAATTTTTTAAAAAGGAAAAAAAAACTTCTTTTTGGAAAATTGGTAATTGTAAAATCCATAAAGAGTTTAAAATTTCTGCTACTAGTGCGAACCATGTGCATAATGCACAGATGTGTTATTTCAACAATGTACGATTGATGTTTTTGGTTTTTTAAAAAAACTTTTCTTTTGAAACAACTGTCCGTGACCACTATCCATCCGGAGTCACTGTCACAGACAGACCAAGTGAATTAATATATATGATTCAGAAAACAAATTGCCCAGAAAAAAAGGCTAAATTATTATTATAATTTATGAGCTGCCTAAAGCATCCTTGCCAATTTTTATTTATTTATTTATTTTCCTTAATTTTGTCAAGTAGTTGGCTGTTGGACTAGTTGGAAGAGAAGTATTTTTAGAAAAGCCTTCTTCTGCACTTTCAGGTGTGGTCTTTTGTTTGGACTTCGGTTTTTTCTTTTTTCTTCTCTTGGTCCCTTGCTGGGTGTTTTTCCTTTATTTATTTATTTTAGAATCCCGCGTTTTTCTGGCAACCCTCCAGGAACTCATTGTCTAAATATGTCATCTTGTAATTTTTTATTGCCTCAAAATATGGCGACTTTTGTGCTTTTTCCGCCCCCAGGGAACCCGTTCTTCGTTTACAGGGAGGCAGACTTTTGCATATTCTTTGACCCAAAAAAAGCCCTTTGTACACTTAACAGGGTGACTTTTTAATTTTGTTTTCCTATAGCCAACACCATGAGAAATTAAAAACAAAAAAAAACACACGGATTCCTTGCTTGTCTGAAAGGAAATATAATAATAATAATAATACTACTACGACTCTTGGTGTTACATGACTTTGTTGCTGCAACAAGTTTCAAATTGATGATGCAATTGTCTCAAGGTGGAAAATGCTGAGACTGCCTTGAGAAGATGACTTGTGTCTCAGATGGGCAGTTGTGCACATGAAGGAAGAAGTGCACGACCCAAGAGGCAGACTCAACCCCGGATTTTGTGATGTAGTCAAAATGATGATCATTAAGAAAATAATTTAGCCAAATTTGGCTATACACTAGGTATGAAAGTTGGAAAAAATAAACATAATCTTTCTATATTCTTTCTTGGCTACCTACTGGAGCTTATCCTCAAAATCTGGTGATTCCAAATTTTAAAAAAAAAATCAAAATAAAAATCTGGCGGATTTAGGCTGTTTTTGCCATGGAAAATCCTTTGTATTGGTCGAAATCATATTTTCCAGGCGAAAATTTGACTATAAAAAGAAACATTGCACTTGACATTTGACTGGTGGGGCCATGCACACGGGTTCCGCCCACCTCCTGTTTGAAATTCCTTGGCAGAAAGGGAGGCTGGCAGATAGAATTTGCAGATGCACACATAGTCTACCCACCTTTTTAGGTCATTCATCTAATTTTCTTTTCTTGCCCTAGGCAATTTGATAAAAAGAAAATTTCATACAAGGGCATAACCTATCCCCCTAGCTTGTCCAGAAAAAGAACCTTAGAATAAAGCATGTGAGCGACAAGAACCAATTGGGTGGCACCAACATGTCGCCAAGGGATGTTTCTTAAGTTTTTAAGAGGTGAGGGGGTTGAATTCTCATAAGTTCTTATTGTTCCTATCAAGTTCTCAAACAGTTTTGATCAAATTTCTTTTGTTCCCATCAAGTTCCCAAACAGTTCCAATCAAATTTATCTTATTCCCATGTATAACCCAAGAAAATCCTTTTGTTCTCATCAAGTTTCTAAACAGTTCTCATCAAATTCCTCTTGTCTCCATCAATAATTCATCAAAATCTTTTTGTTCTCATCAAGTTCCTATCAACTTCCCATGGTTCCCATCAACTTCCTTTCATTCCCAATCCAACCCTACATAAACCCACACAGAGCTCTAAACTTTGGCATTAAAATTTTTTTTGCAACTTGGAAACTTGGTTTGTAAGATGATTCGAATGGTGACAAAGACCAAAAAAACAAAAAAGTGATTGCAAAAAATTTTAAAAATTGAGAAACATGGTGCGTGTAGTACAGTGTGCAGTGAGAAAAATGGCTACTGAGGATGGGCGCCTCAAGAACTAAGCAGGTGAGAGTACAAGGGTGCACGATGAGAGAGACTCATGAGAATCACGGGCAGAGTGCTAAAAGAAGCACCGCAGTTCCTGGGCAGGGCGGAAAGGGGATCTACAGTGGCAGACGTCTGTCTGCCGGGTGCGGCCGAATAAAAAGTCGAGATTTTCTGCCTGCCAGGGTTTGTGGAAGATAGGGGGCGGTCTGACGCGCTTCGTGCGTATGCTAAGCGAATGAATCCCCACGCGGGGGATGGGGACCAAAGCAGACCCCTTTTTTCCCTCAGAAAATTCCATTAGAACTCCATATTTAAGCCATCTTGGAAGTTGCGCTATGTTCAAGGTTTTGGGATGATCCCAAGTCTGTTTCTTGGTAGAGAAAGTTCCTTTTTTTCTTGAGTTCTTGAGCTCTTGATCTTGATCGTCTTCATCTGGCTTGTGAGGTTTTAGAATCGAAGAGTCCAGACTCTCCAAGACACTCCACAGTTGAGCTCCCTTGGAGGAGGAACTGTGCAATGTAAAAGGGTTTCGGAGGATTCAAGTTTGTTTTTTTGGTAGAGATGAGATTTTTTTTTCGGTATTTTGTTTCTTGAGTTCTTGAGTTCTTGATCTTCTTCAGCTGAGCGCTCCTGACTTGTGAGCAAAGGTTTTAGAATCGTTGCTTGCTTCTGCAGCAGTAGCAGTTGCTTTCCGTTGGCCCTAATTGTTGTTTAGAATTTTTTATTTTTTTCCGAGAAATTATAGATCAATGGGGAATATTTTAGGGTCAGCTGGAGCAGCTGTAAGCCGTGAGGTGTCAGCAGCTAGTCTTGTAGGATCAGACGCTGGTGCAGCAGCTGCAGGTCAGAAGTCTACAGATCTTGCACAGAGATGGCAAGAGATCAACGGACAGAAGAATTGGGTGGGACTGTTGGAGCCGCATAATCATGTTCTGGACGAGACTCTGCGAGAAGAGATCATCAGATATGGGGAGTTCGCGCAAGCGACTTATGACGCTTTCGACTGCGACTCCTTCTCCAAGTATTGTGGCAGCTGCAGGTACAGTAAGAAGAAGCTGCTGGACACTGTAGGACTTCCTAACCGAGGCTATGAAGTCACCCGATACCTTTACGCGACGGAGGATTTCGACTCGCCGTTGAAAATGCTGAAGCATTCCAATCAACCGGCAGACAGTGTGTGGAGCACGGTCTCAAACTGGATGGGGTTTGTGGCCGTTTGCACCGACGAGAAAGAGCTTCGTCGTCTAGGTCGCCGTGACATTCTGGTCGCATGGCGCGGGACTGTCACGGATCTGGAATGGCTTTCCGACTGTGAAGATGTTTTAGCTGCTCCTAAGCGAGGACGTCCCGCGATTTCCTTGACAGACGACATTAAAGTCGACGCCGGATTCTGGTCCCTCTACAACTCCAATAAGTCGGACTCACGCTACAATCAGACGAGTGTGAGGGAGCAGGTGAACAAGGAAGTACTACGCTTGCTGGACTTCTACAAGAATGAGACTGATAAGCTGAGTATCACAATCACAGGACACAGCCTTGGTGCAGCTTTGGCAGTACTCAACGCTTATGACATCGCACAAGAGTTACAGTCCAGCAAGAACCTTAAACCCACCACATCCAGTGCCTGCTGCACGATCCCCATGATCACCGTATTCTCATTTGCAGGTCCTCGAGTAGGAAACGACGCCTTCAGGAAACGCTTCGAGTCGGAGCTAGGGATCAAGACATTACGAATGGTGAACATAAACGACTTGGTACCAAAAGTTCCGGGCATTTTCGTGAACGAGTCATTGCCGGAGCTCTCAGATCTGCTGGCGATGCTACCATGGACTTACTCTCACGTCGGCCAAGAGCTGAAGCTCAACGACCAGGACTCGCACTACTTGGATCCGGCGAAGGCGACCATAGTACACCGCCACAATCTGGAGCAGTACTTGCACCTTGTGGATGGCTATGGCAGATACGCAGAGCATCCGCCGCAACGCGACGTCACGTTGGTGAACAAGGCCTCCGACTACCTCAAGTCTGCGCACTTCGTCCCCGCAAACTGGCGCCAAGTGCAGAACAAGGGCCTTGTGCGCAATGCCGACGGGACTTGGTCACAGGCCCCACGGGAACTGGAAGACATTCCCAGGCCCCCTACTAACGTCTAGTACGGCCCCAGTTACTAGCCCCACTACATTCCCGCGCTCCCTACTAAACGTGTAGTCTAGACCTACGGCCCCAGATACCGGTCCCACCAATTCACCACGCTCCCTACTAAAGTGTAGTCTAGACCTACAGCCCCAGTTACTGGTCCCACTGGATCCCCTGCTCCCTACTAAAGTCTAGTCTAGACGGTTTGGCCCCAGTTACTTGTCCCATGACATCCTACAGTCTAGACCTACGGTCCCATGTACTGATCCCACGACATCCCCTTGCTCCTTACTAAAGTCTACACCTACGACCCCTACTAATAGTCTAGGTACAGCCAGCCCCTACTGATATTAGTCCCCTCTCCTAAGGCCACTTTTTGATTTGGAAGGTTTAACTAATCCCTTTTGACTCCACATGCTTTAGAGTGTAGATCTGTAGGACCTGCTGTAGGACCTGCTTTGCTTGCAGCACTCTATTCGCACCTTCAGCTTAGGAATTTAGTGTACTATGGAATGAATTTGTAATTTTAGGGGACCTGTATTGTGGAACTCTATTTGCACCTTTAGCTTAGGAATTAAATGTACTATGGAATGGGCCTGGTTCTGACTTCACTTGTTTTAGATCACAGATCTAGATTTGGGTTCAAAATTTGTAGGACTTACATGATGGAACTCTATTTCAATGTAGGATTTTAATGTATTATGGAATATGTTTCCGCATAGAAATAAGTTCATCTTGGTATGGTGAGCCCTAGATGATAATGGGTTTGACCATGGCTTGTTCCAAAGTGTAATTGGTTGTTCCCACTATAGTTCCAATGAACATGCACATCTTTCATTGTTGATGAAGTTTCTATAAGTCAATGGATTGTACCAAAAGTGGAAGTAGCATATGGTTGCCTATCCCACTTAGGAAAGTGGTTGGAATGGTGTTGAAGTAAGATAATGTAATCAATTACATTAATGGAAAGAAACCCTAAATATCTCATGTTCTATTGTGTTAGAGCACTTGATCAATCTCTTAAAATCTTTTGAGAATGTGATATTGAATCTATGTGCATCCAAGGTAGTGTTTTCTTAATAATGAATTTTGTGATGCAACCAATTTAATGATCATCCATTATTGCTTGTTTATGAATTTTGTGCCGTGTAGCCAAAGTGACCATCATCCATAGGAAGATGTAATGAAATTGGTCATCATCTATTGGAAGGTTTAACCAAATTTGGTATAAACCAAATATTGAGTACAAATATTTAATCATCCTTCTATCATTTTGTTTACTTATTGAAACCAAATATACAAATCTAATAATCTTTTTTTAATAAGATTTCCAACTTGTGGTGACTAATGCAAGTGAAACCCTCCAAAATCACCTCATTTTTAATTTCATTTTTTGGTGAAATTTGATAGACAAAAGAAAAAGTCCAATCCATGACTTTTTGTTTCCTTATAATCCTTCAACATTGAAGATCACACTATTAGTAAAATCCAATTAATCACAAGGCTTCTTTGATATCAAATTAAAGATATCATTATCTAATATGTGAAAAACTTTGCTACTTGACCAAAATGTTAAAAAAACCAATGAGTAAAGCTTCTCCTATATTGACACACATTTGACTACAATAATTTTTTATTTGATTATTAGTTATTTATAAAAGAATTGAACTTTGAAATTCCATATTAGGTTGGAATTATTGAATTGATTGGGAAATGAATCAGGTTTTCTTTCCATTAGACTACTATGATCATGTAAATTCTACATCAACATTAGCAAGTTTCCATTTCATTTGTTTCATCTTGTTATGCTCATAATCACCTCAAAATTAGACTGCCAAATGGTAAGTTGTGAGAGTTGTGAATCAAATTGTGAATCATTAAAAGGTGATATTTGCCATTTTTTAATGGGAACATGTGTTCTTTTCAAGTTCTTTAGAAAATTCTTTACATATGAAATGTTCTTATTATTCTTAAAATTAATTATCTACATATTTCTAGCCCAATTGCAACTTTCAATCGAAGGTGCATGTTCATGCATAAAAAAACATGGTTCCATTTTAGCGGTATTCCATTAGTTTGTCGTGATTGCATCATATTTACATAAATTATGATCACAATAACCTAATGGAAAAAACCCCTTACCTTGAAGGATTGAACTGAATTTATGTTGTGGGAAAGAGATATTTGGGCATTTGGGTTCAATGCAAATGTTTAAAGGAATCTGAAATTAATGATGAAGTTTTACTTGGGAGGAGCATGAAAAATTAATAGATCATACTACATTTTTCTTACATCCTTTTCCACAAGTAAATAAGAATCACCATTCTCAACTTCCTATTTTCATTTTGTCCCATGTAATCAACGTTTCATTCACTTTAGTTGGTAGGAGTAATCTAATTTTATGCATTACAAAACTCCATCTTTTAGTAACAAAACTAAAAAAAATGCAACATTAAAAAGTTAAGTGAACCCATGGGTAATTATTGGTATAAGGTTGAATTCATTTTTTGAAAAAGATGAGTAAAAAGTGGTAGGTTGTGTCCAAAAATGTCATTTCTTGGTTGTTAAGACTATTCACAACAACTACACCTTTTTCCTTATTCAAAATTCACATTTTCAATTGCTACCATATATTATAAAATATTAATTCATGGGCTTGACATTAGCAAAGTTGAAACATTCTTAATCAATTATAGAAGGGGGGATATTTTTGTCCATGTTATGCAATTCCTTGGTATCCATAGTAAAAATGACATGTACATTTGTGAATTAACACATGCATTTTTCATTAACCATTACATAATGATTTGAATATATTTTGGAGTATTAAACATTATAAAAACAAGAACCATGTATTTATAAAATGAGTAGAAAATATGCATGATCGGAAAACTCTTAATAGATGAAATGTGTAGATTTCAACTTATTGAATTAATTTTGCAATCATACAAATAGATAATGACATTGCATCAAAAGATAACATTACAAAGAATGAATATCACCCATGATTTCATAAAATCCATTATCCATAACAACATAGTTATTTTTCATTGTCACAATGTCTTAATGTTGGTCAAATTTTAAATTCATAACCATGTCAAACAACCATGTCAACCAACCATCTCAAATGCATATATATCAAGACCTGAAGTAGTTTGGTTCTTTACATGAAGCAAAATGAGACATCCATTTAAAAAAATGCAAGCCTAATCAAATAACTACAACATCTTGGAACATCACTTTTCAAAAGAACACAACAAGAACATAAGATGTGTAAGAAAAATGTGAAAAAAAATATTTATTATGCCAACATATGCAAATATGTACGTGAAAAGAACATAACAAGGTTACGATGCAAGATTGTGCTTAAAATTGGTGTTAAACAAACTAAAGGAAATGATGAGTCTTACTTTTATTTATACCTTTTTGAGGTTTTAGTTCATAGAAGTTTTTAAGGAAGGTTCCATGTGTGCATTGAGTAAAGAAACTTTTTGAGAAGTTTTTTGATTGAAAGTCAATTATGAATTAATTGAAATTTAATTGAAATTTAACTAAAAATCAACTGGGAATTAATTAAAATTAATTAAGACTTAACTAAAAGTTCACTAAGATTTAATTGAGACTTTAATTCAAAGTTAAATAGGAGTTAATTTGAATTTAATTAAAACTTAACTAAAATTTAACTAGAGTGAACTAATAATCAACTAAAAGTGAATTATGAGTTAAATGAAAATGAATTAAAACTTAATTGAAAGTTAACTAAAAATGAATTGAAATTTAATTAACAATTAAGGAGATGGATGAACATTTAATTGAATGAGCTCCATGGTATTGGCATTTGTGACACCCTTGCTAAAGAACAAGTTCTATTGTCAATTATACATTTTAAAGTTGCAACTTTCAAGTGATCATATGAAAACATAATGCAAACCTTGCCATTAACAATTAAATTGTTTATTACAACACACACATATTAAAACATTAGGACCCAATCACATCCTTGTCTTCCAAAAACCCATGTTTTGACCCACATCATTTTATTACAATTTCCAAATATTCATTTGGAGGTTGTTTTGAACTTGTGATCTTTCAATAAATTAGAATGTATTATTTTTGAAACTAATAAAAAAATGGTAATGTACAAATAAATGTGTAATCCATTGGATATGAAAGCAAATTCATTCCTTCTTGTGGTTTTTGAACAATAAGTACAAGTAATGAACACAAGGAAATGGAATTGCATCCAAGCAACTTGGAATTATTAATAATCCTACTTAAATTTAAATTATATTATAGTGTAAATTTGGGGATATAATTTAAAAATATTAACTTTTCATTAAGATTTCAAGTATGTGAGAACCAACCTTCGAGACATTAGGCCTTTCATAAATAAATGATTGAAGATATCTTATTTCATAATCCAAATTCATCATTCAAACATGTTCTGGTATCACACACCTATTTTCATTCAAAAACTATATCCAAAATTAAACAATATGTCCACCAATGATATAAAAGTAACCAAAATAATTTTTTTTCAACAATCATTAATTCAAGTTTCATCAAACATGATCTAAAATTCCATTTATTGATCGTTTTATCACACTCTTTGAACCTACCCAACAAATATCTATACACAAAACCTTGACCTTTCAAGGTTCAAATGTTTCACCAATGTGCCAAAAGCAATGAAACTCAAGCTATTTAGGAAACATAAATCCAAAATTAAACAATATTTTCACCACTTACATTTTAAATCAACATAAATAAGGTTGTTGAACCAAAATAAACTCATACCATCGAGCATGGTCAAACTCTAGTCCTTGATCTTCTTCTTACAACTCTTGTAATCAACAAGTAATCTTTGATAATTTAAGCCAAAGGATTAAAATCAAGCAAAATCAAGCTATTTAGAAAACATATATTTAAATTTAACTAAAATAACTAAATTTATTTCATCAAGATTTATTTTATAGTACTTGCAAATGTACCTTGATGGTGTACTAAAAAGTATGCCTAGAGACAAAAAAAGGCTTGGATTCAACTTTGATGCAGTTCACAACCATGTTTGCTTGGGCAATAACTTGGAGTACTTAAATGATTTGAAGGTGCCAAACACAAATTGCTCATTCAATAATATGCATTTTGTGCTTGAGATCCCCTATCTATAGTTATTGGGATGTGAAAGAGCAAATAAAAGGGCCAATATGATGAAAAAACATTGTTTGGTTGAAATGGCTTTAATGTTGAAAATTGACATATTTTTGACAAAATTTTAATACAAACCTTATTAACATAATGCTATGAAAAATTTAAAAACTTAAAAAAAAAAATTCATTAGAAAAATTTCAAGAATATTTAAAGAATAAATGATACATCAATGAGGCAATTATGGTCCCTTTTATCATCACCGTATGGTCATTAACAAAAACAAATAACTAATTTAATGAATAGATATTCAAATTAAAAAAATATTTTCACCAATGGTATAAAAATAGAAATTAAATTATTTAACAAATATTAAGTCAAACCATTGAATATGGTTGAATTTTGCCTTTTGATCCTCTTATCGTATTTAAAAAACTTACCTGACAAATACACGTACACAAAACCTTGTCCATTTAATGTTTGAGTATTTAACAAATGTGCCAAAAACAACCAAAATGAAATGCTTCAACAAATGTAAATCCAAAATTAAACAATATAAGTCTTCAAGCCATGAAACATGATTGAACTTGAACCCTTGATCTTCTTCATACAACTTTGCAATCAACAAATAGTCTTTGAACTTAACATAAATTCAAAATTAGACAATTTATACCAATTTTTTTAATAAAAGCAACCAAAATTTAATCTAACCTACATTTAAAATGACCAATCAACCCATATTAATTTTTTACAAAGAAATTCATGTGAATAAAATTTTAAAAAAATTATTAATTAAAAAAATTTCATGTTAAAAAAAAGAATAAAAAGACAGAGGAAATCCATCTTCAACTATATCAACTTTAAAATAGGACACTAATAAAATGATGCACATCTTTAATTTTAAATGTTATAAATGCCTTTTGTATAAATTCCTAGAACCTGCAACATTTCTAATGCAAAAGAGGGCATTTTGCTTGGATTTTAATAATGTTATGATTTTAATCACATTTTCAACCGCAGTTGACAGAACTCCAGTTAGTTGATAGTAACTGCGATTAGTTCTAGTCGTTGTCTCTTCTTTGGGAGCTGCGCGGCGGCACTTGGGTCCAAAACATTGAGGGCTTGCGCTTCAGATTCTTCGATCCAGCTTTTTCTCATTCATTTTTGGATTCAGGACCGGTGGATCCAATTTCCTTTCGAGATTTCTTTTCGTTTGATTCTTGCATCCTGCGATTTGATGATTTGTGTGCAAAGTTGTGGTATGCTTTGTGTGTGCTTTGTGTCGTGTGTATTTGGAATTTCGAAGGTTTTTGCTCCTTCTAGTCATGCGTTTTGTGTGCACAGTAATATTTTCGTGGAGGTGAAATTCTCTTTTTCCGAAGTTCTGGAGAGAGGTTTTTGGCCTCAATCTGATGACACTGGAAGCCTTGTGTGGATCTGTGAACTGTTTTTTCAACAGGAAGATTTTAACTACGTGAGATTTCACGGGGAGACCGACTGTTTTGTTTGCAGATATTGATGATAGTTTTATCATTTGTTGAGGAATCTGAGATCAAAGGCTTGCGAATGAGGATCTCTCTCGGCGGGATTGCGAAGCAGCGGAAACTGAAGCTGGCGGTATAATACGGTTCTCCAGGTTTTCTATGTGTACGAGTTTGCTCGTTTCAACTCTAGAAACCACGGTTTGAGAGCAAAGTATTTGCAACTTTTCCAGACCTGGAGGTGCGCATCTTCGTGCAATAACTTCACCACACATGGAGCGTTGCCGCATTTGCATTGTAATTCGAGAAGGACTGCAAGACGCGATCAATTGTTCACATCTCCGAAAGCTGCTCAAGGGGAAGGCGCAATAGCACACGCTTAACACTGGAAAATTTATCGTCGTCACAGCTAAAATTTGTTTCTATTGCACATAAATCCAGTAAGTCTAGCTTGTCATGTATCTCGAAGCCGGGACGATGTCAGGATCGACATCAGGAAAAAGGATCAGCACCAGCAGATGGAAAAAATGGAGCAGCAGCAGCAATATCTCGCGCAATATTATCCAATTGTGATGGAAACAAGCTGGAACAGCAGCCATGATCGTCATTGTCAATCAGAGAGCCGAAGCCTTGAAGTACGACCGATCTCAAACAAGATCTCAGATCAAATTTAGCCAGTTCTGTCCTCAAGCTCAGTAGAAGGAAATCCATGTCTCGACGCAGAGTTCGTGATGTTTGGTTGAGATCGAGTGGAGATCCAGTCATCCACAGTCTGAGTATCGCGGCGGATCCGTTACTTGTCGGATGCCGACTCCGAGATGCACGAAGCAGATCTCTCTCTGTGCAAGTTTCCGAGAGGCAGATCTCTCTCTGCAATGTTTAATTCATCGCATTCAGTTTCTTTTGCTTCTACGAGGCAGAGATTGGAGGCGAGGACATTAAGGAAGGCTTGTTTTCATGCTAGAGAATCATGGCGATGAACATTGTCTTGTCTGTAATAGTATTTGCGAGTCCATGGATTTTCAAAGCGGACTGAGACTGCTCTTGATTGTTCCGTTTTATGTTCCAGTGACAGGAGGAGATTCAGGAGGTTTTATGAGCACCGTGGCAGAATCAACTGCAACAGCGCCATGGGAAGAAAGTGTAGCCAAGTCTGGTATTATAGCTTGAGAAAGGATGATGCTCAAAGTCTTATTCAAGGAGCTTTTGTACTCCTGTGGTACACTTTCTGAATCCATATTCATTGTAATGTTTGTCTTTGGACAGCCTGGGCTTGTTGTCTAAGGACCAAAGAGTGCAAAGAAGCAGTGCAAAGGTACAAAATCTTCAAGATGATGCCACTGTGCTTGTGTGCTTGCTTGTGTGTTTGCAATTGATGTGGTTCAAGTCCTTAACTTGGTTGGGCTTGCTCTGCCAGGTGATATATATTTTCCTTGCAAAGAAGAACAAAACACTGTGAGCAACCTGAGCAAGTCTATTTCACTGACCTCCAACAGTAGAAAATTCTGGACAGCCCTTCTTGAGATGTCAGGAGAGGAGCTTTTGGGGCTGCTGGCAGAAGGGGTGCCAGATTCTGCAGCTGCAGCAACAGCACTGCTCTTAAAAAGGGCAGAAGAATTTAACATGGCTGCATTCTGTGCAAAGCAATCCTCAATTGATCATCCCCATGAGCCTGGACATATGGATGCTTGTTTGGGATAGTTTGTTTGCATGTGAAAGGAACTCTGAACAACATCACACTGCTTGGAAAGTCAAATCAGCAGAGTCCACTTGAAGAAGAAAAATGACCTAAAAACTGGATTCCAATCAATGCAGAGAAGGGAAGTGGTGGAAACTGTTCAGGCTGCTGTGAGGTAAATCTTTCACTGTTTTGAGTCTTGCAAAGCTAGAATTTGGACATGGTGTTTGGAGGGCGGTAACCCCAGCCTAACATTTCACTCATCTTTGAAGTGATTGTACTCCTGGTGAAGGAAGTATCCTTTGTATGGCAACCCTTTTGCAGATGTGAGGTTTGCACTGCAACTAACTATATTTGAGTCCTTGATTTCTCATGTTGAATGAGTGTCTGTGCAGCTACTACTGTTGTACAAGTTTCTCAAACTTTTTGGTGCCAGGACTATGTAGGATAAGTGCTTTCTCATATTTGATTGTGAGAATTTGTGGTGTAAATCGTATATCCTCTAAGCTCATAATGTTGGCGGCTTCTTTTGCTTCTGAGTAAATCAAGATATGACTGACTCAGTATCTGCTGGAGCTGCAGTTCTGACGCTTGCTGATAGCTACCAGAAGAGATGAAGTTTACCCATTCTGTGAAGCTCAGAATGCTGTTGCTTGATGCCAAGGTCCATGTGATTTTAATGAGTGCTTGATTGTGATTGCAGAAATCAACAGAACAGCACAAATGTTATTGATCCTGGATAGGAGTTTGAAAGGAGGCAATTTTTTGTCCTGAAGAGGTATCAAGCAAAGTAACACCTCACCATTTGTGTTTACAAAGGTCAATGCATTAAATTGCAACTCAGAAGCAGGAGACAATTCCTACTTCCAGACTATGCAACCAGTGTCAAAAGCACTGAGAATGGAAGTTGAATTCCTGAGTGTTGGATCAGCATCTTGTGCAGAAACAGTGACCTGCTCTGGCTTTCAACCAGGTGGAGCGCTTTTTGACTCATCTTCCATGAATCTCAACTTGGGTGTCCCTGGTAAGATCATGATATCTGAGCTGCTGATTCTTTGACCCTTCAACATATAGTCCATCAGTACTAATCAATATGACCAGCAATGGAAAATTGCCAGTTTTTCTTTGTAGGAAATGTCTGTTGAATAGGGAACTTAGTCAGGAATATACAAGGACCACAATTTAGTTTAGAATTTGGAAGTTCAAATTGGAAGGAGTGGAATGCCAAACCTGGTGCATCTAGGACTGCGAGAAGCATAGTGGCATTGTACAATTCAATTGATGCCATTTGAATTGTATATCATGCCACAAATTGTGCAGTATTGGTGATAAATTTGTTTGTACAATTATACACTTTCTTGAAGCTATGTTTGGTTTGCAAGCACCTGAAATCATTCACAAGAGATTGACAAGGCTCAATAGTGTAGTTTAATATTCTTATTGACTAAAAGTCAGTCATCATTCATGGAGCAACAACTGTTTTGAAGTGTTGAGTTTAAATATGTGTATGTTTGATTGATTATAGGGTAGGATCTGCACTTGTATAAGGTGCTACTTGCAGCCAAACCCATGTATGTACAACTACTTTTCAACCTGCTGATTTTGCTTTGTTGTTCTTTTTGCAACTTCCCTCTTCAAACAATCATTTTCAACTAAAGTTGAGACCTAAATGTTGCTTGTAACTGTTGTTTTTTGGTGACTCTCCAGCAATAGGCCCTATTCCAAAAGTGTTGCATTCTTAGAGGTGAATTTTCACATGTTTAGTATTATGGCAATGACTTTGTTGATTTTGTATGTTTGTGCTTGCTCCCCAGTTATTGAAACACATGGGTATACACCCATGATGAATTTAGCATCCACTTCTAATAACAAAATCCTTTTGGTTTTTTGGCTGCTCCCAAAGAGATTGTTTCCATATAAAAACATGCATCAGCATCTGCAAGGAAATTGATTTCTTTGAATTATATCCATGCTCCCTGCCTGCCCCTTCTGAATTTTGGAAATATCTTCTATCAAATGCCCTCTTGGAATATGAAATGAGTTTCCTTCAGCTTCTTTCAATTACCAGATTTTGCAGATTTTCTGTTTGTTCTGTTTTGATGACTTTGATTCAATTCTCTTTTATGTACAAATTTATTGTCTGTATTTTGCTATGTACTTGGATTTTGTGGGGTGTTTTTGGGGTGGTTGTGCAAATTTGCTGGTGCCCCACTTTTTCAGTTTCCAAATCTTCTTTTCCAGAAATTGGTGTTTTGTTGTTGATAACCTGACTGATCTCACAAGGATCCTTTTTTAAGTTTCCTTTTTGTTGTTTCTTGCATTGCAGTGATGGGAGAAGATCAAAACCTGGCAGCAATAGGGCTGCTGCTGAACTTTGTCTGCAAGTAAGAACCAAGACTATTGGCATCCAAGTGGTGTATTTTCCTTTGGAAGGGGTGGGTGTTCTATTATTATTATCCTTCTTTTTGTTGGGTACAATTTATAGAAAACTTCTTTGAAATGACATTTTCTCCTTTAATTTGCCAAGTGCTGAGAGAGAGAGAGAGAGCTTGGAGAGGTTGCTAATGATTCTTGTCTTTTTAGGGTTCTTATCTTTTTTCCCTTTTTGTTTTTGGTCCCTAATTTCTTGGAAGATTCTTTGTTATTCTGAAAGATTTCTATAAAGAATTTATACCACCCAACCTGGTGGGTTGTAGCTCACTATGGTCAGAACAGTTTGATAACTTCCTTTTTGGTGGCTCTACCTCCAAGGGTAGGACTATGGAACCATGTAGTTGTCATTTGGTCCCACATTTTGAGCTTTTGGTGACTCTACCTCCAAGAGGAGGACTATGGAACCATGTAGTTGTCATTTGGTCCCACATTTTGAGGAATGTTCACCAGGTGTTACAGCAAACTGTGAGTTCAAATTTTTTTGGGAACTCCAAGGAACCTTTGAACTGTTCCTGATTTGAAGTTTGAACTTGCCATAAGAGGCAGAGCCAGGATGACTCCTAGATTACAGCAAGATGCAGCTTTTGTGTTCATGGCATGGGGATGGATAATGATCTCCATAGATGATGATTCCATTTGTGCTTTGAATTCTCTCATTCTGATATAGAACATAATTTGTTGCAGAATTGCACCTTCCCTTCCATGTGAGGCTTGCATCTTTAAGTTGAGCAAGGGGGACTTTCTCTTCAGCCAAGCTATTCTTTCTTGACCATAGGTAAGCCCAGGTTCTTCTACTACACCACTTCCCAAATTTCATTCAATTCTGACCTTCACATCTTTTTGGTCATTTCTAGCATTGGGGGTGACATTTAACCTAACTTAGGTTAGAACTCATGGGCAAATTGCAAGTGGTTGTGAGCTCAAACCCACCCAATCATGTTCTCCCCCCTCCCAATCCCTCCCCTGCTTGTGCTCAATGTTTTTTTGGCCAGTTATAGACAATATCACGGTGCAATTCGTATTCATGGAGATTTTGTTCTCAAAGTAAGCATTCTGCTTTCAAATTGCATAAACTTTCTGGACTTTGGAGAATCCTTAAAACTTCTGCGCCGAATAAATCTCCAGGTTCAAAAACTTGTCACCAGAGGTACTACTACTGTTGCAGTAAATATTGGTGGCAGATTTGATGCCCAACATGATACTCTGTGATACTGGACACATTTAATAGTGGCAATACTACTCTTTGGAGGAGGTTCATGTGTCTCCCATATCCTTCTGAGAAAAAGAGTGCATATTTGCCTGCCTGTGTCACTCTGGGAGAACTAGCCATTGTCTTCTTAACACTAATAAGTGGGGCAAAAATGGGAATGGCCATATGTTATTCTGGAGCTGGAGAATTCTCCAAATTCTCCAACTCACCCCCAAAATACAACTGCTGTTTTGTTTTTTTTTTTCCCAGCCCTATTATAGGAATCCCTTAAAAATCCCATGGAAAAACATCTACATAGTGTAATGTATCTATACTATTTTGCCATTTTTTTCCCCAAAACATTTTATGCATATGAGGACGACCATTCTAGATGAATAGGCACAGCAAGGTTTACAATGACACTAATTGCCTTCTTCTTTTTTTCCCCTTGTGTACTTGGGTACATGATTGTCGCCTTCCATATTGATTGTGCTGAATGACTATCACGGGTTGTTTGAAGTAAGTCATGTGTAGGCTGTCTGTATCAAGTTTCCGTTGTCTCCCTTGTGAACATAATAAAGGGCTGGGGGGGAAGGGGGGGAGTTGACAAGTTCAAACTAGCAACATAAGAGCAGCTGCCATGAAGATAGGAAACAAATTTGAACTTGCAATTCCTAGTGACACCTGCTGAGCATTACTTCAAACATGTAGGATCAAATGAAAATCAATGTCATTCCAGAATCCATGATCTCTCCCTTAGAAGTTGAGGCAATAAACATTTTGTTTCAAATTTATCAGGTGTTCCCCCAAGAGATGATAAACTATTTGTTTGTTGTCCGGAACCTTGTGTGTCTGTTATCTCTGACCCTGATCTGATGCCTTATATCAATCTTGTCATAGCTATAAAGATGTTATGACATCTGCTAAACATTCTTGTACAGTTGTAAACCGATTTTGTTTTGTTTTGTTTTGTTTTTTTTTTGGGGTGGGGGGGCAAGTTTTGGTCACTTGCCCACTAAACAAAAGCCAGTTTGACGCATACACAGGAATTTTGTTAAAAAATATGACCCAAAGTCATCAAGTTTTGACAAAAAAAAAATTTCTCTTTTGGAATGGCCATATTTAGAAAATAGGTTCCAATATGTTGCCAAAAAATATAGCAGGATTCTTCAAAACTTTCTACTTTCCTCTTTGACATATATACCCAAATTAGGCCATTTAATCTCAGCAATCATTCACAATGAGGCTACAAAATAAAATGGAAACAAAAACCCTGGTTGTAATAATATCTAAGAAATATGTCACCGATTTTTTTCCCCCATCTTTTCTCTAATTGCTCAAAAACTTAAGAGCATTTTTAGAGTCTAAACATAAAGAATTGAAGGTGATTCAATTTTACACCATGTTTTTTGGGGAGCTCGCTTTGAACTGGTTCCAATCTATATTGATTTTCGAGAATTCGCTTATGTACAGGCGATCAATCCATACTATGCTAGGGGATCCCTGAACTGCTGCAATCTTTCTTGATATTGTCTATCCATTTCCCAGTTTTTCCAATGATCAAATTCTGTCCTATATTTTCATATAAGTACAAGCATGGACGGGTGCGGTGAGAGGATGAGCTCTCAGATTGTTTATCTGAGACAAACATTCTTGAATGATATTGTGAATGGGTTTGGGAGGGATGTGTTTCTTATAAAAAAAGTGACGTTCAATCTTCACCCTAGTCATGGAATATATGTTTTATAATCAGAGGTCTCGGAAGAAACCTACCTAGTCGTGAAAATTTCACTACTTAAGTTATAGATGTTAGGAGCAATAACAAGCTAATCCTTGTTGCCTAATGACTCTGTCCACACCCCTAATTGCAAATTCAAATTGAAACCATCAACGGCTAAATTAGGAAAAGTTTCATGAAGGTCTCAAAAAAATGAACTCAGAGATCACAGTAACACCAACTTGGTGAACAATCCTAATCAATTTAGAGGACCAAATAAAACTACCCATTATGTCATCTTTCCCTTACAAGGAGGGCCAACAATAAACAATAAACTTCAAGAATGTGTGAGCTGCATGACCTAGTCAAATGTAGATACTGAATACTCTTCCTCTCATTGCTCAACTGTCCAGTTATGTTGATCATTTTAGTCCCTAAACCATCTCTTGTTTGCTCAACTGTTAAGTTATGTTGTGATATGTTCACTTGCTGCTGTTGGCAGGGTTTAAATTTTTTTTTAATTGTGTGATATTTGAAAATTTGGGAAATTATTTCCGAAAAAGTTAGCAAAATTGGTGGTAGACAAAAACATTTCTCCAAGAGTTTTTTCAAATTTTTGGTCAAAATAATGAAATTTTTTGTTGAAAAAAGATCACTGGCTGTTGGTAGTTGAATATAAATTTCTCTCATCAAACCTTTTCATGTGATAGTAGACTTTTGGCATTTAGAGCCTAAACTAAATGTTTTCTTGTTCCTGATCAGTGTTCTTTGTTTCCAGTTTCGTGATGTTGCCAAATAGGTGATCATCAATGAAAAACATTTAGCCAAATTTGGCTACAGAGCAGATACGAAAGTAAAACTTTTAAAGAATCCCTTATTATTTTGGTTCCCTACTGGAACTTGGTATAAAAAAATCTGTCAATAATTTTTTTTCCCAAAATCTGGCAAATTAAGGCAGGCCATTTGGTTTCTTGAAAAACTTTTGTATGTGTCAGAATAGTATTTTCCAGGTTTTAAAATGCAAAAAATTGGGGAAAAATAAACTGTTCATAATTCCTACATTTCATTTCCTCACAAACAAAAATAGGACTTTAATTCTTTCTTTCTCCATTTCCCCTCTATTCTCACTTCTTCCAAGTCCTAATGCTTTTTTGTAAGAAATTTTTGACAGGATTATGATTTTACATCATCATTTTGGTTGTTTTTCCTCACAAACCTTCTCTCATTATTTATTAAAATATATATGGTATCAAACTTCACCAGCTTTTGATGGGTAATTTATCTAGTACTCACTCTATTCATCAAACCATATCACATAATTACTGGCTTTGGAAAGAGTTGAAGTTTTTTACTTGCATGTCCAACCGGGAATCTGAACAACAATGTCATTGCCTGTTCAAACTTCAAACCACCAGCAACCACAGCTGGTGAAAGAAAATTTCAAAAATTGAAACATACGGAGAATTTAATACTTCCGTGCAGATCTAATCATGTTCATTTTCCCAAATTTCAAAAACATCACATTTTCAGACACTTTCTCTGATAACCTTAATCATTTCCCTTCTTCCCTCCCTGACTCCCCCCACCCAAATTTTTTTATAAGAATTAAAATTCCCTCCCATCCTTTCTTTCTTTCTTTCTTGTTGGGTTTGGTGGGGGCGCAGGTAGGGAGGAGGAGCTACAATGTAATTGGTCTATTTTTATACCAAGATTTTTGAAAGATGATATTTTGGCATGTGTTGAAACTTGAAATTAGTTTTAGAGTTATAATATTCTGAAAGATTTTCAGTAGAGATCCCCCACCCACTCCCTCCCCTTCACCTTAAGCTTCATGGGGTGAAGAGGGAAATCTCTCTCACCCATTTCAAGCAATGGACACATAGAAAATCCCTGAAGCCTAAAAATTAGTCTACAAAGTTCCTAATAGTGTGAAAGAATCTCTCTCCAAAGTGCCAATTACATCAGATAATCGCAATTGGTTGCACCAAGATCAGGCCACTGGCTAATCCTCGGTCTGGTCCTCCAAATGGCCATTGCTTATTAATACACAAAAGCTTTACTCTGGAAGGAAAGAAAGAAAGAAAGAAACAAATGGGTCTTTCTCTCTCTCTCTCCTGCATCGATTTTGTTCCTTCCTTTTAAGTACTGAATTCCCTCACATCTCCCAAAATTTTCTCCTCTCTGAACTCCCCTGCCACATTTTGCTGAAAGCACTGTATTCAATAAATACCCTATACATGACACAAAAAGTACATTTACTTATTACTCTTCTTACTCTGTTTTTTCTTTGTTTTTCTTCTGTTTTTTGGTTTTTTTTTTGGGGTGTTTTTAAAAATTAATTTACCCTTTTTTCTTTGTGCTGGAGCCAGGGCACGGGGTTACATTACAGAAGAGTAAAAGACTATTTTTTGTGTCCTGCCAAAAAAAAGAAAAAACCAGAATTTGAAAACAACCTCTTTAATTATATTATAATGGAAAGTTGTAATAGCATTCAAGGGAGGAGTAATGAACCCAAAAAATGCAATCAAGACTCAAACTTGATTACTACTAACTGTAAGTAAGTAGTTGTAGTGGAGAGGAGAAAGGAAATGCCCACTAAGTTAGAAGAAGAAGAAGCAGCCCACAAGAAAGACCATTAGTCTTCTACTACTACTACTACTATTGTTGCTGTTGGAACTTTGTATAGTTGCAATACTACTGTTGTTGATAGATTGATGCAGCAAAGTTTTATAGTGATCATGTGAGAAGCAAAATGTTTTGAGCATTTTCTCTCATCAATCTCAGCTCATCTCTCTCTCTTTACGTCTCAGATTTTGTGAAATTCTTTTGAGCCTTTTTGTGGAAAATTCTTCAGCTTTTATGTGAAAATTTCCTTTCTTCAGCATTTTTGTGATTTTTGTTGTTGCATGAATGAGTGTTGTAGTAGTAATAGTAGTAGTACTACTATTTCTGTTGTCGCTATTGCAAATTATATTGTTGTAGTAAAAACACTCAATGGGTTTATGTGTTTCTCGATGAATGTGTTGATGTGTGAGATGGTTTTGGATTCGATGCAGAGTTTGTTGGATTTGGTACAGCAGGTGTTGGATTGATTGATTCAAAAAAGAGTGTGCTGATTTTGTTACAGGAAGTGCATTTTAGTTTGTATATTTGTTTGTTGTTGTTGCATTGGATTTGCTTGGGTGGGAGCTTGTTGAGAAGAAGAGCTTTGGATCATAAGCTGTGTTTTCGAAGAAGAAGAAGAAGAAGAA
>Ga0116229_10004544_pt1 | contig 22742 bp, 14 predicted proteins | sample S1TSphgellanicum_3_FD_87313 | JGI IMG/M metagenome (GOLD analysis project Ga0116229, IMG submission 87313) | Host-associated microbial communities from peat moss isolated from Minnesota, USA - S1T2_Fc - Sphagnum magellanicum MG | ecosystem: Host-associated > Plants > Peat moss > Unclassified...
GTGCTGCCACACATAAGCAGAAGTGAACTTTGCTTAAGTGAACTTCTCTTTTGACACTACATTGCAGAGATCAAAGGTACATAACTGACAAATGTCAGTTTGGTGAGAAGGGATGCACCCATTATAAAAAAGTGACTAAGTATTGAACAAACCCACTACTACTAGTGTAGGAACCTCCACTATGATGTGAGCATCTACAACTGAAATAGTAAATGGCAAAGTGAGTCTGTGAGTCAAGTCCTTCAAAGTCATATACATGGGAAGGCATTACTGACCATATGCTTCAATGGCAAAAGGTGTTTTCCGGAAGATGTTAACCAGGTTTAGGGTTTAGGGTTTTTTCACACTAAAGGTGCATTCACACTTGATGTTAAGTCAGTGTGAAATGAAAATCTAGGTGGCAGCTTAGGTGGCACTCAATGTTAAATGGGTGATAGCTTAATATTAAGTGAATGTTAACTTAACATAAAACCTTCATGGTAAGTAGGTTTAAGTCCTAAATGACTAGCATCATGTTAGGGGACTCGACACTAAAGTCCCTAACATCAAGTGTGAATGCACCTTAAGTAGAGTTGAGAGTAGTGTATTTTTTGAGAAGTTTGATCAAGTGTGGGGGTGTTAAAAGTGTGTGTGGCTGCTTGTTAGTTGTGGTGAGTTGTTTTTCTTTTCTTCCAATGGATCCATTCCATTTTTGTGCTAAGCCTAGTGCAAGTGAGCTTTGATAACCTTAGATGGGGTATCCTTGGGTTGGATAGAATGGGAAAATTGAGAGATGGCTTTGGGGAGTTGATACAGCCACATTTTATCCTAAGTTTGCATCAACATTTGTTATACTTGAGTGGTTTTAGATAAAAGGACTTGATGTATATCACTAACATCAAGGTTAAGATATAGGGTTTGGGGATTTAAGCATTGAAACCTTTCAATTGGGGATTTAAGCATTGAAACCTTTCAATTGGGAATTGGGTTTTTCTTTGCATCATTGCATAATAGAGATTGGGTTAGCAGTTCAAAAGGACTTCATGAACACTAAAGGTTCTAACCTCAAAGCTAAACCTCCAAAAATTGTGTCATTGGCATGTTTATGTATAATGATGCTGTAAATTTTAGTTATATTCTAGTATAAGTAAGTATCAATGCTTTGTAGTGGAGGATAGATTCCCCAAAGTGTTGAATTTTACTCTATCAAGTTGTGCAATTGGAAGGGAATAATAAATCCTTGTATGTTTTTTCTATGATTCGTATAATTTCACCATTAACATTTGTGAATCTACAGAAAGTGTTTGTGTTGTGAATTATCTCTACACCAGGGTTTTCAATCTCCCTTTTTTTTTTGTTACAAATTTTCTTAGCTTTCCTTAGGTTTTCATGCCCAACTTTGGGCCACCACCCTCAAACCCAAAAAGGGCCTCAAAAGTGGTCTCACCTTATACATACAATATCACATCATGGGAAATTTTTTATATCCAATGTTAAATTGCATAACATAGATGTTGTTATTATACACACTTTAGTTTGGAATTGTTTAGTAGATGGACGACTTATTGGAAGAAATGTCAATTTAAAAGGAAAAAAACTTGTTGTAGGTTGTTACAACAACTTGTTGTAATGAGTTTGTCAAATATGAGAAGCTTTTGCAATTTGGTCCTCAACCTATTGGACAAAAATAATGAAGCGAAAATGCATGTTGCCCCCCCATCAAAGAGGTGATGAAGGATTGCAAGATCAAAGTGGATTTTAGGCTTGAAATTATGTAATTTGTTATATGATCATGAAATTCTATGTTTTCTTCCAAAAATCTAACAATTCATTCTTGTACCAAACAAAATAATATGTGTTAATTGACAACCATCAAATTTGTATGTTATGTCACAAATCCTTGAATCATCAAACTCCCAACAACATATTAACTATCAAAATGGAAACCACATGTTACATATATAAAATCACCCATGTTAAAACATGTGGTTACACAAGTTACAATCCCATGTCACATATTCTTGAACTATAGGTTCAGTGTTTTCTTTTTGTAACCACTTCTTGAGCTATGTATTTCTAGATTATTTCATAGTTGAACAAATAATCATATGTTCCTTTTTCCAGGATGAGTATTTGTACTTTGTGATGATCTACAATAAAGTTGTTATCCATTTTCCTTTGGAATCATCATGTTGAGTGTGACCTTGGGCAATCCATTGGTCATCTGGTTATTATTGGTTGGAATAATTGATGTATGATATTTTTCTTGTTGAGTTTATCCAATGTGTATTTGTATTCAATCAACATAAACTATGAGGTTCTATTATAGGTGAAAAACATGAATTATGATTTTGTTATTATTATTTTTAACCTATCTTGATCATTTTCTCACATGTATTAGTATGTACACAATTTGAAAACTATATTTTTCCCAAAAAATACATTTTGAAACTTTGAGGTAGCAAAATATTCTTGAATCGCTCATAATTCAAAGAAAAATACTAACTTGTTATTTAAACAATTTGACTATTTCCTTGCATCTAATGTTTCATGTGGAATGTTAGATAAAAATGTTGTCATGTTATTCATCCTTTTCCTTCTCTTTATTCCTCCCATCTTTCCATAAACTCAAGACAATTTTGGAATAATGACCAAATCCCAAATCTCTAATATATGATTCATGTATGAATCTTATAGTGTAAAGGGGCTTTTGGTTAAAGATAATGGTAGTAAAAATTTTGCTATTAAATTTAGTCACAATAAGAGACAAGGGTGCCAAGGTCAAAATCCTTTCCAACAATTACATTTGACATAACTACAAGTAGGAACAAATATGATACAAACCAATATTTTCATTTCATGAAAAAGTGTACAAAAAATAAGTTTGGATGTCCTTGTTAAAGAAGGTGGAAATGGAAAATATTTATTTTCCTTAACTTGGGGAATCCTTTTCAATATTGTCGTGCCTTTTCAAGTTTAGAAAAAAATACATTATTTTTTAATATGCCAAAATTTTAGAAAATTAAAGTCCCTTCTTGCTGAAAATTTGAAAGACTATTATTTACTAATGTCAAAATTGTATAGGATTTTTTAATTTTTTAATTATTGTCTCCTTTGCCACACTTTTATAACAAATGTTTGGGTATTACAATAACATTTTGATGCAAATCATTACAACTTCAATACATCCATATGGGATATTAATGACAAGGAGCTAGTGACAAGAAGGAGGCTAGAACCTTACTACTCGAAACCTACCATATGGTTGTAATGTTGCCCTAATTATAGATTAGGCTAGTAGAATTGTCATCTTTTTTAATCTCATCGAATGTTGTATTTCTCTACTACTACACACGTAGGAGGTGCATCATCCAAAAAAATGTGATTCTATTTTTTTTTTCTTACTATTTGAGGTGCATTGACAGTGGTGCTTTGATGTGATTATGAGGGTAGACAATGGCGCCACTTTGCCTGCACATTATTATTCATATCAGATTTTTCCTTCCTTTTTTATGCTCTATGGCTCCTTTCAAATTTGTAGCTTTGTAAACAGACATGCACCAAACAACTCTTTGACTATGCTATGGATGGTGTTTGCTTCTTTATCAAATATTTTGAGCGCTAGGAAACCTACTCGTGTTTAAGAAACTATATAGCGATTGCTTGATCTAATTTGTCAACACTAGCTTGCACAAAAATCTTTTACTTCTGAAGAGGACTTAAGTAGAGTTGGATCATTAGCAACAAAATGGGTATTGACTCATAACATCTCCTTAGCAAGCGATTTAATGATTATAGGAGTAAGAACCCTAGAAATCAAAGAAAACATTTTGGTTTCATGTGAGGTAGCTTGTTACAACCCGATTATCTTGTTGGAAGGTGATTTGAACTTAGGGGAGAAGTTTTTGATCAAATGTGGGGCCCTAATCGTTCAAATGTCAAATGTGAACCTTAGTGACAAATCCACATTCAACACAACTACATTGGCAGGAAATCCACCCATTAGACTAGCAAAACACCTTGTTGAACTAATGGAATAGGCAAAGGTCACAGCGGGTGAAGTGTTTGTTATTTGAAAGATGAAACAAAGGAGCAAGGTGACACTTAGGGTGGTGATATGTACAATTGGTTTACCTTGCATCAACCTTGGAACTATGGTAGCACAAGTAAAACCACTTGCTCAAATGAAGATCTTGGTGGAAAAGGAGGAGGACACGTGAATGTTACAGTTACAAGAATCTTGGTGGTGATGACTTGATTCAGGTAAATGGAAGTTATGTCAACAAGGATGGTGATGGCAGATTAGGAAATAACCTCTACGTCAAGGTTTTTCAAATGCAAATTTTGTTGATCCCCCTTTGGTTCTTTCTCTCTCTCATTCTTTCACATTTCAAGTATTGTCGTTTTGAAATGTTGAAAGAGAAAATGAAAGCATGTGCCTAAAGGTGGTACTGAAATTATGGGTGGGCTTGAATCTTTTGACTTTGGTTTTGTAATGAAGGAAATGGGCAAATAAATGCCAAGAGGAACTAGACGTGGAGGTGGTTTTAGAGGCCACATTATAATCAATTGTTTGAGGCTTGATGCAGTTACGATTTCTATCCATGGTTGGGTTGCCTTATTTTTCCTCCTTCAAATGTCCAACAACTTGTTTGCTTGTGTTGAAATATGTTTTGATGGGATGGAACTTTGATGCATGTACAACCTTCTAAGTCCTATTCTGTGTCATTATTGTTTCAAACTCAATTTGTGTTATAGTCAATAGGCATGCATGCATGCATGACTTGTAATTTTTGAAACTTGTAGTTAGATTATAGTGCTTTCAGAAAAGGGTGGCCTAACATTTTTTATTTTCTTATTGCTATGTGTTTTGTTGCTTTTGTGAATATTGTTGTTGTTGTTGTGCGCTTTGTTGTTTTTGCTACATGAGAAGCGAAATCAACATAGGAAATTTTAATCATAAGAAAAGTTTTAGGGTTACTTTGTAAGTTTTGGGGGAAATTTTGGAGGTTACTTTGTGGCTACTTTTGTCAAATAGATTATTTAGTTGTCCAATCTACTCAAAATGCTTCTCAACCAAGGTGTTTGATCTTGGTGCCAAAATTGTAATTTTGAAGCTTGAAATTAGGTTTTCTTAAACAAACTTTGTTTCCACATATCTTTTACAAATTTTTTAAAACTATAATGATCAAGGAAATGTAGTTGGAATAGGGCCCAAATAAACCAAAACTTTTGCTATTTACCTGCACTTGGTTGAATTTCTTCATTTTAACATTTAGAACAATAGGTAGAAACGGGGTAAAAGTTGACATTTAGAGCACTAAGTAATGAAAAGGAGATGTACAGGAAACATGACATGTTACTAAGGATTTGGTTTAAGACTAAAAAAATGGCTTATACTACATGTTCCTTCAAGTCTCACAATAGGTAATTGATGAACTGCAAAATTTTACAAATTAGTGGCATAATTACTACTGCTAAATTTGAAATGCATACAAACTCTCCTATCTACCCACATTTGTTATAATAATCTATTCATTTTATCAAATTTTCTTTAGATGCAACAACTATAAAAATTGTTAAAGGTAGAAAATTATCTTCACACTATGGATGTTAAGAGATGGTAGTACCATCATTGGATGGTAGTTAACATTAAATGGTAAAACCATTACATAAATTTTTTTGAATGAAAATGTTTTTTAACAGTAATACCATCAGTATAATGAACTACCTTCATGGGGTAGAATAATCATAAGTTAATTTTGGGAAGAATTTTAGTAGAATTAATATTAATTAATAAAAATAATATCCTTGTCTAATTAGGCAACCTAATAACTATTTAGTTGCTAGTGGTAAAAATCCTACTTACCATATTTTATTTATTAAGGGTGAAATCATCTAGGTTAATTAATCTAAGTGGATAAGAGATTGATGGATTTCTCTTAACTAAAATGTGGAAGGATAAAGATAAGGGGATCTAAGAAGATAACAAAATTTAAGAGGATAAAATCTCACCTTGGAACCCAAGATTTGATGGTAACATCATATGAATTCTGTATTATCCATAGTTTAACAAAGAGGCATTCATATCAAATTTTTCAAGACAATAATAACTTGTAAAAGGATTTTCCTAGCAATGTAAAGTAATTTATTTAAAAATGTAATTGTAACCTAGTTTCTTTTGCTTGAGTTTAGCTTGTTGTTTTAATCCAAACACTTTGCCACTACCTAAAGTTATTGTAAAGTCACCTTTAGTTGTAACTCCAAATGGAATACGCTTCGGCAATAAATAATTTTCAATAATTGTTACAATGGAATCTATAGGATTTGCATCATTGTCTTTTGCACCATCATTGTTTTCTTCAACTTTTAAAATAAAAGTAAAGAGAGGAATAAATGTATTAGCTTCCATCACAACTACTTGAAATTCTGATGTGAAAACATTCTTAATCCCAATTTTTTGCCAACCTTAAATTATTATTTCTTCCATTCTTTGGACTTGTGTTTAAGTTGCATGATGATGCACCCCCAAACTCTTTGATAGACTCAATTGTGAATCCAAAGGTGAAAACAACGAAAGGATAAAGAGTTTGGGTATGCTCCTTGGTTCGTAACATTTTGAAGGTAAAAGGGCATGCTGGAGCTCTAGGATGGGGATTAGGATGAATGACAAGTAGGTCAATTATTCACATGGACCTACATAAACTAAATAACAAGTTGGTTAATGCGTAGTTAATCCACTTTTGGTGCATGGATGAGCCACGGGTAAACACGGACTCATAAGATTCACCACAACCCAAACTTGGGAAGCCACCACCTTCCCCTTTATAGTATTTTTTGTGCCTAGCCACAAAGCCTGCATCCAAATGTCATTTTGTCCTAGGATTCACAAGTTCCTGAAATTGGGACTCTTGCAACTTTGGAGACCCATAACTTCTTGTTTAGACCTCTGATTAAGGTGAGGTCTAAAGCAAAGTTGTAGCCTTTGTAAAGAACTTTTCAAGGATATGTGGTAAGCCACCTACACACAAGTAAATCAGGGCGATTCTTGACTTTTCTTTTGGCCATAACTTAGGTTTTAAGTAACCAAATGGGTCATGCGAGCCCATTTTAGACATCTACATTTCAAGAAATTTTTTATGGTATAAATAACTCTTAAATCCAATGAATTTTGACCCCTAAAATCACCTTTTAAAAATTCAAGAGTCCATCCAGGACTCCAATTGCCAAAGTGGGGGCCCACTTGGGAGTGTGTGAGTTCATTCCCTCACATTCTTCTACACTCCTAGGAGCATGAAATGTGATTATTGGGCTTCATTTTTGGCCCACACCTCCGCAAGCCTTTGCCTTAGTTGTGAGCCCAAGGCTAGGGTTGCGACACATGAAGCCACACACAAATTTTAGGTTTGAGGTTATTCATCTTCAAATTAATGTGTAATTTTTTCCTTTTATCGATTTGGTGTTTGATGACATTTGTAATCCATTTATTGAACTTGGCCTTGAAATCATGTTTCAAAGGTCTTTGTATGATTATATTTACAAATTGTAATTCATTGGTACAATTTGCAAGAATGAACATAACAAGGATGTTAAGGTGTTTTTTTTTATCCAATCAAGAAATTTTTTTATTCTTATGAACATTTCAATAATTGATTAGCCACACAAGTTTTTGGTTTTTCTATAAGTTGAGTTATTGGATTTGATTGCATAAAATAAACAAAATCTTACTAACAAATTTTTTTGTTGGAATAAGGTGGACCCTAGTTTGGTCATTGTTGACCATAAAACACAAAGGAATGGAATACAATTTCATGAAGTAAACTACTATGTATGCCATGTTTTAACCTTGTTCATGCCAATTTGTCAGCATTTTGCTAGCTGCGATGGTTGCCATGTAAAAAAACCAGTTCATGTAATGTTTCAAAAACTATCTTGTCCATTCCCTTGTGATTATGAAACTCCCATGACGATTCCAAAGAATCTCAGGAGCAAAGGACTTTATCATGCCCCTTAAAATTGGTTGAATGATAAAGGTAGATAATAATTTTCCAACATTTCTCATCTTTTGTAACATCATGACAAGATCATTCTGAACTATTGGATACTTTTTGAACTTTTCGAAGATTTGCAAATGTTGTTTCAAGTGTTTGACAACTGTACCTAGTTGTGCTACTTGTAAATAGTTTGGTCAAAGTTCTCGTTTTGGTGTAAACCAAGTCCATAAACTACTTCTTGCTAATTTTTCATATGGATTTGGAACTCTTGGACTTCGGCAAACAATTTGCAAGTAATGCACATCATCATAATTTCTGCCATATTTTTGAATTGCAATTATTATGGGTGACCATAAATGTGGTTGAAACTAATTTGTGTACTGGCCTTTTGATTTTTGACATTTTTGTTTACTTATTACTTATTTGCGACTTCCTTTTCACCCTTTTCATGCTTGATTTGTTTCTCAAATTGTAATGTTGCTACAAAAAAATTTGGATGTCTAATAGGGCGTTTTTCTCCTTTCTTTGGCATTGGTGTTTTTTGCTTAACATTCTCATTGATGTCTTCTACTTCTTTATGCAAATCATCCTCTCTTTCTACTCTTATAATTTCATTGAATAAAAAAATAGGTAAAATTTGTTGTAGTTTTTTTTTACCCATTTCCACTCCCATGCACAAAACTAAACTATATTTTGGTATAAATTTTATGAAATTTTCATATTTTTTGCTTTGCAAACATCTCTATCCATAAATGTTACAAACATTACTTTAGAAAGCATGGACCAAACTTCCAAAAATCAATAAATCAAGGTGTTACAAGGTAGTTTTAGGGCTATAGTATGTATATTATTGCATGTACTTTAAGCAATTTCAAGTTGTTGCTGAATTTTTTTAAATTTAAATAATATTTTTTCTAAGAACTCAAAAAATATATATATTTTGTGTCGAAATCAAAATTTCAAAATAATATAATTATTTGGTAGTGAGATGTTGAACTTGAAAAGGTATTGGAAAGGGAAGAAGGGAGAAAATTAAAAACCACTTGAATTTTCCATTTATTATCCCTCCAATTGAAACATAAAAAAATGCAAGTTGTTGAAATTATGCCACAACAACCATGAATCCTAATGAGTCTTATTGTGCATCCATTCCAACATTATTTTTTGAATTTGGATAGTAAATTTTAAAAAAATATTCATTACTTTATGTCACTTTACATACAAAAAATACTTTTCTACATGCATATAATTTGTAATTTAATTTTGTAACTTGGTAATGGATGCCCATATCTCCAAATTCATATTTTTCAATTCATGAATTAGAAAACCAATTTTTAAAAAGTGTGACAAGTACACAATTTTTACAAAGATGTTGAATTTTTTAAAAATAAAATCAATGTGAAATTTTAAACTTTTAATAACATGTCCATGTCATATTTGAGACATGCATATATCTTTAAATTCAATGCTAAAAGATCTTACATAATTTCAAGCTTGGTTTTCATGCACGTTTAATTTCCACTTCATAATTGGGAATATTATCGGCATACTTTAGCATGCTTGGACCCACAAGTGACTTTCTTGTACTAGTTTATTTGCCAAGTTTTGTAATTTCATACCTACTTAAAATTGTGTGTTAGATGTAAATATATTTTTGCTACATCTTGACTTTATATCATGTATATTATGCATCCATGTTCTTTATTGGACACAAATGAATAACCCTTGTGAAAGAACATTTTCAAAACTCAGGATTTTAAAGGCAAAAAACACTTATAAACCAAATATCAATAATAATGTTATATCACACGTATGTTTAAACTCAAATTTCTCTTTTTGGTATTAACATCAAGATCCTCTTTCATTTTCAAAGTGAATGGTGCACATTTGACAAGGAACTTGAGGACTTTTGACCCTTAAAAAAACATTTGTTCACAATAATATTCTAATTGTTTCAAACATGCAAAAGGACTTATGAAACATCATCAATTTGCATTAAATTTTGAGTATTGAAAATTTGCAAGTAATAAAACTTATACCGAAAAGAAATTGACAATCCAAAGTATTATGCTCTACTTTTATTTTTCAAAAATATAGGGGTACAATTTTGAAGCATTGTCCACACCCCATGTGGTTTGTTTGATTCTAATTGCACCTTATTGTTTTTATTTGGTTGATTGAAACTTGTGGGTACTATGCAATTTGTTACTATATTATGAGGTTTAATTTACAAGTTGGGTTTGGTTCAAATTTTTTTTGATTTGTTGTAATCTTATCACGATGTTTAGGATTTACATGTATGAGGTGTTGCTTTGATGGAACACATGGATTTTAAAATGCACGAAGTAACAAGTTAAAGCTATCATATTTTAGTTATGTTGAGTTTATGTAAATTCATGGTATCTTAACTTGTAGTATTTCTTATTATGTAGCCATTATAGAAAATTGAAATCCATAGCACGATTAGCCAACCAATAAATGTATGGCAAAGTTGATGTCTTTGAGTGCGATCAATTGGAATGATGATTATGGTGATAAAGAGGTTGTGCATATAGTTGAAGAGAGGAAGCTTTCACCTTATTCTAACTTGGATTTTAATCTTGATGTCTTTATTGACATTAGCATAGACTGGAACACAAGAATCTCTTTATATATATTTGTACATAAATTTTCATCAAGTGTTTTTTAATCTTTATAAATTTTTATTGTCAAATACAAATAGTGTCTTGTTATGACTTTTCTACTAGCAAATTAATCAATATTTTACCTTTCTATTTTACATTTTTCATGAATGTTTGAGTTTATGGTCATTTAATGTTTTAAAAAAATAGCATTTATGTAGCATTTTTACTACTTCAACCAATGTTAAACATATCTAAAGCACATTTTGAATACTTGATATTCGGATACCTTACATTTTACACGTTGGTTTTTGTATATTAGGAAACTGTGCAAATTACATATTGGCATAACTTACACCTTTGCATAATGGTTATTGGTGTGGCTTGTGCCATTGGTCCAAGTGTGAACATGTCCCTAATGATATAGCCCAATTGTGAAAACATTATTTTAAAACTTTAACAAATTTCTCATCATCAAAATCATTCCAAATTCAATATTTTCCCCACCTTAGGTTTAAAAATTTATGAAATTACCTCCAAGAAATCCCATTCATCATAGGCTTTCAAATCCTACCAAAAAGCATGCCCCTAATTTTTTAAGTTTTTATTTGATTGAATTTAATTATACAAATTGTTCAATATTCAATAATTCTTGCACCATAGTTCTAAACAATAGGAAACAACCTTGGTGCACCTCTATTCATCAAGGGCTTTCCAATGGTAGCAAAAGGGTGGCAAGGGTTTAGGGTTTAGGGTTTTAGGTATTGAAGAAGGTTTATTTTATTTGAGATTGGGCTAATTGGATGGGTTTCAATGGGACCTTTTTGAAATATGATTGGAGACCAAATAATCTTAAGCTTGTCCTTGTCCAAAGAATTGTATTATTTTATTACATTGTGTTTACATTTGAAATGCTTGTATTTAGGTAAAACTTTAGATTTAATCTTGGCAATTGTCCATTATATATATAGATATATATAATTATTTTTTAAAATATATTTTTTCTTAAGTTATTTTGTAATACATAGTGCATTTTTAAGCTTTTGATACTTCTTTAATTTCACTAAACCCTACATTTTACCACATAATTAAACCTCTTTCTTTTGTTCACCATGTTTTTTAATAGCTCAATGATTCCATTGAAATTTTTAAATTTTTATAAAAAATCTATTTAACATTTTCCATTGATCAAACTCCAATACCTTCCCCTATCCTATCAACCCTCCTACTTCCAACACACACACAATTAGGTAAACCCTAAACCTATGTGAGTTGGTTAGTACCATAGGTTAATTGGGGGTTTGAGTTACCAAGGTTCCCTTATCCTATCAACCCTCCTACTTCCAACACACACACAACTAGGTAAACCCTAAACCTATGTGAGTTGGTTAGTACCATAGGTTAATAAGTAAGTAATATAAGTGGTTTCTACCTAGGTAGGTACGTACTTAAGGGCTCTTGGTGACTACTAGGTGGGTAGATGTATGTGGATGGTTAAGTGTGCAGGGGATCGAGAATCAAAGAACCATGGGTTTTGGTTATTCCGAGGGCATCAAAGAACTGGTAAAGAACCGGAGGTTCTATAGACAATAACATTATTTGGTTTTGTCGAGAGCCGCAGTAGCGAACTGTAAAAACCGCCTTGATAACCGGTGAGTGTTTGATGGGAATTTTAATACCCGCCCAACACTGCTAGTACCTACCCAGGAAACCACCACCGGGTGTCTTGCCCGGTTATCCACCTACCTACATTGTAATACCCTGTATTGGATTCCTAATACCCTGAACTGTATTCCTTTGACCACGATACGTACCGCATACACCGTATGAAAAGAAGAAATACGCACCCAGATACGTGAAGAAGCAAGATAATACGAAGAACCGCACAAATAACCGGAGGGGTTTGATGTAAGTTTTTAATACCCGCCCTGCAATGGTAGTAACCATCGAGTGTCCTACCTAGTTACCTAACTGTATTGTAATACGGTATTCGTTTAATGGATACATACCACGTACGCCGTATGAAAGGAAAAAAAAACGAAGCCGCATACACGAGGAAGCAGGATAAGACGAAGAAACGGACTCGCGAGAGAAGAGAAAGAGAGAGGGTTTCGTGCGTCGTTCCGGTGAATTTGTTTTTGTTGCAGAGAAGATAGTTGTGTGGCAGTGGAGCGATTGAGTGAGTGAGTGAGTGAGTGAGGTTGTCTTGTGGTACAGGAAGAAACGGCGGAGAAAATGAGTGCGGAGAAGGTGAGGGCGTCGCATTTGTTGGTGAAGCACGAGGGTTCCAGGAGGCCGGCGTCTTGGAAGGATCCGGAAGGGAAGGTGATACGACGGACCTCCCGGAATGATGCCGTTGCCAAGTTGAAGGCGTTCAGGGCCGATGTGCTGAGCGGCAGGGCGCAACTGGCGGATTTGGCGGCTGTGCACTCTGATTGCAACTCGGCTAAGCGGGGTGGCGATCTTGGTTCGTCTCGCTCTGGATATGCTTTGTTTTTCGTGGTGGTTTTGTTTTTTTTTGTTTCTTTTGCAGGTTGAAAGAGGGTTGGGGGATTGAAGGATAGGTTTCATAGATAATTATTTTTGGATTGCTGTAGATTTGAGGATGCTTTTAGGTTGTTAGGTGCAAGAGAGGTTTGAGAAGGAAAAAATAGCCGTTTCATTATGAGATGCATGTTTGTATGTCCGCTGATGGTAACTTTGTTAGAGGAAGTATGTTGTATGTATCAAATGAGTACATGATCGAGAGAGAGAGAGAGAGAACAGTTTAGGGATACTCCTTTGCAGTTCTGTGTTGTAAATGCTTATTAAGATAGAGCAACATGTGGATTGACTGTGAACTCATAATTGGTTTTAAAATGGTAAAAAACCTGGCGCCATTTTTTGTTGTTTGATGCTGGTTTCAAATCTGACATTTCATTTCTGGATGGAGAATATTATGGCACTGCCTGCATCAAAGTTCCCGAAATTTTTACAGAACACAGATGATGGACATCAAAGAGGCATTGTAACATGGGAGCCCATGGTATCAAGTTATGCAGGTTCCTTAAAAGTCTTGTGAAGTATTGGTAACTGGGAGGTATTATGTTCTGGACAATTTTTTCATGTTGTCTAGGAAGGTATCCATTCTATCATTTCTAAAAGTCTGCAGTGCGGGAAAGGAACACCCAAGTATGAACTAGCATGAACCTCTGTGGTGCTTTCTGATATCCGCCTTGGGCTTCCCATCATCTTGCTGGGACTGACTTGTTTTGTGGGCATGATATCTGGAAGTTTTGTGTTTTCTTGTTAACTTCTGAAGAAGGGAATTGAATCAAAGAGCAGCCAAAACCTTAAGTAAAGACGAGTCTGGAAGACAGCCAGACTGCCAGTTTGTCTGAAACAAGCAAAATGTTGGCTTGGGGATTGCAAGATAACTCTTTACACTGTTGGTTTCTTGCTTGTTATGGGAAACCATCCTTTCATATAGTGGAAGATTTTCTTGTTTAGATGGTTGCCCAGTCCATCCTTTGATTGTTGTCAAAGGAGGCCTTCACACAAGGTCACCCAAATGGTTTTGAATGGTAAAGGTGGAACTTTTTAGTGTTGGTCACCGAATATTTATCCAGTAGGGTTTCTCTTCAAGGTTCAGCTTGCTCTTCTGGTGCATCCTTGCCATTATTGTTCTCCTATGGCAGAAACTGTTTCTCATTCTTCTTAGATCCTTTCAACATCTTTAGTGGCATATAGAATATTTCTGCTATTGTGCTATTCTGGTGCACTTATGCCAATTTTGTCCTTGTATGGCTGGGATCTAAAACTTTTTTGAACTATAGGTGGTGTCAAGGTCTGTTACTTGCAGATATGGTAATGCACATGTGAACAAGTTTTCAACATTGCTAGAGTCCCTACCAGCAAAAAGAAAATGAACCCATGGCAATCCTGCAGACCTGTGATGGCACATATAAAGTATATAGTTAGGACAGTAGAGTGGTCATGCTGTTTTAGTCTATTCTTATCACGATGTTGTGACCATCTTTTGTATAGGAAGATTGCATGTAGGTAGTCCCAATTCATCAAAAGACAAAGTCGTTTGAAAGCTGCCTTATTAACTGTAGATGTGCCATTGTCTATATATGACACTAGGAATTTTCTTGTCTCTGGATGATTTTCAGCCAGTTTCTCCATTGACAGGTTCAAGTATGTGTGGGTTTGAGGACCCCATATATGATTTTCACAAGGGAGGCTGGTCAGAGCGGTGTGAGATACCTCTGATAGACAGCTTCCATGTTTTCCAAGCAATGGCCATTCAGTACAGATGTAGCATTAGATGGCACTCCAATCTTCATTTCTATATTATCTCTGACTTTCTTTCTGTTTAAGTACAAACTCTCTTTGTAAGAAATTTTGTTTCTTGATGTGGGATCAGTTCTACTGAAGAACTTGGTAGTTTCCTTTATGTTGAGGATGTTGTGTGGTTACTGATTTGGCAGTTGAAATGGCTGTGAGGTCTGTCCCATACCTTTTCTTTGAAGTTGATTGCTGAGGCTTTGTCTGACTTGGTGCATGTACACAATCAAAGTGAGTTCCAGCTCTGCTGGTGCTGTCCTGCTTCATTATGCTTATTGAAGGTTTGCATATGGTTTACAGCTGTCATATATGCACAGAAGGTTTGTTATAAGGGAACTTCAAAGTTCTTCAGTATGTGATTGGAGTGGGGATATGCAATCAAAATTCTACATCATGGTAGTTAGCAAATGGGTATTCCCTTTATGATGTGCTAGGTACATTAGGCAGATTCTGGCATTGTTCTTTGAGAATCAGACCATCTCACAGTACTGGAGATAATGAACCGAATCCCTTGAGGTCCAGGCAGATTTCATCCAAACTGTTCCTTCCATCTTGTGGCTCTCAGACAGCATCTGATTGATACTCATATGCTGTGTTGGAATGGAACAGGCTGGTTCAGCCGTGGCCAGATGCAAGAGGCTTTTGAGAAGGCAACCTTTGAGCTCAAAGTGGGTGAGCTGAGTGAAGTTGTGGAAACTGACAGTGGGGCCCATATCATTCTGCGAACTGGTTGATCATTGAAGAGGAGGTTTATGGCTCGTGCTTTTCATACAGGAGTTGCAGTCGTCCTTTTATGGAAGTGACATTGCAGAGTGGGAGCCTCTGTGCAGGGATCTGTGGAAGGGGGGTGTGAAGAGAAAAAACTACTAAGTAACAGCCACATTCAGAAGCATTGACAAAGATTTCTGCTGTCCATAGGTCTTAGGAGAGTGTCTTATACTTTCTCAATGTCTCCATGACAGTTTTCATGGCCCCTCTTGGAATATTTACTAGCTTCATTGAAGTGCCTATTGTGGTGAATCATGTTCTTTGAGTTCTTTCTTTAAGACTTTATAAAGGAAGATTTCATGCCAAATGTTTGTAGCATTATGGATAGAACAGTAATTTCTGATGATGTTGATTGCAGCAAGTGAACTCAGCCATGGAGATGTTAACACAAGGACTTTGAGTAAGACTGCATCTATACAACAAATCTGTGGTTTGGAACTGCAGAGACTGTTGTGGTTTCCAAAAGTGATTTTGGAACTCTCTTTCTTTGCATGTAGACTTTTCTTATAAAATTTTATTACTTTGTAGCCCAGCTATTTTGCACCAATACAAACTGGGTGCAGAACAAATGTCGAAACGTTTTTAGACACCTTGCCAAGTGTTTGTTTGTCACTACTGACATTCAATTTTGGTCATGACTAGGATTGTGACATTGAGAATTCTTCTGTAATGTGTGAAAGCGAAGTTGGTGTGTAAGTTTAGAGATCAGCATTTCAGAGACATGGTTGACTTCCACCTGTGCTGAGTTTTAACTTCTCTGGAATTTGAAGAAACTGAGAGGCTTTTATGTGGACATTTACTTCATGTTGCAGTTCCTTACAAGTTTTGATCATCCATGGTTTGGGAGAGTCGAGGAGGCCTCAACCAATACCCTCTTTGTGGGCCGTTCTATGCTCACTTGGTTATACAGGGACAAGCTATGATGAATTGAGGCTTACATCACATGCTAGTTGCTGCTTCAGTGAGGCCCAACTTGTTTTTTTATTTGCTCATCTCTTGGGTTCTAACCAGCATCATAATTCAGAGTTCTATGTTGCATTAAAATGTGACTGAGTGGATTACTATGCTGTACACCCACAGTCAGAATCTGATAAAATTGTGGGGGTGGGGGTGTAGTCACAGTGCTTGACACTGCTGTTCATGATTAAGGTGACCATCTGACGCTTTGTGAGCAACATGCATGAAGGTATGAATGACTGCACTCAATTGTTGAGTTACCTTAATACTGTTAAGTGTTGTTGTGGAGTATGCTGGGGAAGTTCCATAGATATGTTTTGGGAATGTACCCTCTTGAAAGTTAGGAACCTTGGATCATTGTTTTGGCATTGGACTTAATGTGATTTGATTTCGTAGTGATTCAGGTGCAAATGATATAGACTCAACTTCATGAAACTGAAAATCACGAAAATTTAATTGGAATCCACATTATGAGAAAGGTTGCAAATGAATTGAGTTATGTACAAATCCATTGATGTTGAGATTGGGGATTGTATATCATTGTGCGACTATGGCTAGCTCTTTGCTCACTTCTAAGATTCTAATTTCTGGATTTTTTTTATGTGCAAATATGGAATTTGTTGTGGAAACTACCACCTCTTATAACTACATGAACATAACCCTAATTTGGACACATTGGGTTGGTAAATAATAGAGAAAATCCAAATCTGCATAATTGGTTTTTGGTGAAACCTGGTTTGGTATGAAACTTGTGATAAGAAAGTTGAATTTATATGATGTCATGACAAAGATGTGAACATTCTTTAACCCCTAGGCATTTGATAAGCCAGAGTTGGCTTCTTTTGGGAATTTTTAGTGGTTTTATGTGATGGAAATTTAAGTTTTTTTTTTTTTTTTCATTTGATTTGATTGCAAGGGATTTTCCAAGAGCATTTAGATGGTTTGTTGATTAGGCATTGTCAATTGGATTTGGGTTAAGTTTCAATCAAATTGGTGCATGCATTGAGCTTTCATAGTGGTGAACCCAATTGTGTACACTAAGGAGTGCACCCGTACTCAATTACACCTTAGTGACAAGGGGCTAACTATAGAAAGCCATTCATGAGCTTAAAGTGTTTGTTTGTTAGTTAGGACTTAACCCCACAAGGGGAGCAACTATTGCATCTATGTTGGAGCATTACTTTAAATGGTAGCATTCACACTTGGGAAATTCAAGTGAAATTATGATTGTATTCACATTGACAAGTTTTTGTTAGATGGTTAAGGTTAGTTTGGATATTTGGAGGGAATAGTGGTAGTGGACTTTTTTTGCCCTTGTGTTGTTGTGTGTTTAGTAGGTTTTTCTTGTTCAAACCCACTTATTACTCTATTCATGAAGAGTTTTCCCCTTGACTTCCACTAAAATCAAGTTGTACATAACTTGCAAGGCTTCATGGAGAGTTACTCAAACTCTAAGATGGTGCATGTGTTGCTTTCAATTATTCTTTCATTGTTGGAGTGTCCCCAACTTCCTTATTCTTCCAAGTTCCTAAGTTCCCATACACCTAACACTTTTCATAAGACCTCTCAATAGATCATTCATTAAGCAATAATTACATTACGACAAAATTTGTGACATGAACTAACAAAATGTAACTTTTTTAATACATGGCAAGGGTAAATCCTATGCCAATAATAAAGGATCATTTGTCAAACATTTATAAATAAAATTGCAATCACACCTAATGGTAAGTAGTTCATAATTCAATGTTACGAGAAGAATTTTAAAATTTTTTTTGGTTATTTCAAAACAAGAATGTTAACTATAACTAACACCAAATCTTAGGTGTAATCTTACATGGCACACAATGTTTTAAACTAACGATAAGTAAAATTTGTTTTGTGACGACTTTGTCCCATTTTGTAGAAAAAGGGCCTGTAACATGGTCAAAGGTTCTTTTGAAAAAAATTCAAAATTTTCTAGGAAGAAAGTTATGAAATCGTCCAAAATTTGACAAATTTAAAAAAAATCTAGTTTTCTTGTTAAAAACTCATTAGATTTAAATAGTAGTTTCTTGCAAGTCACCAAAATATAGCAAGATTCCTGATTTTTAAAATTAATTTTTTTTTTTATATTCAAATTTAGCTAAATCCTTTGTGATGGATCACAGGTTTGAATGCAACATCCAAAAATTGAAAAAAAGACCATTGATGATAAGTATGTGTTAACTTAGTTTCAAATCTCCAAAAATAGAAGATTTTGAAAACTAACAATGTTATGTAGTAGCCCAAAAAAAGGCACCTTAAATCAATATAATATAACAAACAAATTTGCCTCCTTATTTTCCCTCCATGTCTGTTCCATTCATTCATCTTCCCCTTCCCTACCGTTGTCCTTTGGCTTCTACCATCAAAAACTTGTTTTGCTCAAAAAAAAATAAAAATGAAAAACCTATTTTTCAAGATTGTTACAAGATTACTACCAACAACAAAAGGCTTTCCTTTTGTCCATGCAAATTGTGAACATTTTCATGTCTTTATGCATGTTAAGATGCAAGCTTTGGTCAATTCATGAGGGAAAAAAATATGCTATGTGAAACACAAGAAAAAAATATTTGTGAAATCATGTGAAGTTATGAAATTTTCGTAGAGATATTATGGACTTGTAATCAAAGTAAGAAACAAGAGGCAATAACAACTAGGAGAATAAAACTCTAGAACAACTATTTATGAAATCATGTTAAGTTATGAAATTTTTGTAAAAGCGTTATGGACTCATCACCAAAGTAAGAAATAAGAGGCCACAATGACTAGGAGAATAAAATTATCAAACATGGCCAAGTTTTTTCCACACATGGGCTATGTACAACTAGTTAAACAAAACCAAATAAATGAATCTATTCCACACTTTCAATCCCTTCCCCTTCTCACAAACATTCCATTGTGGCATGAAAATAAGGTGAAGTGAAAATTGCTTTGATAACTAGATTTGTTTTTTTAGGTGTGAAGGGGGATGAATTAAGGCTTTCAAGTAAATACATCTACTTTGGCAAAAAGGCTAGAAATGATTTAGGCACCCAACATTCTAGCATTAGGCTTCTAGCATTACGCATTGCACTCCTCTTGGGAAGGTGAAGTCAATTGTGATCTAGGTGATGTGAATGGTTTTGTATTGTTTGTCTTTTTGTAAGGCTAAATTGTAGGTGTGGTTTTTGGAATTAGAGGAGGCTTGTTGAAAATTGAACTATTGTTTGAATGAGTTGTAAAACTTTTGGCAATGTATGGTCCTTGTTTCACAATAAGGAATGGAGTTGACGGGTGTTGGGTTGTCCATTTTTTTTTTGTTTCAATATTCTAGCTTATGTTTATGTTTCTTCTTATGGCGAAAATATTAGAGTTGATATGGTGTCATAAGTTGGTGTTGATCTTGATTGGTTATGTGGTGAATACCTTGGTGAGCCAAGGAAAAATGGTGAGAGGAGAAGAGAAGCATGGTTGTTGTTGAAAAGGAGTAGGCATTGAGCTAAATTTTTTGTGTTGATTTGTATGGGCTTTGTGATTTTAGTGTTGTGGGTGGTAGTTTTGCAAACTATCTTTAGACTTCCATTGAGTCTTTTTTATGAAACCTTTGTATGCATACTATGTAATAAAGTGGAAGGATGTTGAAAGATGATGACGAAATTAGGTTTCACATGTTCTTGTGAGGAGATTGGCAAGTTAGGAATTCAAGGAAAATCCATTACTAAGTGAAATGACATTAGGATTATTATGGTCATGGGAAGTCTAGGGAACTTTCAATGTTTGATATATGGTATCTTAGAAATGGAGTCTATATAAAGATTGACTTTGTTATTTTTGTCAAGTAACCTTGTGGGATTTGATGTTGGGTAGGTGTTAGGTTATTAGAGTTAAGGGTTATTATATGTTGGGTAGGTGTTAGGTTATTAGAGTTAAGGGTTATTATATGTTGGGTATGTGTTAGGTTATTAGAGTTTAAGGTTATTATATGTTGAGTAGGTGTTATGTTATTAGAGTTTAAGGTTATTATATGTTGGGTAGGTGTTAGGTTATTAGAATTTAAGGTTATCCTATGTTGGGTATGTGTTAGGTTATAGGAGTTTAGGGTTATCACATGTTGGGTATGTGTTAGGTTACTTGAGTTTAGGGTTATTATATGTTGGGTAGGCATTAGGTTAGGACTTCAACATCAAGTTTGGATTGCAACATAAGACCTAATGTGAGGAGTGAGCTCACAGTTATGAGTAGGCTCTACTCCAGGGTTAGGCAGGTATTTCATTTTATAGATAACCGCCAATTCCATATTTTCCAATTTTTCGAATCTGAGAACTGTAGATTCCAGGTTTTTGGAAAAGAAAAAACCCATAACCGCTGGTTCCGGTTATTTAGAAAAAATAACCTCAATGACCCGCCGGTTTGCATGAAAGAACTGGAAAAGAGCCAGTGGTTTTGGACCCCTTTTTTTTCCCCTCAAAATTTTGAGAACCATGGTTATTTAGATGGCCAAGGGGTAAGTTTGTTTGAACCTTAAAGAACCTTCCTGATACCCGGAGGGGCTTTGGTTGCAGTGCGATGCCAGGAATAAGATTTTTCAGCTTGTGGCAATTAGGGTTAGGGTTAGGAGCTCTATCTTCGCAGCGGCGCCTCCTTCAAGATCTAATGAAAACCCTCGAGGGCCCTCGTTTCCGCGGCTTTATGTAAAGATAAAGACGGCAGTGATTATTCAGAGTTTCTCTGTGGTTTGTTTGATTTATTCACTACCGTTGAATTTTTTTGCCTTTCTACGCAGTTCTTATGACTTCAAATGACGGATGTTCCTGCCGATGCTTTGTCCTGTGGGTGTGGAGTCTGGTAATCGGAAGAACCTATGGGAACACTGACTGATGATCTTGGTCTTATGTAGGGAAGGATTCCTAAAAGATTTGTATCTGTACGTTACGGTAGTAAGAAGCAACTTGAGTTGCTTGAATTTGTGAGCAAGGATGTTGTGAGGATGTTTGTCGTTTTTTCTGAGTCTGGTGTTTTCGTTAGGAATGTTTTCCATATTGCTGCGCTCTACAAGCTTGAGGATTGCTTCGTACTTTGCTGGCTTTTGCCAGCTTGCAAGTCTTTGCGTGCCATGACTCCCAATGATTACACAAGAATGATTTCAGCCTTGTCTGACATACATATCGTGAGAGAGATACATTTTGACTACGGATGAGGGAGCCATGTTCGTTTGTCTCCGTAGGTTTCTTTCTTTGCAACTAAAGGTAGACATACGTATCCAAGAACAGATATCTAGAGCTTGATGTTGGGATCTGGTGCAAAAGCAGGTCGATTTGGAGCTTAATGTTTTGCTTCCGTTGATTGACCAGCCCGATGATTACTGGCAATTCGAAAAAAGTAGTGGTCTGATTCTCCATGCTGACCCCTAATTTGCTGCTGAGGGCTTCCATTCTATTTACCATCTGCGGTCCTGTAGAATGTGCGAATAGGTTGCATGTCTTCCCTACCGAGTCGCCGGCAACAAGATCGTTGGCTACATTCATGAGTTGCACATGGTAATGAGTCTTCTGTAGTGTTCAACCTCTGACCCTTTTGTAATGAGAGCAACAAATGCTCTCTTGGTACTGGTAAGCTGGTTGAGAGCAGCTTCAACTGAATCTGGGCATGATGGAGATGTCACACCTTCGATCCAGAAATGGCCGACGATGAGTGATCACCAGAATTACTTATCAAGAGCTCTCAGCTCAGATGATCATCAACAAGAGCTGTTCTATACAGAACTTTAGCTCTGTTTCAGATAAGCTCTGGAATTTTTGTCTTCGATTGCAGATTTTCTCATATTTCAGTACCGAACCTGCACATGCTGCATACCATTCCTTCCACCTTTTCATAACAAAACCAGGAACAATATTAAACAAGTTCAGGTTCGAAGGACGTAAAACTGCAAACACTTGTACTGCTGTGGGTGTGCTCATTTCACAAAGAATGATTGCAATAGGTTTGGTGTGTTTAATCATGTGAAACTTTGCACATAAGTTGAATGCAATAAGATAAGTTAATTGCATTGCTTAACAAAACACAGCATGGGTCGAGGACAGACCTTGTCAAA
>Ga0116229_10004546_pt1 | contig 22733 bp, 29 predicted proteins | sample S1TSphgellanicum_3_FD_87313 | JGI IMG/M metagenome (GOLD analysis project Ga0116229, IMG submission 87313) | Host-associated microbial communities from peat moss isolated from Minnesota, USA - S1T2_Fc - Sphagnum magellanicum MG | ecosystem: Host-associated > Plants > Peat moss > Unclassified...
AATCTTTGGACTAAACGAATTGGGCGATTGAGGTGCACAAAACCTTAGGCTCATGAATGAAAGTGAACCTAATCAACTTGTGCTAAAATGTAGTTAACACTATGTATAATAATGTGACATTTGCTTACATGGCAACAACCTTTATCAAAGTTTCGAAATACACATAGCAATGAGAACAAAACCGAACTTGAAAATTGTCCATTCCATTCCCTATGATTAGGGAATAATGCAAAATATTTCTTTTCATCCATCAATGTCCATCACCTAACTTTTCACAAAACATCATTATATATTTTGCAAGATAAAAAGGGAGAAATTCCAGTTACAATGATAATGCTAGCTGGTGCAGGTGAGGCAGGTACAGTGTACACTTTGTAACGTAGTTCACTTGACAGTTCCATGCTAGAAACTGTCTTCAAAGGCAGTGCAGCTGATTCCCGGGTAAAAATGAGCTGCATAAGGGAGCAGTTGGCTGAAGGAAGAGATTTTTTTTGGCTCCTTTTTGTAATGGTGGGATCACAAATCAAAGAAGGTTACTGAACTTCAATCCTGTAAGAGAAAGTTTACATGTCAATTGGAGCCATAGCTCTCATTGGTGTCTATCTTGTTGGGTTCTTTTTGTTGCTATCATACCATGGTTCAAACTTTGGCACAAAAGAATCATTTTGGATCCTTTGCATATATGGGAATCAGTTTGATCTGGATTGCTGGTTACAGGCAAAAGAAAGGCACCTGAGTTTCAAACATAAGAAGACACAGGAAGCACTCTTGCTTGTGTGGACTGACAAAGCCTGCCACGGGTGGCAATAGAGACTGCTGCAATCGCCACCAGGCAAACTGCAAATTGAACATTTTTGGATGAAATAAGAAGCTTACAAAATATGTGAAGGAAGGACAACCTGAGAAGACTATGCAACTTTTTGAACAAATGCAACAAGAAGGAATGATTCTCAACAAATCCAATTTTTGTTCAGCTGGTTAACAGATGTGCGGGTTCACTAGGACCACTTGAAGATGGCAGGCATGTTAATGAGTACATAATTCAGAGTGGTTATGAGTCTTTTCATATCTGTTGTTACTTTTGTGGGGGTGCTAAATGCATGTGCCAGTGTAGTTGCACTTGAAGAGGGCAGATGTGCTCATGAGCAGATCATTCAAAGTGGATGGGATTTGGATGTCTTTGTGGGAAATAGCTTGGTTGACATGTATGCCAAATGTGGGAGCATGGAAGATGTTCAGAGAGCATTCAACAAGATACCATCTCAAGATGCAGGTCACTTGGAATGCAGTTATATTGGGATATGTGAAACATGGACAAGGGCCAAAGGCACTGGAACTATTCCGGCAAATGTAACAAGGTGTGTGGCACAGCTGACTCTGTTACTATTGTGGAACTCAAGTTGACCTATCAATCTCCTTTCAAGTATAGATGACCAGGGAGTCACTTCCTAGTTGCCTGAGTTCTTGGATCTGCTGTTTGATTGTCAAACAATCTAGGAAAATGACAAGGCAAACACATTTTTGTACTTCCTCATCTTTGCCTCCTTCAATCTTGAACTTTTCTGTTACAGAGCCATTTATAGATTAGAGAAACCCGCAGAAGTTTTCATGACCAAACACCACAAACGACAATTTTTGATTGTATACTGTGAACCTGCCATCAACTGTAGATTGTCACAAAGTGATTATTCATCACAAACATCTTGGGATCTTTAATAGGTTGCTTCCCTAGAGGATGTTCCATTTGAATTATATCAGTTACAATGCTGGAAAGATTGAGCAATCACAACACTTCTAATGAAGACTACAATGCTTCTACTGTGTGACTAGAGTTCAGAAACTGTTGGCAAACTATCTGAGTGCTGTATTCATCAGCTTCCACTTTCCACCACCCACGACCCTTGAGAAAACCTTCATGTAAACGGGGCCAATTTGGTTGTCTTTGCTTGTCACCTTCCTCAAGTTCTCCTGTTTCTTTGGTCAAAATTTCTATGTTCCTTTCTTCATTTGCACTACTTACCTCATTTGGAATTCTTTTGTGATCCATCATCTCTTCTCCTGCAGGTGATTTTGTCTCAGCTTTGGATTGTTCTGGATCCTGCCCTTCTAGTTCAGTCAATTCTCTTTCATCTTCCTTTTGCAATGCTTCTTCCCTCTCTCTCTTGGCTGATTCTGATGTGTCAGTATCTGAACGTGCATGTGAATCTTTTGATGGTGAAACTTTCTGACCTTTGTTGCCTTTTTCTGGTTCTAGGTCTGAGAGGGTTGCAGCAGAGCAATAATTTTCATCTTTCCTGAGCTTGGCACCATATAGATGTTCAACATTATGTGATAAGTGGGGAAGGAGGATATCAAGTCCATGGCCAAAGTTCTGCCGATAAAAATCTCCACAGGCATCAATATCTGCTCTCGTTTGAATCAGATTTGTTTTTTGCACAAGAGATTCAAAAAGCTCAACTCGCTCCAAGCATTCTTTTCCTTCCTTTGTAGTTGCCTTGAAACGTTTGAAGTCTTGCTGCCATCCTGGTATCCCTACCTGCACAATCCTTTTGTATTAGAATGGATGCTGTAACAGTACCAAGGTAAATCAAAGAGATCCTAATTAGTTGTGAACACAAGAAAAAACCACTTAAAACAATCTTACAAGAAACCAAGTCAACAGACCCTGAATAGGGTTTTCTACCAACCCTTTTATGTCCTTGTCACCTTTCTTCCACCATCAATATACTTGCTTTTTGAGAGGAGACCCTAGACTGCTAAGGATGCAGGGCAAAAAATGTAGACCTGTATCAGTTCATCATCTTCATGATTGAAAGACTCTTGTTGCCCCCCTCTCTTGAGAGTCAGAAGATGTCTTTCAACCGTCCGTCTCATCCGCTGCCGGCTGGCCTCCTTCCTTGCTCTTATTTCCCCTTGATGCACACGCATTCCATCCACTAGCATCAAAGTATCAGAAACATTACCATCCCTGTTTTCATCTGTAGCCTCCCCGTCTTGTACAAGTAGCTCGCCCTCTGAAGAGAGGCCCGTGATTGCAGAAACTGGAATCAAAACCTCCTCTAGTAATGACATATTCAGCATATAACGGTCAAAGGCTTCATTTTCCATTGCAAGTTCAGCATCCTTATACTCCTGCACCTTCTGTGCTCTCCACGTATTTGTAATTGCAGCTTCCTATTGGCACATAACTGAAATTAGTAATCAACATCAACCCCAGAATAATTTACCATCTCACCTCAAAAAAACAAACATCAAGAAAGCATATCATGAACTTACATCACTGGACTAGGAAAACTTCCTAGAAAAAAATGGCAAACCCCCAAGTCCTCAAATGTCATCAACCCCTGAGAAAGCCAGACCTGAAACTTCTTGAAATTGAGCACTATTATCCACCACCATATGTGGTGGGTTCCATCTTCTTTGCAGAATGTTAAGGTGATTCACAATCTTTCTGTTCACATACCCGGCTAGCTGCTTGCATGGCTGCTTTCAAGTTTCGCAACTTGTAGAGCTCCTGCTGTTCAAGAGAAGCAGGAGCGGGTTGCCATGGCCGTGAACCTGGGACCACCCCATACCCCTGTGTGGAGTGAGGACGAGGGCCTGATTGTGGTATTACATAACCCATAGTAGATCTGATTGTGCCAATCCCAGGGACAGTTGCCTGATATGTGGGTGAATGTGTGTAGGGAGCTCTCATGAAGGGAGTCCCATAAGCTGCAGACCTGCACCATAACATACAGAAATAACAAAGGACACCAGAATCAGTTCTCCCTAACAAAGGCACCATAAGCTTTTACATCTGCACAGTGGCATGTCAGGCTCTCCAAAAACTGTGTCTTTAAGACACTATTCAGACAACAGAATCCCAATTGATCAAAATAACCCCTCCTAAATCATCACCATGGCATTACTACTGAATATGCCACTGCACCAAATACCATACTCTTCAAGCAGTAAGGACATCACATCTACAATTGTCATTATTACAGGATTTGATGTAGGTATTTGGTAAAAAATCAGAGGCAATTTTGACTTACATACTGACAACCCCAGGCCACCGTGGATCACGTGGGTCCATTACTGGAGTAGTGCTTGGACTCTGCTTGCATGGCTTGGTCACTGCACAGCTCCATCATCATCAGCTATCTGAAATGCTAGTCAATTCCTCCTAGAATCCAGATCCCTGTATGGAGAGATATAGAAACCATACATGGATGGAAGAGCACAGGCCTTCAGGGTTTAACTAACCATGGACCTCGCAAGTGTTCTTTGATTTTGTGCAGCACGTTTTACAAGCTCGGAAAGGACACCTACATCCACATCCAACCATCATCAGAAACACTGCAACAAAATATCACTGGTGAACACACAACTAGCAGCTAAACTCAACTTTGATACACCAGTAATAAATAAAAACCTGAAATAACAGTAAATTAGGGTTACTCTAATACAGCTGGACAAAATAATAAAATCAAAAACCCCAAAATCTGACTCACAAATCTTGGCAAGATCATGATGACACTTCTGTCATAGCCCTAAGATTATGGCATGCAAAATATCTATCTCAAATTAAGCCACCCTGTCCAAAGAACCAGATGCCATTGTCATATTTTCCTGTCTCATCACTTAACATAGCAAAATTTAAAAAGAAGGGAAAATTATGCTGGTCTTTGTCAGATCCAGATGCTGTCATGGAAATATATTTCCAGTCTCACTCTACACACCGAATTTATTAGAAAGAAGAAAAATGCTCCTCTTCAAAAGCTCTCAAACAAAAGCAATCTGATCTTTTAGGTCACATGCAAAAAAAGTCTTAACCCCAAACACAAGACCTCACAGAGAGAGAGAGAATGCTGTTCTCAAGCATTCTCTATCTCTTATGGGCACATTTTTATGGTTTTACTGGCATGTTGATTCCATTTCCTTCAATAGATTCAGTCTCATGGTCACTAAATGCGGAACAAAGCTCCATACTTTGAATGCCGAGAAACCCTAACCAAAGTGATTGATTCTTGAGAAAAACCAAACCCAAAAAGAAAGAAAGGAAAAAAAAAAAACCAGTCAAGAGTCAAGAGTCTTCACAATTTTTTTTCTTTCGCACTCTCAATCAAATGCTTTGCTTGAAAGCCCGAAATTGCATCGCCCCACTCTTTTTTTTGGAAATCTGAGACGGAGAGTAAAGGGTTTGGTTTAGGGTTCTTAGAGGAGCTCCCAGAAAAGAAGGAAAGAAAGAAAGACCTGGCCCGAGCGGTGTTGCCACACATGGTACATTTCCGCTTCTTCACGCCCTTGAGGTACCGCTCCCTCAGCATCTGCTCCCTCGTCAACGCGCTCGCACCATCGCCTGTTACTGCTGCCGACGCTACACCCGGCTGCTGCTGCTGCTGCGACGCCACTGCCATAGCCGGAGCTTTCTCTGCAGCCATGGCCGCCATAGCCAAAGCCCCTTTACTTACGCTTCTTTCTTCTTCTTCTTCTTCTTCTTCTTTCCCGTCCCTACCCGCCTTCCCTCGAAACCCTAAGGAAAAGAAATTCCTCCAAAAATACACTGCATAAGCACGCAACACAAAATAAGAGAAAAAACAAAAAACCCCACTAGCACACTAATGAATGAAAAAACTCCACTTGGATGAACTTGTTATGGATGAAATTACATTATACTGAAAGAGTAACATATAAAAGTAATAATAAATTAATAAAATAAAAACATATAAGGAGAGACCTTGTATACCTTATCCTTGATTCTAAAAATCCTGAAATATTCAAATTGGGGGCTACTAGACCCACTTTTGGGAAAGAATTAACTATATATTTTGACAAAATTTGCCAATTATATGGTTACAAGGCCTATGGATGAATTTGTTGAGGATGAACTTACATTAAAGGAGTAACATGTAGGAAGAGACCTTGCATAACCATGTGCTTGATAGTCAAAATCTTCGGGCTATTAGACTCATTTTTTGAAAATAATTAAATATTTTGACAAATTTTATCAATTATTACTCATAGGTACAATATTTATATTTTTTATCATTTGATTGTCATTGGTAAAATTGCAACAAAGTGTAGCTAGCTTTCAAGTTTTTGATACAATCAAAAGTTAAAACACCTATATGATATTACCCAAATATATTTGGCATTTTAGTGTAAAATAATTGGTTAATCCAAAAATGCACCTTGGGACATTGAATATTATTTTTCAATGTTTACAACTAACAATATAAAATTATTTATACTTTTGATATGAATGAAAAATAATAATCACTTTTCATTCATTTTGATGCATATGATTTATTTGTTACATTTTCTTTTTGTTATCGTTTGCATGTGCCTTTACATGAATTCTTGGTGCTTGTTTGCCAATGACAGTCAATATGCCATTGACATGGGAGTAATATGATAATAACAAACATGGGCTCTGTGCTACTTGTATAGTGTGTTTAAATGTGAGTATTTAAGGAATGGAGATATAGTTTTATTGTTTATATTATTATGCAAATGTGATCGCATTTGTGGCACATTGTAAATAGATTTTTTTGGGTTTAGTTCAAATGCTATATTGGTTGCATATGTTATTGTGAAAAATCTGCAAGATGCACTATCTGGTTGTTGCAAAACATTTACATATAAATATAGTAGGTGTTTAACATTTATGATGTTAATTAATAATTGAATGATGTCATTTGGTAATTTTTTCATTGTCAATTTGTTTGAATCATATATTGTGTAGTGTAGGTTTAGTGTGGATGCGTGTATTTTGACTAAGATCCAATGATTATTATTTATGAAAATATGTTGAAGACAATTGGTTAAGTATCTATGTATAATTCCTATGATTGCATGTGTGTTGTTGGTATCCTAATAATTGTAATTTTTGAACATACAATATTTGCATTGCGGCTGCTAAATGTTGATCATTCAAGCATCCATTTGGATTGAGAAGAATAATTTCATCATTTTTAGTTAATTGGACTTCTTCATGTCAATAATTGATGATATTGTTGTCAATATTGTCATCATCTGAATCACCAATCATAATTAAATGTTTTTTTTTCTTTGTAGGATTTTTGTGGATTATTATTTTGGACTTTTTTGTTGTATTATGTTATGAAATAGGTTCTAACATTTCTAGGGATCTTTTTTCTAAGTTAGTTTTGCATATGTCTTGCATAGTAATATTTTGTAGGATTATGAGTCCATCTATGGATCATAGACATGATAAGGTTACGTATATGTTGTGCATATATGAACGCACATTGTTAGGTGGTTGTCGAAGGTCTATGATTAAGTTGTCAAATGTTTGTCCTTGTGCTTTGAAGTTTGTGAAACAAAAAAGTGGGGGCAATTGGCAATTGATATCTATTGATTGTGAATGTTTTGGAGGTGTTTGATTCTAATATTTGATGGTGATATTGGAAATTCCTTCATATTTGACCTTTTTTGTATGTGTCAATTGTGACAATAATGTAACATTTTTGTTTTGATGTTTTTGAATGGATATCTATCATGTAATGGTTTATGGCATTTCATAATTCATTACGAGGAACTATAAAAGTTGTTGTTCTCCATGGATCATCGAATAAGTTGACATTTAAATTAGATAAAAAACGGGTCTTTAGTAAATCAAAATCTAACTTTAGAATATTTCTAATTCAAAGGTTTTTTAAAAGGGTAGCATATCGAATGTTTTTGTTCTTTTCGTTTGTTCTATTAGGATAATGCTATTTAGTCAAATGTAATTTTCCCAAAGGCTTTTACCTAGGTTTTTTTCTTTATTAATTTTGTGAATGTAAAAATCAATTTTATGTTTGTTAAATATAATGGTGTGTCACTGATTGGTGGAAATTGTAAAAAATCTCCCATGAACATTATATTGATTCCTCCAAATGGTAAAATGTTAGATTCTAGCTTTTGTAATTTTAAGTGTATTGTAGCAAGCAAAGTGCAACCTACCATGGATATTTCATCAATAATGATGAACTGAATATTTGGCCATATGTTTATGATTGAGTTAGGTTTGCTTATAGTTGTGTGTTTATCGATCGATAATCCCAACAAAGAGTGTATCGTTGTTCCATTTATTAATAAGGCTACATTTGCAATGTATGTTACAACTCTAAATTTTTGTTGTTTTCCCGTTTTCAAAAAATAATCGTGGATAGCTCTTATTATTTGTGTTTTACCAATACTTGCAACTCCTCCTACATATTATAATAATTGATTATTTGTTGTATTTGCAATGAAATTTTCAAATGAAATGCCTTGTAAATCATTTAACTTGTATTTTTCCTTTATGATGGTTTTAATGTGTAATGGTGAATAAATATTTGTTTCATCAATGAATGTTATGTTTTCAATATCATATGATTGCATGTCATTAAATGGTAAGTGGCATAGATTAGGTTTTATATTCTCAATTGTATAAGTTGTGTTTGAGTGTGGATGTGAAATTTCTGATGTTGATTCATCAAGGTTTGATATGTGTGGAAGTTTCAAATCTTGATTCCATTGTTTGATCAAAACTTGAGGTTTGATAATGAAATTTACATTATGACTATTGATATTTTCATTTTGTGTTTTTATTTTTATTTTTTCTAGATGTTTTGTTATTTCAGTTGCATAGGTTTTAATAATTGTGTTACATAATAGATATTCAATTTCTATTTGTTCAGGATTGAGTTCTATTTGTATATTGTTGTTTTGTTTTTTTAATGTCATGGATGTTTTGTTGGAGTTCATTTTCAATATCATCTTCATAAAGTGGATTCATTGTTGATTTTTTTTATATGTTTTGTTTATCAAATTCAGGTTGTGTTGATTATACTCTCAATAATATATTTGCATCTCTTGATTATTTACATTCAAGTAAGATATTGATATTTTTAATTTTTGTTTTTTACAAATTAGTAAATGTTGGGTACACATTTTTTAGTGTCATTTCCCAAGATATAGTGAGATCTAATATGATGTCAAAAATTGTACGCCATGATGTACAAATGAAATACAATGGCTCAAATGTAATTTTTAAAATCACTTTTTTGTGAAGGTAATGTAACTTTGTAAAACTATAATTTTTGGTACTTTGAATTCGTAAAGGCTATGAGTGTTATATTGAAGTTGTTCATTATTAAATCTATGATAACAGATGTTGTTGATTTTGTTTGTCTTACTAGAAAATTTATATGGACATAGGGAATTAAAATGAGTAGGTCTCTATTGGTAATCAATCCTAAAATGATGTATGATATATTATTGATTTGATGAGTTTTTATTAATTGTGAAAGTTTCATAATTGACATCAATATCATTTTCATTTTGAACAATTTGATTTTTTTCTTGTTCATCCACCCATGCTAACAAATTGTACCAAGATATGTAAGTGTAATCATGATCAATTTTGTGATTTGGTAAGTTCAATAAATAATTAATTGTTTTAGTCACCAATATTTCTTGTCGACATCCTATTGTATTCAAATGACGTATGAAGAGATGTCAATTTTTGTCAATTGAATTGTAATTACTATGTGAATTTGAATTTGTTGTTTTAATTTTTTGTGTACTACAATTTGCAAAAGAGAATACATATGTGAAATGTAAATAGATGTTTTTGTGATGTAATAAATCAATGATTTACTATCTTTGCCAGAAGTTGCTACAAATTTCAAATCATGATTACATCTTGAAGTCGATAATATCGATGGATTTGCATTATTTAACCATTTATCAATTCGTTTTATATGTAAAAGTTTCATCTCAATGTTGAAATGAGTTTCATTAACTAAAGGTTGAGGGAAACCATACTTGCATAATTTTTTTTAACACATCAATATATGTTTTGTAACATGTTGGATTACATATGTGTCAATTACATATATTCATCAATTTATGAATGTCATTTTGGAATAGTTTTGTAAATGTTTTTTCTTTAGGATCTGGTGGCCTTGTGGTGGTGCAAGGATATATGTTATCAAGATTGTCATCAATGTACTTTGTATCTATCGTTATTAGACATGATTGATATTGAATGATGTCTTGTGTAATTATGTCATTTAAATAATTAATCATATTTTGTCAAAAACTCTCATCATCAAGCAATGTTTGTACAAGTGTGTTGGGATCTAGATAATCATTAAACCATAATAACGTGTGGATATGTAAGTTGCCATTTTTTGCAATTTCATAACATCCATAATGAGCTTTTATGTGACTGAGAACACCAAAATTGTTGTTAGATAAATCCTTTATGTTTTTCACTTGTAACATATATTTGAAAATAACATTGACAATTATGTGTACAAATATAACTTGAATTTATTGTTGCGTATTTGCATCATTCATTTTTTGTTAGCATATTTTTGTCATAGAATAAATCAAGATTTATGTTTTTTCCACTTAAAACTTCTAACAAAGGATAATGAACAAATGTAAGGTTTAAAGTGAAAAACAAACTTGGCATTCCCATAAAAGTTATCATACTAAAAATCTAGTCTCTTTGTGTTGCATGACCACTTCTAGAAACCATGACATATTTACTAAAAACTTTTAAATGTCATAATAAACTACATATATATTTTTTGTAATTTATGTTTTGTGGGTTAGTAATAATGTCATTGAAATTTGTAGTTTGTATTTCATTGAAAAGTTCTCTTTCATTCATATTTGATGATTTTGATGTTGTTAATTTAGCTCCAAGACATATTTGTCTACATTGTAATATGTTGAATACAAAAAATGGAAATAAATGATGTTTTGAAAATTGATAACGAGTTTCGTCCAAATTCATTAAATATTTTACATGAGTTTGTAGTGATAATTTTATGGGTTTGTTGTTCATTTTGAGGACACCAATTCCAAAAGGAAATAAGGTGGGAAACATGCATGCTATTAAATTTGGATTATTGTATTTATTTATCATTGTGGTGCGATGATTATAATATAAATATTGATTACAATGTAGATTTTGGAATGTGTTAGTCATTTATTCGTGTTCATTTATGTCTATGCCATCAAAATCTATTAGACTTGATGTTTCTATGACATGTTCAATTTCATTGTACTTTTTTTGTTCATGCAAATCTATGATATTCATACAATGTTTGGCATTTGCAAGTTCAACATTTGTTGATTGGAACATTGATCTCATTATTAGCTCTAGTATATCGTTTTTAGGCAACATGTTTAAAACATCCATATTGATAATTGTATTTTTGTATCTTATATGATTCATTTTTAACCATGTGAACCATATGGTTACAACAAATTTACATATGTATAATAATTTGCAATTTTTAACTAATTCTACAAGTGGGTGTGAACTTCCAACAAAATGTACTGCAATAGTATTAGATAATGATTATAATGATGATGGTAATGTGTTTAAAAGTTTTACCGCACTTTTGGGATCTTGTGCAAAACTTACAACATTTCCTTTGAATGCATGTTGACTTGTTGTGTTCCCTTTATTAATATACCTCAATTTGAACAAAATGGTACGCCAACGATAACATGTTATCAAGGTTTCTTCTACCATTCTCAATTTTGGTAATATTTTGGGTGTGGTGCCAATCTACAAACCATTGGCTAATGCAAGTTTTGACATTTTATTATTTTTCAAGGAAATGTAACAGGTTTTACATGTTGAAAATTGATGTTCAGTAGTTGAAATACCTTGATTTGATAACAATAATCCTTCTAATTCTAGATGTGCTTGTTTGGTATCATTCAATAATTCTTCTAGGATGAATTCAATATTGTATTTGAAATGAAATTTAGGATTCATCTTGAAAAAAAAATCATATGTTTTAGTTCAAATAAAAATTTGAAATATCACATATTATTAGTTCATGTATAAATTTATTTTCATTACAAATGCAACAATTGCCAAATTCAAAGTTGGATTTCTTTATGAAATTGTTGAATTGTTTTAGACAATACATGTTATTATGCATGTTGATTTGTGGTGGAAAAACATATGATTGGTATATTTTGCAATTATTTGAATAAATATTTTGTCTATTAACATTAATTTTTAAAATTCTTCTTTTAATTTTTTTGAATTGTTTTTCCTCTATTGTCGCTTGTGGGCATTCTTTTTATCTTTTATTTTTTGATATATTCTCCCTTTTTTTGAGCTTTTTTCTATTGTAGTTTGAATTTTCATTATGAATAATTAATTGGAATTGTACCTATAATGAAAATCAAATTTGATAAAATTATTTTATTGATTTTATGATGTTTGATATTTGATATGTGGATACAAAAATCTAAATGTTCAAAATACAATTATATAGTTCATAATTCTATGATAATTAATCAAATAACTAATTTATTTAAATGCACATGAAACGATATAATGATGTATGATGTGCAATGGTAATTTGAACATTAATAAAAAATAGATATCCACATTAACAAATGAGTTTTATGAACAAATTTGTCTTTTTATCCAATTAAACAAAATGGTTTAAATGGTTTAAGGTTTAAAAACATTGTATTCATATGATAAATCTATGGGTATCATAACTATTTTTTATCAGGTTTATTTGATCTAGTAATTTAACTGTTGTTAATTTTTAAGTTAATCAGTGCCTTTTGGAAGCAAAGTGTCTCCAAGATCTAATGTAACATTTGATGGAAACTAGATCTCCTAGATTTATTGTGTTTCCATCAATTAATTTGTTATTTTTATCAAAAAAGTTCAATTGTGTTAAATTCTTCTAAAGTGTCATTTTCTATGGTAGTTTTTTTGTTTTTTCCATGTCGGTTTAGACAATCTTGATGTTGTTGTTGTGGTTTTTGTTTTTAGCAATTTTTTTTTGAAAACAACTTCTCACTTATCATGCCAAGTTAAATCAATACATTTTTCTTTCTAATATTGACTCCATTTTGATATTTTATTTTTATATTCTTTGATGAATTTTGACTCATTCAAAAAGATGTAAAATGTTGCATTTGCATATGGATTAGCAAATAACACTTGATTGTAATTTCCTTTTTCCCCCACCCAACAAAATCTTGCAACTCCAATGAATAATGCAAAAGTTGATTCTTTTGTCTTTGGGTTTAAAAGCATGTTATAATAGTTTGAACCTTTTGGGAGTGCACCCCATTCAACATCTTTTATGTTGATGGTGTGATAATCATGTTTTTCGTATTGATCATAAATAGTTTCTCAAATGTTATATTCCTACAAATAAATTAATGATTTATAATTTAAAAATTATTTATATGATTAATGAAATTTTTTGTGTCATATGTTTGAAAATATGAGTTTGTTTTTAGTTGTGTAGATGTAAAGACACTTACCTTGAGTTTGGATGGGATTATAATTTCTAATTGTCAAACTTTTCCATTTTGTATAACTATGATAATACATATACGTGATAAATATGTTTAAAGTCTCTTTGTTATAATAAAAAATGATGACATTATTATGAATGAGGATTTTTTTTAATACATTTTATCATTTCATTCAAATGATAAAAATATAATGAAGGTGAATGATTCATCATCATATATGTTATTGGAATTAAATTTAAATTATTTATTTATTATTTTAAAAAATCAGGTTATCTTATTATTTATGATGTATTTGAAATCACCTTTAATAAAATTTGGAATTATTGATATGTTGATGTCAAAAAATTGTTTATGTCCTATATTTTTGAATATGCATAATCAGTTTTTATTTTTGACATGGGATTTTTTCCATAAAATGCCATTAGAGTGAAAGTAATTTGTCATGCAAGGTTTCCAAATCAATGATATGCACGTCTCTTGAATTTGACAAATTTATATTTTTTGAATGCTTTGAGAAAATTTTCAAATTTTTCTGAAAACACCACATTGTGAATGTGCTTTGAGATTCCCATAAATTTGTTCCATATTTTTTAGGTGTTTTCATTGGCAAGTTTGCCGACCATTCAAATGTATTATCAACAAGTTTTTCCACTCACTATTGAAACTTCTCAAAATGAGTAGATGATTGAATGTTGATAATAACATGTCACCACATTTATGTATGTCAATTAATGTTATGTGACTTGCTATTTTTGATGGCATTTTCTTTGCTTCATTTTTTTCAACAAATACCAATATTGATCTTCATCTACCTCCATTAAAGTAACGATGTGTATTGTTCTTGGAAATAACAATGTTGTTACAATGTCATTTGGGAAAGATTCGATGTATGACCTAGCCATTAAAATTTTCTAAAATATACAAATGAATAATGAGTTTTTTTTTGTTTGTTATTTCAACGATTATATATATATATATATATATATAATTGCAAAGAGAGAATTTTTTGCAAGTAAATAAAGTTACTTATATTGAAGTTGAAATGATTGTGCTTCAATTTTTTTGACATCTTCAATAGAACTATAATGAATTACACATTTATGAAAAATTGTAAACATGAGACCATCTAAAAAGCCATAATTATAGTTACTTGTTGTACCTCCTACAAAGTTTAAGTATTTTACATTTGTAGAAGTGAGTAAGATTTCATTATGAGAAACATGCCATGAATAGGTGACTATGGAAAGAAAATAATGTGTTGACAATGAGTTACAAAGTAAACCTATAACATTATAACCCATTCATATCAAAACTAAAATTTTAAACATATATTGTGAATCGAAATTAACTTTGTGTCTTTTAAAAATTCTTCCATATAGGAGAAGGGTAACCCTCTTGGCCCTTCATATAAAGTGAGCCATCCAATCCTTTTAGGTTGGGAGTTGTGTCTTTGTAATTGTGTAAGTTCAAAATTTTGCAAAGAAGGAAAGAATTGATTTTCACAATTGCTGAATTTTAAGTAATCTTCCACATGAAATGGAGTATAGTTATTTAATGACTTAAAACCTTAGCTATTCTTAAACTAAAAAAAAATGGTCATAGTTCAAAGTACACCTATAGATGTCATATGTGCTTCAATATAGAGAGCCCATGAATTGCTAAATTTCAAAAGCTTTTCAAATATCAAATGAACCAACAACCAATTTGACTATTTCAGTTACATGTGGAGACAAAGAAAAAAGAAAAAAAAAAGGAAACCCCACTTCAAAAAAATGCTACATTTCAAATATGGATTTATCCATTGTGAATCTAAAATCAATTCACCATGCTTCTAAGTTTTGCTAGAAGTATAAAATAAAGTCTAAAACCATAAAGAATTTGGGTATTTAGAGAAAATGGTAGGTATCAATTCGAACCTATTTCAATTCACAGCTATACATAGTGACATTAGTTTTGTTTTCCCCTTGTGTTATGAGAATTCAATTCATTTCAACAACCACAACAAACAACAATATAGTTTAAAATTGAAATTCAAAACCTAAAAAGAAAAATAAAACTAAGAGCTAAAAAAGGTGGAAAGTAAAAAAACCTAGAGGTGATACTTACAAATACTTTTGTGAATTCAGGATAGAGCCAACTACAAGTGATTTTGAAACCATCTCCGGTTTCAAGCTTGAAATTGTCTCTAATTTCAATGCTTGAAATTCTTATGTGATAAGAGTTGAAGGTCCATCAATATAGACAATCACATAAATAAAAATGGAAGTAGTTGCTTACCAAGTATATGGGTGAGGACTAGTTGTTTGCATATCATTGCTTGTTTTGGACTATTGAAGAGACAACAAGGACCCATAATTTTGTTCCACAAAAACAAGCAACACATGTTTCTATTGAAAAAATATACTTTAAGCCACGAACCATATCAAGTAAAATGATACACAAATTGTGAGGTTGACATGTGAAACTGTGGTCATGTTACAAATGTAGTTTTATCATTTGTGGGCTACACAAGGTGTTAGTCATTTTATTTTAATTGTAGGAAAACAAAATTAAATCAATTTCTAATGTTAAATGTGTAGTTCACTCACTAAAGGAGAAAATGTTCAAGTATATAAGGCAAGGACATTATGTCTAGATTCATTGTAGAGTATAGTAATTTAAGGGATTTTGGCCCTTATGTAATAGGTATATTTTTGCATGGTGAATCATTTGAGTTTTTGTAATTTTTCTTTTGCCTTAAGATATTTTTGAATGCAAATGGCAAGGCCATAGTGTGACACACCTCTTGTTAATTTTAAGTTTTATTTTCAACCATCTTCAATGTAAACTAGCACCTTCAAAAATATGAATACACACACACATGTTCATAAATCTTTTAGTTTTAACATCCTTTGTTTCACATTATGAAATTGATCACATGAATCCCTTTTCAGAATGTTTGTCACCTCACTATAATCACTCATAAGTATTAAAGATCTTATATTAAGACTATTTTATGAAATTGATCACAATGAGTTCCTCTTTAACATGTAAATTATCACCTTCCTTTATGGTACTATAAGTATTCATGGATTTTTTATATGGTAAAAGCCCTTGAGGTAGGCCTCTCTTTCTAAATCTCTAAAATTTCCTTAAATATTTTCAAAGTCAAAATATGGCTAAAAATTTACAACTATAGATACAATGTGTGCTTTAGGAACATAAAATATTGTCAAACCTTCTTGGAGTTTGACATCCGTTTATGTAGCCCTAAGTCCCATAGGCCTACATGGAAGATTGCACAACATTTCATGTTAGATAGCCTACCCAGTTCACTAATCGAGTGCATACAAGTCAAGCCTTTATCCTAGGCTCCTTCACTTGCCCACCCAGCTAAGTGTCTTTACCCCAAAAACACTTGTGTACATGAATTTACATTTGTCTTAAGTAACATGTAGAACTTGAAAAACCAAGTAAATTTATAAAATAAAAGGTGAATAGTAGAATGAAAAGTTCATCATTCGGTAAAATAGTAAGTATTATGTTTTTTAGTTCTCTTTCAAATGATTAGATACAAGATATTAATCCATGACAGTCTAGCAAATTTGACAAGACTAGAGTTAGGGGATTTTCGTTTGCAGAATCTGTGGACCTTCATGTTGGCATGTTAGAAGTGAGATCTTCGTGATGTTCAACATGTCATATAGATCTTAATTTGTGTATGACTTGATAGTGCATGTAAAACATGTAAAAACTTTTGAGGAGCAAGGATTTGTAACTGACCTCAATCCCAAACTTGAGACTTGATAGAGGCGAAGGAGACCTAATCCAAGGTAATCTGGAGGTGTTATTGTTCATTGAATATTCACTTGTAGCGTTGAATTAATCCTCAATCTTGCTCATGCCTTCCACTTGTGAACTTGTTTCATATCCAAAAAAAGAAGACGCATAGAGAGAGATTAGTTAATTTAGTTAATGCAATTTTTCTCTTTTTCACTATGAGTCATCATTCATGCATGTAAAGGCTTAATTTTTCATCAGATTTCAACCCTTTCTGCCCACAAAAAAACAAATACTCAATTTAATTGATAGAAAGATAGAAACACATTGTGAAGAACAAATAGAAACACATAATCAAGCTTCACAAAAGCAAATCGCAACAACAACAACAACAAAGATAAAGGACTCAAAAAAAATAAAATACCCACTCGGCCAAATATTCGTTGGTAGAAATGAGGAGTAAAGTAGCCAAAATGTAGTTGCAAAAAACACAAGCCTCCTACACATGCCTCGTTTTCCATCTCATTGTTATTTGGCAACATTGTAACTCCTTTCATGAGACTATTATTCTTTGCGGCTCTTCCTCAAGAAAACAAACACACAAGCCAAAAATTTGGCTCATGCAAATCCTAATGACAACAACAACAAAAACAAACCATCTTCTTCATAGAGATGACAAGACAAAGCAGGAACAAAAAAAGGGTAGGAAGCAAATTGCTTAAAATGGAATCTACCTTGAATAACACATTACAATTGAAATATGAAAAACAATTAAATGTCATAATGTCTAGGATGACCATACAAAAAAGACCCCATAAACCAGTTCCTCGAAATTTTCGTCATTGGAATATGTTAACCATCTCCACCTTGTGAGCAATGTAGTCATTTTTTTCATGATCTAGTTATACTTTTGGTAGCAATAGAAAAAGAAGTTTATCCTTAAATTACCTATTTGGAATTTTCACAAAAAATTTCAAGTTAGTGATTAAATGGAGATAATAAAAACAATAATCAACAATTACCCTAATAAGGTTGCATTGTACAACAAGCCTAATTTGAAGGTGAATGAGACTTGGACTTGGTCACCATTATCAAATTTCAAATTTTAGGCATTTTGAATTTTTGACAATTTAAAAATTAATTTAATTAATTTTGATCTTGTTAAGGTATTATGTTATTAAGAACCAAACCAAGGCATGGATGAAAAACTTGAAAGGCAAATTGTTTAATGAATAAGAAGAATGAATATATTGTGAGTGTTAAAGATGTTAGTTTAGTTGCATAATTAAATCATAACTTGATTAATGATAAGCTAGGTTAGTGTTGTCAATTGTGTTTTAACTTGAAATCAATTCATATGTGAACAAAATTCAAATTATTTAGTCCCAAGCTTTGGGTTCTCAAATATTTTTAGTGATTCAAAATATGACTTATTTACATGACACGAAAAAATACAACCTCATCGTATATTTTCAACAAAAGTTGTAATATGAACAACACAAATACATGATGTCATGCCAACAAATGAATGAGGATATTTTCCTTTCAAGACTAATGTGATGGGTTCACAAAATGAAGTTCCATTAAATGACGAATCTGACAACAAATTGCAATCAACTTTTAAAAAAATTGATTGCACCTATTTTTAAGGGAATAGACATTTGAAAAAAACATTAAAAAAAACCATTGCACAAGTTCGTGGACCTTTAAAATCTCATTGACTAATTGCCCACAATGATGAATGTTTAATTATGTTTGATATTTTAGTCATAAAAAAATTGGAACAAATGACAACAACCTATGGATGCAAATTTTGATTATATTTTGAAAAATGAAAGATGGGAATTAAGGTGGCAAGGGTGAAAATGACAAGTTAAAAAAAAATGTTTGTAATTAAATGCATAAAATACCACAATAGAATTTCTAATTGTGATGTTCACATTCATAGGAGTGATAATAACTAATACAACAATCAATGACTTGGAATTGCATTAGATAGATGTACACATGTGATCTGAGATGATGAATGAGAAGAGGAGATACTTGTTGCATAATAAGAAAAGGCTACTTTGTGACGTTAAAAAAAATTGTATGGATACATAAGGAGGTGAAAGCACATTGCACTAACTGCCTTTGGGGTGTCACATTGTATTACTTTCCACGAGTGTACATGTTTGAGTTTATCCCACCTCAAACTTTTGAAAGAATTTCACAATATTTTTGCACATTATGTTATAATATAACCTAAGCAAGATATTAGAAAAAAACTATTTCATTTCATTTTATAAAGTGGGAAATTGAAGTTCATTTGTGGAAACAAATGTAATGTACTTATGTATTCAAAACACAAATATACTCCAAAAATAATTTAGATGATTTTTAATATTTACGAAAGTTGAAGGTATATTGAACCATGTCATTCACATTGTTTGAACCATGTTTGGATACCATGTAATTAATTTGAAAATTTTCATTTCAAAAAATGAGTTTTTTCCAACAAAATTGTGATAAAAGTGTGGTAAATTGAAAATTTGACAAGTAATCACATTCACATGGAAGATGACAAGCATAGCTAAATGGGCCATTGTTAAAAAAATCATTAAAATTGAATATTTTAATAATTAATGAAACCTTAAAATTAATGTAGTCAAAACGAGACAATGGCCTTATTATACTAATGTATACTATAAATATATTCATGGATCTTTCAATGTAGATAATGAAATTTATTATTATTATTTGAATAATATTGCATAACATTAATTTTGTAAAAAAATAATTGTAGGGCCCAAAAACCAAAATTGATTTTCAAAATTAAATGTAAAATAATATTAAACCCAAAAGTACCCCAAAGGGGGTCATTGTAGTATGCTTTCACTCAAGAATCAAATTGTAAGCATGTGGGTGATCCTATCCCAAAAATGTGTAAGGTTTTTTTCTTTCATTTTGTTAAGGTCTTTTTATGATGGGTGGTTGTTGTGTGAGGTTTTACTTGTGGGACTCACAACTCTTGCCTTTGGATTCGCCCCTTAGACTCTTGCCCGCTCGTGCTGCTAACTCGCCTTAGACTTTTGCTTTGACTTCCAACTCCCGCTCGGGACCCTCAATTCCCATTCGACTTGCATGCGAGATTTCGGATTCCCGCCCATGCTCCCAATTCCGGATTCACCTTGGACTTTGGACTCTCGCTTTGTTTCGCTTTTGGATTCGCCTTGAGACTCTTGATTCTCGCCCATGCTTTTGACTTGCCCTGAATTCTTGCCTTGATTCCCAACTTCCGCTCGACTCAACTCCCACTTGTGTTCCTGACTCACCCCGAACTCCCAACTTTTGTCCCACCCAAGGCTTTAATTATACAACCTACCTATGTGTAAGTAGGGATTTAATTAAACATTAACCCTCATAGATCTAGACATTTTTCTGATTACATGTTTTCAAAAAGAAAAAAAGAAAAATTGAAGTGGAACACTTCACAAGTCACACTTCACACTTCACACTTCAAAACATTCAAAATGGTCATTTGAATGTTTATTTGTGAAGGTTGAACAAAATTAACCATTAGTACATTGGGAATGTTTTGGCATTCCTTTTTTAGCATAAAGTATAGTGTGATCCCATGTTTGTGAAGGTTAGCAACTTTGATAAGTGGAAACAATAAATCATGGTAGGAATGATCCAAGATCAATATTTTATAAACTCTTTCATATACTAATAGAAATTTTTTTTTTGGGTGATTTATTATAGGCCACTAAAAGTGTTGTTTGTGATTATTTTGGAAACCAAATAGTCATAAACGTCATTTTTAGTCACTTAAGATCAGTCACAAAATGGGGTTTTTCTATTAATGATCAATTATGCCCCCGATTGCCATTGGATGGTTGAAATTCAACATCCACACCACCACATTTGCAATTGACACAAATAGTACTTAATAATGTGCATTACTCACTATCAAAACATAAACAATAAAAAATCAAACCATTTTTACATAAGGATATCTTTGAAGAAAACTTAGAAATAACAACCCAATTCTTTTCTTCTTGATGGTTTGACAAGGTTCCAAAAATTGTGTCACCATGGTAAGTAACCGGATTTCTTTCCTTTTTGATGGTTTGACAATCTTTCAAAGATTGTGTCACCATTGTTGTGATACCAACAATTGGTATTAAAAAGGGAGCTCCACTTTCATGTTGTTTATATCAATTTCTATGAGAATTGGTTGTCCAATGAACAACATTAAATTTTCCTATAACTATGGCTCCTCACCATAATAAGTCTCTTCATACATACACATGTTCTTTCTGTGTTTGTATGGGGGAAATGATTTCCAAAATTTGAATTGGATGTTCAAACATGACATACTCTTTTATTTTGAATCTACACACAAATTGAAAGAGCCACCTTACATAAGCACACACAAAACTTATTAGAGAAAGTAAAAGTTTGTACTTGCACCCCAAAATATTGATTCAAAAAACAATGTTGTGATTTGTAATGAATGTGACTACTAAAACAAATTGTTCTTTTCATCCTTGGAAAAAAACTATTGTTTTTTTTTCCAAGGTGGACATCATCATCCACTAGGCATGAATAGAGAGGTATGGTATCAAATCTTTTCCTTTTATCTATTGATTCCATAACTCCAATGAATTTCATTCCAAATGAGCAATTGCATGAGAGTTGTGATTGTTGCTTCACTATATGCATTCTTTTGTTGGTAGCTCGCATCAAATAAGTGTAATACACCCTAAACCCTAAACCATTTGAGCTTGGAGAGCCTTTGAGCTACATACATGCAATGGCTCACTCACATTTACAAGACATATGACCCTAATAAGAATCCTTGTAGTTTGTCAAGGAAAAAAACCACAAATATGCAACAAGGTTACAACAAAATCTAGATGCCAAAAATTGTAGAAAAAGTCTTATTAGTAGTAAGAGAAATCCTAAAGGTCAACAAATCAAGATGCAAACCAAAACAAACATTGAAGTTGTGTAGAGAAGGAGAAAAAATAAGCTTTCTTCAAATCTTAACAAAGCAAGGGGAACCTTAAAACCCTAGGGAAAAAAAAGCATAAAAACAAGTCAGACCAAAAAAAGGAAAAAAAAAAAAAAACATAGAGCATTACCCATTTGCTACACAAAGATCTTTTTAGATGTATGAAGATAGTTTGAACTACAAGATTATGGTGTCACCATAGGAGGTGCCATATGTATGTGCTTCTGAATGTTCCCTAGACTAAGTTCAACTTCACCAAGAAACTTATATTGTCATATGATTGATTTATTTTTGGTTGATGCATCTAAATCTGAAAGAAGTAAAGAAGCAATGCATTACATTTGTGTGTTGCAATCTATGTATGAAATTTGGAGTCATTATTCATGCTTCTGTTAATTAGTGAGGGGGTTAAGGGTTAAGGTACCCACAATTTTTTTCCCCCTTAGAAGCAATCCTAAAACCCTTAAACAAAAGCAATTTGTTGATGCCTATATACGCAATGTTGAATGCACTCATTGAATCCTTTTATATCCTTTCAATTAAACCTGTAGAAAATAGGGCTAGAAATTGCAATAGTACATTGCTCGTCATAAGCTTTATTACCATAGTACCTAGCCTAGTTTGGCATCAAGGTGCTTGATAATTAGTTTTATTTTGTCATTTTTGTTCAGCAGTA
>Ga0116229_10004547_pt1 | contig 22732 bp, 18 predicted proteins | sample S1TSphgellanicum_3_FD_87313 | JGI IMG/M metagenome (GOLD analysis project Ga0116229, IMG submission 87313) | Host-associated microbial communities from peat moss isolated from Minnesota, USA - S1T2_Fc - Sphagnum magellanicum MG | ecosystem: Host-associated > Plants > Peat moss > Unclassified...
ACACAAACACATACAAACTCAAATTTTCTTTTTGAATCCTTCCTTCGCGCTCGATCGATTCCTCAGGAGTTGCCTGATTCTCTCTGTTCCTCCCATGGTCTCTCGCTCCCGAGCTCTCTCGTACGTGAGCTCAAAGCTCGTTCGTTCTGCATGCCACGCACGAACTCAAAGATTAGGGTTAGGGTTAGGGTTAGGGTTTAGATTCAGAGATTTTACATCCTGAAATCACTCGAATTTATCTTATTTTGATTTCTAAGAAATTTTAATTCAAAAATTTGCTGAAATCACTCGAATTTATGTTATTTTGACTTCTAAGAAATTTTTATTTAAAAAATTGCTGAAATCAGTCGAATTTATCTTTATTTGATTTTTAAGGAATTTTCATTTAAAAAATGTTGCCATTTCCAAGGGACATGCTGTTTTCATTTTCAACTTGGGTTTCGTGCTGCTTCGCACTACCAAGTGACAACAATTAAATGATTTTGTGGACATAATAATTTTATTGTAATTAATTTTGTCTTTATGAATAATATGCTAGGGTTAATTTTGAATGTTCATCAGATTTATATCTTTTCAAAAGATAAAATTGTCCAGATTTGATTATATGTCATTTTGTTTCATTCATATTTTTGATATTTTTTAAATTTGTTAGACAAAATGTCGATTATTTCATTGTGTTATTTAGTATTTTTTTTCCATGATTTGTCGATGTTCTCATAATGAATATTTCAAGGAATTTTGATTTATTTTTTTGAGTTTGATATCTTTTCTTTATCAAAGTTGCATGATGGATAATCTTAGGAAATATAATTTTCATTATTATCTCAATCACTAGGACAGAATTTGATAAAAAAATTGCCAACAATTTAATCTGAAATTCTAAAAATACAAATATAATAAAATAATCCATTATATATATGTTAAAAGGTTAATTTATTAAAAAATAGTTGTATAATGGTTTTATTTTTATTGTGCTTTCAAGATTAAAATTTGTTGATTTGTATAAAAAATTGGAATTACAAATGAATAAATACATGAAAGAACATATGGATATAGAATGTGATTTATTAATTTAAAATACACCAAAACATGTTTTGTTTTGTATCAAACCAAATCTTGAGATTTAAGATTTTTTATGATTTGTAATCATGGATTTCAGTAAGAATGTTTCAAATCATATGTAATGTATTATTGAATAAGCTATTAAACTTAAAATTGTAGTTGTTTAATGAAAATCTTAACCACAAATGCACTTGATTGTGAATGATGGATTCTTAAATAATAACACACACAAAAGGTGTTTGCCTTGACTTTGGTCTTTACCTCTTGTTTCTTTTTCTTTCCCTTTAGTGGGTGCTTTTTTTTTATAAAGTTTGGCAAGGTTTCATCATCTTGCATTTTTCAAAGCCTTTGTGTAATACATAATGATTGTAGGTTGAAAAACTTATGAATTATGATTGACATGCAATTGATTTAACTAACATATTTAAATATTGAGGAATGTAAAATTTGAAATCAAGAAGAAGACTTTGAAAAAAACTTAATTACATTATTTTTAAAAATCAATTTGGAAGCATTTTATCAGTTTTATTTTTGGGTCACTTTCTATGCTTTCCTTTTTTCTTCTTGTAAAGTTTTTGTGGTAACAAATCATTCATCTTCATATGCATTTAATTTAATTAATGACACACATTGAAAAAAAATTGCAACCCCTACAACCTATTTGTAGGATGTTGAAAACACACATAATTTAGTGGATTCATAATACTTGGGCTCCGCATTGCTAGTGACATTCAACTACATGGTTATGTGTTTGGGGAATGGAAATGTGTTTTTATTGTCGAAATTGTTGTGGAAATGCAATTGCATTTCTAGAACAATGTAAATAGATTGTTCTAAGTTGAATCCAAATGTTATATTAGTTGAATATGCTATTGTAAAAAAGCCCGCAAGATGAACCATTTGGTTATTGCATGACATTTGCATATGTATATAGCAAATGTTCAACATTAATTATTTTAGTTAATAATTGTATAGTATCATCTAGTAATATTTTTGTTCTTGGTGTGTTTGAATCATATATTATACAATGTAAGTCTGGTGTGGTTGTGTGTATCTAGACTAAGATCCAATGGTTATTATTTATGAAAATGTGTTGTGAACATTTGGATAAGTATCTATGTATAATTATGTATGTGTGTTGTTGGTATCCTAACATTTCTAGTTTTTGAACATATAACATTTGCATTGCTATTGCCATATGTTGGTCATTCAACAATCCGTAGGGATTTAGAAAGATGTTTTCATCATTTATAATTAATTGGAGATCTTTGTGCTAGTAGTTGATAACATCATCATTAATTATGTTGTTTAAATCTTCTTCTATCATGATTTTTTTTTGTTGTCAAATTTCAATGTGCAATGTTTATGTTTTTCTTTAGTTATATCATGTTTTGAAATATGTGTTACCTATCTATCAATCATGTTTTGAATTCAGTTGTGTTTATGTTTTGTACAATGATATCTTATAGGATTATTAATCCATTTATTGAATGTAGATGTGATAACGTTACATATATGTTGTGCATATTAAGTCGGACATTGTCGGGTGGTTGGTAAAGGTCTATGATCTAATGGTCAAATGTTTGTCCTTGCATTTTGAAGTATATGAAACAAAAAGTCGAGGCCAGTGGTAGTTGATATCTATTGATTGTGAAATTCTTGAATGTGTTTGATTTTGGTATGTGGATTCCGTTGACAATTCCTAGATTTGGATACAAATTTTTCATTACAATTACTTTCATTCTTTTATAGATTTTAAGGAAAGGTGTTAAATATTGAGTTTTACTCATGAATAACGTATGTCTTATAATGTATTTGATGTCCTTTCGTATTGGCCCTTTTCTGTATGTGTTAGTTGCAACGATAACATAACATTTTTGTTTTCACATTTTCAAATGGATATTTATCATGTAATGGTTTCTGACATTTTGTAATTCGTTGCAAGGTATTATGAAGGTTATTGCCTTCCATGGATCATCAAATTAGTTGAGATTTAATTAAATTGAAAACATGTTTTTAATAAGTCAATTTTTGATTTCATAAAATTTTCAATTCTTAAGTTCTTTAGAAGTTTAACATATTGTATGTTTTCATTTTGTCACATTTGTTTTGTGAGTATGATGTTGTTCAACCAAATGTAATTTTTCCAAAGGCTTTTTTCTATGACCTTTTTTTGAGTTGATTTTGTGAAAGCAAAAATTGGTTGGATGTTTGTTGAATGTAATGGTGTGTCATTTATTGGTGGAAATTACAAAAAATCTCCCATGAACATTATGTTGATTCCTCCAAATGGTAAAATGTTATATTTTAATTTATGTAGTTTTAGATGCAATGTGGCAAATAAGGTACAACCTACCATTGATATTTCATCAATTATGATTAATTAAATTTTTGGCCATATGTCTATTATTGAAGTTGGTTTGTTTACATTGGCATGTTTGTTGATTGATAATCCTAATAAAGCATGGATTTTTGTTCTATTTATGAATAAGGTTGCATTTTATGTACATGCCGCAACATTTAATTTTTGTTTATTTCTTGTACTTAAAAATTAATTTTGGACTATTTTGATTATCTGAGTTTTTCCAATGTTCATGGCTCCTCCAATGTATTGTAATAATTGTTTATTTTGTGTGTTTTCAATGAAATTTTTGAATGAAATAATTTGTAGATTATTCAATTGATATTTTCCCTTTATCGTTTTTAAATCAACAATGTCATATGAACATTTATCTCATCAACAAAACTTATGTTTTATGTATCATTTTTGATATCATACGATTCCATGTCATTAAATGGCAAAATATGTAACTTAGGATGTTTTTTAATCATATTTGTTCTATTTTTATCATAATATGGACATAAATATTTTGGTGTTGTTGTATCAATGTTTGGTATTTGTGGATGTCTTAGTGTTTGGTTCCATTATTTGATAAGTTTTTGAGGTTCAATGATAAAAAAATTGTCTTGAATTTTGATGTTTAATTTTTTTTTTTGTCTTTTTCCATTATCTCTAAGTTTGTTGTTATTTTAGTGACATATGTTTTAGTGTTTGTGTTACATAGTAGATATTCAATCTTTATTTGTTTAGGGCTAATGTTGGTTTGCATGTCATTGTTTTGTTTTTTAATGTCATGGATGTTTTGGTTAGGCTCATTTTTAATCTCATCTTCGTATAAAAGGTGCATTATTGGTTTTTTTTCTTGATTTTCTATGTCAAATTTTGTTTGATTTGATTCCATTATGAATAATCTATCTACATCTCTTCATTCTTTGCATTCGTGCAAGATGTTTATGTTTTTTTCTTTTTTAATAAATTAAAAAAAATGTTAGGTACAAGTTGTTTAATGTCATTTCCCAAGATATTAGTAAGATCTATTTTTATGTCGAAAATTGTACACCACACCATAAATAAAATGCAAATATCTTGAGTGTAACTTTCTAGATTATTTCTTTGTGTTAGTATTGTGTAACTTTGTAAAACTGATATTTTTGGTTTTTTGTATTCGTAAAAACTATGGGTGTTGAATTGAGGGTGTTTGTCTTGCAATCTATGGCAATGGATGTTGTTGATTTTATTGATTTTGTTGAAAAATTCATAAGTACAAAAAAAAAATTAATTTCAATCTTTGCAAGTAGTCAACCCTAAAATTATGTATGTTATATTGTAGATTTCATGAGTTTCAGTCAATTGTGAACATTTCATAATTTTCATTGGTTTTTATATCTTTTTCATTATGGATATTGTAATTATTTTCTTGCTCATGTGATCATATTAATAAACTATACCAAGGTATGTTCATGAAATTATAATTAGTTAAGTGGTTTCGTAAATTCAATAAGGAACTAATTGCTTTGGTTGCTAATATTTCATGTTGACTTCTTATAGTGTTTAAATAATGTATAAGTAAACATTGATTAATATCAATTGAATTGTGATTATAACAATTTCAGTTTTCATTTATCATTTTAATTTTATGTTCTACAATTTATAAAAGAGAGTACATGTGTGATGTAAATGGATGATTTTGTGATATAATAAATTAATGATTTATTATCTTTTTTGACAGTTGTTATAAATTTTAAATAACGATTACATTTTGTTGCTGATGATATCCATGGATTTGCATTATTCAAGCATTTATCAATCCTTTTTATACGTAATAATCCGGTTTAATTATTGAAATGTGTTTCATTGATTAAGGGTTGAAGGAACCATATCAACATAACTTTTTTTATGCATTTCCATCCATTTTATAACATGTTGAATTACACACATGTCAATTGCATGTGTTCATCAATTATAAATGTCATTTTGGAATAATTTTGGAAAGGTTTGTATCTTCAATATCAAGGGGCCTTGTGGTGCAAGGATGTATGTGATCTAGATTTTCCTCCACATATTGTGATGGAAATTGTTGAATCTTTATGATCAACATGTGTTGAAATGGCCAAGGTTATTTTAGTATATTTTATAATTGTTCTTGTCACAATATCCCTGCTTGCCAAAGCATGGCCAATAAATGATGAACACCATACCCTAGTACCTTAGCCACTTTGACATTAATTATGTTTTTTAGAAATGTTGGAATTCTCAAAAAATATTTCTTCCAAATCACAAAATATCGTGAAGGAAAATATTGGGTTTTTAAAAATATTCTATTTGTTGAAATGAAAATTTCAAAATTCATTAATTATTTATAGATGTGTTAAAATGGCCAAGGTATTAAAATACAAAACATGAGTAGTAATAGGAGTTAATCCACAAAAAGATTTTTAGAAAGAGAAATAAGTTTTGATTAATTCAACCACAAATTGAATGTCTTTTGGCTTTTGAAACACTTTTGTTTAGATTCAATTCAATGTGGAAACATCTTAAAATGGTAACCAATAGCTTCAAATCTACCAATATCAAAAGACATTAAATAGGTATGAAATTTGAAATACTGATTTCGGATCATTGTTTGATTATATTCATTCAATTCATATGCCAATTTCTTCCCTCTGAGAATTATGCTTTAAATTTTTTTTGTTTTATGATTGTGTTCTTATTATGTCTTAGTTCAAGTGCAGTTGACTTATAGTGCACTTAACTCTAGTCTCCAATTATATTTCATCATTCAAAGGGACAATCATAGTGGTGTGAATGAAAGCAAGTTTGAGTAAACCAACTAGTGGAAGCAAAGTTAGATTCAAGGACAACAGAATGAGATCAAAAGCAATGTCACTCTAATGTGAAGCTTCATGCAACAATTCATTCATAATGTGTAAAACTTAAATGTATTAATTTGTGTGGAATGGTTGTTCAAGTTGTTTTTTTAAAAATAAATACAACTTTCAATATATCAAAGGTATATATAATGTATTAAGGTAATAAATATATATGTATGTAATTGTTTATAAACATAATCTAAATATATTTAGATATGTTTTAAGTTAATTAACCCTTATGAGTTACATAATCTAGATGTATACATATAGAAGAATGCAAATGCATGTTGAAGCTTAGGTTGAACATTTTTTTTTCTTTTAAAAGCCTTTTAAACTTCAACTTCATTCTTTTATAATCATTAGCCACGTGTTAATTTTTTAATCTTTGAATGAGTATTTGATCTAGGATGTACGTAATTCAAGTCTTAATCAAAATCATATAATGAACAAAGAGGGGAAAATTTTGCTCAAGGAAATGAGGAAACAAATTAAAATTTGAGTAAATTAAATACAACTATGTTCACTTTTGTGAATAGTGCACAATAGTTGGTAGTTCACATGGATTTGGTTTTGGTATCAAAGTTTAGGAAAATGAGTCTAATGTAAGTACTTCAACATGAATCCGTACATAAGGAAGATCAAAATTGAAAATTTCCATTATGGAATACGGGTATATATATATATATAGACATATATATGCATAGGCAAGAAAAAAATTAAAAATTAGGTTGGTGTTGTGAGTATATTCATTCAATTCATTTTTTGCTTTATGCTTGTGTCCTTACTACTTAACTCAAGTGTAGTTGACTTATAGTGCACTTGATTCCAATTATATTTCATCATTCGAAATAACAATGATAGTAGTGTGAATGAGAGCAAGTTTGAATAAACCAACTAGTGGGGTTGGCTTTGGTATCAAAGTTTAGGAAAACGAGATTGATTTAAGTACTTTAACATGAAAAAATATATAAGAAAAACCAAAATTAAAATTTTTCATTATGGAATATGGGTATATATGTGTTTGTGTGTTTGCATTGTAAAAATCCTAGGTTGTAATTTAAGGTGGATATCTAAACACTTAATCCCAAATGAACTTTTAAAATAAGCATTGCAAAGGCAAAAAAGAAATTAAAAATTAGGTTGGTAATATTTTTATGGTTAGTAAAGATAATAGAATTATAAAATTCTCTATAGAATTCTTAATATTTGCATATCACATCAATTATTTATTATGTTCTATTTTGGATCTAAGTTCATTTTTGGGTGCTAATTCAATGACAAGGAAGGTGTCCTCATTTATGTTTGTGTTTGTAAGATTTTATTCAATGGACAAATGCGATTTTTATTTTTTTGAGAGGATATTTTTTTTGTTTTTTGGTAGTTGTTGTTTCAAATAATTATGGTTGCAAATTTTTCAATCTTTATTTTGGGGGATATTTCCCATCTAGCAATGGGTAAGTGGCACCCCAAAGGATAAGAACCTTAATACACTAGAGTTATGTATGGTTCTTTCTAATCCTAACAAGTATGCCTAATTAGACTTTCATTTTATGGTACATTTAATTCTGGAAAAAAAATCAATCAATATAGTCAAAGTGGCTATATCAAATTTATAAACTTGCTTCTTCACATTTCAAGGCCCCCAAGTCCCAATTCTCTAAAAAATTGTAATAATGTATAATCTCCAAAAAATTTCTTAAGTGGTTCTAGTGCCAAATTGGATACAATTTTATCAACCTATGCATGGTTCAAAAATATATTTTTTTCTAACTGCAAGTAATATACAATGAACAAAAGTGATCACCTATATCAATTACATGCCTAAACAAAGAAAAAATACCAAAAATAAATAAAATATTTGACATCCCATTCTCAAATTTATTATTTAAAAAAAAGGTCTACTCGAATGTTTTTTCTCAAAACTAATTGTTTCTAGTGTACATGTTTAAAGACCAAAATAATTTTTATTTTAAATTCTCTTTTTTTTCTTTTGTCAAATTTGTAGTTTGAAAATTTAGCGAATTTTTCTATTTTCTAGGATTTTTTTTTTTTGTTTTTGCCCCCCAAAAAAGAGAAAATTTCTAAAATTTTGACTTTATTTTTTGAGGCCATAGTGGGAAAATTCGCCAAAAAAATAGTCATTGCTATTTTGAAATAATTCAAAATTTTAAAAGAATTGTTTAACATGAAGAACTGCATTGCATGTAAACCAGGTTTTGGGGTCTAGTTTTAGTTGGAAATAAATTTTGGATGTCAAATTTTTTGTTCCAATTTTGATGTTTTTGAACTGTGTCATGTTAAATTTATTTTTTTCTCACAATTTTAAACCACTAGTTTGGGGCAATTGGCAATTAAAACATGAATTAAAACTAGAACTAATCAAAAGAAAGAAATTGGTGAATTGACATGTACTTAGTAAGGACCTTAGAATAAGATTGTTTTGGTTACAAGGGGCCCATGAATAAGGTGGGAACTGAGTTGGAGCACTTGTAGTTTTATAATAGCCTTTTTGAATATCCTTACTTGACATAAAAAACTAGTAGAGTTTTGCACACTAGTGGGTTTGAACCCAATGTTCTAGTTTGGCACAAATTTTAGTGGGGGTAAGGCAACTCCATATACACTACAAAAATTATGAATTGCTTGAACAAGATGGCGATAGACATGACTGACTGTGTCATAGTTTTATCTAATTCAATACATGTATATGACCAATCATTATCAATTGTGAAAAAAACTTCTCAACAAGTTCATATGTGTAATAGCAGGGCAAGTTTAATGAGTGGTATGTTGTTTGAGGGCATGGCAACAAGGGTTGTATTCCTAAGTTCCCCACGTCAAACAACAACCTAATTTTCATTGGATCCATTTTATGGGATTCTTTGAAAATATTTACAACCCATAATCAAACCCTTTCTTTGATTCAGATTGGAAAGACGTTAAGAGTTGTGACAAATAATGCAAAAAGTGGAATCGACACAAATTATGCTAATTAATGATTATTGGATGGGTGGTTTTGGATTGTAATTGAGACCTTGATGATTCTTGGCTACCAACAATCCATTTGGAATTTGTAACTTTTGTATTTTTCACCTTTTAATTAGTGGTATAATAATGTTAGATTTCATGTTGAATTTGGTTCTAGCTACAACTAAATTAATTTTTAAAAATTACATTAAAAAATGAATATTGAACATAAGATTGAAATTGACTTTGAAATATTTGAAATTTTTTTTGAAGGGAAACAACTTATAATCAAGGCTCTATCTTAACACTGGACACTGTGATATTTGGTGTTTAGGGTTTAGGGTTTAGATATGATGGACATCTTTAATAACTTAAGTTTCACCCGACATATAAGACATGTTTTGTACATTAATAACACCTAAAATACAAACTTCATAAAAGATATGACCACAAAGAGTTGAAGTCTCTGATTTAATTGAATCCATACAAATTGGACCACTAATTTTATTTTTATTTTTTTGTAGATTCAATATCAACATCTTTTTCCTCATCTTGAGTCCAACTTTTTATAATTTTCAAGAAAGTTTAACATCTTTTCAAGTTTCATCTCCTCCAAAAAAGCTCAATATTGGCTAGTTTTAGATTTTGGCAGCCAATAAAAACATAATCAAAACAAACTCTTATAGCCATTCATTTGTGGAAAAAAAGAGTAAAGATTGAACCTTAACAAAAGAAGGAAAAAAATCACCACCTATGTCTATTGAGGATGTGATTATTGCTGCCACTAGGAGAATCATTCAATTGCCCTTTTTGTTACAAATACCTTTGATTGTTCCCTATGTGTAATAGAAGAGACTTTTACAAATATTCATATACTTGTCAAGCCCCAACATTTAATAACTTTCCTATGAGCAATTTATTAAAAATTTCACATTCAAGAATAACAAGTATAACAAGAATAGAAACATTGTCAAAATCCACATATAAAGATGACATTGTTGTGTGAAAAGTTTTTTTTTATAGATGAGTAGTTGGCTTGCATTGCAGTTTTAGGGTTCGAAGGAAAAGAAAGAAGAGAAATTGAAAAAATAAAAATATATCAATGATGAAAATAATATGGGTTGTTAGATCTTGTTATGTTTCTTCAATGTAAATGTGAATCCACAAAGATCATTTGAAACATGGAAAAACATTAAAAAATGAGAAAAAAAGAAACCCACAAAGAAGAAAAAGAAGGTAAAGAAGGGCCAACCTCCTTCAAGGATGCCCTTCCTTATTGTTCGCTCCTTCCAGCTAGAAACAAAAATTGTGGAAAAACACAAATAAAGGATAAAATTGTAAGAGCAAGCATAGATGTTCTTTCTGCATGTTCAAAAAGACCGTAGAAATTGTCAAAAAGTCGTCAATAAATGGTTGTAATTATTAATTACATTTTAAATAGAATTGTCCACGAATGACCATATGACCAAAATGGTCGTGTAGAAGTGACATACGAATTTGTTATTGCAAATAACCCCATATAAACCATAGAATTTTAAAGATTGTTTAAATAAATTGATTTTTTTATTATACATGGGCAATTTCAATACATATATATCAAGTTTTATTTATCAAAATTTATTTTTCCATGAATTTGTTTGTTATCATTTGATTTTATTGTAAAATTTATATGGTGGCAAATCATTCATCATTTTTTGTATTAAATTTAAATAGTTACACATATTGATTTAGAAAGTTGCAATACCTACAACATATTTATGGGATGTAAGAAAACACACAAGATTCAATTTATTTGTAGGAATTTTAAAAATAATAATCATTACTAGTGTGAAGTTGGCGATATGGTAATAAATAAGTTGAAAATTAATGACATCTAAGAGGCTAGATTGGTTGTTTTATTATAATAGGTCATATTTGTGCATAAGGGACAAGAATCACCAAATGCGTTTTTTAAAAATATAAATTATTTGATATTATGAAGATGTGTTTGTTTTAATGTAATATCTTTTTTTAAAATATTATTTTATGATGTTAGTAACATTTATAAAAATTAACATACGTTGCAAAGATATTTTAAAATATGAAAGAAACACATGAAACCATGTCAATTTCAAAGAAAAGATTGAAAGAGGATTTAGCCTTTTATGAACAATGTGATGTGATGTGACCTAAATTGAATTCAAATTGTGTTGGTCTTGCATGAGAAGACAAAACATTCAATTGTTGCATGTGACGATTGAAAGGTGATGATGTGGAAAGGCAAATGTGAAAGGGTTTTGAAATGAAATTGACAAGGTGGAATTGTCATATTCCAAAACGACTATTAGTAATGGAACTTCAAATTGTTCCCCCTAAACTAAGTTCGACGCACCATTATCATTGGAATCGTTTCCTCTTTTGCGGGATAAACTATCATGTAGTTTATTACCATGTTGGATTATCTACTATTCATACATTTAACCACTTGAATATTCAATACAATTGATAAATAGAAGTTTGTATATTTGAATGTCCTTTTTTACTCTTTATTTTTATGTTGAAAATCACATTGTTTTATATTCACACAAATTTCATAAATAATTATATGTTCCCACTTAAATGTTGTGTTTTTTGTAATATTTAAAATATCAATATTCCCAAATATAACCCTTCAAATGTAACTTTCTAAATCTAGACATCTAACTAATAGAGATTTATTTCATTTTCACATCATTGTCAAATAATAATAATGTACTTTGTTAAAATCTAGCAATGAATTATTGATGTTTACATCATCCCTTAACTTTTGTCATGCATTATTATCTCTAATGTCTCATTGCAATTATTTCAATAAAACTAAAATAATAGGTATGGTTGTAAGAAGCATTTGCAACTTGTGAAAAAATGCATGATTAGAATCATCTATAAACATGTAAACGAGTTTTTGAAAAGAGCATGAAGGATAATACATAGATAATAATCATCAATTGACTACAAGAAACAATATCAAAAAAATTATACATACATTTGGAAAGTTTGGATGACAAATATGAATAATTACTTTACCAAGTATCACCTTTTCAACACATAAAAACCAAATGCAAACTTTAAAATGAAAAATAGCTTGATTCCATAATTAACTTGGGCTTTGCATTCTTGTGCACTATTAGTGATGATCAACTAATCAATTAATGAAAATTTGAATTGATTTCAATGTGAAAACTTAAGTTCCATATTAAATAAAAATATTGAATGACATTGCATGCAAGTTGGATAGAATTTGAATTTACATTTAGATTTAAATGAATTGAATTTGAATATGTTGAATATAATTAATTGAATTAAAAAATAAATTCAATTCCAAATCAACTAAATTCAATTCAACAATTGGATTAAGATTTAATCGAATTGAATTTACATTGAATTGAAAAGAAATAGGATGCAAATTGATGGAAAAGGTATTAAAAACTTGCTTTTGAATATGGTGTTGGAAAAAAGAATTCAAAAAGACACGATTCCATGCCTCTTTACTTGGGAATGGGCAATTTAACACCTTTGAAGAAACTTTGTGTAGTTTTATTAGTAATGGAATAAATTATTGCCTTGATAAGATCCACATTTTGGTTTGCTTCTAGTAAAGTCTTACACATTTAATGACATGGTCGCCATCATGGCATCAACTCTAGGTAGGAGTTGAAAACTAAATCCCAATAATTGATGTTTAAAAAAGGTCATCACTTGGTTCAAATGCAACAAGTCTTTGACAAGTTTCTACCCCATTCATCTACAAACTAAACACATGTGCACACTTTTAAAATGTAAATTAATTGTTAAGCAAACACTCCACTAGAACAATTATCTAGTCAAAGAAAATCCCTAAATAACCCATCACCTTAAAACTCACCCTAAACAACTACTATTTGTTTTCAAAGGTATCAACTTTCTAACCACCATTATAGGAACAATGTCATTGCCCAAGCCTCCCCAAAGGACTAAAGGATTTGCACCCATGTAATTACATGGTTTCTGAGTAATTGGTTGACTTTATAGTTATTATGACTAGGTGGGCTATAGTAGGTGACATTTAGTGGTAATGAACCGACAACTACTTGCAAAACAACTACAAGTCCACCATTTGGGTTGTCACCTTGATACTTGATCAACCACAAAACAACATAACCATTCTTTACTTTTTCAAAAATCATCTTCCTACATTGGCATTTTTCAACTATTTCAAATTATTTGCTTGCCAAGACATAGAAATTCAATGAGAATAATGTAAACTAACTCAAATGCAAAAGGGCTAACTTTCCCATCACAAGAAAAAAATTGCACCTTTATGGTTTTAGCTACCCTTTAATGCATGGGCCTTTCCTATGATATTGAAATTACCATGTAACCTTGTACTTAGAAGAGAGCTTGAAAATGGTGAATACAATAATAAGCCATGCAATTGTCACAAACTCACATTTAACAAGACACATGATGCATCCAACAACATCTTGCACCAAAATTTCTTTCACAACATCAACCCCACCATTTCACGTGGGACAAAACTCTCTAGATATATGTTGTTGAAAAATGGAATTTAGAACCAAAACCTTTTGAAGATAGTGAGCTAGTAAAAGCTTCGATGTGGAGAACTATCTACATTTCTTTTTGGTTCATGGTCTAACCAAATTTCAAAATCTCCTCAAACAAAAACTAGTAACACCACCACATTTGCAACAAATTGAAAAATCTTGGTTAGACATTCCTTCTTTTTGGGAGATATGGACCAATAATACTTAGAGAATTGTTATGTTGCATTATGAACATGATAATGTTTTCTACAAAGTGAAAAACATATATGTATTGCAAATTGTTGGAAGTTTTGAAGTTTTTTCACTTGTTGCAAGAATAACTTAATTACGTTTTACAAAAAAAATAGAAGAAAAATGATCATAATGTGGAAAATATGTACATAGAGAAAGTTAGAGTTTGAACATAATACCCTACATTCATGCACATGAATTTCAATTGGAAATTTTTGAGTAGTAAGAAAATGGAATTGGAATAAAAATTCATGTGTTAAGGAATTGTAGAACACAAAGGAAAAATTTGGAAAGGTAACTTGAAATAAAAAATAAACAACTAAAGAATTTATTTTCTAGTTTGAATACTTCATAAAGATGAAATGAAGAAGATGAATCAATAAGATAGAAAAAGAAATACCACTTTCCGCCCCCCCCCCCCAATTGTTTTGTGAATTTTTTTTAATTATGGGTTTTAAATTTCAATAATAAGAAAAATTCAAGTCTTTTTTTGAGTGCAAACTTTCTAGGAGAAATAGAACACACAACACAAACACTCAAGACTATTACACCAACAAATTTTAGAGAAGAAACTACATTCCACACATCTTTTTCCCCTTTTTTACGATTCCAAACATTTGTAAAAATAGCGGGAAAAACACACAATCAAAATAGAAATGGAAGGGGGAAGAAAAGCAATATTTCATTCATTGTGAGAGATGTAAAAGGCCACAACAAGAAGAACCTTTGCTTCAGAAGGAGCTCCTTTTGGCATGTCATGTTGGGAACCTAGGCAAATAAAGAAAATCCACAATTGAAGTTGGAATTGTTGAAAAATGTTGCAAACAAACTAAAATCCACCTACAAAACCACAAAACAACAATAAAGGTTTTATTTTCTTATTGATAAAACATACACAAAATTCTTCAACAAATATGATCACAAGATCCACTACATTAGAGCACTTGTAAGCACTTAATAAAAATATTTTATAGAAACGCATGGTCCTATCTTCAAATATTTCTTTATGGGATCTTCAATTGAGATTATTTGTCAAAAAACATCGAAAAATATTTTAAACATCATATAAGACCTTAAGGTTAGATCAAGTACTTTAATTTCACATTTATTTCTTTTATTTGTAAGCATAAAATGGTAAGGCATATCATGCCTATCAAATGAGCAAACAACATTCATATTTTACCCACAATCATAATTGTAGAATTTATTGAAAAAACTCATTGTGAGGTAAAATAAAACTAAAATATGCCAAGGTTGGAGTTGGTGTTTTAAATGTCACCAAATGGCCACCCCTTAGTTCTATATTCCTAGAGTGATCTATGGTGTTTGACTTTAGATGATCTCAACGAAAAAAAAATCAAGAGAAAGAAAGAAACATAAGCTATGAAAAACATATGGAGACATTTTTTACTAGCATGTATAAGTTCATTATATAAACAACTATGACATCGAGAAACTAGATAAACCCATCACGAAAGCACACCATGATGGACTCATAACACACACATATTCGATCAACCTAACTACAAGATTTCAATTGACATAAAGAATTTATATAACAAACCAAGAAACATGTTATTAGCAATTATAATTCATATCAACAAATTCACATTGTTAACAATTGTTCTATGTAGGCAAAACTTATGATAATTTATGAGAATGCTTGTACACACATGATGTGAAATAACACACAAATTATGGTAAAGTTTATTTGGTTTTTTTTCCCCTTCTTGAACCCTTCTTGTATAAGGTTGAAAAAAGAGAGGAAGCATAGATGCAAAAAATATGCACCTTCACATTTTCTTATGTAAAGATTTTTTGATGTGAAAAAATAATAGAAATTACAATGACAAAATACATCAAAAAGTAGGTAAGAAACACTCACCAAGCCCTCACTCCTTCATCTACCATAAACCATTTCTTGAAATTTAAATTAGCACAAATATAATAAGAAATGCACCTTTCTTCCTAAGACTAGAGATATAACCATGGCATTTATTTTCAAGTAAAAGGTTTTTTAATGTGTTTTAATTGCTTTTGCTTTCTAGGATTTTAGATAGCCCACAATATGTGCTTCTTTTGGCAACGCCCTTGCTTTGAACATAATATCACACATATAGCATTGACCAAAAAAAAAAATCATTTTTTTCATGATACTTGCTAAGTATCATGGGAAAAAAAAAAAGAAAAAAAAAGGTGGTTCATGTTGGAAAATGAAATGCATGTCCATAAAAGGAGCAAATGCTTCATTTTCTAAAATGCCTTGCCTTTCACATGAGGAAATTTTTCATGTAATAATGCATGATGCAAATACACTAAGAAATATCTATCAGTGCTTTATGTGTAGGGTAATGCATGAAGGCTTAAGCATTCTTGAAATGATGGCCCTTTAGGGCCAAAGGCCAAGGGCCCATTATTTTGGGAATGCCCCAATGTAAGGGTGTTGCATGGGATTGAAATTGATGGATTTTAATCAAAAAAATTAAATTTGTTTTATCTAATGATAAATAATGGGTACCTTCAAGATACCCATTGGGTATCGAAGATAAATAAATAAATAAATGCAAGGCATTTCAAAAAATGAAATGCCTATAAGATCAAGCTTTTGTTTTTTGAAATGCTCCAAGAGATCTTATGCATTGTAAGCACTCCTCCAACTACACTAAGAATGTTTTTGGGGCCTTTAATGAATATGGGTTATGGCAGGCTCACATTACAAGTTGGAGTTGACCTAACCTTGGCTATTTCCAAGCACATAGCCAATCCATCTTACATTCTGATTGGTTGTCAAGTTGTAAGTTACAACCCATAGCCTTACACCTCCCTTTCATTTAAGGGTTATTAGGGCTTGATTTACACGAAGGCATGGACCTAATTGCTCATGGGCCCAAGATTGAATGTTTTGGCCCAACAATTGGACTTAACATGAAGTCATATATTATACTATTTTTATGAAATGGGCTTAAGTCATGTAAACCTTTTTGGTCCAAGTATAAGTCTAAAATCGTATATTTTCTCCTTTCTTTTAAATTCATCATTCTCTTTCGCACTAATTATGCAAGAGTTTCAATTTTTGTTTTCTTCTTTGCTCTCACATTTTTTAACATTTTTTTCCTTTGTTCATTTTTTGAATATTTTTATTTCATTCACAATTTCTATTTTGATTTCTTTTCATTTTATTCATTTTTTTCAATTCCTTTCTTCTTCTCTAATGTTTATTTTCACATTGTTGCATTGATGATTGTCATTTTTTTCATCATGGAAAGAATAGTCTAAGAAATAAAATGGTTTGGAGCTATGAGAGGCCTAGAGGATTCATGGAGTGACACCTTTTGGGTTGTTTATATGAGAGAATGTTTTGCCAACATATGAGGTTCAATTCAAGTACTTTTTAAGTGTTTACGTCAAGTGCTAGCTCCTGCAATTAATATAATATATACAAATATGAAGGCATATATTCCAATGAAAACTAGGGTGCAATTACACTTTCAAAATTGGGAAGTGGAAATACCTTGTTAGCTTGTGGTGAGATCTATGGGGTAGCCATTGGTACAACTTCTATTAATGTTAAAAAGTGTTGTGCAACAACTAGAACCCTTTTGAAACCCCAAGTGTTTGAGAAGCCTACATTAGCCAAAATAAAAATTATTGCAACATAATTTGAAACCTTACATGGAATACCTTATGTACTTGGAGCCATTGATAGTAGTCACATACCAATCATTGCACCTCCAAATGACCTTGCCTTTTACTATTGTAAAAAATAAATTTATTCAACATTGCTACAAGGGGTAGTAGATGCAAAATGCAAATTCTAAGATTATGACTTTGGGTGGGCAAGAAGAAACCATGATTGGGCATTGTTTGAAAAAACTAAAATTAGCAAAAGGACAATGAGTGGAACATTTTTACCTTACAAATTAATAGGTGATGTTGTTTACCCAGTGCATCCTTGGTTTTATTCCCCATTCAAATGCAAGAAGAATGGATTGTCTTGAGAGTAGGCCCATTGGAATTTCACACAATCTTGAATGGCATTCCATAGAATGGTATTCTAGAACGAGTAGTTGGAATGCTAAAAGGTAGATGGAGGATCTTACTAAAAAGGATTGGTATGCCACTTCACCATCTACTAGACATCGTTATTATAACTCTTTGTTTACATGTACACAACTTGTGCATAATACATGGTGATGCATTTGACATGGATTGGGTAAGAAAAGTTCAAATGGAAATGCAAATATAAGAAAATGGCAAACTTGGAGATTTTCAAAACAAATACATGTTCCACATTACATGCAACACCATAAAGCAGATGAGAGGATTGCAAACAATAATTATGATTATCAAGGATGTAAAAGACAACACATTGGATTCAAATAATAATGAAGGGGTGGATGGAGGAGCACAAAGCAAAAAGGAGAAAGAATAGAATTTTAAAAAAAATTTGTAGGAAGCTATAAGAACCCATGAATTATTTGCTAAAACCTTTTACATGGCTATATTGAAGAGTTCAAGACAATTTTTCCAAAATCAAGCTTAGATTCTAAATAGGACAAAATCTTTAAATGGACCTATTATAATTTGTTGGTTAAGCGATCCATTTGAATGTTAGTTTTTCCAATAAAACATTGGGTTGTTGAAATTTTTTCACCATGATAGACTTATTTTCCACCACCTTGGCAACCATTGCAAAGGCTTGGTCATGAAATTTTTGTTTATTTTAATTTAATAAATTATGGTGTAATTGCTTCAATTTTTTTCTCATTGTGATATCCATTTTCCATTTGTTCCATGTTTTCACGTTGTAAATCCATATCATTAGTAGAAGTTGAAACATGTTTGAAAACAACCCCTGCTTGGCTCCACCAAAGATCCATGAACTAATGCACCATATCCAATTTACAAAACTAAAAAAAATTCAAAACTAAAAAGTTATGCTACTCTAAGGAGAGGGATTCAAATTGAACAAAACTAGTTAAGCCCTCTTTAGCCTTTTTGCAAACAACTTCATAACTTTTTGTCATTTTATTTGATTGACCTCAAATCTTCAAACATTGTTGCATCATGAAGTGATGCACCATATCTAATTTACAAAATTCCAAAAAAATGAAAACGAAAAAGATATAAAGACTTGAAACAAGACTTACAAGTCTTATTATGAATGTTAGGATTAGGGTTTCCAGCTCAAACCTTGTTTTTTGCCATTCTTCAAAATTTTTTGCTCCATTTCCTCAAAAAGAGCAATGAAGGTTTCAACATTTCCATCAACCCAAAATTTCCTATCTTTTTTCCCTTCATATTCTTTTTTGATTGTCTTCTTGGATGACTTTTTTGTTGAATTTGTTTTAAGAAAATTTATGGAACATTGTTCAACATTTGAAAATCCTTGTCATCTTCATCTTTTTCTTCAATTGAATGCCCTCATTTTCTTTTCACCAATTTTGTTTTCCCATTTCTTCCTCCACTTGTCCAATTTGTACTTACAAGGACCATGCTAAGATCACAAAATAGTGAATTCGACGAAAATAATAGAAATACACCGCTTCCAATGCCTTCAACTCTTTGATCTTGCCCTTCTACATTTGGAACTTCTATGGCACTTTGTGAACAATTTCCTTCTTGCAAAAGTCCTTCCATCTTTTATACACAATGTGACAAAAAAAAACACGGTTGTTCTAATTCTAGCAACATGCAAGAAATGATGCGCATGAAAGAAAAGAGACGCATAACATTTTTGGCTTCCCACTTCACTCCATTTCTGAAAATGACATTTTTGATCCAATGGTGATGATGGTCCAAAAACTAATTAAAATTTTAATAAACTTCTTGGGCCCAAGGGAAGAAATTGGGTCTCCATCCCAAGAGCATTCCTTTTGTTATCTTGGGCCCAATTTTTTTGGGCGTCAGAAGGTGTGCCATGTAGGATGACATGTCATTTTAATGATTTCAAACCCAAAACCCCATGTAAAATCACTTGGGCCCAATTTTAAGTTCTTAACCAATAGGATTGTTCTATTTTGATTTCAAATTGGACCCCTAGGCCCTCATGTAAATGGGGCCTAAGTTTAGCACAAGGTACCATCACCCCAAGGCTCTGCATTGGCCCCACGATTTCATAATCCTTGGCTGCTTGCTTGAATGAAAACGTTTCCTAATCACTTCCGTGCACGGATGAAAAGAGGGACGACATCTGACATTCTCACTAGCAGTGGTTATGTACGGTGACCAGTGAAAGTGCGCTGGTTAACTAAACCCCAAACTTGACAATGACGTTCTACATCCTTACACATGTCCGTGCATGGGCTGACCCATATCAACGAAATTAAATTAGAAGCAGCGTCTGTATGGCCTGGCCGGCCGGCCTTATTCTGGCCCATCCCATTGGCCAGCTTCTCAATAACAGATGGCAAAATAACACCCTGCCGTCGCCACTGAGGTGGACGGGTGGCGACGGCGCAATCAGCCTGTTAAAAAACAAGGAAAAGGAAAAGGAACAAAAAACAAAAGGAAAAAAAGGTGGGCCCCTAAAATAAATACCTATTTTTACAACTCACTAATTAACCCTAGATTCCCCTCTCATCTCCTCGGACGGCTCCCATTACACCACGCCATCATATCCCCCCCCACTTCCCCAATCTCCTCCGTCCACGACTGAACAGATCAAATCCTTCGCTACCATTGGTGGAAATCTCCTCCGTCGGTCGGTTGCTCTCGCTAAGCTCAAATCGGATACAACAGATTTCCCCCCACTTGCCTTTTTACCCCCCCCCCCCCTCGACTCTTCCAAACAAAGAGAAGATAAGTCCTCCCAACACCCCAAATAAATTCCGATTTTTTACCTTTTACACCAACAGGATAAAGTAGATATGTACCTGCCTACTTTCCTGCTTACACACGCGTGCCTGTGGGAACGCGTCAAGCGCGGATACCGGAACCAGGGTCACCCGACCCCTTTGCCTGGCTTCTTCTCCGGGCCACCCCGCCCTCACCCCCAAGATCCCAAACAAGTTCTTCCTTATGCGGCGGAACGTGTTGGCAGTCAAATCAGATCCACTGTACCCTGCATTGTGCAGGGTGGACAGTTTATGTATTATGACATGTGCATTGTATTTGCCCGCCAATTCGACGGCTGAACTCGCGATGTAGTCATTTACGCCCATCACTTTCTCGGGCGAGCTCGAGAAAAAAGGGGGGGGGAAGGAGAGAGGGGCCCGGCGGTTCTGTTGATCACGTCCAATAGCCGCCACTCTCCCGGTCGTTGAGGGAAAATATCTCGCTAGTTGCATGGTGGTATGTGTAGCGTGGCTGGATCGGAGCCGTGCAATCCGTGTTGGGGGGCGAGATGCATCCGAGCTGTCTACCCTCCTTCGCCCAGATATTTATTCTGCCCCCGCGGTCCCTCCCTCCCGAACCCACTTGCAAAATCCCACACCGGAGATTTTATGAACATACGCCAAAATAGATCCACGCCGTCAGGCTGGATATTCGGAAGGTTGAAGGACAGGCCACGTTTCTCACACACACATCGTCAGATCAAGAGTAACCCAACGGATAATCTGACTGTCAATCCCTCGCACTTCTCGCCCCCACCCCCGACGCCTTTTTTTTTGTTTTGTTTGGGTGGGCCCCCACCCCCCCTCCCCGGGTGACCGCTGCTGAGTTAAATTCTGACCCCTTCTTTTTTCTAATGGAAGCACGAAATTAAAATAAAACCATCACAAATTTTAGGTCTATGGATAATGGAAGTTGGAGGGGGGCCATTCCCAAAATCGAAGTGGCCTGACCCAACCAGACCCATACCAAGGTCAATGCAAGGAGCCCCCTTACGTTCCCAAATGCCCCTTATTTCCAAGGGCCTTACCGAACATAAAGAGCTGGCACCTTACCTTGCGGGCTGTTACTGGCCTCTCATTGGGCCCCAAAATCCTTTGGACAAGGGCACTATTCAGCTATCTATTGAAGTTTCCATCCTCTCCATAACTGCAAAAGACTCTTTACAATTTCTGTGGTGTGAATGGAGGGTATCTTATAGTGCACAATTATTCCTGCACCCAGCGAGTGAGTCGTTGTGTTTTTTTATGGCATACGAAACATGTAAAGAAAGCACTACCGCTCTCCAAACGTTTCATTGAGTTTTATGCCATGTAAAAGCCAGCGGCAAATGCATGCATTACCGAAATCAGGCTTGTGCTCACCTCTTTGTGCCTTTATTTTCTGTAATGTCCTCACCCTTTGGCTTTATCCTACACATAAATTTTGATGCCACCACCCCTTCAAAGCATAAGCTTTTTTTTTTCTTTTTTTCTTTTTTGGTGTGTGTTGAACGTAATACTTTTATTTGCATACGAATTTTTTTTCTTTTTTTTGGTGTGTGTTAAACATAATATTTTTATTTGCATACGAATTTTTTTCTTTTTTTGGTGTGTGTTGAACATAATATTTGATTTGCATATGAATTTGTTTCTTTTTTGGTGTGTGTTGAACATGATGTTTTTATTTGCTTAAGCTTTTTTTCCCTTTTTTGGTGTGTGTTGAACTTAATATTTTTATTTTGGGGTGTGTTGGGGGGGGGGTGGGGGGGGTGGGGAGGGGCGTTCTGGAAGTACCATATTCATGTAACAGAATCTTTACCTGCACACGACGATCAAGGAGGAGCGTTTGGTATTATAAGGCATAACAATAATATGCCGCAGGGG
>Ga0116229_10004548_pt1 | contig 22732 bp, 22 predicted proteins | sample S1TSphgellanicum_3_FD_87313 | JGI IMG/M metagenome (GOLD analysis project Ga0116229, IMG submission 87313) | Host-associated microbial communities from peat moss isolated from Minnesota, USA - S1T2_Fc - Sphagnum magellanicum MG | ecosystem: Host-associated > Plants > Peat moss > Unclassified...
CAACCCCACTTTGGGGCTAAGTGTGAGAATGCAACTCACACTCCCAAAAGTGGGAAAATGGAGTCCTCCGGGACTCCTGAAAATTTAGAAGACGATTTGAGGAGTCAAATCTCCTTGCCTTGGTGCGTTCTTTATATCAATAGAAAGGTCTTGAAGCGTAGATGCCCAAAATGGCCTCGCATGGGCCATTTGGACATATGCAGCCCAAGTTATGGGCAAAAGAAGGGTTGGGAGTCAAATTGCCAGTTTGACTCCCGACCACTAAAAGTAGGGAATCAACCTCTTCCCGACGTCGCCTCAAGGAGTGCGACACGACGTTGGAAAGTTCTCGACGAGAGTTACAACTTTGGTTTAGACTTCGTCCCAATCCGAGTTCAGGACGAGGAGCTATGACCGTCCAAAGTCCGGGGACTCCAACCCGGGACAGTTTCGTGACTCCAACTTGGGAATCCCGGGAAAAAGAGCCATTTGGATGTAGCCTTGACGGAGAGCTGTAGAGTATACTATATGGGGGAAGGTGGTGGCTTCCCCTGAGTCCGGGCCGTGGTATTGGGTGCTATGCATTAGTTGGACAAATATTACAAATGATATTAAATTTTAGTTGGATGCAATGTACATGAAATCAATCCCAATCTTAATTTCAACCATGCTGCAAACTGGAGCTCACATGAATCCAAAAGATCATTTTGAGAACCACGCCAAATGTTTTGTGAAATGAAAGGTTCTTTTTGAAACAAAAAACTGGACAACTTTGGTTGAGCCATTTCAACTCTCCACATGCAGAAAAAGAAAGGACAATTTTTTTATAGTGAAGTTTGAATTCAACCTAGAGCTATGATTCATCATGGTTTCATAGTAGACAAGACTTAATTTGTAAGGGGTATTCATCTGCTTTACACTTTCAACATGAAAATGATAAATTCTTTGATTACAATTATAACTACACTTTCTATGTAACACACACACACAACCTAAAATTCTAAATCCTACTATGTAGACCCCAGAAAAAAAGCTATACATACATATGCTCCTTATATTCACTTACTTTTTGGTTTGGATTAGTGAACCATGGGCTGATCCTTGTCCCACCATTATTCCTTGCTAGGTAGTCTTTTGGGGAAGGCCTTATATAAGCAAAGAGTCCTTCTTGCAAGTAGCACAAAAGTACTGCTTGTTTCTTTGAGGAGAAGGCCTTGAACCCTAAACCCTAAACCTCGCCCTGTTCTCATTTGAGGTCTTAGATGAGATTTTAAAATTTGAATTGATGGGGGCTGTAGGAAATATTTTTTTTTTGCTGGAACACTGTCTATAAATAATAATTACACATTTTGACTGTTATTTTACTGAAGATAATTTTAAAAATAAATTCAAATTATCAAATTCAGTAAATCCCCTTCGTCTGAAAATGTCGAGCTATCTTTATTTGAAATCTCAAATGACATCTTTAAAATAACGTGCACAAGTATTCTACTCAAACCCTATCTATAAATAACAATTACACATTTGATCTGTTACTTTACTCAAGATTTTTTAAAAAAAAACACCAAATTCAATAATCTCATTGGTCTGAAAAAAAATCTTCAAGCCTACATGTACGCCTATTCTATTGAGCATTGAAAAAATATGATCTTTTTCTAGAGCAATTCCATTGGTTCTCCAAAAATTCTCACAAACCTATCAAACCCTATTGGATAGGGTTAATGAAAATATTTATAGACCTCGGTTTTTTCCTTGTTATTTCTCTCATCTCTGTTATTTTTCCAAAGAGGATGTATTTTATAGTTACTTTTTTTTCCTCAATTATTTCGGTTTCTTTTTTTTCTGTTTTGTTCTTGTTTTTTCCCCTTGTCTGCCTTTACTCAATCCAGCCTATCCATCAGAAAAAGATGAATGATGTCCAGACTAGTGTCATGACAGTATCCAGTTTCCACTGTTTAAAAAGGGGTTCAGGTCAGGTTTTTGTGACTCAAACCTGAGTTTACGACTTCTTTTGGAACCAGCACAAGAATCAAACATGGGAAAACACCCAAAACTTGAACTGTGCAAAAGCAATCCTGAAAATAGAGGCATGTTCTTTAAATAAGCAAGTTGGCTTTTAAAAAAAGTTGAAAAGTATGCCCAATTTCAAAGTTAAACATTAATTGTTGAACTCCTCAACTATATAGACCCTGACTTTAATTTGATATAATTTTTTCAATCTATTCAATATCTGACACAGAGAAATTTGTATTGTCTACATGGAACTGGACCCAGTTTTGGGCCCAGAGGTTCTTGAATTTGAAAAAATGTGTTAAAACTCAAATGACAAGGTTTTAAAATAAGAAGAATCGGGCTCAAACCTGCACATGAGGAACCTCCAATTTTTCTAAAGAATCAAAACCCATATTCAAAAGAAGAACTGTAGAACACTGGTCCAAACAAATCATATTTTGACAAGGTTCTTGTTGGACTGCACTTTAGACCATCTATCTAAGAAGCAAGGTAGTTTGATTGTTTTGTACTTATGAGATCCACTGAACCGGGATGCTTCAAATTGCATTCTTGATCTCTTTGGAAAGCTCTTGACAAAGAGGGGTGCATTGGCTTGGTTTCATGGTGTTTGGACTTGAGCTGAAAATTCAAGTAAATTCCTGAAAATCAGGTTTTGAAAGGAAAAATCAGTTGAAAACATGGTAACACTTGGGCCAATGGCATAGGCCACACCAGTTTATCTATGAAGGAAGGGAGTTTGTTTTGTTTTGTAGTTATGAGATCAACCGAACTGGGATGCTTTAGATGGTGTTCTTGATGTCTTTGGAAAGCTCTCCACAAGAAGGGGTGCATGGGCTTGGTTTCATGACATTTGGACTTGTGGTGCAAAAGTTTTCGAATATTGAATAATTTCTTCACTGAAAATTAAATTAAATCATAGCTGAAAATTTCGAAGGAATTGGAATGTACCTTTGGTATTGTTGGAAAGATCTTGATGAGCAGGATTTAATGGAATTTATTTGGTAAGATTTGGATTTAGAATGTGAGAGATATTGATTTTAAAGTGATTTCTGCTACTGAAAATTCAAATAAACTCCAAAAAGCCAGGTTTTGGAAGGAAAAATCAGTTGAGGACATGGTAACACTTGAAGGCTTACCATTCGATTCAAGCATGATTTCCTTTCATATTTGGCTGTTCAAAAAATTGATAGATAGATTGCAAAACAATGTTCACATGTTAAGTTCCCCTATTTTGTAATGGGTACACACTTGGGCCAACAACACAGGCCACACTAGTCATCTTTAACAAAAGTAAGCCTCGGCAAGGTAAGGTAAAAGGTTAACGGGTAATACATTGTCTCCTACCCTTACCTTACCATTACCTTTACCTGATTCGCCCACGCCTACCTTTACCTTTCCCTACCCCTTCAACCGAGTAATTACCCAGTAAAATGTTCGAATTGTATTCTGTGGGACATTTTATTCAAAGATTGACTTGAGAGAACAAGACTCACAATTGTTGGGCTCGTGTAGCTCGTCTTTTGAGAAACCTACAAACAGAATCAAGTAGGTTTGTAGGTTTGAGAACAGACTGTGGCGGACTCAAGCCTGATGGTGGGCTCCTTGCGGATTGACGACAGACTCCATTAAGGCACCGGGGCCATAATAAATAATTTACCCAGTTACCTGTAATTACCGGGTAATCGGGTAATCCGTTTGGCTTTACCTTTACTCTACCCGCTACCTTACCTGTTGCCTTCCCTTCACCCTTTATCACTAACTTTTACCGTTTTACCAGGTAACAACCGGTTGTCTACCTTACCTTGCCGAGGCCTAAACAAAAGCATGAAAGAACCAGAACCTTGTCCAAAGATTTCTGCATATTTGATAACTTGTTCCTGAAAGATGAAACCCTTACCCCAATGTTCCATAAATTTGATAAAAAGTCTAACCCAAGACTGTAGGTTTCCTTAAAAGGAGAATACTGGCCAACATTGTCACCCAAATCAAAATGACAATGTGGGACAGTGCATTTTCTCATATAAATGCCAAAAGATCCATTAAGTTTACTTTTCTAATTGTTAAGAAATCAGTGAAATACCCATGTCACAAATGTCAGCAAACCCTAGATCACTAGGTATCAGGTTGGTCCTTTGATCTCATGAGAGCTGTTCTTACAAAGGCAGAAAACCGGTTTTGATATGAATACCATTCTCAAAATGGTGAAAATAATGATTTAGAACTGCTGAAACCTGCAATTGTTTCCCATTTGTTCATGAAAACCATAAGCTCTTTCAATTTTTGAAATAACCATAACCAAAGGTTTTAAAATTCCGATTGTTTTCAAATAACCAAAACCAAGGGTCTCTTTGATTTTAAAGATTTCAAAAAAAATGGAACCAAGGTTATTAACAAAATCATATACCCACACAAGTTAATTAGTCCTGTTAAATATAGGTTGCAGGGAACCAAGCTTTTTGGAGCTACAAGCCTCAAGGAAAATGAAATGGTAGGTACCCATTCCTGGCTAAAGTGAACCAGCACTCCCATGGAGGAGGGATGGTGTGTGGATAAGACACACTTTTTCTTTGTATTTACTGTTCCATAGCTAACCATGGTGGTGGTTAGCTTTGTAATAACCATCCACATGTACTATGTAGCTAACTATTTATTTGTAGCTCCGTCAAATGACTTACCTACTTACAAATTCTACTTACCCTCTTTCCTAGACAATTACCCTGGGTAATGTGAGGTGGAAGTAAGGGGTTTAGGCCAGGTGAACGGGCGCCCACATTTCATACCTTCATTGTTTTGAGTGAGACCTCTTACTGGCCATATTAAGCTCAAAAAAGCATTAGATTTGAATTCAGAGACCCTGATCTAGTCTAAGCATGGGAGATTTGTGATATTTAAAAATAATTTAAATGAATTTTGGGATTTTTACCCTGGTACTAACGTGGGTAAGGGTTGACCCAAGGCCGAGGGTTTATAGGATAGATAACCAAGGCGACACCTTGGTAACTCGGTTGAGGTTCATCCACAGATGAGTCACAACAAGTTTCCAGTCGCTGGTGTAACCTGGTGGTTGCTGGGTCAAATAATCCACTCTACTAGATTTAGATAGCTTCCTGCACTATCTAAACTTCACCTAATAATGCGATACCACTCTATCTTTGATACGTAGATAAGTAACTTCCACCTGCTGGTGTTGTTAAATTTAGAACCATTACAATATTAGGGTAAGTACAGCTTGGTACGATTGACAATATACCAAGGAAGGTACAGCTAACTCCCGTTGACACGGGTTCATTCGGGGGTTGGTAGGCTTCTAGTGAGTCGAAAATAGCTTCACGCAAAGTCGCCACTCAAAGAGAATGGTCGATGGCATTTGACTGTGGAGAACCAAGCATCGTGGTCTTTTTATTGATCTCTCTTGAGTCCTACTAGAGAACATAGAAGCCAGCTTTTTTTATAGCCAAGAAGAGAAATTAAAATTCAAAATTCGTAAAATTAATAAGTGGTTTTGGAGGTTTTATATCGCCAGCCTGCGTGCGTGTGCGCGAGAAACACAGGATCAGGTGCTGGATTTTGGTTTTCGGCGTGTAGTCAAAATATACAAGGCTGAAATTAAAGAATTGTTTGACTTCATATTTGGTGTGTATAGCCAGATTTTAGATAAATTTTCCTGGCGATGATCAACAGTTTTTCTACATCTTCCAAACAAAAATCCTTAAAAAGAGACACTGATAGAACGTAGAGGGATGTGGACTAGGGAGAGTTGAGAACGCGGCAAAAAAAGTTATTGTCTTTCTCTGGCTTGGAAGTTGGAAATGGTTGTAGTGGATATATTAAGTTGTTGATATATTAAGCCACTCGCACAAAGCTGGCGGAGAATTCGGGAACCTACTACTGCACTTGCGACAACTAATAATTAATCCTGGCTTGCCGCTTGCTTTGCGTATCAGCGTGGAATTTGGGCTATGTTGTGCATTGACTTCTGTGCTTTCGGTGCTCACTTCACCCATGCTGGTAACTTGCCTTGTGCTTTCCCTGAAGCTGATGATGCACAGCCAACCCATTAACCCACCAAGCATAGGATTGAAGCCGACCTACCCTTAGCAAACTGGGAAGTAGTAAGAATAGTAAGAACATCTCGAGTGGTAAGTTAGTATATTTTCATGCTGTCATGCTTTTCAGTCTTGTTCTAAATGCTAGTTTTGCTGGGTTGCGTGGTGGTTCCCATTCCATAACTTGCAAGTTTTCTTAGCTACTGCTTACCATTTGGGTATTAGAATGTAAAAAACCCATTACTGAAAGTGACGACATCACGCAGCTCTAGTAAGCCTAATTCTAGCTCACGGATTTTCTCGACCAGGTATATATTTTGCTCTGGAAATAACTGGAAGGAGTTATTCTCTGAAGGTGTCAAAGCCTACTGATCAGTGCGTACTTAACGAAAGAATGACATTGAAACGGGAGGAGGTTTTAGAGAATTGAAAGAGGATTCTAAAGGATTTTACTTGTGAACGCAAAAAATGTTGTTAGGGCGCGTTTACTAGATCTGTGCCTTTGTAGACAGAAGGTCAGGTTGTAAATGTCTTTTCCTATAATACACAAATCCACAATATTTAGAGTCCTGTACTGAACTGTTCCACCTATGATTTCAAAAGAAAGTCTAGTACTATATGGTCCATAACCTTATCAAAGGTTCAGATCCTTCAAGTACAACAGATAGTATGTATGTGACTGTCAAACCTTTATACCCAGTACAGTGTTGGTAGTAAAAGCGTCTACTTGGGGAGCATTAAAAATATCAGAAGTTTTTGTGAATGACCAATCAAAGTCGGCCGTTGCTAAAAAACCTTAATACCTGTTTTTGTGAGCAAATCCTTTCTTGCATGAATACATAATATTATTTTAAGGGCACTGCTGGACTAAATATATTATTTAACTCGAATTATGCACTATATGTCGCTATTGGTGAAACAAGACTCCATTTCAGTGGCTTTCCATTAGGCTATTCTGATCACAACATATTGTGTATTTGATCATAGCAGCCCAATAAAAAGAGAACTTACGGTAACGCTGGATTTTCATGCTGGGCAACATGCTAAAATTGTGCATCATGGGCACATAACACATTTGCTAAATTATTGCCCTTTAACAACTGTGACGCGGTTGCCTGGTCACATCCTACTACGTAGCTTGACGACAAACAGCTGGAGATCGTTCGGAGCTAGCCGCGGGTTGTCCAGGCAATATGGTCAACCTAAGGCATCTAAAAGTTAAATTGTCGCCCACGGTAAAAGTAGAGCTTAATTGTGAAACTTGCAATTAAAACTTTTTGGACATACGCACTGCCTGCTCTAATTTCCAGGAAAATAGAAATTCTCTTCGATCCTCTCTTGGCACCGGCCTGACGTTGAAGCGGGTCCTGCAACCCCACAAAGTGAGCAACCTTAATGCAAAGATAACACACACGATCAATAATTATACACATGTTCAAAAGAATCAATTTCTGGACAGTTTAATTAGTTGGGGCGAAAGAGCGGAGACTGCATTAAAATGGCATATTATTTTCATAAAAACTTCACCTAGTTTAGTGGAGATCAAGTGGTAGATGGGAATCTTAAATATGATCAAGATCGTTATTATCCTCTATATCAATTAAAGGTTCCTTCTAGTTCTCGGGTAGGTGGGGGAAGCCTGGGACGCCTCGACACCATAGAGTCAATGAGCCAGACAGCAGCTCTGATGTGCGTTTGCACTTGCACCTCGATGCCTTAGTGCGGAATTAGAAATTTCAATTAAATGTACTTATCTCGAAATTGAAACTTTGACGATAATTGTTGCGAAATGAGAGCGAAATCCACGATATAAATTTTGGGGTTTGATTTATGATCACCGGGTGGTTAGCCTAATCATAAACTACAGCTTGGTTCTGCAGCAAGGTGCCTAATGATTAAAAATTTTATTTTTTCATTTAGGAAACATAATAATATTTTAGAATTAAGCATTATACTAAATAATGACGCTAGTGTGCTTGAGAGTTTCCTTCAGATTTTCAGCATGGCAGGCATGTATTTTTTAGAGTTTTTTGCAATTTAAAAAAGTAATTAATTAGGTACTACGATAGTTCTAGTTCCGAACAACGAAATTGCTATAGGAATCCATCTAGTAGGCAGGCATAATTTCACAGTTTATTACCATATGTGAGTTGATGAGTTTTGTCACCATGGTCCCAAGAGGATTCCACTATATATTCAACTGTATAGATGAGGACCCCTAGAGCATCTCCAGCAGCGCCCCCTCATTTGGACTGGTATCATTACCCAACCCACCACCTCGCCCATAAACATGAATTTTGAACAGTACTTTACTCAATTTAAGCTAAGTATCGTTACTTGAGACAATCACTGTGACCCACCAATTAGAGGCAGTTGTTTGATCTTATTGTTTGGTCCTATGGCTTTAGTGAAAGAGCTCAATATTCAACGCAAAAGTTCCCTCCAACTTAACGATACAGTCCACTGCTATGCCAGAGATTTTTTACATCGTTGACTCAAATTTCAAACGCAATTAGCACTTGAAATGCAATATTTTTACACCATCAACATGGCACGCCACAAAAATCAAGATGAATAGATTTGTAAGTTCCAACGTTTGTCCCTAATTTAATTTTCAAATCTCGAACTGGATGGACGTTGAAGAAGAAACCAGGTCATCATCAGTCATCGTTTTTTCATTGGTGAATGGATTTATGACGTATTAGGCACGCCGTGAGTCCTTGTCTTCATCCTCATGCCCAAACTAGGCCGAATCAGATTTGTAGCTTACAAAAAATCTAGCATGGTAACAGAAGAAACAGTTCTTGAAGAACAGTGTTTTGCAGCATATTGTCTTAAAGGACTGTGTTCACGTTAGGGGGGTGTTTAGCGTCTGCTAGATTATACTTTAACTTGTAACTGTCATGCGTGATGGACCTATAAAGAAGAGATAATTATCGCTCCAGTAGTTTCTCTTCCAGAATGCACCAACAAAATTTTGGCAAATTGAGCACCTGGAAAGAATTCCTTTGACTTCTTTATCAAAAGCTGCACGTCTCGCACAGGCTATTGATGGTTTTCCATGTTTATCGGGGTGCAGCTTTGCGCCGCGTCAAAATCGTGTGAAGTCAGCGCTTTAGCTCTTGTATAAAACAGTGTCACCATATCTCCATGGTTCACAGTTTCTGCTGGACAAGTTCCTTGTAATCACAGATCTACCAGCTCCGAGATACCAGCTGCAATCTGATTCCACTGCAGCAGCTGCTGCTGCCCTGAACGTGAGCTATCTCATTTGTACACAGAAAGCTCTTACAACGACGTTTACAGTTCCTGAAAAGCTCCAGTTCTTTGGAAATCAAAGATCTAGTGCTGAAGTACTGCCGTTTGGCGACTTATCAGAACTGAAGCTCCGGGTCGCAAAATTATTCCTTCAGAGTTTCAACAGCCTTTACCTGCAGCTACTATCGACGCTCCCACGCAAAGGCGCTTTGAAGAGTTTGTAGAGTACTTGGAAAATGGAGAAAGGAATGCTAGTAGGCGGATTGTTGGTGGTCGTGCTGTGGGGTATGTGTGTAGTTTCATCTGTAGAAGCTGCCGGTGGCAACTTCCAGCAGGGTGGTCCTGGCCGTGCGCCGCAACCAACTTATGGACTCAACTTCTACAGAAAATCGTGTCCGGCCGCAGAAAACATCATCAGATCGGCTGCTATCAAGAAATGGAATAAAGACAAAACCATTACAGCCGGTTTGCTGCGCATGCTCTTCCATGACTGCTTCGTCACGGTAAGTCTATAATGCACTGTAGAGAGCTCTATGTTCATCGGGAGTAGTAGTGTCAAACGCTCTAGATAACCGTGGTTTCTAACTAGTTGGATTCAAGCAGGTGCAATCAAAGATTAGCTGTAGATCACTAATGCATTAAGCTGGAATATCGTGCATGTACAACTCTAACAATTAGTTGTGCTTGCTCTTCTCTATTCCAAAACATCTCTGCAGGGCTGTGATGCGTCGCTTCTGATACTGAGCACACCTGGAAATCAAGCTGAGATTGAAGCGGGCCCCAATCTAACAATTCACGGTCAGGACCTGATTAATACCATCAAGACCCAGCTTGAGGCAGCTTGCCCAGGCGTCGTTTCCTGCGCTGACATCATCGCCCTCGCCACCCGTGAGGTGGTTCTTCTGGTACAAATCTATATACCATTACCACACCAGCTTGCAAGAACTTTGCAGGAACTACTTATAATCCTCCCTAGACTGAAAAGATGAAAGAATAATTAATCTAGATGGAAAGATCTAAGAAAGAGAAGCTCGCCGGGATCCATTCTAAGATGGATAAGACGAAATCTTGTTAAGCTATCTTGATTGTAAACTAACAATCTGAAACTTGCCGGCAATATGCAGGCTGGGGGCCCCTTCATTAATTTCCCCACAGGACGCAGGGACGGAGTCGTGTCACAGGCGTCGGCCGTGAACTTGCCCGGACCCTCTGACACTGTCTCGCAGGCGATTGCAGCTTTCCAGTCGATAGGCCTCAACGTTAACGACCTTGTCACTCTTCTAGGTGAGAATTCCTTCACTGCATACATGTGGATTCATGATACCCTCTCTCTCAACTTTGTCTGAAGCTCCAATATCCCTAGTGCAGAAGGTACGACTACACAGACTGTTATAGTTTGTGTGTATGGCAAGCACTTTGCAAGTCTGATGAAGATCAATAACAGAGCGATCTCAAATGTGAAATTTCCGGTTGCATGTATGGTGGACGCAGGGGCTCATACGGTGGGAGTTGCGCACTGTTTGTTTTTCTCGGACCGACTTTACAACTTCCAAGGAACTGGACGTCCGGACCCCACCATAGCTCCATCTCTGCTGAATTCCTTGAAGGCTCAGTGCCCTCAAAGTGCGACCGGCGCCTTGGGCAACCCGGTGGCGCTCGACCAAGGCACCCCCTTCCGTGTCGACACCAGCTACTTCCAACAGCTCGGGTTGAACCATGGCATTCTGCAAATCGATCAAGAGCTTACTCACGACCGGAGAACTTCGGGGTTGGTGAGGTCATTCACGCCTTCTCAGGGCGGCAGAAGTGGTTTCAGCGGTGGCCAGTGGGGACCCAGCTTCGCACGCTCTATGGTGAAGCTCGGCAACGTCGGGGTTTTGACAGGCAATAAGGGACAGATTCGACACACTTGTGGTGCAATCAATCACTAGACCTTGAGCGGCTCTTCTAGATCTCGAGAAATTTTTAACTTAGTACAGTGGTCTGAGTTCGCAAACACAGATTGATTCAGAGGTTTGCAGCTAGCTAGCTACCAACTACTGTTGCAAGCTCAGTGGAAATGGTTGAGCTCAGTTGGAATTTAGGTTTTCAATAAGCTGGTCGTGAAGTAGGGACAGTCCAGCGAGGGTTAGAGACCTTTGTCTGGCTGTTGCAAACCACATGAATGTAGATACGAGTTCTCAATTGATTGTCTGAGTCACATTTGAACAATAAAACGAATAGCTGCAAAAATCTGCACTACGTTCCTACCACCCATGATTTCATGCGCGAAACTAGTCCACATATATGGATCCTGCAGGATTATCTATGAAGGTAGTTTGTTTGTTTTGATTGTCATGTTGAGTATCTTCCAAACCCTAGTGAATTTTGTTTATACACTCTTGGTGGTGCCTTTTGAAAGCCCTTGATGAGTAGGGGCGCACAGAGACGTTGGTTTCACAATGTCTCCACCATATGAGTTATTGAGTATTGAACAATTATTTCATTGAAAATTCATCTAAATCAAAACTGAAAATCATAAGGGAATTTGGGCGTGCTCTTGGTATTGTTGGAAAGTCTCTAAGTAAGTAGGATTTAATGAAGGTGATCTTATTCAGATAAGGTGTGAAAATATTGAATTTTGAGTTTATTTGTCATTGAAAATTCAATTAGATTAAAGACATGGTTTTGGAAGGAAAAACTAGTTGAGTGACTAGTTCACATTTAGGCCAACGCCATTGGTTACACTATCCATCTATGAAGCAAGGTAGATTGTTTTGTTTTGTCAAGCTAAGATCTCCCAAACCAACCATGGGGCTGCTCTTGATATCTTCGGAAAGCTCTCAATGAGTAGGGGTGCATTGACTTGGTTTGAACCGTTTGGAGTTACGGTGTGGAAGCTATTGATTAGTGAACCATTTTCTCAATGAAAATTAAATGAATTCGAAACTGAAAATTTTATTGGAATTTGGGGGCGTTCTTGGTATTGTTTGTTGGAAAGCCCTTGGCAAGTCAGATTTAATAAAGTTTATTTCACAATTTTCAGAGCTAAGGTGTGCAAGATATTGATTTTGAGTGGATTCTTGCTTTCAAATGCAGTTCCTGAAGGTACAGAGCAAGGAATGAAGAGCTTGGTTGAGGATCATGTGAGTTTGGATCGCCCTGGTTTCCTCACAGATTGAACAACCTTGGTTTTGAAATACTTCCCCAGTAAAGAAGAGATAGCTGCTCATTTACTGCCTCCTGACACTAGAAATGATCTCAGTCGATAGGCAAGCATTTGTGTGAAGAAGAACGCCGGCATTTTCTCACAGCAGTTTCACAATATAATTGATCAAAGAATGCTCACAACTGGGTGCACTGATTGAGCCTCATAGAGTAGCTCCACCGGTGCTCAGTATGTGACCTTGCAAAAACATTTCTCGCGTCCAAGATTAGTTATGAATACCTTTTTTTTTCCAACCCCACCCATAAAACTATAACTGGAACTGCAAACATGTGCGAGACTACTGATAGCAACCCATTCGGATCAACGAAACTATATGGCCAATCAAGACCAGGTGTTAGGCTCTTCTGTGCCTTTTACCAACCTAAGCATCTTGCGGAAAAAGGCTGGGCCAAAACTACCCCGCATGTTTTGACTTTTCTTTATGCAATTTTCTTTAGCTGGGCCATATTGAGCACTGGTGGAGCTGCTGTTATAAGCTGGGCTTTCGAGTGGCATGCAACATTTCTTTGATCACGACAGTTGCACCATTACCCCCCGTGACTCATGTAACTTCATCTGCAACTTAGGCTGACTGGTAGATAGCAGCTCCAGGGATTTAGGGTAGCCATAATTTACAACACCCACAACCTATTAAACAAAAATGTAGACAGCCTAAGAGAAGACTTGAACGCTATAATTGCCGGCGGGTAATTAGCGGCCTTGCAGTTGTATGTTCAATTTAGGGTTTTGATGTGCATAATGCAGATGACCCAGATGAAGAAATACATGCACTCTAGCACCACAATGGGGTTCATTTTGTCATAATCATTTTTTTATGGACTAATTCTCTGGCTATACAAGACTTTTTTTAATGGCATCAAGGGTATTGATAGCATATTTGGCTATGGTATTTAAGATGGTACGAGAATTGCCTTTGGGTGTTTGAGAATGGCGACATTGAGATTTGTCTGTTCAACGTGTGGCCATGTTTACATATTTGGGACAAACCAGAATACAAGCCTCAAGGTGGACTTTTTGCTTACATATTAAATTATTGACAATAAAGGAGTACTACACTCAGATAAACATCACCCAAAATCTCAACTTTCAAAACATGCAACCCAACACCCACATAACTTGAAAAGTGATTGGCTATCATAACCACATCTGCAACTTTTACCTACTTCCACATAATTCATCCAAAATTTATACTTTGATTTCTGGAAAAAATAATACAAACATTTGAAAAGAAACATATATCCTCACGACTTACAAGATGCAAATGGCAACTGAAAGGAAAAATTCGTGTGGTTGTAAATAAATCTAACAATTTGTGTGGTATTCAATGTAGACTTTCTTCCATGATGCAATGGTTGCATCGTATGAAAAATTAGTGACATTGTAAAAATTTTGAGTGAATATGGACATACACAAATCAAAACAAGTGATCAATTGTGCAATTTATTCTTCGTGAAAGTTAAGTTGTTGGTCTTTTCATTTTTCAACTGAACCCAAAACTTGCACCATAATTATTTCAACAGTCTTCATGTAGTCATTTAATTTAAGGACCAAAAGTGGAGAAGAGTAGATCTTCAACCACATTTGAATGATGAAATTCACATTTGATGGTTCCCACATAATTACTTACATATCAAGTTGTCTGCATTCAAAAGCCAAAGAGTTATGACATAGAATATAACCATATTTTGATCCAAATGTGGGAGGACTTAGTTCCTAATAACATTTTCTTCACACAACCAATACTGTGTGTACATCATACCAAGAATTGACATGATTTGCACACAAAAAAAAACTTACAAGACAACTAAACATACAAGGATACAATCAAAGTTTGTGCATTGAGTTGTTGTAGGTGTTGGATGAAATGTCAAATGTGGATGGTGCACATGTAATGTTGTTGCAAGAACCCAATTATGCAACTATTTTTGAAAAAATTAGCATCTTACCTTTGAGGATTCTATTTCTTCAACCCCCACCAACACCTATGTCTTTTCTTCTTACTCATTTGAAGATTGATCAAGGACTTTAGCTTGCATGATCAAGAAAGAAATGTTCTATGACCTATCCAAATTATTTAAGATGTATCAATTTTTTGTCACAAGATCATCTTTTTCAATACTCCTTTACCTAGTCCTACTTTATCATACCCAAGACACAAATTGAATGATATTGATGGAATCTTGAATTGTGATTGTCTAAGATAGTGTATTGTAAAACATTTGACATTATTTATTCATTTATATTTATGGGGATCAAAATATAGAGAAAAAAGGACTTCATTAATGACTAGGTCCTTTAATCTTTAAACATGCAATTTTCATCATTTCTATCATGAGATTGATCATTTATATTCACATGAACATAAGCACTATCAAAACCTCCACAATGATGAAGCCTATAGATACGACTAACAATGGCTAAACCTAAATGCCAAGTATAATAGCAAGTAAAAATTACCATTAGAATTGTGTGAAACCTAGGTGAGGGGCAATTGTTCACGACAATGTGAACAGACAGCCAAAAAAAAAAAAAGAAAAAAGAACTCGATGAAAGAAAAATTGTCATATGAACTCACTGAAAGCAAAATCATCATACTTGCAAAAAAAATTTAACATAGAGTCAAGGCTTAGTTGTTGCATTTTTAAAAAACTTTGTACTTACACAACTTGAGAAGATGAACCTATTTAAAAGTGTCGGCAGCCCAGTCTAAGTTCAAAGTTCAAATTCATATAGAAGCAATACCACAATATAAATCCAAATCCAAATTCAACAAAATTTAAACTCTTTATCCAAATACCCTAAAAACATAACTTAGAACCTGGACCTGAACTTGCCAACATGTGTCATTATCTAATGTAAAACACCAATACAATTCAACTTTTAAAAACACAATTGTGATTGAATTTCAGAGGACTTATGGACAAAGTTACTCACAAAAATGATGAACCTTACCCATATGACGGCTCATCTGTTGAGGCAGAAAGTTTACTAAGGCACCCTCCACATAGCACTGGAAAAATTCTACTTGTTCTTTACATGAAGGTCAGAAACAGGACTGGAGTTTGCATCTAGATTTGAGAAAGCAAATATATTCTCAGTTCTATTTCTTAAAAACCATTTCTTAAAGTAATATGCCACCTTGAAAGTGATTTTTTTATTCCGCCTCCTCGTTTGCATTGTGATCTTCTTTTAGCAAGTATTAATTTTCCACTTTCTTAGCTTTTTTTCTGGACATATTTTTTGAGCTTTTTCATTAGTGCACTGTGAAGTGGTTCTAACATCAAACCTTGAACCGTCCTCCGCTCGATCTTCTACAAGAAACAACGCCGGGGACTTGGATCGATAATAGGGAATGGTTTGCTTGTACTAAAAATGCGCGTGGAATGCTAGTTGTTGTTTTATTTATATTAGTCAGCAGAGTAATTCATTTTAGTGATCCTGCTGTTGATTGGAGCCCGAATCGCGACTGTCTTCTCATCTGATCCTCAATTGTACTTTATTACGCACGGCAATTGAACCATGTTCACGATGAAATGTTGTATTTCTCTATTAGCAATTGTTTGGTGGCAACTGCAAGTTGAACTTGAGATTGTTTCCTTGACTTGATGTTGCTTGTTGATTGGATCGGGCGTTTGACTTCTGTTTTTCGTCCTTTGGAAGTTTGTATTGAGCAATTTGCCACTATTTCGACCGATTCTAGGTCTAGGAATTTAGGGGTCACCGTTGGCTGATCAATGAAGTTTTATCATCTTCCACAACTCTTCAGCGAAATTGCTCCTACAGAAGGCCTATCCAAATCCTCTAACATATAAAATCCCCTTGCAGTTGTAGAATCTCCAGATCAGTTTTTGCAATATGTTGTAGAGTAATGACTATTAAGAACATTTGCAACAAATCTTAGCTCGAAAATTGAGGAAAGTTTTGGAGATTTGTTTTTGGGAAGAATCTAGTTGGGAGATGGAAGATTTTTGAGGCTAAAACCAAATAAAGTTGGAGTAAGGTCTGGTCTCTCAGATGATTGACACTCTTATCTCTTTGTTGGTTGTTGCGACAAAATGCTGAGATGACAATTTAGTTGCTCATAGCCTGGTGCAGTCAAACCTCAAGATAAATCAATTGAAAATGTTTAAACATCAAACCGGCTAATGCAATGAATTCAGCAGTGCATGAGCTAGTAAGAAGCTGGTGTGCTGATGTTAGGTTTGGGCTCATGACTAAGGCTGAAGCATGAGAAAGAAAGCAAGTCAAAAAACATCTGAGTATTATGAGAAAGTAAGCTAACTGAATGGGTAACAAACACAACAACTAGACCCTCGATTTGATAGTTTCATATTTAAAAGCCTGTTGAAAACTTTCAAAAAATTTAGTTTTGAAATAGTTTGCAATTTAAGTTGAACAAGCTAGGGGTTGTCCAAAGCCAATTAGCTTCAAATGTGCACATTGAACTTCAACCACGGGTATCAAACAAGCTTGTGACTCATTTCAAGCTTAGATTCAAGCTGCTGCTAGAGTTTTTTTGCTTTCTGAAGAGAAAACATCTCAATCAATGCAGCTAGGTCAAATTCCACTGTTGATATCTCAATTGAACTTCGAATGAATGTCAATTTACGAGCTTGCAACTCATTTTCAAGTTGCTACACTCTTAAGAGAAAAACATCTCAATCAAATCAAAGCAGCTGGGTCAAATTCCACTCGCGATATCTCAGTTGAGGGGGCAAGAACAACCACTTGCCGAAACGCAAGAGCTTTTAGAAAAGGAATCCAGAGACGACTTAGAAATTTGGGCTCAACTCTTAAATCACGATTTTTTTTGCAACTTTGAGTGTGCAAATGTTGCTCGGTTTTTGTGTATTATACAAGCTGTGTCAGAGTTGAAGAGATCACATCTATGCCAAACAACTCGTGGTAAAGTTGTTCAACTGGATATGAGTTTTGTGAACAAGCTCAACATTTAGAATCATCTTCAGAGGATAGATCATCTTCACTGTCACTAGCTACAGCGTGCTGTCTTTTAAGCTGCTGTTCAACACATCGTCTACGTAACTTAGAATACTTTTGCCGATGTCGTTGAGGAGTGCTATAGAGATCACTATAATTATTACTACGTCGTCGTGTTCTCGTATCGGCAGATGCATAGTCGTCGTGATGATCGCCACTAGACTTGTTCTCGGTGTCACTTTCCTCTTGTTCAGAAATTTTCCTATCCCTTTTGCAGTGTGGACGTTGAGGTTCATGAGCAGAAGCCCTGGACATCATGCCTAATCTTGATACAGACTTTGTGGTTTGGTGAATCGTCTTGCCGCTGGTATTATTGCAAAGATATGATCGACTTGTCTTGGCGTTGGGATGGTGATGATGCAATGCGGCCTTGCCGTATGAGTTTCGACTCGCCGTCTTCAAGGTGTTGTTGCTGCTCTGATAATACGGAGCCAACTTGCTGTTGCGACTGGTTTTCTTGCCGCTGGATTGATTCGTCTTGCTACGTGATGGCGGCATCCCATGATGATTTGACATTGACTTCAATCCGCCTTTGAATTTGGAGTCCCTTATCGTCGGACCTTTCCCGGGTACAGCATCCTTCAAGAAGGGTTGAAGGATTTGACGCTTTTTGCGTTTGATTTTGCAGCGTCCGTCTATCTTCTTGCCCAATCTTTTGTCTCGCAGTGACGTCGGGTGGCGAGTTTTGTGAATGCGTCGCTTGGATTTCCGTCGTCCTCCTCGTACAGTAGGAGGAAAACAGCCACTACTTCTTCTACTACTATTGCCGCCAGCAGAAGATTTGTTTGTGGCAGATCTTAGCTGATACCTTCCCCGTGTTGGTCTCTGCATAGCCGCCTTCAAGCGTAAGCCTACAGACTTCTTCCTGTTCATAGGAATCTTGGTCATGTATTTTGCCTCCAAGAACTTGAAAATCTCCGCTTGGGTTGATCCCGGTCTATCCTTGAGTGTGACCAAGGCGTCATCCGTTAGAGTATCTAATGGCTGGCTAGACTTCTGAGCATGATCGCTGGAGGAGTTCCCCATTACAAGCCTGTACTAAGGACTTGAATTTTTTTCAAACCCTGACTCAGGATTCTTACACAATTCAGCCTGTGAAATAGCTGCTTCCTTTTCCTTCAGCTTCAAAGATCAAACCAAAAACAGCCTGATAAAAAACGTAGGGAAAAACCTTGTGTCCCTCCTTTGCAAATTGAGCCTCCAGATCATTCCCTAGACAATAAATCTATAAACCTTTTTGTCATTCCAAGATGCAGTTTGTCCTTGAAATTCCTTTCAGAACCTTGGAAAGCTTAAATAGAACACCACAGAGATAAGGACTCAGGTTTTTGGCTTGAAATTTTAGCTCATGAACTTGGGCTTTTCACCCATACTCATATGAATGAGGTTGCACCAATCTGCTTTGTTTGCTTGCCAGGCACAAAGTTCCAATCAGCCATCACTCTGGATGGTGTTCCCTGGGGATCATTCCTCCTTGTGTCCATGCAATGAAAACCTTCCTTCCTGCCTCATCAAGATCAGTGCAACCAAGAGACATTGGCCTCAGACCACTAGAATCCAAAACCAAAGATAATTTGCATGACATGGTGAAGAATGTACCAAGAGGTGCCAAAGATGTATTATCCGGTTTGATGTTCTCATGACCCTTGGAATCTTATGCTGACTTTGGGGTTTGAGAGGTTTTGTTTTGAACTTCAAATCATTTTGCTTCTTCTAGTGGCTGCACTGGAACCCTTCAATTGGTGCCCTTCAACTCAATTTAAGCCAGTTAGTTACCATCCAGCAGATAAGAGACACAACTGTTGTAACTCCATCAAGGTGGTGACATTTTGACACTAGAGGTGATTTCCTTTATGCTTCTTATCTTCTCTACTCCTCCACAGAATGCAATTTGTAGTGTATCTCTGTACATAGAAAAACTTGGTTCCACACATGTATGGTGACTATGCAGATGCATCTCTGGCAATTTGTGCACAAGCCGGATGATCATGATCTCATTGTTGAAGATCTCAGTAGCTCGATTGCGGATGCCAAATTGGAAGGAAATCTGCTGGCCACAGGCAATCTTCTGCCAGCTTATGAAGATTCATCATAAACACTCTGAGAGCGTGTGCTGTGATGTGATTGATGGTGAACATTATTAAACCACTCATGTGCAGTGACAGCACCAAATCTTGTCCAGGACATGCCCTCTGATGTTGCACGCAAGAACTTTTTATTAAGTGAGAATCTTTTATACACATTTCCTTGGTGTCTTTCTTGTAGGCAACCCACATTTTGGTTGTGAAAAACTGATACTATATACCATGTTGGAGTCTTTGGATTCTCTGGCTTCAACTGACAGGAACAGGATGTCTTGAAGTCTGCAACATCTTTTAATTGGGAACTGCCAATGATTCTACATTACCGAATTTTCATATTACCAGCCACACCACTTAGATGGGATTTAAGAGCCTTAGGGTTTGCCCACTGTGAATTTGTATATGCGTCATCCTCATCTAGGGCCAATGTCTGCCATCACAATTACCACGCACAGGATTTTCAGAACTCAACATCATCACAACTCTACATAGCGGCAGCAAATCCATGAAAATGTTTGTGGTGGCAGTTCATGTGTGACTCCAACAACTAAGAACCAGAGACCTCCTAACCAGGGAGAGCCTTTTCAGTGAACTAGAATTGTCTCTGGGCACAAAAAGCTTGGGATAATACTGTCACATGTTGATTTTACTCCTCTTGCTAAGCACTTGACCAAAACTTGAAAGTGAAAGAGCTTGAAAGTGAATGAGATGTAAGAAGGTGGGGTATCCATGATGTGAAATGATTTGGGAATCTGTGAAAGATTTTATCTTTCTTAGGATTATGTCACCTTCTGCTGTTCTTGTTGCCTATAGTGCCATGCCAACATTGCCTTGTGCGTCTCAGCATCAATAGGCTGCCATCCATCCACCAAGAAATACGACAATCCTCACCAGCGTCAGATACTTTGCTTGATTGGTTAAGCCTATCAAGCAAGCTCAAAAGCACTTCAGACCTAGATACATGAGCAACCTGGAATGTCTTCCAATACACCTAAGAAATTACATCATAGAAACTTACTGGTTCACGGGGAGGACAGCCTTGTCCTTTGTCCTGCAACTTAACAATAACCTGCCAATCCTCCAATGTCCTCAGTTTGAATAGAATTCATGGAGTGTTTGTAATACAATGACATGACTCAGGTCAGAGATGCAATGCCCTTAAAGCTAAAGCAAGCATTTTCTCCACCAAATAGATGTTGTGAACAATGGGGAACAGATATGTGTAGTTTGTGACCAAGTGGCATTTGGGCAGGTATACCTTGGTCTTCTCATTTTTGCCAATGTGATCCTGTAAGCACTTGTTACGCATCAGCTCCTTTCCTGCCCACCAGATGTGTGCTGTGTCTGGATCCAAGGACTCTGGCACTGTATAAATCACAAATGCACTAGTAACTCAACCATAGGGCTGAACTCCTTCGTCTCATCCTCATGATCAATCTCTAAACTTCCAACATCATGAATCAGTTGTAATTTTGTCATAGTAAAAGACTTCAGCACAATTGTAGCTGCTGCATATATCCTTCATCAAACACTTTCGGATCTTTTGTCACAAAAGTTTTATCATCTTTGTGTACAAATGAGAGCACTGCGCATGTTGTGAAACAATCCCTAGACTTTCTGTGTGGAAGGGGAAAAGCATGCACACATTTTGCAGTGCCTACAACCGCTAGCTGGACAGGATCATATGAAGGGAGCCCCATTGGGTAGCATATCATGATGGAACCCCGAATAGTCTGGATTGCATCTTTCAGCATCATTGCTGTCAGAGGCACTTTGTACGTCACTTGTTCCTGCAACATGAAAAGCTCTGTATTTGATAATCATCACTCCTGCAATGATGTTGAAATCATAATAGAACAAGCTTGAATCCATCCCAGTAGGAACCTGAAATTCAGCTTGAAAGGGTTGAAATAAAACCTTAGAGACCATTGCAATTGCGTCCTCAACTGCTTTGATAATCACATTTGATACTTGTGGATCACAAGCTGCCAGAAAAAAAACCATTTTGCATGACATTGTGACTCAAACATAAAATGCAAAAGACTGAAAAACATGGAAGAGCAACAAACCCTAATTTTCTTTGATAATCACATTTGATACTTGTGGATCACAAGCTGCCAGGAAAATAATAATTTTGCATGAGATTGTGACACAAACATAAAAATACAAAAGATTGCAAAACACGGAAGAGCACCAGCCCCTGGTTTTCTTTCTTGTGTGCAGTTTTAGAGGTTGAAGAAAAAAGTTGGACTTTGCAACATATTGTGTGATTTTTTTGGGGCTACCTTCTCCAGTTCGGTGGCCTGAAGGATCTCGACAGTAGAAAGGGCCTCGAGGTTTCTTGTTGGCCGATTCTTCATCATCATCACTGTCGTCTTCATCACTTTCTCGTGGAGCTTTGAAAGGCCCATGGATTGCAAGCTGCTTCCCTTCTTCCTTGAGACTTAAGATCCGCACTTGCAGATTATTCACCACCACCAATTCTCTCAGGATGGCATCCACAGATTCTTTTCCTGAAGCTTCGTACAGAAACTGCCGATCATCTTTCTGCTTCACGTGCAACAACACCATTGCTAATCAATCGGCCCTGTTACCCACAAGAAACCCGCAAGAAAGAAACCCTAAAAACCAATACAACACAAAACCCCAAGTCAGCAGATTGTTTTGATATGGTTCCAAAAGAAGTCTCTGAATTTCTTTCACAACAAATGAGCTCTTGGGTTTCTCCTCCTGCTGGAAAAGAATTTGAGCAAAAACAATTACTGTATATGTACAGAACAAAATGTCATAACAAGACCATAAGACACAAAACTCTGTCAGATCATGAGTTCCAAATCCGCATACCAAATCCAATACCCAAAACCCAGATGAGTGAATTTACTTCATGGATCCATCATCAAACCTGATTTTTAAGAAAATCTTTTGCAAATCTCAATCCGTTCACAATTCTCAAGTTCTGCTCTGGTGCAAAAGTGTCATCAAAATACATGACCAAACACAAACACAAACCTTCACCATATCCTAAAAAACAAAATTCTTCTGGTTTTTTTCTTCTTTTTTTTTTTTTTTTTGGTTTTTTTTTTTTGTGGGTTTCCATTGCTAAAAATTTTCCCCACATTCTTTGCAATTCTTTTGTGCAAAATTTTGTA